>Ga0209270_1000361_pt1 | contig 108904 bp, 82 predicted proteins | sample MTBAKSrepl1MetaG_FD_187456 | JGI IMG/M metagenome (GOLD analysis project Ga0209270, IMG submission 187456) | Enrichment culture microbial communities from Arthur Kill intertidal strait, New Jersey, USA, that are MTBE-degrading - MTBE-AKS1... | ecosystem: Environmental > Aquatic > Marine >...
CTACATTACTTTCTACAATAGCGTCCGTCTTCATTCTGCCTTGGAATATTTATCACCGATCGCATATGAGAAAGAACAGTATTTAAAGGTTGCTTAATTTTGTGTCCGTTTTTGCTTGACCATTACACATATATACTCGCATTAACACCCGGCCTCCGAAAGAGTCGGATAATTCATGATTTAGGCGGTAGGTTGGACGGCGCGTATCACCTACTCAGCGCGCTCTTCTGAGGACGAAACAATAAGCCTTCGATGAAATACATCTGCGGAAAGGCGGGAATTAGGTTGATCGATTCCGGATCGATAGTCTGAGGTAGCAAGGCACGATACTCTTTTTGATCTTTGACAAGTGGCAGCTTCTCAAAAAGACAACGAAGATAGGAATATGGCTCCAACCTATTGGCCTTGGCGGTCTCGATCAGGCTAAAGAAGGTGGCGCCGGCATCCGCACCGCTGGGGGCGCCTGCAAAGAGCCAATTCCTCCAACCGAGGACGAACTGCGTTGTCTTTGCAAATCCCACATTAGCAAGGATTCCCAGATGGCTTCTACCCTTTTTCACTATTCAGGTGCAAAATTAGATAACAAATCACATATTTCATAAAAATACAATTAAGGGGATCAAGATGGTTAAGAATCGAATAGGTGAGCTTGTAGGTATCCGTTATCCGATTGTTCAGGCACCAATGAACTGGGTGAGCGGGGCTGACTTGGCAGCGGCGGTATCCAATGCGGGTGGTTTGGGAACCCTTGGTCCGAACGCTGGTGCAGGTGCAATTACAGCGGATGTGGAACTGACGGGAGAGCGGTTACGAGAGCAGATCAAGAAAGTCAGAATCTTGACCCGGGCCCCTTTTGCCGTAAACATTCCGATTGGGGTTGGAGATGGTTTGAAGTACTCGAAAAAATGCGTTGCCGTCGTCATAGAAGAGGCTGTGCCGGTCGTGATCACATCAGTAGGTGGCCCCAACGCGTATACGAAGATACTCAAGGATTCGGGGATAAAGGTCTTTCATGCTGTATCAACGCCGACACATGCGAGGAAGGCGGAACTGACAGGCGTGGATGCGGTCATTTGTGAAGGGTTTGAGGCAGGCGGCCATAAAGGTTTTACGGAGCTTACGACACTTGTGCTCACCCCTATGGTTGCGGATGCCGTGAGGATTCCGGTTATCGCAGGCGGGGGCATCGGCGATGCCCGGGGGGTCCTGGCCGCTCTGGCTTTAGGCGCCGACGCCGTTTATATGGGAACACGTTTTATGGCGACGAAGGAATCGGAGAGCCACCAAAACGTGAAAGACGCCATCGTTCGGGCGCCGGATGTGGCCACCGTTTCCCTGCCGAAGGAATACATGCTGGCCCGGGATTTAAGCAATACGTTTACCAGGCAATACCTGGAGATGAAAAAAGCGGGTCGACCTCAGACCGAATTGAATGCGTTTTTAGAGGAGCATTCCCAGTATCCGGGCCAACATCTGGGTGACGCCGACAACGGCGAGGTGTGCTGTGGTCAAATAGCCGGATTGATTGACAACGTGCCTGGAGCGGCTGAGGTTATCAAGGGGATTGTCACGAGATTATCATCTGTGCTGGACGAGTTGGAACAGAAACTGGCGGTTTTCCCAGCCCGATAGAAGGGCATGCGATGCCAGATCATATTCACCTGTGCCTATCGATACCGCCCAAGTATTCCGTAGAAAATGTCATAGGACTACTGAAAGGCAAAAGTGCATCAGAGGTGATGAGTTTCGGAACCAAAAACAGTCGAATGGTCCGTGGGCATACCTTTTGGGCATGAGGCTACTGCGTCAGCACAGTGGAGCTCGATGAAGAATCAATCCGAGAATACATAAGAAACCAAGAACATGCAGATAGATTGCAAGAGGAACCATAGTCGGTAATATAGTTTCGAGAAGTTGGACTGAGACCCCCTTTAGGGGGGCCTTATGATACCACCAGTTCACTGGCGGTATTCTTTTAACATCAGGTACGAGTATCAGAGTAGGTCACTGGTCACAAAGTATTGAGATTGCACTTCACTGATTTGGCAATCTTGAAAAATCAGTGATCTTATTTTCGTTTAGTACTTCTTGAAAGGTTTGCTTGAATTTTATTTTAGCATGGTAAGATAACAATAATTCGTAATTACAATAGGGTGGCACCATCGGGAAGCCAAGTGGCAAACAAAAAAAAGCAAACATCAACATGCATAACAGCAGAAACCTGTCTACTGACATTAATTATTAATAGGGGAGAAACGATGACGTATGAATTCATTAAGGTGATAATTGACCAACACGTGACACGAATTATAATGAACCGCCCGGAAGTATTGAATGCCATCAATCAGGGAATGCACAATGAGTTACAAGATGCCTTTGACCGGTTCGCTGCCGATGATGCGCAATATCTTGGAGTGATCGCAGGCGCCGGTGAACGGGCATTTTCAGCGGGTAGCGATCTAAAGTCCATTGCCAATAGCGGTAGTTCACGCATCAGCCCACACATTTATCCGATCAGCGGTTACGCAGGCCTTATCGAACGCTTCGAACTGGATAAACCGCTCATTGCCGCCGTAGATGGCGTCGCGGTGGGCGGAGGCTTCGAGATTGCGCTGGCCTGCGACATCATTATAGCCACGCGGCGCTCATGCTTCGGCTTACCCGAACCCAAGGTTGGAGCGGTCGCGTTGGGCGGCGGCATGCATCGATTGGCACGTCAGATTGGCTTAAAGCAAGCAATGGGATTGATCCTGACCGGTGATTTGGTGGATGCTGCGGAAGGTTATCGTTTGGGATTCGTCAACACGGTAGTCGATCCGGAAAAATTGGAAGAGACAATACAAAACTGGTGTGATCGGATCCTGCGTTGTGCCCCCCTCGCAATAATAGCTTCTAAGCAGGCCGTCATGCGTGGACTCGATGAGCCCAGTCTTGAAGCAGCAATGCGCGAACAACAAGCCTATCCAGGTTTCAAAAAATGGTATTCCTCCGAGGATTTACAGGAAGGCACCCGAGCTTTTGCTTCGAAGCGCTCACCTCAGTGGCAGGGACGCTGAATGAGAGTTAACTGTCGCTATACTTGTAACACATGTTAAGTTAGGATTTGGATTGCACCCCCAAAGTTGGACAAAATATGTTTAAGTAGTAAACAGGAGCCCAAGGCCCAAAGAACGAGAGAAAGGATCTTCATACGATTTCTATTTCCTTATCGGTGCCTTTGACAGGCGTTTCTCTATAGCCGCCAAGCGCTGTTCAAAGTCATTATCCCTGATGATTCACATGAGCGTTTGGCACATATACGTCAGAACACGCTCCTTGCTCTCATGGGTTTTATCGGTGTCCACTTGACGGATAAGCGAGGGCCAAAGACAGGCGGAAGTCTGCCGCTGTTGATCGCTGCCGCTTATCTACCCTCACGCTTTTTATCATCATATCAATATAATATTTCATGTTTTACGCTTACCCCCTTCTTTAAAAGTAAGCTTCAAAGGAAGTACACGTGCGGCTATCCGCGGGATGCGCTGATCAATTTCGGATCAATATTCTGAGGTAACAGGGCGTGATATTCGTTTGGATTTTTGACTATCGGAAGCTGTGATCATATAAAAAATTTCGGATGATCATTTCGGAACTATAACCAATAAAAAGGGTTCGGTGCGACCGGATCTGTCACAGCCCTATGATAGCATCCTTCTAAAAAATGGAGGATGCGATTTACATCGACCAATTCAGGAAAAAGTTTGCAGAAAAAAGTTTGCAGATGAATCGGTCTGCCGTCAGTTTTTCAAAACTGTCTTGTGCCGCCATGTCCGGTACTACCCCCTCTGCTATTGTTCAAAATCCTACTCTTTATCTGGCAAAAGCATGATAAATGGATTGTACGAATGTGCCCAATGCAAAAGGAAATTTATCACATGCACAAGGATGCCAGTTGCGAAGAACAAAATGCGGTGGCATCCTAAATTTGAGTCGTTTAACCTAAAGCCTTCTATGAGCGATAGTTCCGAAACTATATGCCGATAATTGGGGACAAAGGATTACATCATGAATTTTGACAGGGCTACCTTTCAGAAAATCCATACCCGACAAATAGACGTCGCCACTTACAAATGCACATCGGATAGCTTCATTGTCGAAGGCGTTTTGAAAGACAGCCGTCTGGCAGATGCATGTGGTCCAACTGGAAAACTATTCCCGCCTGGAACCATTCACCACATGATCATACGGATGCAGGTGAAGGGACCCGATTTGTTCATCGAGGATATAGAAGTTGAAATGCCCACGCTTCCGAATGAATTTTGCATCGAGACGATAAACTGTCTTGAACCTATAAAGGGGATGCGGATTGTTTCCGGATTTACATCAAAGGTAAAGAAACTGGTTGGCGGTGTTAAAGGATGCGTTCATCTGGTCGCGTTGCTGACTGCTATGGCCCCGGCTGCTTTTCAGGGGATCTTTAGCGGGATGGATCGAAAATATAAAACTCCAGAAATGGTCTCAAAGAGTATGGAAAATACCTGCTGGGTGTGGCGCTCAGGTGGGCCGTTGATGAACCGGCTTAGTGATGCTGAGAATTGAAACTCCGAAAAATTAGGGTCCCCAAATGCCAGAAAAAACTGACCCGATCATATGTTCAGGCGATACCGAGCAAATCGTTATCAACCTTCCTTGCCGGCTGATCGAAAGAGCGCAGAAATATGCCGATGAACACGGCAACTCCGTCACAGGTGTGGTCATCGAAGCGCTGGATGCGTTGTTGGGAGGAAGAACAACCAGATGACTTAATCACATGCTCCCCAAAATCATCGGCATTATATCCGGCATCCTGGCAGTCGGCGTCTATGCCTGGAAATTCAGAGACACACCCCTGTACCGGCCGTGAATCATGTTACCTCTTGGCATCGGCGTCGGGTACGCCGTTTATTGGGTGGTGAGGGGGATGGTCTGAAAATGACAATCCCTACTCACCTGGGGTTACCCTAATTGATAGTTTGGTTGTTGGGTATAGTGTTGGGTCTTAAAAAGCAGCCAAAACAAAAAGGGCTTAGATCGATCTCTAAATTGAAAACCAATAAATAGTCTGTGCTTATCTTACAAAAACAACCAATCTAAGAACTCGGAATTGAAAATCATTTTGCCATTTTTGACATGCTATTTGTTCTCTTAGAATTTCTTATATTGTGATTTAACCTACTGATATTTATTTCTATAGATTGAATAGAGGAATAAATCGAAGCGATATGCGGTAGCAGTTGAAGTTGAATTGCTATTTCTTCAATCTTTCTATGATTTAAACCAACTGCTTTTAGTATCTCATCGTCGGTTTCTGTTTCAAAAAGTAATATGTCAAATAACAAGCAATCTCCTTGGGGGGAAAAGCCAATCGTGGTTGAATGACCAGCGTCGTAAAACTTAGGGTTTTTTTTGCGTTTTTGATATGTCATCCAGTCATATTCTGGAAATGCCTTCCTTGCCAACGCTTCCTGCCATTCAGCAAGATAAAAACAACCACCGAAACATTGATACCACCTATAAGAATTCTTTTCCGGGCAATATTTGGACTCAATACGGTTAAATTTTTCTTGATATATTAGGTTAATTTTTTTTATTTTTTCATCATTTGTATCTCGAAAAAGATCACCGTCAAAATCAGCATTATCGAGATCAACACCCATATTACCTAATTTTTTTAAATATTCATTAGATAATCGAGAATATTCTGGGTCTTCCATCTGTTTTTCAAATGCATATTCAAAATGAGTATCAAATTTCGTATATTGCCATGGACCGTGTCCATTCTTTGCATCCCATAGTGGCAAATGTTTCCATTTATCATGACGCTTCGAGAATCGGAGCATTCCCTTATCAAGAAGTTTTTTTACCTCAGAATCTTTAAGGTGGGGCTCGACAAGTTTCCAATCCTTTTTAAAATCAAAAACTTTGATTTGCACATTTCACCTCCACAATTATTGCGTGATAGTTTGTGTATCGGCTGTAATGCGATTTTCCTAAGAAAATTTTTTTTAATCTATAAATCAATGAGATAAGAGCGCGTTTAAATGCGGTCTAAATTTATAAATCAATCCAGCCGGCGCTTGAGATCGGTGTCGGGTAGGCCGGTTATTGGGTGTTAAGGTGGGTGATTTTTCATGGCTCTCGAACTATGAAAACAGCTCAACCAAGCCGTAAATCCACTCTCAAAGTTGACGGCTTTTTTGACGGCTTTTAGTTCACTTAAACGGATTTTAATGGTCAAAAAAGGTAATAAAATCAGGCTGGATACGCGACTGCACGGCCTTTCACGCCGGCGACAGGGGTTCGAATCCCCTTGGGGACGCCAACTAATAAAAACAGGCACTTAGATTAAAATCTGAGTGCCTGTTTTGCTTTCAGCTTTTCGGTTTCCAACCTTATTTCCAACCTATGCCGGACAAGCCATCGCCTTATAATATCGACTCTCGATCCCTCGATGCGATACCGGCCGCCTCACGACCTGAGCATATCGCTCGGCAATTCTCATGAATGCCTGGCGATGGGATAGGCCCTGATCGAAGTAGTTTTCGACCATTTCCACGACCTTGGCACGGGTCAGCTTGCCATCAATAGGCGGGTCCTGGGTCGGTGTTTCTTCCTGGAGTTCTTTGCCCTCGAATAGCGCCGCGTAGGTAGGCGATGGGGCCCTGCCGGAGATGTCCGCATCGTCGGCCCAGCGGGCAAAGACGTCTTCGATGGGCTGGTTGGTCTTGCGGTCGAGCTTGCCCGATCCATCCTGGATCCGGGCCTGGTAGACGATGCCGGCCCCCACCACGTAGTCCACGATGATGTTCACGGCCCGGGCAAAGTAGGGAAAGTCGCGCACCAGCTGGCGCACGCGCGCCCGCACGGTGGAAGATGAGGCCCCGATGATGTCGTTGACATTGGTGTTGGCGGGAGACCAGGGACCGACCAGGCGGTTGCTCTTGGCCGCGGCATAAGTCTCGCGCCGGATCCGGTCAAGGCGCCGGGCACGGCCCATCACCTCCCTGGCCAGCATGCGCCGCACGCAGCGCTCGGGGGAAAAGAGCCCGATCAGGGCGTCGATGCCCCGTGGCAGGGCCGTGATCACGAGGCGGCTCCCGCGTTTTTGGCGTAGGTGCGCAGGCACGCCGCGCCCAGCTCGGTCTCGGCCGCGGCGATGGCTGCATCCAGGTCGGCGATCTTGACCGCCTGGAACTCAAGGGTCTTTCCGGCCACCTCGGAACGGACCATGCGCTTTCCCTGGAGCAGGGACATCTTCATCGCGTGGAGGGTGGCCAGGTCTTCCTGGGTGTATGCCATTTAAAAAACCCATGTGTGGTGTGGTGGATGTTACATGGCCAAACTAACATGGGGTTTTGGGGGGTAAGGCTATTTGAGGGTATTTGAGGTTTTTTATGCCCTATTTGAGGCTATTTGAGGTTTTTTAGGGTTGACAGGTTTTTTTTGCGGGCAGGTTGGAAGGCAATTCTGGGATTCATGCAGGCATCCGCGTCATTTGACGAATCTTTCGAGAAGAATGTCCTCGATATTGCGCCTGGAATCGATGACCGACAAAACCAAAACACGCTTATCGGAAATCCTGTATATGACCCGCCAGGGGGCGATGATCAGTTCCCGGTAGGTGTGTATACCTTGTTCCCTAAGTTCGGGCACGATCCGGCCGCGTTCCGGAAGGGTGTGAAGGTCCGACACCTTTTGTCTGATCTTGTGAAGGATCCGCAAGGCATTGCCGGGGTTGTCGATGGCGATGTACTCGATGATCTGTCTCAGGTCGCGTTGCGCCACAGCCGCCCAGGCAACATGATATGTGCCGGTCATTTCGGGCGGGCTTTCAATGCGCTTTCAATGTCATCGAAAACCTCTTGCTGGGACCGGACCCGCCCCTCCCGGATGTCTGCTTCGCCCTGGGACACAAGCTTCAGGATGCCGATGGCATTGCGCATGTTTTCATAGCTTCTGGGATCCTGCAATACAGCCCGGGGCTCGCCGTTTTGGGTGATGATCACGGGCCGGTGGGTCTCGTTGATTTGATTGAGCAAATCGGCCGCCCGGGATTTCAGATAGGTAATGGGTTTGATATCGTTTGTAATGTTCATGGGATTTCCTCCGGTCCGAATAAGATACCATTTTCGGACCGAAAGTCAAGGTCTTGGTGTTGCCGGTGAGCCGCCGGCCGGCACGGTGCCCGGCGACTATTCTTGAGGCGCGTCATGAGGCGGCAGGGGACGTACATGTGGGCAGTAGGGCGGTAGGGGACGAGGGCGGTAGGGGACGTACATGAAAGTATAAATAATTCATTATCACTTATGCTATACACCAGCCAACAATGAAAAAAGAATGCAATGTCCATAGCTTAATGTATGTCCCCCATGTCCACCCTATTTTGCACTCTCCAATTTCTTCGCAACATCTATTATTAGGCTTGCCGTAAGCTGAGTGCGTTCAACAATGCCCACGAATCGTCTACTGGGATTAACAACCGGCAGAGTATCCCGCTTCAGCTTTTCCATTTCTTCCAAAGCAGCCCGCTTGTTTGTATCGGAGGTAACTGCAAATTCTCCGGGAATAAAACCTGGTAACTCTCTGATACTTTTGGTAGATATTTCATTGGGGTTATTAAGGTACCCAGCAAATTCTCGATAGGCCCAGTCTCCCTTTTCCCGAAAGTAGCGCAGGAGATCTTTGGCTTGGAAAACGCCGAAGAGAGTGCCATCTTGATGATTAATAATCGCGTAACGAAGAAAGGCAGAGGCATCGAGGGATTCAAAATATGTTTTAATGGCAGGTCCCCAATACCCTCCATGACCCAATCGAAATTCCAACGCCTCTGTCTTTTTCTTGATGAGCCTCGGGATCTGAGCCACATCACCCTTACCGCCTTTCTCGACTGTCTGAACAATATCCTCAATGCCTATAGGTGAGGCGAGCGCCACTTGCGATTCGATTGGCTCCTCGGAGGCACCAATAAACGCCTGGGCTGTCTCAAACTCCACTCCCCCAACAGCGAATTTCTGGATCTTGCCAGTTCCAATGAGCCAGAACAAGAGGGGTATCAAGACAAGCGCGAGGTCGATCATCTTGATTTCGTACTTTCCTCCTGTTTTTGCACGCACGATAACAGACAAGATGAATAGACCACAGCCAGCCAATAAAAACATGAAAACTGTAATTGCACTCATTTTCTCTCACCCCCTTTTTATTCCCCGGTGTCTGAAATAATTTGATGGAGAAGTATGAGCTCAGTCACTTGTCTTATATTAAAATTATGTGGACAACCCCTTTTTACCGGCTTCAGCGAAACAATGGACGATATATATTCACCTAAAATGATGTTAATCGTCTAAAATCATTTCCTATGATTCAACTTCTGCATGCTTTTCGCATTTAGCCAGAACAAAGACCACTCGATTTTCTATAGAAGAGTGCAATATGGCAGGATCGAATTAAAATATTTCACCACTATTATTTTGATAGATCAATCATTTTAATGCTATTAAGGCGTCATCCCCATAAAAACTGTTGGTGCTTGGTTCTATGGAAGACTTATCCGCTTTGGGCTAGAATTATCAGAATTGAACAGACATCCGCTCAATTTCGGGATCAATTAATATTTGATTATAGATTCGATTGAGGTTGGAGGAATGGGCAAAGGTTTTATCTCGATAATTTATGAGGATGTTTTTTTGATTCGGTATATGCCTCAAGATTATCAGCGACAAAATAGCTCCACCAGCGGACCATCTCCTCCCGCGTCGTTGTCGATTGGGCCTTGATTTTTCGCATCGGCATGGAGGGAGACTCGCGTTTCCATTTCAGGATCGTACTCTCACTATCCCCGCCAAGGACCAGTATCCTTGCCTTTTCTGTTTTGTCATCATGTGGACTCTTTCGGCCCTCCGATTGTTGAGCCTCTGAACTACCCGGCCGCGGCCAGAACTTCACGCCTAATATCTCGCGCGCAGCCATGATCAGCACCGAGCAGTCCCAGCCATGGTTTGCCCGGCCGGCCGTGATCGGCTCCCATAACCCTTTTCGTTGATGCCCTCGGCCACCATGTGGCGGGCCCACTCGATGCTCAGGTCCGCATGGTAGTGCCAGGCGCTGGGGCAGGAAGGCCAATCCTGAGCGGCCGGATGGCCTCCATGGCCTCGTGGACCAGGCGCTTTTTCTTGCGGTCGCGCCGCTGGCCGGCCTGCACGGCCTTTTTGCGCTGGCCGTCGTCCCATTTACCTTTACAGTGGATGCACTCGTACCAGACATCGCGCGTGGCCTCGATGACCATGGGATCGCGCACGCCGGCGGTCCACTTGATCTGCTCGAAGGCCATCAGCTGCTCGTGGCCGCAGTGGGGGCAAATGGCATAATAGTCGAAGATCAGGTGGCAGTTGCTCAGCGCCACCCAGATGGCACCGTCCTCGACCGTGAGGGTGGATGCCCGGAAAATCTTTCGCATGTGCTTGTAGGTGCGCATGCGCTTTTCGGCAAGGGCACGATCCGGCTGAGTTCCGGAGGAGCATGAAGGTCCGACACCTTTTGTCTGATCTTTTGAAGGGTCCGCAAAGCATTGCCGGGGCTGTCGATGGCGATATCTCGATGATCTGTCTCAGATCGCGTTGCGCCACGGCCGCCCAGGCAACATGGTATTTGCCGGTCATTTTGGGCAGGCTTTCAATGCGTTTTCAATGTCATCGGAAACCTCTTGCCGGGGCCGGGTCCCTGCTCACCTGTGATGGTGGACGTTACCGATCATCTGGAAATCCGAGGTCTTAATGTCTCGCCTAAAATGTGGAGCAGAATATCGCGAAGGGTTCAAGGTACAAGGGGCATTTTCGATTGAAGGGGCATTCGGGCCAGCGGCTCGGCGAATGCCGTCGGCGTACCTTTAGTATATGCGACACCGGCAGGTGGCCGGCCTTCAGCAGATCTGGAACGCTGAGTTTCGGGGATGTGGGGGCTTGGATAGGGGCCAGATGATGCGCTCTGCCTACAGTGGTGATCTGCATTTTTACGCCTCGGGGATTGATATTGAATCGATAGGTTGTATTTTCGTACTTTAAAGTCATTTGCAGCGAATTGAATATCGAAGATGACCGCAATGACGCAGTCAAAAGGATAAAAAGTTGTTAAAGATGCGGGCCATTTCAAATGGATCGCCGCAAAAAGTTATCGGCCAACTAAAGGCCTATTTTGGAGATGAGGGATTGGGCTTGCAACTGGTCTTAGATACGGACTGCCGTATTATATTCAGAGATTCTATGGGATATGTCATGACTACATTGCACACCGCTGACAATCAGACCTCTGTGATTATTGAGACACGCGAATGGGAATACTTTGTACGCAGGTTTTTGGACCGCCTCGAATAATACGATTGCTGTACGATTCTTTTTGCTTCGATCTGTTGAATCCTTACCGGACGGTAGCAAAAACCGGGATTTGTACGTGTGCCTCAAGATCAGTTGCCGGACATGTCTCGTAACTGTTTAACATTGATATGTTTATTTGATTTTCAAGATCCAGACATCATGGAAAAATGTTTTGTTCCCCCCTTTATGACGTATAAATCCCCAATACATCGCATGAGTCCTTAAGGGTAGGCGCCTTAAGAGTGAGGCCCTCCGGGTTGGTTTACCTGGTGTGATCGGCCGGCTTTTTTTGCACCGAGGAGGGCCAGCGCATAGTCTGGCGCATCGAATCCGGCCCAAAATGAAGGAGGCAACCATGGGAATCCTGGTGTACAAGCGTTATCCTGCATTGTCGGCACATGTTGCATAACCTTATAGGTCGGATAGGCGCTTCGGCCGGTGCCAGACGACTTTCTTTGATCAAGGGTCACGTTGCCTTTCTCATCCATTTTGAATTAGATTGTGTTTAAACGGCCTACCATGGTTGCTTACCCTGCTTGTAACGTGTACAAAAAGAGATCTTTGTAGACTTCATAAAAGGGAGACCGTTATGCCCACAGTAAAAGTCAATGACTGCGATATCTACTATGAAACACACGGTAAAGGCGATCCTCTGGTAATGATCATGGGGCTGCGCCGCAATATCGAGTGGTGGTACCGTCAGACACCGACGCTGGAGAAACACTTCAGGGTCATTGTATTTGACAACCGGGGGGCCGGACGTTCCGAAAAGCCGGCCATGGATTATTCCATCGGGCTGTTTGCCGACGATACGGCGGCGTTAATGGAGGCACTGGACATCGATCATGCCCACGTGTTGGGCGTCTCCATGGGCGGATACATCGCCCAGGAACTTGCGATCCATCATCCACAAAAGGTGAAGGACCTTGTGTTAGGGTGCACCAGTTGCGGTGGTGAAAAGGCGGTATTGATGAGTGTCGACAGAATGGAAAAGTTCACGGCCAACCAGAACCTGACGCCCGAGGAGATCCTCAAAAAGGACATGGACATTTACTTTTCCGATGAATATGTTGCCGGGAACCCGGCGGCGATTGCGCAGTTCAGTGAAATATCCATGCGATATTACCAGCCCGCCGATGCCTTTTTAAGACAATATTCGGCTTGCCGAAAGCACGATACAGTCGCACGGATCAGCCGGATTACCCAGCCCACCCTGATCATGACGGGTGATGACGACCCCCTGGTTCCGCCGGAGAACTCTTTCATACTCAAAGAGCTGCTTCCCCATGCGCAGCTATCCGTATTTCCAAAGGGGCGCCACTGCTTTTTCATGGAATTTGCCCATCGGTTCAACGAGGAGGTTGTCGATTTTTTCAGATAAGCCTAATGTTACGCTTTAATCACTTACCGATAGCATACGCCTGCCGGCGTGGGTCGGCCCCGCCTTGAGGACGCCGTTTACCTGGTCGATCCCGATGATCCGCGATGATCCCATCATTGTTAAATCGCTCCTGGGCATGTTGCGGCATTGCGGCGAAACATTTATAGGAAACATCAGGCTATTTTTACACATCCTGTAAAATAAGGTTGACAAAACTGTTTAATTTTGCTAGCGATTTTAAACAAACACGATTTCATATCTGCCCTAACTGTTCATTCGGCTTTTTCTAATCCTCCGACACTATCTTCATTTGTCTTGTTAAATCATTCAGCTCTTACACCGACATTAACTTGACATTTAATTTCATTTCGCGACGTTCCATTATCCGTACATTCAGTAAAAAACTTTTTTATCCCATATCCTAACGGATAAATGGAGGTATGACATGGCTCCCTCTTATTTTATCGAAAATCGGTATTCGTACATGGAGGATCTACGGTGGGTTTTCGCAGGGTACAACACCTTTTACCAGGTGGAGAACCCAGAGACCGCATTTGAACTGCACGTCCAGATTATGTTGGCCGAAGCGCGCAAACACCATCTGCATGAAGAGTTTGCATTGGCCCTAAAAGCCTATCAAACTCTACAGGCCCTTATTCTAAGGATGGTTGACCCAAAACTACCTGTTCAGGCCGGACAATTACCCGTTTGGGATGCGCCATTCAGCAACCAGCTCATGGCGTCTTTGATCGCAAAGTCCGTCGACGCAATGAAGGTTGCCAATAGCGGCCAGATACTTCCGCCAGTGCTCGTTGGGGGCGAAGATCCTCCACCCGATATTCGTAAGCTCACTGAGCCGTATATCGCACTTGGAATAAAATCGCAGCTTATCGATAACGTCTATCCGCATGTCCTATTTGCCTATAGAGCTGTCGAGGAAAAGCGATGGGATGAAGCCATCCGGCAATTCGAGCTTGGATTGAATGCGTTACCGGTAGAGACGCCGGAAGTCAAGGGTTACCTGCTGCGTGATATGGCCTTAGTGAAGGAGCGCAGCGGCAATATTGATGGCGCCGAGACATCGATGAAGGCGGCTGGCGATTTCTTCAAACAAGCCAAGGACGTCGAAGGGGAGTACCTGGCCCTTTCGGGCATGGGGGGTATCAAGGAGCGGCACGGCCAGTTTGATGCTGCTCGTAAATTGGCAGAAGAAGCGCGTGCCCTGGCTCAGAGCAAAGGGATTCACAGAATTCATTTGCGAAGTACCGGCTCTCAACCGAGCACAGGTATCTTCGAAGCTTCCTCGGTGGGCGCTACAGATATGCCCTCCACACCGCCTTCCATTAGGACAACGGCTCGCACCCGGGAGCCTTTGACACCGTCAACGCCGATGAGCCCGACCATTACCGCTCGAGGCGATTCACCGGTGGTGGCTGATCGGAGCGCCGATGCAGCAGTGGGCGGAGTCAAAGAAAGCGAAGTGGCGTACGCCATGCTACCCCAGTTGTTGAGCAAGGATTATATCGATATCGTCAAGAGCAGTAAAACGCTTACCCTGTTGGGCAGCAATGGCACCGCCATAAAGGTTGCCTTGGATAATGCAGGAACCGGGCAGCTCACCAATTTTTACCAACAACTGTCCACGACCAATGACTTGGCCCTATTGCAGGGTTTGGCAATGCCTTACACCACAATGTTGGCCTATATCCCATATATTTATTTCTTTGTGTTGCCCATGTCCATCGGTGATTGCCTGATGGAGATCGGCAACTTTTCCGAAGCGGAAAACAACTACCGCAATTCGTTAAAATATCCGTACCTGAATCGAAACGTCGAAACAGTCAAAGTATGGACCCGCCTGGCGGAATTGTACTTGGAATGGGGCGACACCCTATACCGCAACGCGCGCTACAATACCAGCGCCTATAATGCAGCCCGCGCCAAATACGCCTTGATTGTCGGGGCTGACAAAAGCATCCCCGCATCTTCACCGCTTTACAACAACAGCCACTTCACTAGTTTGAAATCTCGGGCGACGGCGATTATGGGGGCTGCCGATGTTCAGGCGCTCAACGAAAACCCGGCTGTCATCGCTCCGCTGCTGAACGCTCATGGCAAATTACAGCAAATCGCGGCTGGACTGAATTTCTTTGGTTTGACACCTGATTACGTACCGCCGTTCAGCTTCGACTACCTGCAAAACACTGCCCGTTATTTTGCCCAGCACGCCTCCAACGTCGAGCGGACTTATATACAGTTCAAGGCCCAGGCTGAAAATGAAGAGTTGCGCAGGGAGCAAATGGACCAACAGGCGGACGTGGCGCGCGCATCGGTGGAACTGGAGCAACGCGGGGTCGAAGAGGCGATGGCCGGTGTCGCTGTGGCGCAAGCCAGTCTCAATTATGCGACGGTTCAGCATCAAAATGCCCTAAATGCCCAAAGTGCATTCGCGTCGGTGCGCTGGGAGTTGTTGGAGCTTTCAGGCCTTGAAGCATGGTCATCGGCTGCGGCCGTGGACGAGGATGATGAGGTCCAGCAGACGATATCCAATTACACTTACTACAACACCAGCGCCAAGGACCGAAGCGACGTGCTGCAGGATCTGGCCTATCGCCGTACCCGAATCACCCACGATCTGGAAGCGGCACGCCTGGCGCGCGAAGTGGCCAGCGCTGCGGCCTACCAGGGGGTCGCCCAAGCCCAGGTGAATCAAGCCAACGCGCGCGTCAACGTGGCGCAGCAAAGGGTGGTGGTCGCCAGGATGCAACAGCGATTCGCGGAAGAAAATCGTGATTTTATGGACATGAAAGAGTTCAATGCGAGGCTCTGGTACGAACTGTCGCGTCATTTGCGTCAGTTGTCGCAACGCTACCTTGACATGGCCATCGAAACCGCGGTCATCATGGAACGGGCCTACCTGGCTGAAACCGGCCGGGATTTGCGCAAGATTCAGTTCAACTACAGCCACACCTCCCTGAATGACCTGATGGGCGCCGATTTCCTGATGCGCGATATCGATTATTTCACTTTCGACCATATCACGACCACCCGGACGAAAAAGGCGCCGCTGAAAGTCACCATATCCTTGACTGATCAATTCCCAATGGCATTTAGCCAGCTTCAGAGAAAGGGGCGGACTTTCTTCGAAACCCACCTGGATCTGTTCGATCGCATGTACCCGGGGCTGTATTTGCAAAAACTGCAAAGTGTGGAATTGGTCTTCGTTGGCCTGACCGGTCCGGCCGCCATCCACGGGACCTTGCGAAATATCGGCGTTTCCACATTCAGAGACCGTTCCGGCAACCTTCGCCAGCAGGTTTACCCTTCCGATGTCATGCCGCTTTCAGAGTATGAGATCCGTAATGATGCGCTGGTTTTTCGCACCGACCCGAACACCCTGAGACTTTTCGAAAACAATGGTATCGCCACGATGTGGCAGATTGATTTACCGCTGGATGCCAATGATTTCGATTCCACCCAAATTCTGGACATTCAACTCGTGCTGTACTTTGATGCTTTTCACGATGCGGTTCTGGAAAGTAATATCCGGGCGGCTTTGCCGACAACGGGCAGTGCTTCGCGCGGCACCTCCCTGCGATTTTTCTTCCCGGATGAATTATTCTATCTGCGTAATAATGGAGAGGCGATGTTCGGTTTTACGGCCGACCAGTTCCCCAGCAGCCAGACTGGTTTGACCCGCACGTCAATACTCCTGCGACTTCTGGGAGATGCAACCCTTATTAACGGTTTGACACTTCGTTTGAACTCATCGGCGGCCAGCACAACATTCACGGTCACTACCGACCTGGAAGGCATTGTCGCCGGGCCTGCACTTGGAGGCCTCGTGGGCCAACCCGTCCTGGACGACTGGCGACTGCAGATTTTGCCAGAAGACAACCCAGGCAAAATGGACGGGCAAGGAAAATTGAGTTTGAGCGGTATAGAAGATGTTCAGATCTTTCAAGAATACAATTTCACTTATCGATCGTAGGAATCACCGGCCGGCGAGACAGCATCTTGCTCGGCCGGCGTGTGTTCATAAGCCAGGGAGGTGACATCATGACAAGCACCGGCACCGAACCGACGGCTGTCGCCCCGCCTGCAGGTACCGGCAACGCACCTGGTTTGGGCGAAGCTTTTTCCGTCGATCTAAATAGTGGACAAGGGCGTTACAGCGTTCCCCTGCCATTGCCGGATGGCGTCGCCGGTTGGCAGCCGCAGCTTAATCTGGAATACGGAAGCCAGTACGGCAACGGCCCTTTTGGTTATGGATGGCAGATTCCACTGCGCCAAATTCAGTACCGTTTGGACTACGGTGTGCCCGCTGAGGAACTCACGGAGCGTTTCATGGATAGCGGGGCGGAACTTGTGCATGTCGGCTCGGGGGAATATCGCGCCCGGTTCGAAGCCACCTTTACCACCTATCGGCGTCAGGGCGAGGGATGGATGGTTTTTGAGCGCGATGGAACGCGCCATGAATTGGGCATGACCCCTGCTGGCCGGATTGCCGATCCGGACGATCCGGCACGCATCGTGACCTGGCTGTTGGAAAGATCATTGGATACATCTGGCAATGCCATTGATTATGAGTACATTCAGAATAAAGGTCAGCCTTATCTCTCTTCCATCCGCTATGCGAGTTACACGATCCGCTTTCACTACCAACCGCGCCCGGACCAGCCGATCAATGGCCGGGCCGGCTTTTTACGCCAGCTGAAGTGGCGATGTCATCTTATCCAACTGTTCGCGAAACTGCCTTCCGGCGACCGGGCCATGCGCTCTTGGGCCCTTGAGTATCGAAGTGCTCCTTACAGCCGGATTTCGATGCTTGCCTCCTTGCAGCTTACTTCCCACGGAGCCGCGCCGGATAGAAGCCAGGACGTTGTGCGGCGTCCCCAGCGGTTTACTTATGGGGAAATCGACTTGTCTACTCTGCGTGCAGCTTTCATGGACACTGAACCTGGTGCGCCGCTGCCGCCCGGATTGAATGATCCCGATGTCACCCTGACCCTACTCGATGATGCCCCCTTGCCCGGGGTATTGCAGGTCAAGAATGGACGCCATTTTTACTGGCCCAACGAAGGCAACGGTCGCTGGGGATACCCGCGGGTCCTGAAAAATACACCACGCGTGGCGAGCCTTCGCCACGACGGCGTCCAACTGTTGGACATGGATGGAAATGCTTCCATCGACATGCTGGTGGGATTGGGCGGGCACACCTTGACAGGTTATTATGAGAATGGCGGGCGTGACGGTTGGAAACGATTTGTGGCCTATCCGAGAGCGCAACGCACGATGCCCCCGTTTAAATCCGGCCGTGTCCGGCTCGGGGATATGGATGGGGACGGTGTCGTCGATGCGCTCTATAGCGGCGGTCGCCTGTACGCAACTTATCGCAATCAGGCGACGGATGGTTGGGCTACGCCCACCGTCAGCACTGTTTCAGATGGAGAGTCCGGCCCCGATGTCCAATTGGACGATGCATCTGTCCGGCTGGTGGACATGACTGGCGACGGACTTCCCGATTTGGTCCGTATCCGATCGGGCCGCGTCGAATACTGGCCGAATTTGGGGCATGGACGGTTTGGCAGGCGCGTTGTCATGTCCGACGCTCCCCGTATCGGCGCTCTCAAACACCCCGAGCAGATATTGCTGGTGGATGTAGATGGCGACGGGACCGCCGATCTGGTGGTTGTCGATCATCATGGTATCCAGGTTTTTTTCAACCAGACAGGGCAAGGCTGGAGCGAGGGGATTTTCAACGAAGTAATCCCGCCGCCCATTCCGGGTACGTTGCGGCCGGCAAACATGCTGGGCAAATCAGGCTCGGGCCTGGTTTGGAACTCGCCCCGGTCCGGCCGTACGGCCTACGTGCATTGTGAATTGGGTGCTCAGGTTCCGCCGTATCACCTCAGTGAAGTTGAAAACGGTGCCGGATTGCAGGGACGTATCGTCTACCGCTCGGCAGTGGTGGACGCTCTGCGGGATCGTTCCCAGGCAACTCCATGGGACACATACTTGCCGTTTCCGGTAACGGTCGTGGCCGCTACGCGTGAGACCGACCTGGTCACCCGCCAGACGGCAGAAAGCCGCTATGAGTACCATCAAGGGCACTTTGACGCGCACCACCGTCAATTCGAGGGATTTGCCCAAGTGGACAAATACGAGGTTGGAGACAGCAGCCGGCCGGATGGCTTGATACGGTTTTTCTTCCGTATGAACGAAGACCAAAAACCGGGGAACGGCCTCGAATACGCGGCCCTGAACAGGATGCAATATCGAACGGAGGTGTATGGTTTGGACGGCAGTTCACTGGCCGACAAGCCGTATCACGTGGAAGAAACGGATCATCGGTTGCAGGTCCTGGACAGCAACCCGGACGGCCAGCAGCGAGTCTGGGTGACCGTCCACACGACGCGTCAGCGATACCTGGAACGGGGCGCCGACGAGCGGGTCGAGGAAAAAACATACACATACGACTCTGACGGAAATGTCGTTGTCGAAGCCTGGCGTGCTTTCGGCACGGAAGAGGGGGCCGCCCAGCCTGAACTTAAACGCACAACGGAAATCACCTACGCCAAAAACACCGCCGCCAACATTTTAGACCGGCCGGCGCGTATCGTTCGGCGGGACGGGAATGGCAACCTGGTGGCGGAATTACACCGCTTTTACGACGGATCGGATTATACCGGCTTGCCGTTTGGCCAAGTAAGCGCGGGCAGGCTGACCCGTGAATCGCAATGGGTGCTCAAGAAACCGCAGTTCGACGCCCATTACTCGGGTATGGATACGGGTGGTTTGGGCTATTTTCAGGGGGTGGATGCGGATCAGGACGAAGCTGTTTTCGTGGCCAAAAAACGCTACAAGTATAATCCGGCCGGGGTGGTGACAGGAGAGCTGTCGCCGTTGGGTGTCGAAAAGAGCTATGGTTATGACGACACGAACCTGTTCCGGGTTTTGCAGCAGGGGCCCTTAGGAAGCGCTCAGACCGACTTCGACCCGGTGGTCGGCAAACCAGTGCGAATTGTGGAAGCCGACGGCACCACCATCGAGATGGCCTATGATGCCCAAGGCAGGATAACGGCGGTCGCCCTGCCGGGGGATACGCTTTTACTGCCGTCCCGCAGCTATATCTACGATGACACTGCGCTGCCACACGCCATCCGCATTAGTTATCGCCAGCGACACGGAGCCGCCGAAGCATTGGAATCGGCAGTCTACTTTGACGGCCGGATGCAGGAGATACAGCGCCGGACATTGCACGATGCAGGCAAAGTGATCGTCAGCGGCTGGCGGCAGCGAAATCCGTGGAGCGACGTTTGTGCCGAATACGAGCCCTTCTTCGACATCGGACTCGATTTCGCCCTTCCGGATGTGACAGGGCTACCTTGCAGGCGTGTTTTCTACGATTCCGAAGGTCGGCCTGTGCGAACCGAGAATTACAACGACGGTGTCAGCTCGGTTTCGTTTACACCCTTCAGTATCGTCAGCTACGATGCCAATGACAACGATTCCGGCTTTGGCGGCAGCACGTCCGGTCCCACACCACGCCGGGAGTTGTTGGATGCCGGGCGCAATCGTATCGGAGTGGTGGAGGATGCGGGGGATGGTCAATCGGTCATCACGCGTTTCGATGTCAACGCGATGGGATTGCTCCTTGCGCAGCACGATATACATGGAGAAGTGGCTCGATATACAATCGACGGTCTGGGCAAACGGTTGCGTATCCAGCACCGGGAGGCCGGCGAGCGGCTGCTCTGGCACGATGCCCAGGGTCGTGTCGTTCAAACGCTGGATGCCAAGGGTGATACGGTGTTTGCCGAGTTTGACGACGCGGACCGCATTGCAACGCTGCAGGTCAATGGGGCCGTGCATGAGCGGTACACCTACGACAACGCGGCTGTAAACGCAATGGGAAGACTCTATGAAGTCACCTATCCGGGCGGACGGCAGCAATTCAACTACAACTTCAGGGGGCAGATCGCTGACCACCATTTCTTCTTCGACGGGCACGCGGCACCCTATTCATTTCACTTCGCTTATAATGCACTGGGCAAGCAGGAATTCGTCGAATACCCGGACGGTTCAGTCGTGCAGTACGAGTACTACGACAACGGTATGCCGCGACGAATTCCGGGCATTGTAGATGGGGTGGATTACAACGCCCGCATGCTGCCCGAACGTTTGGTTCACGCCAACGGCGTAACGACGACCATCTCCTACGAGCATGGGCCCGGGCATGTCGCCCGCCAGAAAACCGTCAATGGCCTCAACCAGGTTTTGGAGGACCAGGCCTTTGCCTACAGTCCAACCATGCAGATTCAGCAAATTCACGACCAGGGCCCTGGAAGTCAAGGCACGGTGGACTATTTATACAACCCTCTGGGGCAGCTAACTCAAACCACAGACAACCGTTTCGGAGTCGTGGATCTCTGGGAGTACGAGTATATTAATGGCCGATCGTTGGCGCGACATGGAGAAAGCCAGACCCAGCTTCTGTACGATGACGCACTGCACCCGAGCCGTGTGAGTCGGATTGCCGTTGCCGGCCAGCCATCGACTGCCGTGGGCTTCGATGCCAACGGTAACATCATAAATCTGCCTGGCCGCACCTTTAGCTTTAACCCCAAGGGGGACCTGGTCCGCGTGGATAGAGAGAACGGGACCGGGGCCGATTATGAATACGATTACTTGGGACATCGTGTACGCAAACGTGTGAGCTCCTTCAGCGGCCCTGTCACTGAGACCCTGTTTTTCAATAAATTGGCGGAAATTCGCGACGGGGAGCTGTATCGCTTCGTGCAGCTGGGAAAAGTACGGGTGGCCCTGCTTCACGACGATCAGACACGATGGATCCATACCAACTATCTGGGCAGCGAGACGTTTTTCACGGACGCGATGGGCAGCCGCATCGCCCAAATCGCTTATACGCCATTCGGTAATGTACGTCAGCGCAACGGCACGGCACAGCAGGTTTTCGCCCTGCACGAGTGGGATGAGGAAACCGGTCTCTACTACATGCACCGACGCTATTACGCGGCGGAACTCGGCCAGTTTGTCTCCCCTGACGGCCTCTATCTCTACCGGCCGGAGAAGGGCGTGGACGACCCAAGAAGACTCGGGCTCTATCTCTATGTGGCGGGCGACCCGGTCAACAACCTTGATCCGCACGGCCGCTCTTTCTGGAGCGTTTTCGGGGCCATTGTCGGCGTGATTGTGGGCATCGTGGTGGCCGTCGCGGTGATCGCCGCGTTTGCAACAGGTATCGGGTGGGGTTTACTGGCGGTGGTGGCGGTCATCGGATTTTTGGTGGCGGGATATGCCCTTGCCAGTGCCACCGCCGGAACTGATTTCGGTGAATTCATGCGCGGCTTTATGATCGGCTTCAATGCTGGCATGAATGCCACCCTGTTGGCCGCCATGGGCCCTGTTGGGGTTGTGTTGGGCGTGATCGTCGGCGTTATCAATTTCCTGGCCGCCATCGACACGATCGCCCAAAGCGAAATTTACCAGGGGATTCTGGGCTGGTCCAACTGGTTGATGCCGATGAGCTGGCTAGTGGTTGCCATTGGTGTGGTGTTTTTTGTTCTCAATCTTTTGGGACATGCCATTACGTTTGGTCAGGTCGAGGAAATGCGGGTCGAGCGCATTTTTGTGGATTGGTCGACCGGAACCATCTTCATGCGTGGCGGTTGGATCAGCAATCTCAACTCCTGGAACACCGCATTCAACATGGGAAATTTCGCCTTTATCGATCGGTTGTCTCCGACTGACCATGTCGATCATGAGGCGGGGCATACCCTCAGCCTGGCCGCCTTCGGCAGTATATTTCATTTCATCGGTTTCTTTGATGAGGTTGTGGTTGGCAACGGAGGAGGGGCCTACGCGGAACGGATCGCCGATTCGAACGATCCCGGCACCACACCGGACCCGGATTTGCCCATGTGGGTTTGAACAATAGCCTGCGCTTTTTAAAAATCCCGAAAACTGGACATTTTGTTTGAAGGGAGGGTTAAAATGAAACGAAGTCATTTCTTAACCTCGCTAACGGCTGATCCCATTTACAGGTTGGGTGACCCGATTTTCATCACTTTCAGCATTGAGAACACCAGCGGTGAGGCCTATCAGGTGCTGAAATGGGGCACGCCATTGGAAGGGCAATTTACTCGCGACTGTTTCAAGGTGGAACGTGATGGGAGACTTTTGCCATATGATGGAAAGTTTGTCTCGAGGGGCGATCCGATGGCAGACTCCTATGTCGTTATCGACGCAGGGCAAAAGCTCGAGGAACGTATTGATATTTCGGACGCATACGCCATAGATCGTGTTGGTGAATATACGGTAACCTTAAAAGCTTCACTCTTTGATGTGTTCAAGGTACTAGAAAAAACAAAGTTGACACCAAGAAGGCGGCACCATCATGAACGTCAAGAACTCCCATCCGCAACCGTCCATTTCAAAATTGTAGAAGGTATTGAACCAAAACTTACAGAAGGTCAGATTGCCAGGAAGAAAGTGAAACTGGCCGATACCAGCGCGAAAGCACCAAGTTTCAATGGCGGGACCACCAATGAACAGGACGAGGTAGCCAACGCACACAACAATGCACAGTACTTCGCCGCCCTATCAGCGAGTCAACTCGACAGCACTACTGCCAACACAAATACGCTTTACCAAACATGGTTCGGAGCCTTCCAACAGAGCCGCTACGACACCGTGACCAAAGTATTTAATGACGTTAACAACAACTTGATTACACAGCAAGTTACATACGACCTGACAGGATCCGGTTGCGGAATCGATTGGAACGCTTACACCTATAACGGTTCCAATACCGTTTGGACTTGCAATGGATTCTGGACCATGCCTCCAATTGCCATTGATTGTCAATTCTCTACGATTCTTCATGAGTGGACCCATGCAGTATGCGGTACGGACGATCACGCATATGGTGACACGGACTGTCAGAACCTCGCGGCTAACAACCCTGATGATGCTGTCGATAATGCAGACAGTTATGAGAATTTTGCTGAGCGCTTGGCGCAATCGGACTTCGGAAAGACCTTGACGTTCATCACCGATCGCAGCCAGTTCGGTCATGATGAGGTAGATGCGTTACTGGCCGATGCCACGCCCGCAACCGTGGAGAAAGCGTTCTATGTCCACGCAGATGGATTCTGGCCGGACAGCCTCGGCATTACAGCCACCTCGCTGGGCGCAATGCCCAACGTAAATCCAACACTGAGTATGAATCCCACGATTGCAGGCATGACGGTGGAGGTAACCTCGCTCGAGGCGGAGGATCCTTCTCTGCCCGTTGCACCTCAAAGATTTACCTGGGTGCTGTGTGCCAAATTCACCAATAGTAGTGGATTTCCCAGCGTGGCAAACACTGAACAGATTGTGACTCTGACCGCTGAGCTTTCTGGACATACAGCAAGTGCACAAATCCGCCTGATTAAGGAAGCAAGCCCGTACGAACTTGATGGCCCCATATCCTGGCTGAGTACTGATCTCCGAGTATTTCAGATCCGTGCAGGTGAAACGCGCTTTGGGGCCACCATGGGTTCAACCCCGGCAGATGCATCAACATTCATCAAGCAAGTGATCGCGAACCTTCAGTCCGGCACCAGCGGCGGCCAGACCTTCGAGAGTATTTCTACGGATCAGCAAACCAGTGCGTTGGAATTGTCGCAGCAAGTCAACGGCACAAAAATTTTTAACTTCGCTGTGGCAAAGGCCCGCTATGTCGGCACGATGGCCATTTCGAACGTTCGGATGTTTTTCCGCATGTTTCCGGTGTCGACAACCTCCACAGCGTTCGCACCCGGAACAACCTACCGTCGAAATACCCAAGGGGCCACGGCTATTCCGGTCCTGGGTCTAAGCAGTGCCGGGGACCTTTTGTCGATCCCTTTCTTCGCAGAACCACGCGTCGATTCAGCAACGACGGCACTATCATCACAGACAGACCCTTCAAATGTGAAGCCGACGATGGCGGCCAGTCCGTCAAGCGGGGAGAGCGTTGGTTATTTTGGGGCCTGGATTGACATCAACCAGACCGATCCACAGTTTCCAAGCACTCCGTCTCCTGTTGATGGGCCGTGGAGCAGCGGCCGAAAAACCGTGCAGGAGCTTATCGTCAATGCCCACCAGTGTCTGGTAGCTGAGATCGCGTACGATTCGGATCCGATTGCAATCGGCGCCTCTCCGGGTGGTTCGGACAAGTTGGCCCAACGTAATTTGTCCATCGTTCCATCTGCAAACCCCGGAGAGCCTGGGTCGCATAGAATTCCCAATGTGTTTGAATTGTGGCCTGCACCGTCAACCACAAAGACACAGAACGCTCCAGATGAACTTTTGATTGACTGGGGCCACACGCCCCAAGGTAGTACGGCAAGTATTTATATCCCGGAAATCAACGCTTCTCAGATAGTGTCTCTTGCAAATAAACGATATGCGACACACACCCTTAAACAACTTGATGAACAGACAATCCAACTTCCGGTTGGTGGAATTTCGTATATACCGCTGCCGTCCGGCGCCACTTTCGGTCTCACTGGACTCTTGTGGGTCGATTTGCCCGACAGTGTGTGCAAGGGTGAAGTCTATACCATTGTAGTAAGTCAAGTGACGGACGAGACAGAACGTCAAGTGCCGGTTTTATACGACGAAAGCGTCGGTCATGCGACTGAATATTTAACAACGGTGCCACACGGCCCAACCGAATTGCTTCGATGGCGGCGTATCGTCGGTAGCTATCAAATCACAATTCCTGTTCGGTCCAAAGCTGTGATCCTCCCTCATGAGACGCGATTGCTCTCAGTGCTGCGGTGGATCTTAAGGTCGCTGCAGCCCGATGACCGGTGGTTCAAGGTGTTCAGCCGTTATGTTGGGCTGATCGGTGAGCGTGTTCGTGCTCTTGGTGGAGATCCGAACCTTGTAGAGGCCTCTCCGGCAGGCACTGGAGGAAAAACGGAGGGTGTGCAGCCACAAGCGACCGAGCGGATGATTGGCCATGACGGTAAAGTTACAGGCCTCATCTATGATTGTTTTGGCGACTTCGAGGGGTTTGTGCTGAACAAATGCTGTAGTGAGGTAGTTTTCAAAGTGCGCGAGCACCAGATCGAGGCACTCGTCAGGCTCGCTTGGGAGAGGCGGATTGCAATCACAGTGCTGACCAATCCAAAACACCCGCGTTGCCCGGTGTCAATCATTCTTCGCCGCGCCCCGGAGCCATTCCAGGCATGATTCTACTGATATGCAGTGGACCGGACGGTGGGGCAAATTTGTATCGCGCTTCACTGTAGATGACCCCCGGCGCATCGACGGCCGTTGAAACCTGTCCCAGTTCCCTCAGGTTCAACCCATACAGACAAAGCCCATGCGCCAGGTACCGGCGAGAAGGTGGCAGCCGGGTTAAGTCGATTCTGGCCGCCTGCTCGACAAAGTGGCGAAGCAGTGTCCTCCAGTCCACCCCACAGTGCAGCTCCGGTTTCCCGAACCGGACGCTGCTTTTGTGGTCCCCCTGCTGGCCGGCGGACATGGCCTTTTTACGCCGGCCGTCGTTCCATCAACCCTTGCAGTGAATCCACTCTTGCCAGACATCGCGGGGCCCTGAGTAGTCACAGGCAAAAAACAGTGGCGAAAGGAGAGGGGCGGGGCGCCCGTCCCGCAAGTCGCGGGAAAAGAGAATGCCGGGCGTATTTGAGGGCCGAGTAACGCAGCTGGGATTGGATGCATCGGCCATAGAAGGCCGCTGTACTCATGCCTGCCGCCACTGAGATTCAGCGTATTGTTTTTCACGGCAATCCGTTCTTGACAAGTATCTGCAGATCCAACTATTGGCTTATATAGATTCAGCCATAACGGGCAGAATCCCTCATGAGTTTATACCCACTCGCCTCCATCTGCCTTTATGGCCGCGCATCAAGTCCCTCTCTGCGATGAAGGGGGAATCGTCCCATGAAATGCCCCTCCTGTCAGATTGAAAACGACGACACTCGAAGGTTTTGCCGGGAGTGCGGTGCTAGGCTTTTGGTGACATGTCCCGTGTGCAGTGCCGAAAATTCGCCCGGGGACAAATTCTGCGGCGAGTGCGGCCGACCTATTGATCTTGTATGCTCGTCCGTAAGGGACATGACCTTCGATGAAAAAATTTCCAGAATTCAAAAATACTTGCCTCATGGGCTGATCGAAAAAATACTTTCCCAGCGCGAACGAATAGAAGGGGAAAAAAAGCAGGTTACGGTCATGTTCTGCGATATGGAGAAGTTTACCACCATTTCGGAGAAGATCGGCCCCGAGGGTGTCTATATGCTAATGGACCAGGTATACGAGTTGCTTATTCACAAGGTTCATGATTTCGGTGGGACGGTCAACGAGTTTACCGGAGATGGCATCATGGCTCTTTTTGGGGCTCCTATTGCCCTGGAAGATGGACCTCAGCGGGCAATCCGTGCCGCTTTGGATATACAAACGGAAATTTCGCGCTTCAGCGAACGCATCGAAAACGAAACTCGCCATTCGCCGATTCGCCTGCGCATAGGGATTCATTCGGGGCCAGTGGTTGTCGGCAGCCTGGGCAACGATCTGCGTGTGGAGTTCAAAGCCGTCGGCGACACAGTGAACCTTGCCTCGCGGGTGCAGGATCTTGCCGAACCAGGTACCGTTTTTGTTACAGAGAGTACGTTCAAGCTCACGAAAGGTATGTTTCGTTTTGAAGCCTTGGGGGAAAAGGTCTTCAAAGGTAAATCGGCCCCAGTTGGGGTCTATCAGGTAATCGCCAAAAACACGCGCAGGACCCGTTTCGATGTGTGCGCCGAATTCGGATTAACTCCTTTCGTGGGGCGGAACCGTGAGCTTGAATTGCTGATCGGTGCCTTCTACATGGCCAAGGCGGGTTTTGGACAGGCCTTTTCGATTATCGGAGAGGCAGGTATCGGAAAATCCAGATTATTATATCAGTTTCGCAAAGTAGTCGCCAACGCTGACATAACTTTTCTGGACGGCAAATGTCTCTCCTACAGCAAGGGCGTCGCATATCACCCGATGATAGATCTGCTGAAAAGTTCTTTCGATATCCGGGAGGACGATGACGATAGAATGATCCATAAAAAAGTACGAAATGCACTGAGGCTGCTAAAAGTCGATTCGGTTACTACCATGCCGTATCTTCTGGACCTTCTATCCGTAAAGGATTCTGGGATAGAGGCCATCCCCATGAGTCCCGAAAGCCGCAAGGAAAAAATTGTCGAGGCGGTAAAGCAGGTAATCCTCAAGGGCGCTCAGATCCGTCCTCTTGTGATCGCCATAGAGGACCTTCATTGGGCCGACCAGGCGACGAAAGAGGCACTGAAGCGACTGGTCGAGGCGATCCCGGCGGCCGCTGTTCTGCTGATTTTCACCTACCGACCGGAGTTTGTGCAAACATGGGCAGGTCGTTCATTCCACAACCTGGTCAATCTCAGTCGACTGACCAATGCTGAGAGCTTGCTCATGATTTCATATCTTCTGGGCACAAGCAGTGTCGATCAAACTCTGAAACAGCTAATTCTTGACAAGAGCGCAGGGATTCCCTTTTTTCTGGAAGAATTCATCGATTCTCTCAAGGATCTCAATTTGATCGTAAAAGAAGATGACTTCGCTTATTTTCGAGGCGATTCTCAATCTGTTGCTGTCCCTTCCACGATCCAGGACATGATTATGGCCAAAGTGGATCGGCTTCCAGGCGCTGTAAAGTCGGTTTTGCAGGCTGCCGCAAGTATCGATAAAGAATTTCCATACGCCTTGATCAAGCGGGTAGCGGAATTCGGGGAAACAGAATTACTCGAATGTTTAGACATCTTAAAGGAGTCCGAGCTTCTTTATGAGCGCTATCTCCTACCGGGCAATGTATATTTTTTCCGCCATGCAATGACAAGGGATGTAGTCTACGACTCGATTCTGAAAAAAACACGAAAGCGGCTCAACGAAAGTATCGGAAATGCCATTGAGAAACTCTATAAAGACAAGCTGGAAGACCACTATGGATCGCTTATCAATCACTTTTCTGCCAGTGAAAATTTTCTTAAAGTTTCCCACTACGCCCGTCTTGCCTGCATCAAGGCAGATAATTCCCTGAATCTTTCCGACGCCAGCATTTACGCCAGAAAATGGATCAATTCTCTGGAACAACTCTCCAAAATGCAAATGTTGTCCGAAGAAATCATCAAGGCGCGCACAGTTCTCGGCTTTATTCTTTTTCGCATGGGCAATATGGCGATAGCAATGGAAGCCATAGAACCCTTCGCGAATAAGTTGTTGCCGAAAAAAATGTCTGTCGAACAAGGGCAGATATGGGTCATCACGGGCAGTTATAAATGTATGGTCGAAGAGGAGGTCTTCGAATCCATTCGTTATCTGGAAATGGCCATTGGGATTTCAGAAAAAACCGAGGACATCATTACAGCGGTTTATGCCCAGTATATGCTGGGACTCGTACTGGCTTTCAATTGCGACTTCCAAAAAGCCCTACACTATTTTGAACTGTTGCTCGGTTACAGCGAGGCTTTGGCATACGCTTGGCGAACGTCGGTCATGAAAAGCAATTTGAGCATCTATGGATATACCTATCATGGCAGGGTGGCCGATGGCTATCGATGTAGTCAGGATGCTGTGTGTATTGCCGAAGAAAGCGGAGATATCTATTCGAAGGCCATGGCTTATCCAAGCCACGGTGTTTCATGTTATTATAAAGGTTTTTTCAAAGAGGCACAGCAGAATCTCCAAAAAGGTATAGAATACACGGAAAAGCTCAATCTGACTGCCCACAGCGCCTTGGCTCACGAATATATGGGGCATGTGTGTGTACAACAGCAGAACTACAAAGTCGCCCAAATGCACTATGAGCAAGCCATCTGTATCCGTGAAAAAAGTCGGTTGTTTCCGTCTTCGGCCAATTTGAATCGGATTGCCCTTGCGCGCGCCAGGTGTTTGAGTGGTGAAAAGATGACAAATTTTGACTCTCTTTGCCGATTTGAATCGAAGAACCGGATTAGAATTTACGAAGGATCCGTCGCGCGCTACCTCGCTGATATTATACTGAATGAGGATGAAAAGGCGATATGCAGAGCGGAAATTTGGATCAATAAAGCAATTCAGTCCAATACGCGCAATGAAATGAAATGCAACCTGGGTTGGGACTACGCCCTGTATGGCGAGTATTTTGTAAAGACCAAAAAACCTTCGAGGGCAAAAGATTGTTTGGAACAGGCAGTCTCCATCTTTCAAGTGTGCGGCGCCGATGGTTGGGCGGATCTTACAAGTAAACGGTTATCCGAGGTCTGCGCATGAACTGAAAATAACGACGAATTGGAGGTGGTTGTGATTCATCTGATTCGTAAATCAAACAATTCACTCAGACGTATAAGGAGGAAATCATGGCCAAGGTTTACAGCAAAATGAAAAGTGAATTAGAAAGCAAGGGGTATATGCCATTCGTCTGTATTATCGAATGGCCGCCGGAGAGCGAACCTTCTGCCATCGAAAGATATGTCAGGGTTTTCAGAACGCCGGAAGGAAAGGGGGTCAAGGGGGTGCATACCTGGAATCTGATCGGCAGAAATATGATGATCGTCATTGGTTGGACTAATTCTTCCGTCAGCATTCAAAAATTCTGTACATCGGTCACATATGGAACCGATATTCGTATGGAGGTTTGCCCGGCCATCGACCACGACAACCTTATGCTCGCACTGACACAGCTGAAAGATCAGTTGGGCAAGGTTAGAAATGCCGACGTGGACGAGCAGCTTGCCTGAGATAAACCGACGTAAACGGCCATTATCGGCAAAGTTGGGATTTTGCAGATGGGCACTAGAGCAAAAAGGCAGCGGCCTGGACGCCGATGGTGGAAGGGTGCATAGTGGCGATGATGTTATGGAAATATTCTCCAGTTGAATCATCGCGGTCGGCAAGATCGACCACGGCGCCTTTGCTATAGGAATTTTTGTCGTCGCGGATTAAACATTGCACAATCGGGCGCCTGCGGCCGGTTCTCTTGGAAGGTTGCTTGACGATCCCAAGCTCACCGCTATCCAGTTTGACCAATGTTCCCACCGGATAGATGCCCATCATGCCAACAAAGACTTTAAACAAAATGGGGTCAAAATGGGTGCCGGACTGGGTCGCCATCTGTGCGATGGCTTTATCGGGACTTAATGCATTCTTCCGGTAAATGCGTGGCGAAGTGATGGCGTCATAAACATCCACGATGGTGAGAATTCGACCGAACAGACTGATCTTGGGACCAGTAAGGACCTTCGGGTAGCCTGAGTGGTCGTATCCCATATGGTGTTCGAACGGAGGGACGAGGATTTTGCTTTTGCGATCATCTTTGGATTTTAGCCTGAGGATCAACCTGGCACTGTGCATGGAGTGGGTTTTGAGAACGGCATATTCATCTTCGTTCAATGAACCTTGTTTGTTTAACAATTCTTTTGGGATAGCCACTTTTCCCAGGTCGTGGAACAAGCCGCACAATCCAAGTCTCTCGAGCATGAGCCGGTTCAAGCCGATGTGCTTGCCAAGACACATGGCCAAAATGGCCACATTCAGTGAATGCGTATAGGTATAATCATCATAGATGCGAATCGTGCTGATCCCGAGAAAAAGAGTATCATCCTCAGTGATGATATCCACCATTTTTTGAACAAGACGAACCGAACTCCGCATGCCCACGCGTTGATTGGCGGCAAGCTTGCTCGCGATCTCTTTTATGGAACTCAGCGTACCGGCATAGGTTTTCCGCACTGCTGCCTTTTTCTGGGTAAAGTCGTCCGATGGCACGGCGTCGTCCGTGGTTGGGCTATAAGGTGTCTGCGCCACAAATACCCACTGCATCTGGTGCTTCACGATTTGATCTGTGAGCCAGGTCGAGGGATCGTCTTGTTTGACGCACTGATCGAGCAGCCGAAAGAATGCAACGATGTGTTGGGGAGCCACACCTTGCAGCTCGGCGTCAATCTGCAACCCATACAGGCCGCGTTCTTCCATGTATCTGACCATCCGATTGAACAATGCCGCGTTGGCAGGCCTCAGATAGAGTTTTTCTCCCTGAAAGTAAAAGCGCCCTTCGGAAAGATGGATGGCAACCTCGCTGTCGTCGTGTCCCAGCTTTTTTAACAACCGAACGAATTTTTGAACCGAATCGGCCAGTATGTCGTTGTTGTCAGCATGAATTTTGGCAATTTGGGTCAAGCCGTTGATCGCCTTCAGAAGGGATTCACCCGAGCGGTTAATCCATTGCTGATAATTGGCGGTCATTGATTTCTCCCTTCAATTTTCAACTGCAAAACGTCACTCCGCGCGAAGAAAGTTACCCAAAAAGCCCCGTTCCGCTTTTTTGATCAAGTCGGCAGCCTCTGTTGTTCCCAGTGACTCAAGTGCCAGGATGGCCCCGCGGCGCTGAATGCTGTTGCTCGGTCTTAAGACGCCGAATTGAGGCCATTTGAAAAGCAATGATTTTAAAAAAGGGACACAGCGGTACGAGCCGCATTTGCCCAGCGACCGGCATACGCTCAGGAAATATTCCGGGTCCTCGTGCTCTGGTGTCAGTGATTTGAGATGATCCAGCAAAAGTTTTTCCGATTGCACGCTCTTTTCACCTGCCAGAGATTGGAGTAGTAATTTGCGGACCTCCTCGTCCGGGTCACCAAGGAGTGTCGCTACCTCTTCGGGGATTAGGCATTGCTCTTTTCCGGCAAGAACCGCCTTTAACGCCTGAAGACGAATTGCGGCCGATTCATCGCACAAGAGCCTGGACAAAAGCCTGCGGGAATGGGCGTCGTTGAAAAATTTCAGAATAAACACCAGGCGACCCGCCAGGATCTTGTCCGATGCGAGCAGAAGTTTTTCCAATGGTCGGATATCGCGTTTCGACAGGGTCGCAATCGCATTGAGCAAGATGCGTTGCAGCTTCGCCGAGCGAACCTTCAACATGATGGGTGCAAGAGATGAAATGGCTTCTGGATCCAACAATGATAAAAAGGCCTTCAAATCGATGAGCCCCTGGGGTTCGCTTTCATCGAGCAGGGGAGAAATCGCCAGCAAGTTTTCAAGAAAAGAGCCGTTTGAAAGCTTTAGAATGAAGCGCTCGAGATAGGGGGCCGCCCAATGCGACATCGATTGATACGACTTGAACTGTTTCCTGAATTTAATCAGTACCGTATGTAAATATAAAAAACGGCCCTGAAGCAAAGCTTCGCGCAGCTCATGCCCCATATAGGCCAACAGCTCATCCACATCTTCAGGCAGACAGTGATTTCCAATGATGTAGAGCAATACATCGACGACGTGGTCGGACCCATCCATCTGCTCTTCGGCGGCTATCATTTTTGCAAGTTGCTCACGCTCCTCCTGGCTTAGACGGTAAAGCTGAGCAGGCGCCTTTAAAGCTGTCGCCGCCTCTTCGGAAAATTTCCCCACCCCCGCGGACCGGCTTTTAGACTGGCATTCATCATTGGGGGCAGTTGCATCGTCACCTTCAGGAGGGCGGCAGGGCAAATCTTCTATCACAAGATCTTCGTTCAGCCCCAACACCAGTTCGTCGGCCTCGTAGGCGATCGACGGCAGGTCAAATTCCCATAGGGCCGTTACGATATCGTCTTCGGCATCTTCTCCAAGAACGCTATGGTCGCGCATGGCCTTCAGAAACGTATCGAATTCCCAGGATTCAATTCCCTCTTTGAATTCAACCCACAGAAAGCCGTCACGATGAAGAACGGATACAAAGTCCGTTGGCTCCAAGGTGCCCTCGTAAACCGCTTCACCGTTAAAAGTGATCCCGTCTCTCTCAATATGCAGCCGCAGACGGCCGAACTCTTGGACTAATGGTGCCACCAGGGTCTGGAGATGGCGCAGGGCCTCCTTGTAGACATTATGAGTTTCGGAATATAGATTGAGTTTTTTATATGCACCACTTAAAGCAAATAGTATCTGCCTTGCCGTTTTGAGGAGAAGTTCTTCGGGTTGGTCATCTGTTTGCGGCATCGTGCGGCGGTCCGTTTCTTTACACATTTGCCCATTGCTGGATGAATGACAGTCGATAAACGATAAACCAATAGAACCATAATTTCAAGAAGTTGTTTAACTTTACGAATTCATTATGATATATTGTGTATTGTAGTTGACAGACTCGTAAAAAGTCCGGAATTCGCTTTTACCGTCATCCCGGCGAAAGCCGGGATCCAGTATTTTCAATAGGTTCTGGATGCCGGATCAAAGCCTGCCCCGGACCACGATCCGGGGTCCGGCATGACGCCTCTGCGACTTTTTATGGTGTCGACAAGTATCGTCGGCACTGTCACTGATGCGATATATCAAACGGTGTCGATCATGATGGTAGTGCCATGGGTGACATTGTCCGTCTATCGGAGTATCGTGAAAAAATCGCCTTCAAAGAGGGGTTGACGCTTTGGCGCCGGCGTTTCAAGGTAATGATCGGGCCAACTACGCGCTTGGATGAACTCGATGCCCCTGTCCTTTGCCGGTTGGCCGATCCTTCGGAGGCCAACAATCAGTTTTTGTACAACCTGATTCTTGCTTTTGGGGGGCATGGCCTCCAGGCGTCATTTTACACGGTCGACAAGCGCATCCAGATCAGGATTGTCGACGTCCACCTGTTTTTGACCGATCAGATCCGTTTCGAAATTATGCGTCGGTTGGGATGGTTATCACGGTTTTGTGCAACCCGATACCCGCTTTTTGAATTGATTCGTCAATTCGATCATATCCGTATCCTCTGTCAGCAAGATCCCCCAGCGTTGTCCGAGCACCATTCACATTACGCCGAGTACCAATCACTGACCGGCAGAGATCGGCAAGTCTTTATCCGGCGCATGCTGCCGTCTGCACTAGATGCTTTTAAAAAAGAGGGTCTTCCTGATAGGCCCTGAATCCGCCTGAAAAGGGTAACTGGTGTCCACCTGTAAAAAAATGAAGGGGGCTGCCCCATGTCGCCCGAATTGAGCATAGAGCGGCAATTGCACCGAATATACGGTGATCGCAGCACGTCCGCGTTCGAACGTCTCATGGCGCTATTGACGCATTTCGAGATGAAAGCCAGTTCGAAGTTCGAGCGTTTTTCAGAAAAAGATATTGTTTTTATCACCTACGGCGACAGTCTGCGCTGCTCCGGTGAACGTCCATTACAAACCTTGCGCCGATTTGCTGCCGCCAATCTCAAGCAGGCAGTTTCAACGATCCACCTATTGCCTTTTTTCCCTTTTTCGTCAGATGACGGCTTCTCTGTCATCGATTATGAGCGGGTGGACCCGTCTATTGGGATGTGGGAGGACATATCGCGGTTGGCAAAGGATTTTGATCTGATGTTCGATTTCGTCCTGAACCATATCTCTGCTCAAAGCCCATGGTTAAAAAATTACTTGAAAGGGTTGGATGGGTATCGCGGACTGGCGATCGAAGTCGACCCGCAGACCGATCTGTCTGCCGTCGTCAGGCCGCGCACCCATCCGTTGTTGACGCCGTTTGCGAACTTCCCGGACCGAAAGGTATTTCTGTGGACCACTTTCAGTGCCGACCAGATCGATTTGAATTACAAAAGTATCGATGTGTTATGTCGAATGGTGGAGGTACTCCTGTTCTACGTCGAGAAGGGGGCGCGTTTCATTCGCATGGATGCGGTGGCCTATGTTTGGAAAGAGGTTGGGACCGATTGCATCCATCGCCCCCAGGCGCACGCCTTGGTGAAGTTGTTTCGAGCCGTCTTGGATATGGTGGCGCCCGATGTGGTCATTATTACCGAAACCAATGTACCCCATGATGAAAACATTCGATATTTCGGCAATGGATTTGATGAGGCGCAGATGGTCTATAATTTTTCTTTACCGCCTTTGTTGGCGCACACCTTCCTGACGTCCGACACCGGATATCTCCGCCGCTGGGCAGATAAGCTCGCTACACCTTCCAGTGAGACCACCTTTCTGAATTTTACGGCATCCCATGACGGCATCGGCATCAGACCATTGGAGGGGATTCTCAGCGGGGCTCAGATCCAGGACCTGATCCGGCATGCGCGACGATGCGGCGGTGACGTTTCGAGCAAGCGAAATGCAGATGGCAGCAGCAGTCCCTACGAGCTGAATATCACCTATGTCGATATGATGGCCAAGGAAGGGCAGGGAGGAACCCGGATTCATGCCAACAGATTTTTAGCCTCGCAAGCCATCGCGTTATCATTGCCCGGGGTTCCAGCGGTGTATGTACACAGCCTGTTGGGATCTCGAAACTGGAATGACGGAGTCCTTCAAACCGGGCGCCTTCGGACAATCAACCGACAACCCCTGGATATCGACCTGTTACAACGGGAGCTTGATGACAGCAGCAGTTTCCGCTCCCTGGTTTTCAGGAGTTACAGTGTCTTGTTGCGGACGCGGAGAAAACAACCGGCATTTCATCCCAATGCAGTTTTCGAGGTGCTCGATCTGGGAACCGGCCTTTTTGGTGTGCGCCGAAGCTGCGAAGCCCAGACCATCTATGCGCTCACCTCTGTCAGCGAGCATGGGCAAACCGTATCTTTGACAGCACACGGCGTTCAAGATGAATTAATTGATTTGTTGACCGGTCGAGCCTACCCGGCAGATGCCATCGAACTGGCGCCCTACCAGACGGTTTGGCTTGACCTGCCGTAGAATCAGCGCTGACCATTCCCGGCTGATTGGCTATTCGGTGAAAACCAAGGAAAGCTCTTTATAAAAGGAGGTTGTAAGTATTTTTGACCAACGAGTTCATTAGACGTCTTTGATGGACGGGGTCGTAAAAAGGTCAAGATCAAGGCGCGCGACATTCCGTGTCCTGAGGCGTACTGGTCGTACGCCGCAAGGACCACGGGATGAGCGCACCGCAGATATTGGGCTTCTTACGGCGCCGTCCCTAATTGATTTTGTCTCTCAATTTACCCGAACACTTAAAGGTCACGACCCGACGCTGGTCCAAAATCAGGTCTTCGCCGGTCGCCGGGTTGCGTCCGCGCCGGGGCCTTTTGGTCTTGACGCAAAATTTTCCAAAACCCGAAACTAGGAGGTCTTCGCCCTCCGCCAGACAACGCTTGATGATCTCAAGCAATGATTCGACGACCTCCGCGGACTTTTTCTGGGTAAAACCCAAGTCATTGACACGTGTGACAATATCGTTTTTCGTGAGTGCCATGGCGCCTCCTCGACAGTAATCTATGTGCCCCTGCCTGGGTAATGCGGAGCATTATGCTTCCGGCCCTGGGCTGCGAGAGAATTTAATCTCGATCCGTACCGGCCTCCTCTTTTTTGGCGGGATCGAGTTTTTCCACCTGTTGTACAATGGCATCGATGCGCTTGGAAATCTGGTCGATTTCGTTTTTCAGATCCTGGTCATCTATGTCTTTCATCTGGAATGTTCCTTATTTTTAACGCCCTTGAACGCTCAGGGGACTTAAGTGCCACACTCGAAGTTTGGGCGCATGGGGTTCACCGCTTATCGCGGATAAAGGCCCCGATGAAAAAGATAATCGTAATAATAGGTTTGATATTCGTCGTTTTCAGGTGAGTCGGGCACCGACTGACCACCCGTCGCTTCATTTTCGGATTTTTGATTCATCAGCCACAGGTTACGGGCAAAATCGTAAAGGACCTGCTTCAGCAGTTGCGGATCGTCGACCAATTCAGGGTTCTTACTGACGAATTGATCCGTCGCATCGATGATGGCTCGGGTCATACGAACATAATCGGTGTCATCGAGTCGGTCTTCGATGATCGCCGCATGCACCTGGGTGAGAATGCTTTTAACGGCGCCTTCGATGACATCGATGCATTTCATTGAAACCTCGTTATAAAATGGCTATATGTGTTTGGTTTATGTGGATGGGCATAAACGCATGCCTGTGCCGGATGCAGCCCATAAAGCTTTTGTTTGGGAATAAATTCATATGGATGGAAGAATATACGGGCTGTTTGGAAGTGTCAAGTCAACAAATGGATCAGGGCAAGATGATGATTTTGCAAAGGCGGCTCGAGGAATCGAGATCCCTGAACCCTTTGCGTTGAAGAATGGAGCCGGCGCGCGGACTTGAACCGCGGACCTGCTGATTACGAATCAGCTGCTCTACCAGCTGAGCTACGCCGGCCAATAAAAAAATTCCAACTACTGTTTTTATGCGACTAAATCAAGAGGAAATTTCCTGGCAACAGCTTTTGGCACAGCTACCCGAGATCCGGGGGTCGGTCGATGTTATCGGCCTCAATCCGACGGCAAGCGCATATGCGCTGGCACAGGTCTATGGTGCCTGCCGGTCCCCTTTGTTGGCCATACTGCCGTCTCTAAAAGCAGCGGAGCATTTTTATGCTGAAATGCGCCTTTTTTTAGACGCTGATTCAACGCCGATCCTTTTTTTCCCGCCCTACAATCTGATGCCTTTCAAGTTCATGGCCTATCACAACGAAACGGCCGCCAGGCGGATTCAGACGCTCTATGAATTGGTCGAGAGCCAACCGTCCCCCGTGGTGGTGACCTCGTTGAGTGGTGTGATGCAGCGCTTGCTGCCCAAGGCTGAACTCATGCGATACGCCGAGCTTTTAGTTTGCGAGGAGGAGATTCATCGGGACGATCTCATCGCAAAACTTGTGGCCGGTGGGTACAGCCGCGTGGCGATGGTGGAGGAGTTGGGTGATTTTTCGGTCCGCGGCGGCATACTCGACGTTTACGCGCCGTCTTATTCCGACCCATTGCGTATCGAGTTTTACGGCGACCTGGTCGAATCGATACGTCTTTTTTCGGTGGACACCCAGCGCACGATTAAAAATCTCGACGAAGTCGTGCTGCTGCCGGCTCGCGAGGCCATCTTGCAGCCGTCCAGATTGAATGACGTGTTGGGGCGCATCCGGATTCAGGCGGCCGAACAAGGTCTTGCCGTCACCAAGGTCAGGGAGGTCGTCCAACGCATCAAAGCGGAAGGCATCTTCCCTGGCATGGAGAGCCTGTTGCCCCTTATTTTCGATCAGACCGATACCCTGTTCGATTATCTGCCGCGGCATGTGATACCGGTCCTGATCGAACCCACGGCACTGCGTCAAGCCGCGGTGGAATACCAGGCCCAAACCGAACAAAACTATCATAGTGCTAAGTCAAATCAGCGCCTGGTGGTGCCCCCGGAGAGTCTTTACCTGAATTGGACGCAAGTCCAACAACGATTGTCGGTTTACGACAGGATCAATGTCAAACCGCTGGAAGTCGATCAGGCGGATGGACAAGAATCGGCGCAGCGGGTGTGCCGCACCGGGATGTCGGGCATCGAGGAGGTTCAACTCTCCTTGAGCACGGCCCGACCCTCCGACCGGCCGCTTCAACCCCTGGCCGATTGGTTATCGTCCCAGCAGCAGGAAGGGACTCGCACGTTGATCCTCTGCCGGCGACCCTCTCACATCGGCCGCCTGGAAGGGTTGTTGGCCGGTTATGGCGTTCGTACGGTCAAGCTCGACGCCCCGTGGCAAATATCTTCGGATACGGATCGCGTCGGTCTGGCCGCGGGAGCCATCGCAGCCGGCTTTGCCTGGCCTGACGCCGCCATCGCCATGATCGGCGATGAGGAGATTTTTGGCACCGGCTATCGTAATCGTAAAGCGCCTGCCCGGGCAAAGGTCGCAGAGCTGCTGAGCATCGAGGACCTGAAAATCGGAGATGCGGTGGTGCATGATGAACACGGGATCGGCCGTTACGAAGGGCTCGTCAAGCTGGGGGTGGATCGCTCGTTTAACGATTACCTGCTGATCGTCTACCGTGACGACGACAAGTTGTATCTTCCCGTGGAACGAATGAACCTGGTGCACAAATATATGGGCGTGGACGGCGTAGCGCCGGTGCTCGATAAGATGGGGGGCGTCACCTGGGAAAAGGTCAGGGGTAAAGTCAAGCGTTCGGCCGAAAAGATTGCCGGCGAGCTGTTGCAGCTCTATGCCGCCCGTAGGGTTCAAAAGGGCCATGCCTTCGGTGCCATGGATACCTACTTCAGGGATTTCGAGGATGGTTTTCCCTATGAAGAGACGCCCGACCAGCGCAGGGCCATCGAAGAGGTGCTCGATGACATGCGCAGGCCGGCACCCATGGATCGTCTGGTCTGTGGAGATGTGGGATACGGTAAAACCGAAGTCGCCCTCCGGGCGGCTTTCCTGGCGGTCAGCGAGGCCAAGCAGGTAGCGGTCCTGGTGCCTACCACGGTGCTCGCCGAGCAGCATTACGCAACCTTCTGCGAGCGTTTCAAACGCTTCCCGGTCCAAGTCGAATCGCTCAATCGTTTTCGAAACGCCAAGGAACAGAGCCGGATCGTGGCCGATCTCAAAGAGGGGCGCGTGGACATCGTGATCGGCACCCATCGCCTGCTTCAAAAAGATGTCAAATTCAAGGACCTCGGTCTATTGATCCTCGATGAGGAGCAACGCTTCGGCGTCAAGCACAAGGAGAAGATCAAACGGCTCAGAGAGACGGTGGATGTATTGACGCTCACCGCGACACCGATCCCCAGGACACTTCATCTATCGCTGTTGGGCATCAGGGATATCAGTCTCATCTCCACCCCGCCGGAGCAGCGGCGTCCCATTGCAACCTACATCACCGAATGGGACGATATCATGATCACCGAAGCCATCCGCAAGGAGCTGTCGCGTAAAGGGCAGATTTTTTTCGTGCACAACAAGGTGCAAAGTCTCGAGCGTATCGCCGGACATCTCAAAAAACTTGTGCCCGAAGTCCGGCTCTTGGTGGCGCATGGCCAGATGCCCGAAGATCGGCTTGAAAAGGCCATGCTCGATTTCATGCAACAACGGGTCGACATGCTGGTTTGCACAACGATCGTGGAGTCCGGCCTTGATGTCACAGCGGCCAATACCATCATTATCAACCGGGCCGACCATTTCGGCCTGGCCCAGATTTATCAATTGCGCGGCCGGGTAGGGCGGGCCGAGGAACAGGCTTATGCCTACCTGGTGATTCCCAACGAGACGGTCTTGACCAAGACGGCCCAAAAACGGCTCAAAGTGCTCATGGAGTACAGCGACTTGGGATCCGGTTTCCAGATCGCCATGAGCGATTTGAAAATACGGGGTGGCGGCACTATTCTGGGCGCTTCCCAGTCCGGACATATCGCAGCGGTCGGTTATGACATGTTTCTGAGGCTCATGGAAAACTCCATTTCGGAGCTCAAGGGCGAACCCCGACAAGAGGTGCTGGAGCCGGAGATCAATCTTCAGGTATCCGCCTTCCTTCCGGAACAGTACATCGTGGATATCGATCAACGGCTTTCCATTTACCGCAGATTGGCGCGTATGGGTGAAATCAAAGAGATCGGCGCACTGAAAACCGAGTTGGAAGACCGCTTTGGCCAACTCCCCGATGAGGCCTCGAATCTTTTGCTGAAAATCATGCTCAAGGTGCTTGCGACGCGTGCCGGTTGCGCCCGATTGGATTTGACCGACAATCAGCTTCAGCTGCATTTTTCAGAGACGTACCAGAAGCGTCCGTTCCGTATCGTTGAAATGGTCGCCGCTGCCGATGGCAAATATCATTTTTCCCCGGATGGTGTATTCAAGGCCACGCTGACCGGCGGGACGCCCAACGCCCTGATTGCCCAGGCCAAAAACATCTTGATAGAAATAAATCGGCATGTTAACCAATAAATTTCTAACAAAATAGATGGCTTGAGGGAAGGTGGCAAGTTGATGGCCATATTTCAGAAGGATCGGAAAGTTTTTATTCTCGCCGTACTCGTCGTGTTCATCGGGATGGTGACCGCCGGCGGATGTTCACGCGACAATCAAGGGAACGACTACTTGATGCGTGTCCAGGATATATCGATATCCCTGATCGAGTATAAGCAAGCTGTGGAAACAGCGCGCGAGGAGGCCTATCCGGGAGAACGTGAGATCGATATCGAAGCACTCAATGACTTGCGCATCAGGGTGTTGAATCAATTGAGCGAGGAAATGATGATCATCGCTTTTGCAAAGGCCAATGGAATTACGGTTTCAGAAACGGAACTGGAGAAGGCGGTCGAAGAGATCAAGGCCGATTACCCGGATAATACTTTCGAAGAAACACTGCTGGAGAATGCTGTCTCATTTAACTATTGGAAGGAAAAGCTGGCGAACCGGCTGCTGATCAATAAAGTCATCGACAGGGAGCTTGTCGAGAAGGTTCAGATCACGACGGATGATGTGGCCGACTACTACAAAACCCAGTATACGGATGGGGGCGCCGCCGATGAGGATTCAGATGCCATCAATAAAAAAATCGTGAGGCATCTTCGACAGCAGAAAGCCGAAATCAGCTATAAAGAGTGGATCGAAACATTGCGCCGAACCTACCCCGTTGACATCAACCAAAAGCTTTGGGAAAAAGTGACGGAAAATCGTCGTTAGCCCCTATTCAAATTCGGCCAGGTTGCGGGTTGGCATGAGGCGCCGTTCACATCGGCGCCAAAGATCGTAACCTGCGCTGAGTCGAGGAAGGGGAGAAAAGGAGCGTTGAAAAGAATGACATGTCCACGGTGGGGAGCGTTTCAGTGCCGATGGGCCACATGGATGGTCGGTGCGATGATCGTGATCATCGGCATGGCAGTTGTGCCGAGAGTGTGCACCGCCGAATTGATCGATCGTATTGCCGCGGTTGTCAATGACGATATCATTCTGCTCTCGGAGCTTGATCAGGCCTTGGCCCCCGTGCGCATGCAGCTTGAAAAAGCGGGGTATCCTGATGTGGAGCGGAATATCATTTTAGAGAATCAAAAGCAGATCGCACTCAAGGGGCTAATCGACCAAAAACTTACCGATCAGCAGATAAAAAAATACGGCATTTCGGTGAGTGATGAACAGGTCGACAACAGCATTGAACGCATCAAAGCAGTGAACAACATGACCGATGCTGATTTGGAGCGGGTGTTGAAGATGGAGGGGCTGAGCTACGACGCCTACCGCAAGCAAATCAAAACCCAGATGCTTCAGTCCAGATTGATCAATATCGAAGTAAAATCTAAAATCGTTGTGACCGATCAAGACATCAAAGCTTATTATGATGCCAACCATGCACAGTATGCAGGCCAGACGAAATACCATCTGCGTCAGCTCCTGCTCCGGGTCGATTCGTCTTTGGACGCCGAACGCGAGCGAGTTCGCCGGCAGATGACGGCAATTGAAAAGCAACTGAAAAACGGTGCTTCCTTCGTCGAGCTGGCCAAGACGCATTCGCAGGCCTCCACTGCCGCCGATGGCGGTGACCTGGGATTTTTCGAAGCTCGGTTGTTGGCGGCACCCATCCGCGAAGCTCTCGGTGGCCTGAAGGCAGGACAGTTCACCTCGATCGTTGAAACCGAACAAGGATATCAGATATTTTACGTTGAAGAAATTTCCAGCACGGGAAGAAGTCTCGAGCAGGCATCCCAGGAGATCGAAGATAAGTTGGTCGCCGAAGCCAGAGAAAAAAGGTTTCAGGCCTGGCTGGAGGAGCTCCGCCAACGTGCTCATATTGAAATTTTAAACTGATGCTCTTGGAAAAACCTATGGAAACTGATGAAAAAATTCCGGAATTCGGTCGATATCTGAGAACACACCGCCGTTCAAAAGGGATTTCCATAGAAGAGGTATCCCAAAGAACGAAAATCAATGTGGCGATGTTGCGGCATTTGGAAAACGATAACCTCGAGGCTTTGCCGGCGCCGGCTTTCGTAAAAGGCTTCATCCGCGCTTATGGACAGGTTGTCGGGGTGGACGTACAGGAAGCCATCAAACGATATGAAGAAATGCTCGCCATAAGATCCAAACACCTGGAAGCGGAAACCGTGCCGCCCGCCCCTGCGGCATATCCCTGGCGCCGATATGTGCTTTTAGGATTGGGGCTTGTGCTTTTGTTGAGCGCGATTTTTTATTTAACAGCTTATTTTAATCGATCAGCGCCGACGCCGCCCCAAGCTGGAGAGGCGTCCACCCAAAACGGGGCGACCGCTGCTCCGGCAGATGACCTCAAATCCGATCCAACCATCGAAGTGCCGTCGGAAGAGCCGCCGCAGCAAGGCGCGGCGCCAGGCGCAGCTCCTGGTGAATCAGTTCAAGAGAAGGCTGCCCCTTTGGATCTTAAGGATGAAGTTAAAGAAATGTCGTCCGCTCCGGAAGTCGAATCCTCCCAGACGACAGAAGCAAAAGTCCCCGACGCAGCCGAAGCGTTGGTTCTGGAGGTTGAGGCCGTAGAGCTTACATGGTTCAAAGTTCAAATCGACAAGGATGAAGTCAGAGAGGTGACCATAGAAGCGAATGATCGCGTCGTGTTTACGGCCAGGGAGCAATTCGATCTGATTATCGGCAATGCCGGAGGCGTCGAACTGCAATTAAACGGCCGTCCGATACCCGTGCCAGGTAAGAGCGGGCAGGTGGTCACCATGAGGCTTCCTTAATCCGGAGAATATGGGAAACGCTCCGATCCTTCGGCGAGCTGACGACACCTCGCATCCGGTTGAGAAGTCAAGTTCGGTGCCGCTGCAATGAGCTATTTGTCTACATCTGCGATCGTACTGCGCCGGCGAGCCTATGGCGATTTTGACCTGATCCTTACGGTTCTTACAAAAGACCATGGGATCAGCACCATGATTGCCAAGGCCGCCAAAAAGAGCACCAAACGTTTTGGCGGCATTCTCGAGCACTTCGACGGACTGGGCATCGTGTATCGTCAATCGCGTGGCAAGGGTCTGCCGATCCTCGAAGAAGCCACCCTGGAGAGAAATTTCGGGGTTGTCCGATCCGATGTATTGAAAACCGCCTACGCCAGCTATTGGTCGGAACTCGTCGTCTTGTGGCTGGAAGCCGATGACCCGCGCCAGGATATTTACGACCTGTTGGCCTTCGTGCTCGACGCACTTGCAAGCGGAAAAGTTCCCCCCGCTATTTTAAGTCTGCTGTTCCAGATGCGTTTTATCGGATACGAAGGCCTTCGACCGGTGCTGGAACGTTGCACCTGCTGCCAAAAAGAGATCGAGCAACTGGCTCAGAATGAATTCTGCATTGATTTACGACAGGGAGGCATCGTCTGCAACCAGTGCCCGGGTCCGGACAACCATAATGTCTACATCGGCAAAGGGACGCTCAAGCAATTGATATGGATGGCCAGAGAGGACCTGGCAAAGGCGCTTCGGGTAAGGTTTGCACCCCATTCTATGGCCGAGGCGACCGCCTTTTTGGAGGCTTTCGTTCCCTATCATATCGGTCGCGTGCCCAAAAGCCTTGCCTTCTTGCGTCAAATTCGCATGACTTCCAATGACGACTCATGAAAGGGCTTGCCGGATATGCCATCCATCCGCGAATTTCTTGAAAGGAAACCGATCGAGGCTTCGGCGCCCTGCCGCATCGACATGGGCGGGACACTGGATCTGAGCACGTTTTATCTGCCGCTGCACCATCTGGCGCCTTGCACCTTCAATGCCGCTTTGAACATGCGGACCCGCGTCCGGTTGCTTCCTCACCTTGATGGAAGAATCAAGGTCAGCTCACGCGGGTTCGAGCCTATCGACGTGGAGAGCAGATCGGCCCCTTTTACTTCGCCGGTGGGCCTGATGCTGGCCGTGGCATCTTATTTCAACATCGACGGTGTGCACATCCTCATCGATTCCGCCTCACCGCCGCGCAGCGCACTGGGTGGATCCTCGGTGGCGGCCGCTGCGCTCGTTTGGGCGATCAGTAAAGTGCTGGCCCAACAGGGGCGGGCCATGCCGAGCCCGGATTCCGTGGCCGCTTTGGCACATGCCATCGAGCAAAGCATCGCCGGTGTGCCGTGTGGGCTCCAGGATCACCTGGCGGCCGTGTACGGCGGTGTCCATGGCTGGTATTGGACCGGCCATGTCGATGACCCCGGTTATGTGCGAAAAACAATTATCACGGCAGACGGCTATTCGGATTTTGAACAACGTCTTCTGGTGGCCTATTGCGGTGTGCCTCATGTATCCAAGGATATCAACGGCACCTGGGTGCGGGAATTTCTAGCCGGGCGCCACCGGGACAAGTGGGAACGAATTGTCCAACACAGTCGGACGTTCATCGCGTCTTTGGCCGGTGCCGACGACCAGGGCGCCGTGACGGCGATGAATGCGGAAACCGATTTAAGGGTCGAGATGACGCCCGAGGTGTTGGACGCGATGGGTAGCCGACTCGTGGCCGCCGCCCGGCGTCAGCAGTGCGGCGCCCGTTTTACCGGCGCAGGCGGGGGCGGCTGCGTATGGGCGATGGGGGCGCCGGCCAACATCGCATCGTTGCGGTCGGAATGGCTGGCCATACTCGCAACCCGGCCCGAAGCCGCCCTGTTGGATGTGTCCGTCGACCCCAACGGCATCTTGTGATTCCCGAGGATTGATGGTAAACAGGCCGACCATTGGCATATGAAACCACTTTACCCGCGTGAGGCAATGCGATGTATTTTCAGGATGTGATTTTGGCTTTGCACAAATTTTGGGCCCGCAAGGGGTGTCTACTGGTGCAACCCTATGACATGGAAGTCGGTGCCGGCACATTTCATCCCACCACCCTTTTGCGCGCTTTGGGACCCGAACCATGGAATGTGGCTTACGTCCAACCCTCCAGGCGCCCCACCGACGGCCGTTATGGTGAAAATCCCAACAGGCTTCAGCATTACTATCAATATCAAGTCATTTTGAAACCCTCCCCGCAGGATGTCCAGAAGATTTACCTGGACAGTATGAAAGTACTGGGCATCGATCCCCTGGAGCATGATATCCGCTTCGTGGAAGACGATTGGGAATCACCCACACTGGGCGCTTCGGGTTTGGGTTGGGAAGTTTGGCTGGATGGTATGGAGATCACTCAATTCACCTACTTCCAACAAGCCGGCAGCATCGAGCTTTCACCCGTCTCAGTTGAATTGACCTATGGCCTGGAACGCATCACCATGTACTTGCAGGGCGTGGACAATGTCTACGACTTGAAGTGGAATGAAGGAACGACTTACGGTCATGTGCATCACCAGCAGGAGGTCGAGCAGTCGACCTATAACTTCGAATTGGCCGATGTCAACATGCTGCTGTCCCTGTTTAACCTTTACGAGGCCGAATCGCAACGTGTCGCCGCAGCTGGAATGGTCCTGCCGGCATATGAATATTGTTTGAAATGCTCCCATGCTTTTAACCTGCTGGACGCCCGCGGCGCCATCAGCGTCACCGAGCGCACCGGTTATATCGGGCGCATACGAAACCTGGCTCGTGCATCGGCGGAAGCCTATCTCAAACAGCGGGAGGAAATGGGTTTCCCGCTGCTCGAACGCTAACATCGCATCCTCTGTCGGCGTGCCGTGGAGATGTTCGGTGCGTGCAGATGGGCCGTTTTACAATGGATTGAGGACGATATGGAACGCTTACTACTTGAAATTGGCACCGAAGAGATTCCGGCCGGCTACATTCAACCCGCGCTGGATGCCTTGGCCGGGAATCTGTCCAAGGTATTGACAGATGCCCGCATCGATCACGGCACCGTGCGGTCGTATGGCACGCCTCGCCGTTTGGTGGCCCTGGTCGATGGTGTAGCCTTGCGCCAAAGGCCCCAGACCGAACAGGTGATGGGACCGCCCGAAAGAATTGGTGTAGACGAACAAGGCCGTTATACGGTGCCGGCCCTGAAGTTTGCCGAAAAAGTCGGTCTGCCGGCCGAACGCCTCGAGGTGGTCGAAACGGACAAGGGGCGTTACCTGTGCGCCGCCATTACCGATAAGGGCACGACGACAAAGAGTTTCTTAAAGCAAAAGCTGCCCGATATCATACTGGGCATACCATTTCCCAAAACCATGCGATGGTCGGATTTGACGATCTCCTTTGCCCGACCGATCCAGACCCTTGTGGCGTTGTTGGGATCTTCAGTCATTTCCTTTACTTTAGGTGGCAACCTCAAAAGCGGGCGCATGACCTGGGGGCACATGTTCATGAACCGCAGGCGGGTGCGGATCAGCGACTCCGATTCGTATGTGGATGAACTTCGCAAAGAGAACGTCATCGTCGACATTGAAAGACGCAGACAGATGGTGCGCGATGAGGTCGACACCGCGGCTAAAAAGTTGGGCGGCACGATCGTGGAAGACGAAGCCCTGCTCGATACGGTGACCCATCTGGTCGAAATTCCCATCGCTTCGGCCGGCCGTTTCGACGACGTTTTTTTGGAATTGCCGCGTGAGATTTTGATCACCTCCATGCGCGAACATCAGAAATACTTCGCCGTCAAGGATGCCGGCGGCCATCTGTTGCCGTGCTTTGTGGCTGTAAACAATACGCGCACAAAGGATATGGCCCTGGTTGCCAAGGGACACGAGCGGGTACTGCGCGCGCGCCTATCCGACGCCCAGTTTTTTTTCCGGGCGGATTTGAAGCAAAACCTGGAGACATGGTACACGCAACTCGAGGGCGTGCTTTTCCAGGCCAAATTGGGAACCATGCGCGTCAAGTCCGATCGCGTGCAGAAGATGGCCGAATATCTGGCCGGTGTGGCCGCACCAGAAGCCCTGGCGTCGGTTTCACGCGCCGCCCATCTGTGCAAAGTCGATCTCGTTTCTCAAGTCGTGGGCGAATTTCCCGAGTTGCAAGGCAAGATGGGGCGCGTTTATGCCTCAGCGGCCGGTGAATCTGCGATTGTGGCGGCAGCCATTGAAGCGCACTACCGGCCGACCTATTCAGGTGGGCCGTTGCCTGACAACATGACCGGTGCGCTGGTGGCCATCGCCGACAAGCTCGATACCATCTGTGGTTGCTTTTCGGTGGGGCTCATACCCACGGGCGCATCCGATCCATATGCACTGCGGCGCCAGGGCATCGGCATCGTTCAGATCATGTCAGCCCACCAGCTTGGCTTTTCATTGCAAGCGGCCATTGAAGAAGCCCTGAAACCCTATTCGCCGGCCGATCTTGACGACACGCGGTCAGCAGTCTACGGTTTCATACAACAACGCATCAGCCATATGCTGACCGAAGAGGGCTTTGCCAAAGACGTTGTCGCGGCAGTGATCAGCGTCTCGGTCGATCACATCCCCAATGTCTGGCAGCGTGTCGCGGCGCTTCAATCCCTCAAAGGGGAGCCGGATTTTGAACCATTGGCCGTGGCCTTCAAACGGGCGGTCAATATTTTGCGCAAGACAGAAGAAACCATACCAGAGTTTCCGGACGCGGCGCTTTTGAGGGAGGCTGCTGAAGAGGCGTTGTACCGCGCTTTCCTCAAGGTCAGGGAGGAAGTCCAGTCCAGCCTCGTTTCCGGAGACGTTCATTCCGTGTTGAAACGCATTGCCACCTTGAGGGCTCCGGTGGATCACTTTTTTGAGGATGTCATGGTGATGGCAGAAGAGAAAGAGATGCGCCACAATCGCTTGGCGTTGCTGAAAGCCATTGCAGGTCTATTTAACCAGATTGCGGATTTCTCCAAAATTGCGACATAATCTCCATTGCCGGCAGCGCTTGGCGCAGCACGCAAATCTTGCAGGTGCAATGGCTTCAAACGAGTGTCCGTCCACAAAAAGGCCAATTGGGCATTTGTGGATGGGCACGGACGATTAATGGGAGGTTTACTTATGCCTTATGATGCAAATAAGGATGAAGTGATCAAACAGTGGCGTTGTGACGAGACCGGACTGTTGATTTCCATACAGCGGTACGATGGCGGCGAGGCCAAGGTTCAGATCGGGCCGCGCATCCTGCGCAAGAAGGACGGCAGCGAACGTGCGCCGGCCAAGGCGGGACGTTTAACCATCGAAGACCTGATGTTCCTGTATGATATTATTGATGAGATCAAAGAGGAGATGACCAAACTGGTCGGTCCGGGTTAATCCAGATGGCCCAAATCGAAAAGCTCGTCGAACAACTGCAGGAGTACAACGATGCCTACCGCAGTGGTCATCCGATTGTCGATGACGCCACCTATGATCGGTTGGTGGAGCAGCTTCGTGAGATCGACCCGCAGCACCCCTTTTTGCAGCACGTCGAGCCGGAAAAGCTTCCCGGCCGTCGAGAAGTTCGCCATCCCGATCCCATGCTCTCTACTGAAAAAGCCTATGACCGCAGCCAGCTCGATCGCTTTGTCCAACGGGTTGTAAAAGAAGCCAAGAGCATCGGCCTCGAAGAGGTCATCTTCCAGGTGACGCCGAAACTCGACGGCCTGGCCGGCCGCGATGATGGCGTGATTCTGGCCAGTCGCGGCAACGGGATGGTGGGCTATGACATCACCAGTGCCTTTGAAAAGGGGGTTATTCCCGTTGGTGGTCGGGGCCAGGGACTGGGTGAAGTCGTGGTCGTCAAATCCTACTTTGACGAAAATATGGCAACCAAGTTCGAACACCCGCGCAACATGGTGGTGGGCATCGTTTCATCGGATACGTTGAATGCGGATGCGCAGCAGGCCTTGACCGACGGCCAGGTGAGATTCGTCCCTTACAACCAAATGCGTGCCTGGCGGGGAGACGGAAAGCAGTTGCTCGAAAATTGGGAACAGATCTCCCGGCAGGTGACCGCTGACGTGGATTATCCCATGGATGGCATGGTCGTCGAGGTGTGCGATCCAACCCTCAGGACCAAGATGGGGGCCACCAGTCATCACTATCGATGGCAGATCGCCGTAAAAACCAGGGGCGAAACCGCAGTCACCACGGTCACCGGCATCCAGTGGCAAGTCGGGCGCACCGGCAATATTACCCCCGTCCTGGAAGTCGAGCCCGTTCCCCTCTCCGGGGCGACCATCAGACGGGTCACCGCTCACCATGCCGGCATGGTGGCCAAACACAACATCGGACCGGGTGCACGGATCGAGATCATCCGCAGCGGGGAGGTGATTCCCAAGCTCGAACGCGTTCTGCAACCGGTGGATGAAATTCACTTGCCTGAGGTTTGCCCGGCTTGTGGATTGGGGCTGACCTGGAAGGGTGATTTTCTGCGCTGCACCCACATGAACTGCCCGGCCCAGACCATCCAACGCATCAGTCATTGGTTTCGAACGTTGGGTACCGCGGACTGGTTCGGTATAAAAACCATTGAACGGCTCGTGGCCGCGGGGTACGACTCACTCGAAAAAATTTATGCTATGGCCGAGTCCGATTTCGTTCGTCTTGGGTTCGGGCCGGTGCAGTCCCGGAATCTGGCGGCAGCGCTTGAAACGAGCAAAACCAAGCCGGTGGAGGATTGGCGTTTTCTGGCCGCCTTGGGGATATCGGATCTGGGCACCGGGGACAGCCGCAGGTTGCTTCGCCACATCGGTCTCGACTCGCTGATCGGCGTCAACGCCGACCGGATTGCCCAAATCAATGGGTTCGGGCAGATCACCGGCAATGCCATCGCCCAAGGCGTCGAAGAGGTGCGCGGTACCCTGCTGCATTTACTTTCCCTGGGATTTGATCTGGAACGCACACCGCTGGCGTCAGAGGAGAGCGCAGTGAAAAGCCCGATTGCCGGAAAAAGAATCGTCTTTACCGGGAAAATGCAATTCGGCAATCGTGAAAAAATGGAAGCCGAGGCGCAACGTTTGGGCGCCCAGGTTCAAACCGCGGTCAACAAGAGCACCGAACTTCTGGTTTGTGGAGACAAGGTGGGACAAACCAAACTGGATAAAGCCATCGCCCTGGGTATCGAGCGCCTATCCGAGAAGGACTACTTTCGGCTCATCGGTCAAGAGGTGCCCGAATGAAACTTCGCTTGAATTGACGCGGAAATGCCGGGTTGCCCGGACATCGCGTTTTTGGACCGGGAGGAGGGATCGTTACGAATGGAAGCAAACGCAAGAGCGCACGTGATCGTTTCGGGTCGGGTGCAAGGCGTTTTTTTCAGAGATGAGACGCGGCGCGCCGCTGAGAAGAACGGTGTAACCGGATGGGTTCGCAATCTGCCGGACGGCACCGTCGAAGCCCTTTTTGAAGGTCAGGCCTCGGCCGTGGATGCCATGATACAATGGTGTCACCAAGGCTCTCCATACTCCCGGGTGATTGACGTCCAGGTGGAGAAACAGGCGTACGTTGGAGACGTAAATGATTTTACGATACGTCGCTGAATGATAAGGCGGCTGGGCACCCGAACGCCACGCCGCCTTTACTCGCTGAATTGATTTCGAAACCCAAAAGAAAATAATCAGATTGCTTCCTTGAGTTTTTTACCCGCCCGAAACTTCACCACGTTGCCGGCTTTGATCTTGATTTCTTCGCCGGTTTGCGGATTACGACCTTTTCTTGCTTTCCGTCGCACCTTGGCAAAAGTGCCGAACCCAACGAGTGTCACTTTGCCGTCTTTCTTCTTAAGTGCTTTGGCTACGGCGTCGATGAAGGAATCAAGTGCTGCCGCAGCTGCGGTTTTTGAAATGGTTGCATCCTTGGCCATCTGTTCAACGATTTCTGCTTTGGTCATGACGCGGTTCCCCCTTTTTTTGAGTTTTTACGCCAAACTTGCCATTTTTCGATCCTCTTATAGTAGCGCGTATAACGTGTCAACACAAAAGGCCTTACCCTGCATAGGATTCTTTGAAGACACCTTTGGGAAGGTCCATTACACCTAACTTGGGGAAAGGTAATGGCGGTCCAACCCGTCCAGGGAAAGGGTGGAACGGACCAAGCGATCCTCAAAAAAGCGCATCGACGAACTGTTTCGCATCGAAAGGTTGCAGGTCGTCAATGCCTTCTCCGACACCCACATAAAGCAGGGGGAGTTTGAGCTGTTGACAAATGCTGATCACAATACCGCCCTTTGCGGTACCGTCCAGTTTGGTCAGCGCCAATCCGGTAATCCCCCCGGTAATCCCCATGGATTCATGAAACAGCTTGGCCTGGGAAAGTGCGTTTTGACCGGTTGTAGCGTCCAGGACCAGAAGGATCTCATGGGGCGCATCGGGTATTTTTTTTGAAATGGTGCGTTGAATTTTCTTCAGTTCTTCCATCAGATTGATCTTGGTATGAAGCCTTCCGGCCGTATCGACAAACACGGTATCGATGCCGCGGGCCAGGGCGGCTTCTATGCCGTCGTAGGCGACAGCGGCAGGATCGGCGTTGTCCTTATGCCTGACGAAGTCCGCCCCTGCGCGTTCCGCCCAGATCGAAAGTTGTTCGACTGCAGCCGCCCGGAAGGTGTCTGCGGCAGCGATGAGTACCTTTTGGCCTTTGCGTATCTCGCGCGACGCCAGTTTGCCGATGGTGGTGGTTTTGCCAACGCCATTGACCCCCACCACCATGATGACATGGGGTTTGGTGCCGTGTTCAGGGGACGCCTGCGGCACCGCGCTTTCCATGAGGGTGAGGATCGATTGCTTGATCGTCTCCTTCAATTGGCCGGGCGTCGCGATTTTGTGGGCTTTGCGCGAAATGTCGTTCATCAGCGCCATGGTGGTCTGAACGCCGATGTCTGAAGTGATCAGGAGTTCTTCGATCTCCTCGAGCATTTCGTCGTCAATTTGCTTTTTACCGGCGAAGATATCCTGTATGTCGGTCGTCAGAATTTCTCTGGTTTTGGCCAGGCCGCTTTTCAGGCGTGAAAAGAAGCCTGATTTTTCTTCTGTAGATCGTCCTGGCGATGGGGCCGATTTTTGCAACTTCTCTCGACCATCGTCCATCGCGCGGACGTCGGGATCGAGCGGCTCTCTTTCACCGGTGTCCTTTAGGGGCGCAAGTCCGGAATCATGGGCAGTGCCGTCTTTGTCGGTGGAAACCGAATCCTCCTTAGCAGGTACTTCGGATTTGTTCTTCTTTTTAAACCAGAATGCCATGGGATGACCTATAGAAGCTTTAGAAGCTTTGGGTGAAGCGTTGGGCGAAGCGTCAGGCCGCTTTGCCTTGTAAGTTGACGGATACGACCTTGGAGATGCCTTTCTGTTCCATGGTGACCCCGAACAGCATCTCCGCGAATTCCATGCTCTTTTTATTGTGGGTGATCATGATGATTTGTGATCTCTGCCCGATCACCCGCATCAGGTTGTTGAAGCGAACGACATTGGCCTCGTCCAAAGGTGCATCGATTTCATCCAGCAGACAAAAAGAAGTCGGTCGGATCAAAAAGATGGCAAAAATGAAGGCGATGGCGGACAGCGCCTTTTCACCGCCGGAGAGCAGGCTCATTCGCGTCAGTTTTTTTCCCGGCGGGTGAACCATGTATTCCACCCCCGTCTCCAGGGGCTTGTCCGGATCTGTCAGCTCCAGGCTGGCCGATCCTCCTTCGAAGAGTTTTGGAAAAACCTCTTTGAGTTTGGCATTGACCTGCTCATAGGTCTCCATGAAACGTTCCTGGGTGATACGGTTGATTTTGCGGATCACTTTATGCAGGTCCTCGATGGCCTTGACCAGATCGTCGCGCTGGGCGCTGAGAAAATCGAAACGCTGCGTCAGCTCTTCATACTCTTTGATCGCCCCCAGATTGACGTCGCCGATGCCGGCCACCTGGCTGCGCAACCGCTCGACCTCCTGCTCCATTTCGGAGAGTGTCATGTGCACTTCCGCCATTTGTGCCACTTGAACGCGAAGGTCCCCAATGCTCATGTGATATCGTTCGTTCCCTTTGGCAGCAATGTTGTCGCGCATGACCCTTTTTTCGGACAAATCGAGCTCCAGGAGCCGCATTTTTCCGAGAATTTTTTCACGTTCCGATTGAATCACCGCCTGCTTTTCGTCGCTTTCCTGGAGGGCCGCATCGATGCTGTGGTATTCGGTTTCGTTGGTCGCCATCACCTCTTCGAGTTGCCTTAACTCGCCATACAGCTTTTTCAGTGTCGATTCGTGAGATGATTCCCTGGAGAGCGCACCCTGGTGTTTCTCCTTTTTTTGAGAGATATCGACGTTCAGCTGCTCGAGTCGGGTTTTGCTGTCCTGTTCGAACTCTCTCAGGCGCTGTAATGTGTGGGCCCCGTTTTCGTACTTAGCCTGCAAGGCGGTGAGCTCGAGCTTGAAGTCGACGACTTTCTGGTTGAAGGATTCGAGGCGACTGGCCACCGTATTGATCTGGCGGGTGTTTTCAGCGGTCCGTTCGTTTATTTCTTTGACTTTTGCCTCGATTTTCGCCAGGGTTTGGTTGTATTTTCCGATCTCCTCGTCCAGATCGCTTTCTTCGCCAAGCAGTTGTTCCTGTTCCAGTTGAATGATTTCCTGGCGCCGCCTTGCATTTTTAAGATCCTCGCCGATGCGGTAGAGCTGCTTTTCCGCTGCCATGGCATCTTCGACGGCAATGCTTTTATTTGCGATGGCCTGTTGGAGATCGGTCTCAAGGGACCTGACCTTGGCTTCCATTTCACGCAGATCGTCCTGGCATATGGCAAGCTCCTGGTCGAGCTGCTCGGCGTGACGGGTTAACTCCTTCAACTCCTGCTTTTTGGACAAAATACCGGCCAACTGCTCCTGGCTTCCGCCGACGAGAATGCCTTGATGTGAAACGACGTTGCCGTCCAGGGTGACGATACTTTGCACGCGTCCGTTGCGGTTGAACAGCGCCAGGGCCTCGGCCAGAGAGGGCGCGACAGCCACATGGCCCAGCAATGCTTCGGCGATGGGACGGTGTTCTTCGGAGACGGTGACGTGATGGAGCAGTCTCTGTTCGGTAGGGATCGTTGCCCCGCCATCGGCCGAAACGGACTTGATCCGCGACACGGGGATGAAACCGCTGCGGCCGGCAGCGCTATGTTGCAGGTACTCGATCGCCGCCGTTCCCGCTTCCTGGTTTTCCACTAGAATATATTGCAGCGCTTCTCCCAATACGGCTTCCACCGCCGTTTCATATCCAGGCGCCGGATCCAGAATGTCGGCCATCAGGCCGACAATGCCTTCGAGCTGTTGGTTTGCAGACGCTGCACGGCCTCTTTCAGCGTCTTCGGAACGCCGTGCCTGCATCACCGCTTTAACGCCGTCCCGATACCATTCGAAGTTGGCGGCCATTTTTTTGAGGGCGGCCAATTGCGTTCGGGTTTTATTTTTTTCCAGCTCCAGGGATTGGGTCTTTTTCACCTGGTTGCCCAATTGCGCCGCATGGGCAGAGAGTCGCTCTTTCAAATTGGCGATTTGGGCCTCATAGTCGGCGATCACCGCCTTGGTTTCGTCCAGTTGGGCCTGGGCTTCGGCGTGTTCTCTTTCCGTTGCGCCGACTTTTTTAGCGCCCAACGCCACCTCCTCGTCGATTCGCTTGAGGCGCCGCTTCAGGTTTTCCTTGTTGTTGGTGACGGTTTGATAGATGTTTTTAAAGCGGGCTTCTTCGGCAACCAGATTCATGAGGCTGTTTTTATGATCTTCCGCTATCTGGTTCAGCCGGCTCAATTCCGCTTGAAGGTGCTGCGCCCCGGTGCGCTCGGAATCTATCTTGGACTTGATATCGGCGATAGTGGCTTGCAAGCCCTGATTTTGCGTTTCGACCTGCCCGATTTCGGTCCCAATGGTGGTCGATCTGGCCATCAAATCCTGTCTGGCCTGCTCCATGGCCTCAATTTCACCAATGAGTCGATTGGCTTCATTTTTGAGATGCTCTCTATCTGCCTCGAGGCGATCGATATTGCGCTGACTTTCGAACCGATTGGCTTTCTGGGCGGAGATTTCCTGGTTTTTCTGCCATCGTTTGAGTTTGATTTCCTCGACGGCCGCGTCGATTCTTTTCAATTGCGTAACATGTGCCAGGTCTTCATCCTTAAGCGCCTTGATAAAGGACTCGGCCTCGTTAATTTTCTGATTATAATCGTCGAAATAGTGAAGCAGCAATCGGGTATCGACGGTTTTAATCCGGTCCTGGTAATGTTTGTACCGTTCCGCCTTTTTGGCTTGACGGCGCAACCCGGCCATTTGGCGATTGACCTCTGAGATAATATCGTTGAGCCGCAGCAGGTTTTGTTCCGTGGCTTTGACCTTTCGCAAGGCTTCGTTTTTGCGAAATTTATAACGCGTCACGCCGGCGGCCTCTTCGATAAAAAGACGCCTTTCGTCCGGACCTGCGTCAATGATCGCGCCGATGTTCCCCTGCTGGATGATGGCAAAGGTTCGTGTCCCCACCCCACTGCCCATAAAGAGGTTATAAATGTCTTTCAATCGGCACGGCTGTTTGTTGATCAGATAGGCGCTTTCTCCGGAGCGGAATAGCCGCCGGGTCACGCTGATTTCGGCATAATCGCGGAATTCCTCAGGGGCGTTGCCGTTGTCGTTGGTCAGGGTCATCGTCACTTCCGCCATGTTCAATGGCGGTTTGCCGTTGGCACCTGAAAATATGATATCCTCCATGCTTTTGCCGCGCAGCTGTTTGACGCTTTGTTCGCCCATGACCCAGCGAAAGGCATCGATGACGTTGCTTTTGCCGCACCCGTTCGGCCCCACGATGGCTGTAATGCCGGGGGGAAAGACAATACTGGCCTTGTCCAGAAACGATTTAAAACCGACAATATCCAGTTTTTTGATTTTCATGGAGTGGATCTCCGATAAGGGGCGAATTTATCCGGTTGGCCTGGTTGGCTAATGGGTGTCTCATATCAATTCAGCCCTTTCTTGTAAAGCAAAAAGCCCAACGGAGGGTGCTGAACGAGAATATGGAATACAATATCTGGTGGTTGTCGCCGCCATTCAATTGAGGTTGCATGATAAGCCTTGATGAACTCGTAAATAGTCGCAGAGGCATCATTCAGGAGGCATCTCTGAATAATAAGCAAATAGCTTGACTTACCGACGCAACGGCCGGTATTAAATACAGATATTCGGGGTGCCGGCTTTGTCGGGCCATCTCCATCCAACCTTTCACCGCTTATGGAATGAGCCAGGGAGGTTATCGTGTCCAACACATCCTATGACGATATTCATCCGCTTTTCGACCGTCCGGAGATCCAGCGCGTCACATCACCGGACAGCGCCTCGGTGAAGGCGCGCAGGGCCTTTCGCCCCGCCGTCTGCAAGGCCTTCGAGGGGGAGTTGACCCAGGTCGCAGAAACCGATGCCTACCGATTCGATATCGATCCGGAGGCAAGGCGGCAACTGCCGGACATCATCAATAATAAAGTGCAAGTGATCACAATGACGGCGCCAGGCGCAGCCCCTCTCGACGACTCCTTTCAGAGGGCTCGCAAGATCGGTATCGTTTTTTCGGGAGGGCCCGCCCCCGGAGGCCATAATGTCATTGCCGGGCTTTATGACGCAGCCAAAAAGGCCAACAACGGGTCCCGGGTATTCGGTTTTCTGGTCGGCCCCGACGGCATTATCGAAAATGAATATGTCGAATTGAACGATGCGCTTGTCGATGCGTATCGTAACCTCGGCGGTTTTACGATGATCAAAACCGGCCGAACCAAAATCGATACCGCCAAGAAGATGTCCATGGCAAAAGAGAATATTCTCGCGCTGGGCTTGGATGCACTAGTGGTGGTAGGGGGGGATGACTCGAACACCAACGCCGCGTTTCTCGCCCAGGAACTTTTCAATGAACACGTTCAGGTGATCGGGGTGCCCAAAACCATCGATGGGGATATTCAGGTGCGCGATGCGGATAATCATGTTCTTTGCGCCGTCTCATTCGGGTTTCACTCGGCTGCGCGCGCTTTCGCCGAAGCGATCAGCAACTTGAGCAATGACAGCAGCTCGGACATCAAATATTGGCATGTGTGCCGGGTGATGGGCCGTGTGGCCAGCCATCTGGCGCTGGAGGTCGCTTTGCAGACCCACGCCAATATGACGCTTATCGGTGAAGATCTGGCCGATTATGTCGACACGCAACGACTCGAGAAAGCCAAGGCGGAAGGGACTACCGACTACACGGCCTATGGCATGACGTTACGGCACCTGTCCCGTGTCATATGCGACGCGATCGTACGACGCGCGGCGGTGGGAAAAAATTACGGCATCGCCGTCATCCCCGAGGGGATATTGGAATTTATTAATGAAATCGAGCTGTTTATTATCAAACTCAACACGATTATCGCTGAGTACAATTCAACCCACGATCGGGATTTCCACACCAGCTTCCCCTTGCTCGAACAAAAATTGGATTATCTCAGGAATCTGGTTCGCGACGCACCTCCGGGTTTGGCCCCCAACCTCTGGAACGCCAGGGATGACGAACTTTTCAACGATCTGCCCGCCTTTTTCCAGGATGGCCTGCTCACCGAGAGGGACAGTCATGGAAATTTTCAATTTTCCCAGGTCCCCACTGAAAAAGTCCTGCTCGAACTGGTGAAGGATTACCTGAAGATCTTGCGCGATCAGGGAAAATACAAAATCGGGATCGAGAGTGGATACTATGTCAAAACGATGGAAAAGGCCGGCCTGGAGCCCGATTTTTACGGGCCGATGCTTTTTAAAAACTACGGCACCGACAAGTACCTTCTCGTCAAAAGCAATATCATATCCCTCCGTACATTAAGGAGCGCGCTGGTGCAGGCCCGGGCCATCACGGCAGATGGCCCCATACCGCCGGCGGTTGAGAAGATTTATGGGCTTTCGGTTCCCAAGTTCAAGACACAGTCCCATTTTTACGGTTACGATGGACGTGGGACGGACCCCACGATGTTCGATTGCACCTACGCCTATAACCTTGGCCTGACGGTTTTCAGTTTGATTGCCGGCGGTGCCACAGGCCAGATGGCGGCCATACGCAATCTTGAGCACGGGTTTGAAAAATGGGAGCCCGTAGGGATCCCCATTGCGCCGTTGATGCGTCTTGAGGAAAGAAAGGGGCGCTTGACGCTGGTATTGGAAAAGAGCCTGGTGGATGTCAATTCCCAGGCCTTCAAAGTCGTGGAGGCCCTTCGGGAGAAATGGCTCGCGGCGTTGCCCGGCGATGACCAGTATCGGCGTCCGGGACCTATCTCGCTGGAAGGCGAATATGAAGAGGACCGGCCGATTACCCTGCTGATCAATGCGATAACGAATTGAGCAATAACGAATTGAGCGATAACGAATTGACCAAATTCAAATAAAGATCCGAACTCGTGCTTATCCAGAATCCGGCAAATTGAGTCGATTTTTCCGCCCGAGTCCGGCGGGACAGGCAAGATCCTCGAAAAAGCAAATGCAAATGGAATCGGCACCAGCGGCCCATCTGCTGCAGGAAAACCAAAGTTTAAGAGAATCTTTGGCAGCCTTGAAACAAGCCAACGCCGAACTGCAGAACGAGGCCCTGCAGTTCAAGGCCTTGGCACAGTTTTCGGGTGACCATCTGTTTATGCTGGACCGCAAGGGGACCTACCTGTTCAGCAATGACAACGTGTCGGCGTTCGGCTTGAGCAAGGGTCGTGAATTGACCGGCCGCCGGTTGCAGGAAGTCTATTCCTTCGATGCATCATCCTTGTACCGTGAGAAACTTGCCGCGGTCTATGAAACCGGTCAGGAGGTCTCTTTCTGGCACGAAGTGTCGACGGGCCAGGGCGCCAGGTACGAACTGGTGATGCTCTATCCGCTTTTCAAAGAAAAATCTATCTGGGCGGTGGGCGGCATTTGCCGTGACATGTCGGCCCAGCGAAAAATCGAAAATCGACTCTTCCAAGCCCAAAAGATGGAATCACTGGGCACGCTGGTGGCCGGTGTCGCCCATGAGATCAACAATCCGATCAATCTGATGCTGCTCAATCTGCCGCTCTTTAAAAAGATGTGGAGAGATTTGCTTCCCATTATCGAAGGCCATACGGTACCCGAATCAACGCATGCGAAATTCGGCGGTCTGACACTGGATTTCATCAAGCAGAATGCCCTTCGTCTGATTACCGATATGGAAATGGCGGCCAATCGCGTCGCCCGAATCGTGAAAGGACTCAAGGCCTTTTCGCGGAAAAACAACCCGGCCGAAAAATCCGACATCCAGGTCAACGTCGCCGTTGAGAATGCGGCCCGCCTGGCGTCGTCCACCTTTTCCAAATCCAAGGCGGAACTTCAGATCTCGCTGTGTCCCGACCTGCCGTTGTTGCGAGCCAATCTGCAACATATTGAGCAAATTGTGCTGAATTTGATCATCAACGCACACGAATCGATTCGCCACGATAAAGGGTGGGTGCGGGTGGAGACCCAATGGCAAGAAAAGGAACAGGCCATTCAAATCCTTGTCTCGGATAACGGGCGGGGGATCAGCCCCCTTGTCGCCGACAGGATCTTCGACCCATTTGTAACCGACAGGCATGCCGAGGGTGGTACGGGATTAGGCCTTTCGGTGACCTATAACCTCGTCAAGACCCACAATGGCGACATCGCGTTTCGTTCGATGCCCGACGAGGGCAGCGAGTTCGTCGTCTCATTTCCGGTTTCCGGACGGCACAAGACGTCGAGAATCATGGTGGTGGACGATGATTCAAGCTTTCGTGCGTTGCTGGTGCAGGTCCTCACCAGGCAAACGGGCAGTTTGGTGGAGGGGTTCGCCAATGGCACGGAGGCGTTGATTCGTTTGGGCAGTGATCCGCCCGACTTGTTGGTGCTGGATATGTTCATGCCCGAGATCGATGGACTCGGGGTTTGTCGCGCAATTAAAAGCGAACTGGGCCTCGAGCGGATAAAGGTGATTATCGTCACCGGGTTTCCGGAGCATCCCAACATTAGAGAGGCCGTCCGGATGGGGTTTCGTCAGGTGGTCACCAAGCCCCTTGACATGCCTCTGTTTATTCAGATCGCCAGAAACGAGCTCGATGGAATATCTGCCTGAGCATTCCCCTATATTGATTGTTGACGATGATGAAGGTTTGCTGTTCTCGATTCGCGCGGCCCTGCTGAGCGGCGGCCTGCCGGATCCCGCATTGCTATCGGACAGTCGCAGGGCCGTCGAACTTGTCGTCGCCAATAATTTTCAATTGGTTCTGTTGGATTTGATGATGCCGCATTTAGGTGGCATGGAGGTCCTCAAACAGATCAAACTCAGGGTCCCGGGTACGGAATGCATTATCATCACCGCCATAGACGATGTGGAAATGGCGGTATCGGCCATGCGATATGGCGCCTACGACTACCTTGTCAAGCCTTTGAATCTGGAACGCACCACCATTGCCATCGACCACGCTCTCGAACGTTTTCAATTAAAACGGGGGATCGCACTTTTCGAGCGACCTCAAAGTTTCGAGGATCTTCGACACCCTGAAGTGTTTCACGACATGGTCGCGGAGGATGAAGCGATGGCACTGGTATTCCGACAGGCGGAAACCTGTGCCATGAGTGAATATAACGTCATGATTACAGGAGAGACCGGAGTCGGGAAAGGCAAGTTGGCCAGGATCGTCCACCGTCTGAGCGCCCGCCGAAACGGGCCGTTCGTTGCGGTGAATATGTCTGCTTTCAGTCAGACCCTATTCGAAGATGATGTCTTCGGGCATATTCGCGGCGCCTATACAGGGGCGGTGTCAGATAAACGCGGTTTCTTCGAAGCGGCCCAGGGGGGCACCCTTTTTCTTGATGAAATCAGTGAGTTGGATACAGTTATGCAGGGGAAGTTGCTCCGGGTGATTGAAGAAAAGGAATTTTATCGCCTGGGCAGCACCGAACTGACCAATGTCGATCTGCGAATTTTGTCTGCTTCGAACAGAAACATCGAAGAGGCGATGGCATCCGGCCATTTCCGAAGAGATGTCTACTATCGTTTAAACGAATATCACATCCATATACCGCCTTTGAGGAGACGTCCCAAAGATATCCGTGCGCTGGCAAACCATTTTTTGAAGTTCCATGCAAAAAAGAATGGAAAAGATATCGTCCGGGTGTCATCGAAATTGCTGGATGTGTTGCAGAGTTACGACTTCCCTGGAAACGTCCGAGAACTCGAAAATATCATCTCTTCGGCGGTCCTGATCGAGACAGAACGTGAACTTTCTTTGGCTTCGGCCAGAAGCCTGATCTCCTTCAGCGGAAATCAAACTTCTGCGAAACAGGGGTTTCCCACTTTGGCGGAAGTGCAGATGAATCACATCCGCCAGGCATTGAAACTTACCGGGGACAACCGCACACATGCTGCCAAGCTTCTGGGAATTGGACTGAGGACATTGCAGCGAAAGCTCAAATCCACAGATATGCAAGATGGAGGTGCGGCATAAAGTCGTAGAGGTGCGCCATAATGGCGTGCCTGCTGATACGCAACGGGTGCTTTAAATGAACGAAAATTGCCCATTTTCGCCATGTCAAAATGACATGGAAGGGCTTGCCCATTACGATTCAATGGTTTCTTTTAAATCGACATCGGCTCTAAAATATGATGAAACCGTAAAACTTCCAGATAGGTCCTGCCGGCGGTCGTCGGCATGCCGAACCTATTGAAAATACTTGATTTCAGATTTAGGCTAAATAATTGGAAAGGTGGATTTCGGAATTTTCAGGGGCTGAAAAATTGCAGATAAATTTTTCAATCCGTTGTTTCGGAATCAGTTTTTAATGCTGGCATAAATCGTGCTTTTTTAATAATCGTGCGCTAATCCATACCTTGCACAATGATTTTTGTTCGTCTCAAATTTGCATCGGCATTGAAGTGAATCGAGAAATTACCCGTTTTGGCCTGTGGGTGTGGCTTTCAGTTGTTTTGTAAGTATGGATGGGTGTGAAGTAAGGGTGCGCTTTAAAAATGCTGGAATCCCACCCACAGGCTTTTCTTTTTTGACCCTCCGTGTTTTTCGATAATTGTCAGGCCCCCCCAGAAGTTGATGGACTCGTAAAAATTGGTTGCCGGACGGCGCCGTAAAAAGTTCAAGATCAAGGCGCGCGAAATTCCGTGTCCTGAGGCGTACTTGTCTTACGCCGCAAGGACGACGGGATGAGCGCAACGCAGATATTGGACTTTTTACGGCGCCGTCAGAAGTTGTTTGATAAAAAAATCGTTTGGCATCGGCCACCTGCCCCATCCACGTCGGGTTTAATGAATATCATTCAGTTAAAGGCTTTAGTGTTGCATTGCAACAGCCGATGGAAGTTGTTATGCATACTTTGATTTCAAATCCTAATAGCTCTCGGAAGGCCAGATGAGTTTCAATGAAGCCATATTCAAAGTTGTAGATGTTTTTGGGTGCCCCTACTACAAGAAGGGGGACGAGTTTAGAATTTCTGGCAATGCATTGCTCCTTGAACACAACAAGGGAAGCAAGTTTATCTCGACCGCGATCATCGACTTGCCCTCAAACCGGAGAGAGTGCAGGATACTCATCGCCGAACTGACGAAGATCCTGGTCGAACACGAAAGGGTGGATCGCATTCCAGATCGCATCATCTCCTGCGGGGAGTGCCACAGTGAAATTAGACTGGAGCACAAGAAGGGTGCTTCCATCGCACTTGTTGAAGATATCAAACAGCACAGCACGGATGTGACCACCATTGCCAGCTTATTGAGCAATTTTTCGATTTTCAGGACCCTCGATGAGGTCAGCTTGAGGGACTTCGTTTCTCTCCTTCGCCTTAAAAAATACACTCGCAATGAATGCATCATCTCAAAAGGGGAGCCCGGCAGGAACTTGTATATTATCCTGTCCGGCCTGGTGAACGTCGTCGACGAGGACGGTATCAGCATCACAAAATTGCGCAATGGCGAGGTCTTCGGCGAAATGAGCCTGATCAGCGGCGATCCGGTCGGTGCCACGATCAAGGTGGTCGAGCCCACCACGGTGCTTTTTATCAGAGGGCAGGATTTCCTCAAGGTGCTCAATCGTTTCCCTCCCCTGCAAATGTATTTCGCGAAATTGCTTTCACGCCGGTTGGCAAAATCGAATATTCTGATATCAAAAGAATTTTCATCCGGAATGACCGGGACGCTGGCGCAAATGCCGCCGGTGGAGTTGTTTCAAACGCTGAATTACAATCTAAAAACAGGCATTTTACGGTTAAATCTATCTAAAGGTCCGGCAAATGTAATGTTCCGCGGCGGAGCGGTCGTTCAGGCCAAGTATGGTCGCAAAAGAGGGAAATCGGCTTTTTTTGCCATACTGTCAGAAAAAACAGGACGTTTTCATTTTGAACCCGGATTGCCTGAGCAGGAGTTGGCCATGCCGGAACTCGGCATGTTTATGGAATTGCTGATGGAAGGTTTGAGAAGGGTGGATGAGCGCGTCGAAGTTTAGTTTCCTGTGTCACTCCCATCAATTATAGCCTGCACGTTAAAGAATTCAGACCAAATTACCGATACATGAAAAGAGCACATCGGCGCGTTGCTGAAACAGGGTTTTTTGCCGCCGACAAAAGTGCCATTTTTTTGAATAACAAGGGCGAGTTAAATGATACTGTTCTGCGAAGAATGCGGCACGCGGCATGACATCGATGAGAACCTGATCAAGGGGGGCGACTACAAGTTCTCATGTTCCGTCTGTCATGAAATGCTATGTGTGACTCTGAATAACCGGCAATACCCGAAAAACGCTCAAGCCGCCCTGCATGGCGACGGAAAGGCCCAATCGGAGGCTGCTCTGGCACCTGATAGGGTACTCAAAGTGCTCGTCGTCGATGATTCCAGGATGATTCGCAAGGTATTGCGCGGCATTATCGAGTCGAGCGGTAAAAATAAAGTCATCGGTGAGGCCGAAAACGGAAAAATCGCCTTGGAAATGATCACTGCCGATCGCCCGGATGTGATCACGCTGGACATTAATATGCCTGTAATGGACGGCTTGACCACACTCAAACACATCATGATCAGCCATCCCATTCCCACGGTGATGATCAGCGCCTTGACCAAGGAAGGGGCGACGGAAACATTCGATTCCCTCAAATATGGGGCGATCGACTTTCTGCCCAAGCCTTCCCAGGTGAAAGGCGCCGATCTGAACACCCAGCGAGAAGAAATCCTTCGCAAAATTGAATTGGTGGCAGGCGTACAGGTCGAATCCATCCGCTATTTGAGGCGGTCTGTAAAGGACAACGCAAAAGAATTCGACGCCCAATTGCCTTGTCAGTGCTTTGTGGTTCTCGGCGTGGCCGAAGGGGGATACGGGGCGCTGTTGAATGTCATCCCGAGGCTTGAGGCTGACATACCGGCCGCCTATGTCGCGATCATGCATCAAGCGCCGCATCATGTCGATGGATTTGTTCGATATCTGGACCAATGCAGCCAGTTGGCCGTGGGGCGCGCCTCTGATGGCTTGGTCATGCAAGGCGGCCACTGCTACTTGTCGGCCGACTGCGAGCGTTTCCAGGTGGCAAAAACGGACGGTCAGATCCGGTTACAACTGGATCCATCGGACGGTGCCTCCGAAGGCGGTGCCATCGATCAAATGATGAAGGCCGCTGCGGCGGTCATGCACGAAGACGCCGCCGGCGTCATTCTCACGGGAACGGGCGTGGACGGGATCGACGGGCTCGGGGCCATCATGGGCAACGGAGGGACGGTTTTCGTGCAGGATCCGAGAAGCTGTCTTTTTAAAGAGACGCCTGTCAAGGCGATCGATAGGTATCAAATTACGAATCTGATCAGCGATAAACAGATGGCCGGAGCTATCAACGCTTTTCTAATGGCTCAAACCAAGTCAATCAAGGAGATGTGTGTATGAATGAGAGCCTCGCCATAGATAAGCAATCTGAAGTAGAAGATGTGATCCAGATGGTCGGCTTTGTTCTGGCCGGTGAGCTTTTCGGCGTCGACATCTTGATGGTCCAGGAGATCTTAAAGGAAATACCCATTACCGCAATACCCGATTCCCCGGATTTTATCGAAGGCGTCATTAATCTTCGGGGTAACATCATCCCGATCATTGACTTACGCAAACGATTAAACTTGATGCCACTCGATAAAGGCGATCGATTGGGGACCTGGACGATTATTCTCAATATAGGTGGACGGGTCACGGGGGTGATCGTCGATCAGGTGACCCGCGTGCTCAAAATTCCTCAAGGTGCCATTCAACCCCCGCCGGAAATGGTCATTAGTGCATTAAAAAGTCAGTATATCAGCGGCGTGTGCAAACTCGATCAAAAGCTGATGGCCGTCCTGGACTTTAACCGCATCCTGGTGGTGGATGAATTTAAAAAGATTGCTGCATTAAAACGTCAGCAAGCAAAATAATCTGTTCAATTTGCAGGGTGTACATCCATGGGCAAGAAGATATTGATTGTCGATGATTCCTCGATCATGCGCAAAATGATCAAACAGACGCTTCAAGACCAGCAGCACATGGTCGCCGGGGAAGCCAAAAATGGCAGGGACGCTGTAGAAATGTACAAATCCTTGAGGCCCGACATCGTCACCATGGACATCACCATGAGGGAAATGGACGGTTTTGAGGCTGCCAAGGAGATATTGGCTGTCGATCCCGAGGCAAGAATTATTTTTTTGTCCAATCTCGACGAGGATAAATATAGCGAGGACGCAAAGCGTTTAGGCGCCGTGGGTTATGTTAACAAGCACAACGCCAAGGCCATCGTGGACTTGATCAAGAGCCTTTAAAGTGGTCCCGATCGCCCGCCGGGAATCACATCACATGGCACGGCAGAGGATAGAATCAAGCCCACTGGGTGATAGATCAGTTTGGGGGCGATCTGAGGAACCGGGGATGCACCGTTGGATTGACTTATTGTGGCGGGTGACCACGAATAGGAGACACGTATGATCGACAACTCCTTGTTACAGGATTTCATCATCGAGACGGGAGAGCACTTAGAGGAGACCGAGCGCAATTTGCTGCGATTGGAGCAGCAGCCCGATGATGGGGGTGTGCTCAACGAGATATTCCGTTCGATTCATACGATAAAGGGTTCGTCGGAGTATTTGGGGCTGGAGCGAGTAGCGGAGCTGTCCCACAAGCTTGAGAGCCTTTTGGATTTGTTGCGTCGCGGCGAGCGCAAGGTGGACGCAGGGGTGATCGACATATTGATTGCCGCCAACGATCGGATTGGCCAACTGGTGGATGATTTATCCAAGCATCAGGCCGAGCGTGTTGAGATTGACGATCTGGTATCCCGGATCGAGGGTCGGGTGGGTCACGTTTCGCCGGTGTCGGTGGAAGCGGTTGAGGGTGATGCAGCGGGAGAAGGGGAGAGCGAGGCGTTTGAGGATGAATACGACGAGGAGTTGTTCGGTATTTTTGTCGATCAGCTTCGCGATGGTCTGCAGGTGTTGTTGAACGAGACCGGCAAGCTGTTGTCCGGGGAATCGGCCGATGCGGTGCTGGGCAGGTATGCGGACCGGCTCAACACGCTGAGTTCTTCGGCCAACTATATGGGGTACGACAAGCTCAAGCAGATATATGCCAAGTGGTCGCAGGAGGTCGCCGAGTGGGGTGTGGAGATGCCTTCAGACCAGCTTCGGGACTGGAACGCATTCGCCAAAGAGGTGACGTCGGCCAATATCGAGCGGGTGAAAAAGTTTTTCGCCAAGGTCCCGGCCGTCCAGAATATGGTGCTCGAAGCGCCGCAGCCGGCCGTCGATCCGATACCGTTGTCCACAGACAACAGTGATCAAGAGAATAAGCACGAACTCCGGTTCGATGATATCGGCATGGAGTGGGTGGGCGATGACGGACAGGAACAGTCGGTTTCAATGACGGAAAAAATCGACAACTCCTTGTTACAGGATTTCATCATCGAGACGGGAGAGCACTTAGAGGAGACCGAGCGCAATTTGCTGCGATTGGAGCAGCAGCCCGATGATGGGGGTGTGCTCAACGAGATATTCCGTTCGATTCATACGATAAAGGGTTCGTCGGAGTATTTGGGGCTGGAGCGAGTAGCGGAGCTGTCCCACAAGCTTGAGAGCCTTTTGGATTTGTTGCGTCGCGGCGAGCGCAAGGTGGACGCAGGGGTGATCGACATATTGATTGCCGCCAACGATCGGATTGGCCAACTGGTGGATGATTTATCCAAGCATCAGGCCGAGCGTGTTGAGATTGACGATCTGGTATCCCGGATCGAGGGTCGGGTGGGTCACGTTTCGCCGGTGTCGGTGGAAGCGGTTGAGGGTGATGCAGCGGGAGAAGGGGAGAGCGAGGCGTTTGAGGATGAATACGACGAGGAGTTGTTCGGTATTTTTGTCGATCAGCTTCGCGATGGTCTGCAGGTGTTGTTGAACGAGACCGGCAAGCTGTTGTCCGGGGAATCGGCCGATGCGGTGCTGGGCAGGTATGCGGACCGGCTCAACACGCTGAGTTCTTCGGCCAACTATATGGGGTACGACAAGCTCAAGCAGATATATGCCAAGTGGTCGCAGGAGGTCGCCGAGTGGGGTGTGGAGATGCCTTCAGACCAGCTTCGGGACTGGAACGCATTCGCCAAAGAGGTGACGTCGGCCAATATCGAGCGGGTGAAAAAGTTTTTCGCCAAGGTCCCGGCCGTCCAGAATATGGTGCTCGAAGCGCCGCAGCCGCCGCACACTGCTGTCGTCGAAGTCGAGGATCAAACTACCGTCAAAACGCCGGATGTGGCGGTTGAGCCGGATGAACAGGTCGTTTTTCCGGGAGAAACCGATGATGGCCTTTTGGGAGATTTTATTGAAGAAGCCGGCGAACACCTCGATGAAATCGAACACAATCTGCTCTTGCTGGAAAAGCAGCCCGACAGTGTCGAGGTGCTTAACGATTTGTTCCGTTCGGTGCACACGATTAAAGGCTCCGCAGAATACCTGGGGTTGCTGCGCATCGCCGAACTGTCCCACAAGCTGGAAAGCTTGTTGGATTTACTCCGGCAGCAAAAACTCAACGCAGATCTTGAGATCATCGATACCCTGATAAAGGGTCATGACCGCATTGCGCAATTGGTCAAGGAGATATCCGATACACAGAAAGAACACTCGACCATAGAGGATCTGGTTGCACGTGTCGAAGCATTGGTGGCGCCAAAACCCATCGAGGAACGATCTGATGAACCATCCAGAGGGGACGCGTTGGAAAATGTCGTCGCCCCGCCGCACTATGAAGAATCTTACGATAAAGAACTATTCTCCATTTTCATATCCCAACTCAAAGAAGGTCTGAAAGAGTTGGCCCAGGTGGCCGAACGTCTGAAGCGTGCGATAGACATCGACGGGGCGCTGATCCAAGGCAGGGATTGGCTGTCGCGTCTCAAATCTTCCGCAAATTACATGGAGTATGATGAACTCAAGGCAATCTTCGATCAATGGATTGCCGCAGTGGATGCCTTGCGAAACGGTATTGAAGCGGGAACGGACGAAGATATTGACGCTTGGTGCCGAATTGTTATGGCCGGCAATGCCATTCGGGTCAGGCAATTGTTCGATCTTCCCGAAGAACCCCTCGTGAGCGACGTCTCCGATGGGGCTGTCTCGGCAGCGCCCGAACAATCCCTATCCGATCTGGAAGCGAACGCGTCCGGAGAATCAATTCCGATTGAGGCCCCATCCGTCCCGGTGGACGATCTCTCGACGCCCATCGAGATAGAGGCTGGAAATGATATCCAGGACAACGGCGCATCCGTTCAACTGGAAACTTATGAAAACGACATCATCGAGGACCAAAGCCTTTTATCCCGGCTGGAAAGTGCCTTTGACGCCCGGTTTGAAGATCATGTGAATACCGATTTTACTGTGGATTCGCAGCTCGACGTGGTCAAAGAGTTGTTTTCCGACGAAACCCCGGAAGGCGCATCGTCGGACATCCATCCAATGGCTTCGAAAGATGTCCATGCGTCACCGGGAACGTCCCAAGCAGGCGGGACAGATACCATTGAAGCGTTTCTTTTCTCCGATACGTCAACACCTCAGCCCTCCCGTTCTCCCTCGCCGCCCTTGCCATTGGCCTCAAAGGTGTCGCCGGCCGAACAGCGATTGGAAACGGTTGCCGAGGCGGAAGATCACCGTTCCCCTTCGATCATGGGAAGGCGCCAGACAGACAAATTTCGAGAACGGCACTTTAAACAGAGCATTCGGGTGGACGCCGGAAAAATTGACACGCTGATGAATCAAGTCGGCGAGTTGGTCGTTACCCGTGCTGGTTTCAACCAGCTTTTTCTTGAGATGCGCGAGTTGCAGCTCATGTTTAAGCAGGCCCAAAAACTGGATAGCCGCGAAAACCAGTTGATTAAGGATTTGACCAATCGCATCAACGAGGCGACCGTATCTTTAGGCCGGGTCACTTCCGAGCTTCAGGAAAATGTCATGAAGGTCCGGATGCTTCCCATCGCACAACTTTTCAGTCGCTATCCGCGTGTGGTCTATGACCTGGTGCGAAATACGAACAAAAAGGTAGAACTGGATATCAAGGGTGAAGAGACCGAATTGGATCGAATGGTCATCGAGCAAATTTCCGATCCTTTGCTTCATATCATCCGAAATGCCGTTGATCACGGCATCGAACCCAAAGAGGAAAGACAGCGTAAAGGCAAAGACGAAACGGGCATACTGCGTCTCGAAGCCTACCACGAGGGCAACTACGTGGTCATCGAGGTCAGCGACGACGGCCGGGGTATCGACGCCGCAAAGATAAGGACCAAGGCCTTGAACCAGGGATTCATCGACCCTGAGACTGCCGAGCGCATGGATGACGATGACTGGGTGGCAATGATCACGAAACCCGGCTTTTCGACGGCCGATGAAGTCACCCATACATCGGGACGTGGCGTGGGGATGGATGTCGTCAAAGACAACATCGAAAAGCTCAACGGTACCCTTGAAATCGAGGGCCGGCCCGGCCGGGGGGCGCTGTTCAGAATTAAGATTCCGCTGACGCTTGCCATTATCCAGGCGCTTATGGTCCGGGTCGGCAATGAACTTTTCACAATTCCACTGACTGCCGTGGACGAGACAATCCGCATCCGCCAAAACGAAATATCAACGATAGAAGGGTTGGAAATTTACTCTTTGAGAGAGACGACACTTCCGTTAATTCGCCTGGCGCAGCTGTTTAAAATGCAGCCCAGTGAAACCGTCGCCGATGAACTGTTCGTGGTCGTGGTCAACACCGGCGCACGTCAGGTGGGACTCGTCGTGGATCAGCTCAAAGGACGTGAAGAAGTCGTTATCAAACCACTGGAAGACTATCTGCAGGAAAAAAGCGGATTTTCCGGCGCAACCATTTTAGGAGACGGCAACATTTCTTTGATATTGGATGTATCTGACCTGGTCTACATGGCTATCGATCAACATGCCAAACGCGTGAAAGCCGCTGCGATATAGCGAAGAAAAGATCAACTATGACCGACCATTTGAAAAGCCCTAATCATGATCAAGGCGGTGGTGGATTCGCTGGAACCCTTCGCAATATTCAACTCACAGATATCATTCAAATGTGCTGTCTGGCGGGTACCAGTATTTGTGTCCGTGTGCGGCAGGACCAAAATCAGGGCAGCATATACATCCAGGATGGTGACATCGTTCATGCCCAATGTGGAGCGATATCCGGAACTAAAGCATTTCTTACAATTTTAGGCTGGCCCAGTGGTCAGTTTGAGACACTGGATGCCTCTGCATCCTCGCCGCGAACGATAAAGGAGCCGTACCAATTTTTGCTCATGGAAGCGGCCCGCATGGCAGATGAACAGGCGCAAACCAGGCGTGAAGCAACCGTAGTGCCTGAGGTTGAATCCAGTCGGAAATTGCGCGTGTTGATTGTCGATGACAGCGCCATCATGTCCAAGATTTTGAACAGCATGTTGTCGGCCGACCCTGGCATCGAAGTGATCGCAAGCGCCAAGAATGGAGAGGAAGCATTGTCTAAAATGAAAGAGCTCTCTCCTGATTTGATCACCATGGATGTGAATATGCCGGTGATGGATGGCAGTACCGCCTTGAAACACATTATGATCGAAAGCCCCTGCCCGGTGCTGATCATGAGCAACCTGGGCCCTTCTTCTTATTCAACGATCCTGTCGTTTTTGAACCTCGGGGCGGTTGATTTCATGAGCAAGCCCGTTAAAAACCGCAACATCGTCCAACAACAACAACGAATGGTCGATCGGGTCCAACTGGCGGTAACGGCAAATATCAAGCGTTTTCAACGCGTACGGCCTCCGAAATTGACATCGGAAGACTACATCAAAGTCAACGAAAAAATGCCTTGCGAAAAATTGATGATTGCCATTTCCGGAGTCGGGGGCCACTTGGAAATGGTCAACCTGATTACCTCTTTGCCAGGCGATCCCTCTGCGTGCCTGTTGTCATTGCAATCCATACCGCCCCCCTTTGCGCCAACTTTGTCTGAGTATTTAAATGCACGCAGTCGTTTCGACGTCATACCATTTCAGAAAGGCGCCCGTTTATGCGCCGGGCGCTGTTATATCGGCACCAGCGAACGTGCCATCGACATCGACCTGGATGGAGCCGTTTGGGTGTTTCAAGATGCCGAACCGCCCCCCCATGTCGATGGATCCACCAATTTCGACCGATTACTGGGTGCTGTTGCAGAACTCTATTTGGATCGTGTCGTGATCGTGTTGCTTTCCGGATGCGAGGTCGGCACCATGCAGGGCTTGGAGAAAGTAAGGGAGAACGGTGGCCAAATTGTTGCGCCCCAGCTGGAAAAATGCATCTTGCCAACCACCATCGCACCCGTAGTGGAGAAGGGGTTGGTTACGGAGATATTCAGCCCCAAAGAGATCGGGCAAATGTTAAAGCGTTACTGTTCCTGAAGTAAGAGAAAGCAAACATCGATACCGGGTGAAAGGAATGGGAATATTCCATGGATGAACCGATTAAAGTGCTCATTGTCGATGATGCGCTGTTTATGCGTAAGGCCATTACTGAAATTCTTCAAACCGACCGTTCCTTGAATGTGGTGGGAACAGCCAGGGATGGATTGGATGGCCTGGAAAAGATAAAGGCCCTCCGGCCGCACGTGGTGACGCTCGATATCGACATGCCGCGCATGGATGGCTTGGCTGCTATCCGCCATATCATGATCGAGTCACCTGTTCCGGTGGTGGTGCTCAGTTCCCTTTTCAGCGATGGTGCCGTCACATTCGAGGCCTTGCGGTTGGGCGTTGTCGATTTCGTGCCCAAACCTTCCGGCGGCATCTCCGAAGATATGGATAAATCCAGACGCAAAATCATCGATCGTGTTAAAATCGCCAGCAGTGTCAATTTCGACAATATTCGCCGCGTGCGGATGAATGAAGGCGCGGCAGATGAAAATTTGTCGGTTCGCTGCGGTTTTCATCCGCTGGAGTATCTGGTCGCCCTGGGTACCAGCCTAAGTGGCCCAAATACCGTTATACGGCTGCTCACACGATTGTCGCCGACCTTGCCGGCCGCCATGGTTGTGGTTCAGGAGATCGCCCCACAAATTCTTCCGGCATTTGTCAAGAAATTTAACGAACATGTGCCTTGGACGATCGAGGTCGCAGAGGACGGTCAGATTTTAGAACAAGGGGTTTGCTACGTCTGTTCAAATGAAAAGACGATGTACATCGATCGGAATGAGAGCGACCAGCCATGCATCCAGTTGGGAGATGCGGCGGATCAACCTTTAAATGCATTGTTTCGCTCCGCTGCGGAGGTCTTCAAAAACAACACCGTCGGCGTTTTGCTCACGGGTGTGGGCGATGATGGCGCGGATGGATTTGCACGAATCAGGGAACTGGGAGGCAGCACCATTGCACAGGACTCACAATGCTGCGTGTATCCCAATCTGACACAACATGCGATTGAAAGAGGAACCGTAAGCAAAATCGTCGATGAGACACAGTTGCCGGATGCCATAGGATTATCTATCGCTTAGTCGTTTTTAAATGGGGGAAACTTCCATGATTGTCGTCTGCCCGAACTGCCAGACCCAGTATGATTTGAACGATCAGGTCGTCGAAGAGCCGAACTTCATCGCGCGCTGTTCAAAGTGCCGGCATATATTCACAGCCTACCGGCCCGTCCGGGTTGAAGAGATATCGTTTATTGATCTGACGGCGGCGAAAAAAAGAAACGACCATGGGAACATCGTGGCGATCAGCAACCAGAAAGGCGGTGTGGCGAAAACCTCGACCTGCTTGAACCTGGGGCTGTCTCTTGCACAGCAAAACAAACGGGTGCTGCTTATCGACTTTGATGTTCAGGCCAACTTGACCATATCACTTGGTTACAAAGAAACCACTTCTTTTTACGAAGCCTTGAACGGCGGCCCGAACAGCTTGGAAAAGTTGATTATTCAAACGAAATACAACAATCTGTTTCTCCTTCCCTCCAACAAGAACATGGTATTGCTCAATAAAAAGTATTTCGGAGCGCGCAATTTCGAATTTCTTTTAAAAGATCGTCTGTTGCCCATCAAAGATCGTTTCGACTTCATCCTCATTGATACACCCCCATCGATCGAATTCTTTACTTTGAATGCCTTGACCGCATCGCACCTGATCGTCATTCCCAGCCAGTGCGATTATCTTTCGACTCACGGGATCGATCAGATTCTCAAGCTCATACAGCTGATCAAAGCGAAAACCAACCCATCCATCAAGCCGCGCGTTTTGATTACGATGTTCGACAAGCAGAGCACGGCTTCAAAGATGATATGCAATAAGCTCAAGCGGCTTTACGCCGGCCTCACCTTCGACACCATGATCGAGTTGGATGCTCGTGTGCGTGAAGCACAAATATTGAGTCTGCCGATATTGGAATACAACAAGGAAAGCGTGGCTGGGATGCAGTACGCCGAAGTAGCCAAGGACATCATCGCCCAGCTGTCTGGAAATCAATAGCGGTGACCTCGAGATTTGCCGATCGGTCTGTGATGGCGGGCCGAATCCCCACCTCTATGATTTTCAAGATATTGCGTAAGCTCTTTAAAACTCAGCATATTCTATGGTAGCAAGCCGTTATGGGCGCCAAATCGAGATATAGTCTGCAGCGAACCATGATCATCTACTTTCTGCTCATCGGATTCGCTTCCGTTCTGGTCAGTGTCGAGTTTATGGCAGATTTCCACAGCGGCAGCCTGAAATCCGAGATATGGGACAACCTGCAGCGGTTTGGACAATCGGATCACCATCAGAAAGAGATTTTCGCGCCCATCGATCGGATGAGAAGCAAGGCCATGCTCATGGTGGCCATCATTTTGGTGGTGATGCTCATCGTGCTGACCATGTTCATCAAGAATATCACCGAACCGTTACAGCACATGATCAAAGTGTCCGAAAAGATTTCGGCCGGCGATCTCAGTCAGAGCATCCGAATAGAGGCTAATAACGAGCTTGCGGACTTGGGAAATGTGATCAACGAGATGGCCACGAACCTCCAGGAAATTATCCTTCTTTCCCAACGCATGTCTGAAGGCGGGAAGCAATATGTGGCGGAGGCCATCGGGCTCCTGAACCAAAGGCCCTTGTCCGATGAGCACCTTTACCGGATGGAATCGTTGGTCCTGAGAATCAAAAATGAAATGGTCGCGTTGGAAGAGGTCATATCCTGTTTCAACTTCTACTCGGTGGATAAACAACATTATGATGGATAATTGGTGGTCATTCCCATTCGGCGTGCTCATCGCTATGATTTCTTCCACCGTAGGCATCGGCGGCGGTATCCTGTGGATGCCTTTTTTGTTGATTTTGCTCGAATTGGGACCCGGCACCGCGGTTTTGACCAGCCTCATGATTCAAACGGTCGGCATGGGATCGGGAACCTTGGCCTACTTGCGCCAACGCCAAATTGACAAGCGCCTGGCCGCCTTCCTGCTCTTATTGACACTGCCCGGTATCGTTTTCGGCGCCTGGTTGACCCAATCGGTGGCGCCTTCCAATCTTGAACTGGTTTTAGGTCTCTTGACGTTGTTCACCGCGCTGATTTTTGTCTCCGCCAATCAGGAGTATGGCGATAGCGGCGGTGATCGAGTCGAAATGAAAAAGGCTCGACGCTATGGTTGGGCGGTCAGCCTCATGGCTGTTGCAAGCGGCATGCTCAGCGTGAGTATCGGTGAGTGGGTGGTGCCGCTGATGCGCAGCAAGATGTCGTTGCGCATGGGCGTGGCCGTCGCCACAAGCATCGCGACGATCTTTGGCGTCTGTCTTCTCGCCACTTTTTTTCATATCATAGGCGGCGCACGAGCGAATTGGCCGATCGTCGCCTGGGCCGTTCCCGGTGTTCTGATAGGGGGGCAATTGGGCCCACGACTGGCTGAACGCATCAATGATCGCGTGTTGAAGGAGATCTTTATCTTTCTTTTGACGCTGATTGGTATTCACCTTATTTACAATTCCTACTGATAGCTATGACATCGGAACGCAGCGAGCAACGCCCATTCGAAGACCAGCCTCCGGCACAAAGCAGAAGACCGGTATGGCTGGGGTTGCTCACATTTCTTCTGATCATCATGGCTTGGGAGGTGTTGGCGCGGTTCAGCGGTTGGAGCGCCCAGATCTTTCCCGACCCATTCACCGTGGTGATCAGCATGGGTCAACTGGTAAGGGACGGCACCTTGTTGCGTCACACCGTGGCCAGCCTGTTCCGCGTCACGGCCGGCTTTTATCTCGCTGTTTTGCTGGGTGTGCCTCTGGGGATTCTTCTGGGCAGGATGTGGATGGCCAGATCGTTTCTGAATCCGGTCATACAGTTCTTGCGTCCCATTTCTCCTTTGGCATGGATCCCCCTGGCCATGCTTTGGTTTGGTATCGGCGATCCACCGGCCATTTTTTTGATTTTTCTGTCGAGTTTTTTCCCGATGGTGGTCTCAACGACCGTCGCCGTTCAAAGTATCAATCCGACCTATTTCCAGGTCGCCGCCAATTTCAAATTCACGCGCTGGGAAATGTTGTCCATGCTGATCATCCCAGCGATCGTTCCCGAAGTTGTGACGGCCTTGAGATTGACGATAACCATTGCATGGCTGGTCGTCGTGGCGGCCGAAATGATCGCGGTACAATCTGGTTTGGGCTATCTCATCCTCGATGCGCGCAATGCATTGCGTATGGATTATGTCATGGACGGGATGATCGTCATCGGATTGATCGGCATTGTGCTGGATTGGCTGGTGCGGCGGCTGGGAAACATCGAATCGGCGAGTTGGGGCATGAAAAGCAGATAAGGGTCATGAGCTATATTCAAATTCAAAACCTCACCAAAATTTACATGGGCCGGCGCAGCAAGCCGCGCAGTATATATGATCCCGTGGAACAATCGGGAGACAACATTCTGGTGTTGAACAACATCAGTATGTCTTTCGAAGAGGGAGAGATGGTATGCGTCCTGGGCCCGTCCGGATGCGGCAAGTCGACCCTGCTGCGCATCATCGCCGGCTTCGAAAAACCGACCTATGGATCCGTGAAAGTCGCCGGTGAACGGGTGAGGGGGCCTTCGGACCACTCGATTTTTGTTTTTCAGCATAGCGGGCTTCTGCCCTGGCTCAACGTGGCCGAAAATGTCGGGCTCGCACTCAGGGGCGTGGTCGATGCGAGCGAGAAAAAGAATCAGATTCAAGAATATATCGAAATGGTGGAGTTGGAAGGATTCGAAGCGTATTATCCCCACCAGCTGTCCGGAGGCATGCAGCGGCGGGCCGAACTGGCGCGCGCCATTGCCGTCAACCCAAACCTTTTAATCATGGATGAGCCTTTCAGCGGCCTGGATTTTTTAACGCACATGAAGATGCGTGAAGAAGTGGTCAACATGCACGAGTTCATCCGCAAAACGACGCTGGTGGTCACCCATGATATCGATGATGCGCTGATCATGGGGGATCGCATTGTCGTTCTCAGCGGCAGGCCATCGGTTATAAAATTGGCCCATAAGCTCGACTTCCCGCGACCTCGGGATTTTGAGCGGGATCAGGAGCTGAGCCGGCTGAGGAGTGAGATTTTTCTCATGCTGGGGGTGCCCTATGCCGTTTAAGGCCCCAGGGATCTTGACATCATGGCGCTCTTATCCGGTCAGGATAGGTTCGTTGGCCTTTGTGTGGTTGGTCGTCATCACGTTGTTGCATCTGGCCTTGAACACGGAGCGTGAAGCCAGACCCGTGATAAAGATGGGGTACATGCCGGTCGTCACGAATCTGGCGGCCCCCCTTCTGGATGCGGCCAGCGCAGAGTTTCCCTCGACATTACGATTTAAAGCCATCAAGTTCGCCTCTTTTGCGGAAATGGCGGAGGCGTTGCGCAACAAGGAGATCGAGGCGGCATTCATCATCGCGCCCCTTTCGGTTGTCTTGCATCAGCAAGGCGAAGACGTGCGGGTCGTCTATATCGGGAACCGACATGAAAGCACCATGGTCGTCCGTAAAGATTTGACGGCTTCGTCGTTCGCCGATTTGTCGGGAAGGACGGTGGCCGTGCCCATGCGCTATTCGGGACACCACATCGCCATCCGAAAAATGAGCATTGAGGCGGGTATCGAAAATCAGATCCATATCGTGGAAATGAACCCGCCCGACATGGCGTCTGCATTGGCGGCCGGATCATTGGACGCCTATTTTGTCGGCGAGCCGTTCGCTGCCCAGACATTGAAACATGGCGCCGGCAACCTGCTGTTTTATGTGGAAAGCGTCTGGCCCGGTTTTATCTGCAATCTGCTTCTGGTCAAACAAAGCTATATCGATGCCCATCCGGATCGGGTTCAAGCATTGGTGGAAGGCGCCGCCCGTTCCGGCATCTGGGCCCAGGGAAACGTCGCACAGGCGGCACGGATCGCTTCCAAATATTGGGGACAACCGGAGGATTTGGTTGAATACGCGCTGACCACTCCCGATCATCGTATCGTGTACGATCGCTTTGTCCCCAGTGAAACCGAATTGCGAGATCTGGCGAAAATGATGGTGACCTATGGGCTTGCAGAAAAAGACGCCGTCGGAGATCTGGTTGTGGATCGATTTGCAAAACAGGCGGATTTAACTCACATCCAAGGCTTGGCATCAATTTTGACGGCGCCGTAAAAAGCCTTACCGTCGTCATCCCGGCGAAAGCCGGGATCCGGTATTTTCAAGTTATTCTGGATGCCGGCGTTTGCCGGCATGACGGGAAGAGCGAACTCCACAGTTCAGAAAACGCCAAGAGATATTTTAAAACGGAACACCCAACGCACATCAACCCTTGCGCAGAAGATCCAACTCTTTTCGCAAGCTTTCGATCTGTCCCTTCAAATCTTGAATCTGGGTATTGAATCGCGTTTCCAACTCGCCCATGGCCGCTTGAAACGCTCCATTTCCCATGGTGGCGGCTGCGTCGGCAGCACCTTCGGTGGCTGAGGATGCGCCGATGGAAACCGCAGTCTTTCGCTGGGATTCGATCTGTTCCTTGAGTTTCTTGAATGCCGATATTTCTCTCGCTACAAGACGCTTTCTATCGGTCTGGTGCATCTGTTTGTCATTGACCAGGGATTCGATACTGGCAAATACAGACATCACCCGCTTTATGGCATCCTGGTGGGCTTGAGCCTTTCGTTGCTGGATGTATCGCGACAGGGCGCGAAGCATACGCAAGAGGGCGTGGGTTTCCGGCTCTTTCTGGAAAGTGGGCAGCAGGGCGTCTGTTTCGCCGATCAGATCGGAAAGGCACTGGTCCGTGATTTCCCAGTCGATGGACAGCACGGCGGATTTGAGTCCTTCCAGGGAACTGCCGGTATGGGGAGGAGTTGCCTGCGTGGTCTGGTCTTTCTCGCCAAAGAAATCATCCAAGCTGTTTTCGATGTCGTTCACCAGTTTTGATTTCTGAGAATTTTCCAATACCGTCCTCCTATTTCAAATGTTCCTGGAGAGATACAATCGTTAAAGAAATCGCCTTCTTCACCGTGGGGATCACGTTGTGGCCTTTCACGGCGCTGGCCTCGAAGTAGGGCGCCTTCAAGACCGAATTCAAGTCCTTTTCCATCGTATCGATATCGAGCAGAGCGATTCCCTCGTCGGCGAGATCACGTTTATTATACTGAAGCACAATTGGAAATTTGTTGTATAGATCGATGCCGTAAAATGCCAGATTCTCTTTGAGGTTTTCCATGGCCATGATATTTTTTTCGCGCATCACCTGCATCGAATCCGCGACGAAAACGATCCCATCGACTCCCTTGAGGACCAGTTTCCGGGTTGCATTGTATTTGACTTGTCCCGGCACAGTGTAAAGCTGGGTCTTGATTTTGTATCCCTGGATTTGCCCGAGTTCAAAAGGAAGAAAATCGAAGAACAGCGTTCGATCACCATGCGTCTTGATGCTGACCATGTCAGACTGAATTCGATGGCGGATACTTGCAAAGATAAAATCCAGATTACTGGTCTTACCCCCCCGGCCCGGTCCAACATATACGATCTTTATCTGGACTTCGCTTTTGCGAATATTGATAACTGCCACGCGGGCATCCTCGCCTTTGGGTTAGCTGCTGAGTCTATTCGAAGACCAACGGATATACCTGCAATTAGATCTTTTTCGTCGATTCGAATATCTTGCTGATTTTCCCGATTGACTCATCGACCTTTAAACGCAGATAACCCAACGAGACGTCGTTTCCGAAAATGGTCACCAAAAGGAAATCATCCATCACTTTGCTGAAATGGATGTTCTCGCTTTTCCCCTTGTGGAACAGAAGTGAAAAGTCATCTTCCCCGATAATGGCAGCCATGGCGCAAACCGCGCCGAAGTTGCCCGCGGCCAGGGCCGCCAGAGAATAAACGTCATGACCCACTTGGCCATTGTCCAGATTGGCAATGATGTTGCCGGCCATGTCAATAAGAATGACGCACTTTAGACCAAGGTCCATCAAGTCCTTCTGCAAGACCTCTTCGATGCCATCCAGCTGTTCTTGATCGAGTATGTAGGACAATGATCTTCCTCCTTTGTTCCCATGTTGAGCAGAATCCCCTTTTAGTTCAGTGAAGTATAGGGAATTCAGAGATTTGTGTCAAACAAAAACAAATTTTTGATGTTTTGTGCGGACGGGCGGGAGCCCTCAAACAGTTGGGCTTGATTTCCCTTGCAAGTGTGCGATATGAGAAAACATATGTAACACTCTAAAACGCCGTTATCGTGTAGAAAGGGATCCCTGCCATGGCCGATTCAGCTGAACAGGTCGAAAAACACACGCTCTTTTTACGGTTGGCCGTATCCATCTATAAAATGAAAGATGACCAACTCAAGCTGCTGCTCGAAGCGCTGGACCCGGAGGATGGCAAGACTCCGGGCCCATCCGGCAGCCATCCTGTGAAATCGCACTCGGCAACAGACGACCCGATGCAAAGACAAATGATGCTGGCGAGGATATTCGTTCTGCTCAAACAATCCGATACGGGGACGCTTTTAAACCGATTGAAAGCCTTGAAAGATCCCGCTTTCAATTGGGTGCGGGCTTATCCGCGCATGGCCTGTTACCTGCTGGTCGATTTCGCCTCCCAGGGAAGAGCCTATCGAAGCTATATTCGAGACATCAGTGCCAGCGGGGTCTTCATAGAAACCGCAGAAAAGTTCCAGGAAGGGCAGGTTGTCTCACTGTGTTTCACCCTTTCAAATGCCAATGAACCCTTGCCATTCAGGGTGAGGGGCCATGTCTCCCAAATCTATCCCGATGGCATCGGGATCCAGTACGATAAGACGACTTACTATCAGCGTGAGATATTGGACACCTTGATCAGCCGGATCTAACCAATCCTCAATTCGGACAGAATTCGTTCGGCACTGGAAAGCGCGATGCTGCCTTGTGGCAGTTCGGACAGCGGCGTCATCTGGGAAATCATCTTGTCGATGAGCACATCGTATTCTATCGTGCCGAGCTCTGTGGATTGAATGGTAAGATACTTTTCCGCAACCAGCTTGATGATCCTGGCGGCATTGTTGTCCCGTTCATCTTTTGCCATGTTGGTGATCAACAGCGGTTTGATGGTGCCGATGGCCCCGGCCAGGTGATTCGCGATCTTAACGCCGTGGGAATTGCGAACCGTTTGGTACAGATCCCGGAATGTCCTCATGTGGGTCTCATTTTTGGGATCCATGGCGCTTTTGATGATGTTTTGCAGTGACGTTTGCTGGCTGGTTTCCCGGCTGAGTTTTCGATACACGGTATTGCGGATAAAGGCATACGCATTCTGTATGGAGATGGGTTGGGGCGTCAGCACGACGATGGGATAGTCGGCAATCAGAAAAAAGTCCAAAACATTGTATGAGTTACCGGCCCCCAGATCGAGTATGACGTGGTCGACCGGCAGGCTGGCGATACTTTGCATGATTTTTGTTTTTTGGGCGTATTGCGGATTGGCCAGGGAGAGAATTTCGCTGGCGCCGCACACCAGGGAGAGATGAGGCACCTGGGTTGGGATGCAAATATCTTCGATGGTATGGTATTTGCGCGTCACGAAATCGTTCAACGTCCGAACCGGTGTTTTGATCCCTAACATGGTATGCAGATTCGCCCCGCCCAGGTCCGTGTCCACCAGCACGGTTTTCATCTGATGATTGGCGATCCCCGTTGCCAGTAAAATGCTGACCACGCTTTTGCCGACACCGCCTTTGCCGCCGCCGATGGCCCAAATGGTCGGCTTTCGCCTTGATTTCTGCTGTGTGTGAGTCGTCACGTGAGTCCTTCCATTGCAGTGTGGGGCCTAATCGTTTTTGACCATCGTGTCCCATAGACTGAGCAGCAGGTTCTGTTCGCCGACACTGCCCGAGCAGTAATCGATCAACAACTCCTTGTCCAGGGGATTGAGGGTATCGAACCGTATACCGATCAGTACCGATGTGCCCTGGGCAGTCGGCTGGTGCCTTTGCCAAACAATTTTGCCGGTCAGATTCAAGACGGCCTCCTTGTTGAGAAAATCCAATTTCATGTTCACCAGCCGGCCTTTTAACACAGGCGTGGCATTGTCGATTGTTTTTTCCCCCAGGTCCACACAGATACCCCCCATCGAAAGATCGAGCGCGATTCCGGTTTCTTCGATCTCGTTTTGGCCGGCGGCCATCGTCGGGCAATGGAGTTCGACCTTGGTGGGGAGCCCGTAGCGCATCGCCCGCCGAACGGTTTGCCATGCCCGGTCGCAAACCCCCCGGGACTCGGGCCTGTACAAGGCGCGAAGCCGCCTTTCGATGTTCGGATACTTTTGGGCGGCGTTGCGAAGCACGGCCCTGGTGACCTTGACCAGTTCGACGTCCGTGACGGATCGGATTTCGGTATCCGACGTGCTGTCGCGATCCAACGGGAAAATGTTGCCGAAAATATCATTGGGACCCAACAGCTTCGGTTCGATATCGATACCCGCCATGCGGGCTTCGATTTCACACTCCGGGGAGGGCATTTCCGCCAGGAAGCCCGAGACGACGAAGAAGATGTCATTGTTGGGTTGATCGACCCGGAGCATCGTTTTTCCCGATCGCTCCTTTACCCTGACCATGCGGCGCATGACAGCCACCAGCTCGGCATAGTTCATCCCCGCCCAGAACCGTTGCAGCGGCGTCTCGCTGCTGCCCGTCTCGTGCATCAGGGCATGGAAGGCCCGGCCTTCTTCGTGCGTGGGTTTTTGGATACTCCATTCGAGTATTTTGGATACGATCGCCTGGAGGTTCAAACCTCTCGCAATGAAAAAGCCGGCGGCCTTCTCGTACATCGAAACCGCTTCGTCGTGACGGTCAAGTCGTTGGAGCAAATCCCCATAACTTCGATATAAAAACGGATCATCGGTGTAGATGTTCAGGATCTCTTCGAACTCTTCGGGAGACTCGATGGGCAGGGTGCCGTCGAGAATGCGCTGCATAATGCTGAACTGATGGTCTGTGGGAAGTGCGAGAGGGATTTTTAAGGTCACAGCGGCTCTCCGTTGCGCATGGCTTTCAGGATCGTGTCAATTCGTTCGTTTAAAATTTCACTTTTCTCGAAGGTCAGCCGCATGATTTCATATAAAGGCTTCATACGGCGGTCGATGATCAAAAACATGTTGGTCAGATAGGCCATCCGTTTGTTGATCGCGTCGATTTGTTTCTGAACCGAGGCCATATCCGGCTCTACATAGGGGCGGGCCTGCCGGAACTCCCCGATCATTCTTTCAAGATCGCGCCGCTCTTCTTCGGAGAGACCCATGTTCAATGCAAAGTCTTGTTCGCCCATTCCGGAATCAGACCTCGTCATAACGCTTTAATTGTTCCCGGACGCGTGCATTGATCGAGGCAATACGCTCGTCCTGGTGTTTCAGGGACTCATCGATTTTTGGAGGCGTTGCTTTTCTTCTCGATCGATGATTCGACACCAGCATCCAAATGAGGAGAAAGAGAATACCGATCGTGATAACGACCAACGCGAGGATCAGAAAATATTGAAAGCGTCCGGCCCCGGATGGTCTCGATGTGTCGATGCCCTTTTCGGCATCCGAGGGTGTCGCCGATTGGCCGATGGCCGGGGCGCGATCCGTGCCTTCGTGTGTTATTTCATTTTCAGGTGGGGCCGAAGCATTGCGGTCTTGGGCGGTAATGATGGTTTCATTGTCCAAAACATCTGAGTGTAAGTTTTCGTTGGATGCAGGTGGCGGTGCGGTCTCGCTCTCGGTTCCCGGTATTGGGGTGTCAAGAGGCGCTTCGGTAAATCCGGGAGCTTGATTGGCTTGATCATCGCCGGTGGATGGGGGTTCGGCACGCGTCTGTAAGTCCCGGGCCGGTTCCGGGATGGATACCCCCGCCTGCCAGAACACATCCAGCGCAAAGCGCGGGGGGCTGCCCAGTTCAAAGGTTTTCCATCGCTCGTATGGCCGGTTGAAATCCAGTACGATCGCCAGTTGACCCTTCTGGACGAGAACTTGAAGATCCTGGATAAAATGGCCGCGGTCGATGGGAATTTTTCGAATAAAAGCAGGCTGGGTTTCCTTGAAGACCAGCGTGAGTTGTCCGGATGGTAAAGCGCGGATTTGCGCGTCTACCGGTGCGATGTCCGACTCAAACACAATTCGCGTGAATTTTTCGTATTCTCCGATGCGGATATCTTTGAGTCGTGCAGCGAAGGACAGGCAGGGGGCTGCAAACAACAGGATGCCGATGCTGACCCAGTAAACGCAACCCCTACGAATAGAAATCAATGCATCCACCATCTCATTGTCGATAAGATCAAGCCCATTTTGTGATCAAGATACGACGGACAGGCAAAGCACGCGCACATCATGCTGCAAGCTTCGAAATTATCCATAAATGGTGAGAAATGTCAAGCGCCGGTTGAGAATGAGAGCGGAAGAATTTCTTTTAATCTCGATAAGATGGTGCGTATAAGGGGTATTTCAGTTTGGATTTGGGGAGGGTTTTTTTGAAAACTGGGCGATGATCAATCCATGTCTGCCTGAACGGTGAAGCCGCCATCCTCCAAGGCTTTCTTGATTGATTGGGTATCACATGGTGTCAATCTGAAATAATAGGTGCGCTTGGCCGTTCGCTCAGCCGTCATGCCGACATTGATGATATCCCCGCCCAGGCTGTGGATGATCTGTATCGCTTTGTTCAGCCCCCCCGGTCCCTCTCCCGTGGTCACATCGATCCGGGCACTGCTGGACAGAATGCCCATCATATCGATGAAGGTCCGCAATAAATCCGATTCCGTGATGATGCCGACGAGTTTTTGTCCTCGTGTCACGGGCAGCCCACCGATTTTGTGTTTGTATATCAGCTGGGCCGCTATTTCGACATCGCTTTCCGGAGATATGGTGATGGGATTCTTGATCATCAGGTCCGAGAGCGTGAAATCCCCGATCATGGAGGGTATCAGCGCTTGTTTGAGATCGGCCAGCGTGAGGAGTCCCTTCAGGTTCATCTTTTCGTCCACTACGGGCAGGTGCCGGATCGAATTGAGTTTCATCACCTCCAATGCCTCGCCGACTGTCTTTTTGGCAGTGACGGTGATCGGATCGGGAACCATGAGGGATTTGATTTTCATCGAACGGCCCTTTCAAAGTGGGTGCGTCGATTACTATTTAGCACTGAAAAAACAGAACAAACAAGCTCTTTTTATAGATGGGCGCTATCTCGGTGTCGGTTGATACAGGCACAGCGGCTCTTGAGCCATGAAGTCCCCGGTGGCCTCGTAGGCCCGGGCGCGGCAACCGCCGCACACCCTGCGATATTCACATATCCCGCATTTCCCCTTGAGTTGATCGACATCGCGCAGCTGTTTGAATTGGGGCGAATGGATCCATATCTGGCCGAACGGCTCCTTGGTGACGTCGCCGCACTTCAAATCCAGGAATCCGCAGGGCTGAACGATTCCCCGATGGGAGATAAAGCAAAACCCGGTGCCGGCCAGGCAACCGCGTGTAACCGCATCGAGGCCATGGGTCTCGAATGTCACCGTTTGTCCGTCCGCCTTGGCCCGTTGGCGCAAAATACGATGATAATGCGGGGCGCAGGTGGCCTTCAGCTGGAGCTGGGTCTTATCGCGTTGGTCATAGAACCAGTTGAGTGTCTCCTCGTATTCCCGGGCGTCGATCTCCTGGTCGACGATGTATTTGCCCCGGCCGGTGGGCACCAGTAGAAAAATATGGTGGGCCACGGCCCCGAGTTGCTCCGCCAATTTCAGGATCAGCGGAATCTGATCGAGGTTCGTCTTGGTGACCGTCGTGTTGATTTGAAATTGGATGCCCGCTGATTTGGCATGGGCGATGCCTCGCAGTGCACCTTCGAAGGCGCCTTGCACTCCCCTGAAGCGGTCGTGGCTCTCGGCGTCGGCCCCATCCAGACTGATGCTGATGCGCTGGATGCCCGATTCGGCAAGCCGCCTGGCAATATCGGCCGTCAGCAACGTGCCGTTGGGGGCCATGACCATTTTCAAGCCCAGTGTGTCGCCATACTTGGCGATATCGAAGATGTCTTCCCTCAACAGCGGCTCCCCGCCGGTGAGAATGACAATCGGTTTGGCGACTTCGGCAATTTGTTCCAGCAATCGAAACGATGCCTGGGTGTCGAGTTCGCCGCTATAGGGCCCGCAAGTCGCTGAAGCCCGGCAATGGATGCAGGACAGATTGCAATTGCGCGTCGTTTCCCATGCAACCAGACGCAGCGGCGGTACGCCGGGTTCTGCTTTCGTATGATCGGCACGAACCGCATGGGGATGGTGTGGGGGATGTTGCATGATCGTTTGCCTGTCTATTTAAGTTGTAAAAACAGAATGTTTTTATTGATTATCTAAAGTATTTGGATCACCTTTTACGGTCTTATCTCCTTTGCCGCATCCATGGCGAAGTAGGTGATGATGATATCCGCACCGGCCCGTTTAATGGCGGTCAGCATCTCCATCATGGTTCGCTTTTCGTCCAGCCACCCGCGTTCCGCCGCGGCCTTGACCATGGCAAACTCCCCGCTCACGTTATAGGCGGCCACCGGCAGATCGAATTCCTCCCTGACCCGGCAGATGATATCCAGATAGGGCATGGCCGGTTTCACCATGATGATGTCGGCCCCTTCCTCCACATCCATGGCCACCTCGCGGATCGCTTCCAGGGAGTTGGCCGGATCCATCTGATAGGACCGTCGATCACCGAATTTGGGCGCCGAATCGGCGGCTTCCCTGAATGGGCCGTAGAATGCCGAACAATACTTGGCCGCATAGGACATGATCGGAATATGACTGAAGTCGGCCTCGTCCAGAGCATTGCGTATTTCCGTCACCCTGCCGTCCATCATGTCCGACGGCGCCACCATGTCGGCGCCGGCCTTGACGTGGGACAGTGCCGTCCTGGCCAACAGGTCCAACGTGGCGTCGTTGTCAATGGTGTGCCCCTCGACCACGCCGCAATGACCATGATCGGTATATTCGCACAAGCACACATCGGTGATGACGGCCAGATCCGGCAGCTTATCCTTGATGGCGCGCACCGCTTTTTGCACGATGCCGTCTTTGGCATAGGCCTGGGTGCCCAACGCATCCTTTTTGGGGGGAATGCCAAAGAGAATGACGCCGGGGATGCCGAGTTTGAAGGCCTCCTCGGCCGCCTTGACCACATGATTGACCGAAAGCTGAAAGTGACCCGGCATGGAGGGAATGGGATTTTTCACATCCTTGCCGTGAATGGCGAACAGCGGCAGGATCAGATCGTCCACCCGCAAATGGGTCTCTCGTACCATGCGCCTGAAGGCCTCGCTTTGGCGCATGCGCCGCGGCCGATAATCGGGAAAAAGCATCGTCGACTCCGTTCAGTTAAGAGGGTTTTGAAGATTCAAGGAAATATTGAAATTCAAGTGACGGCCGTTAAACCGTCTGCGCAATCTCCTCGTCCGTCAAATAGCATGCCGGATCCGGCGCCCAAACATTGCCGCTGACCGCCTCGGCCCGAACCCGGAAATTTCCCCCGCAGATGTCCAGCCAACGGCACGAAGCGCAACGTCCCTGAACATAATTCTTTTTTTCCTTGAGCTGCAGCAGCAGCGAATCTTCGGGTTCGGTCCAGATCTTGGAAAAAGGCCTCTGCCGAACATTGCCGAAACTGTGATGGCGCCAGAACTGGTCCGCATAGACCTCGCCGTCCCAGCTGACACAGCCGATACCGCGCCCCGAGCTGTTGCCTTCGTTCATCTTCAGCAGCTCGAGCACCTCTGCGGCCCGCTCGGGATCTTTTTCCTTCATACGCAAATAGAGGTAGGGCCCGTCGGCATGATTGTCGACCGTGAGGACCTCTTTGGGTTTGCCCTTGGCGTGCAGTTGACGGGTGCGCTCCATGATCAGATCCACCGCCGCGCGCGTCTCCTCGTGTGAAAGATCGTCCGCGAGCAGGGCCGAACCGCGTCCCGCATAAACAAGATGGTAAAAACAGATGCGCGGAATATCCATCTCTTCCAACAGGTCGAAAATGCCAGGGATTTCCCGGACATTCTGTTTGTTCATGGTAAAGCGAAGGCCCACCTTGATGCCGGCCGCCTGGCAGTTGCGAATCCCTTCGAGCGCTTTTGCGAAAGCCCCCTTGACCCCTCGAAAATGATCGTTGACCGGTTCCAGGCCGTCGAGGCTGATGCCCACATAGGATAGTCCTATTTCCTTTAGAGTACGGGCCGTTTTGCCATCGATCAGCGTGCCGTTGGTGCTGATCACGGCCCGCATGCCCTTGTCCACCGCATATGCGGCGAGGTCCGGCAAATCCTTGCGCACCAGAGGCTCTCCGCCCGAGAACAGCATCACCGGCGCACCGAAAGCCGCCAGGTCGTCAATCAGGCGAAACCCCTCCTCGGTGGTCAGCTCATCCGAGGTGCCTTGTTCGGTGGCGTGCGCATAACAGTGAACGCACCTGAGATTGCACGCCTTGGTGACGTTCCACACGATCACCGGGCGTTTGTCTTCAGAAAATTGGAGCAGGTGGCTGGGCAGTTTCGAGGAGTGGCGGCCGTAGCGCAACGCATCGCTGGGCTCTACCGTTCCGCAGTAGAGCTTTGAAATTCCGATCATTTCAATCTATCCTTTCAAGTTCTGCTTTAAACTTTTCTGTTGGTGTCGGCCGGGGGCAGGGGGGCGTTGTTCGGCACCTGGGCCTCTTTGAGCAGTTGGCTGATAAACTGGTCCGGCGCATCGAGCGCCTGGCGCGTCAGGAAAAAACGGTTGCGCCCTGTTTTTTCCCGCACCAGCTTGAACCCGTACTCCAGGTTGTCGCTCAACTGCTTGTAGACGGCATCGAGGTTCGTAGCGCCTTCCAGCCATCGCGTAATGATGAAATCGATGGCCTCTTCCTCGAACACGATGTTGATACCGTGTTTTTTGAGAAATTGCATCTCGATACTTTTGACCTGTTCGCAGAAATGGGTGAAGCGTTCAAAGACACCATTGATATCCGTCGTGTGAACGGTGTAATAATCGGCGATCAAGGTCACGCGCAGCGGCGTCAAGGGCAGCCCGTATTTATCGCTCAGGTGTGTCCTGTTCTCATTCACGTAGCGCTCGATCTTCTGACGCTCTTCAATTCTGACCCGCTCGAAAATCGCCTTCATTTCAGGATCATCCGGCTCAGATTCGAGCTTGGCCAACCACACCTGAGGCGATTCGATCACCTCCCGGGTCACCGCGAATCGCTTCACCTTGGTCGAAGGCAGCCGCGTTTCGAAGCTCAGCAAAGCCCGCTCCACAGCACTGACCAATCCTCGTGCGCCCGTGCTCTCCGCAAAGGCGTGTTCGGCCAGCAGTCGCAAGCCATCATCGCTGAACGTTACCCCGATGCCGTAGGAGGCGAAATCCACCTTTTTCCCGAGAATGATCGGATTGTTGGGATTGCTCAAAATATCGTAGAGATCCCCTTCGGACAGCTGCTCGAAAACGGCGCGAACCGGCAGCCGGCCCACGAACTCGGATTCGAAGCCATAGCCGATCAAATCCTCGGACTTGACCAGGCTCAACATCTCCGACGCCTCTCGATGCCTGCCCAGGTGGGCCCCGAAACCTATGGGCTGTTCGGTCAGGCGTTTTTTAATGATGGCATCCAGCCCGGAAAAAGCGCCGCTCATGATAAAAAGGATATTTTTGGTATTGATCGAGGACTTGTCCCGGCTTCCCGTCTTTCGGAACCGTTCGATCTCCTGCAGCATCGAGATCGGATCGTGGGGCACCTTCAAATCGACATCGGTCTCTTCCATGGGCTTGAGCAGCGCCCGCTGCACCCCGGTGCGCGACACATCCGCCCCGATCAGGTTGTGGGCCGAGGCGATCTTGTCGATTTCATCTATATAAATGATGCCGTATTGGGCCCGATCGAGATCCCCATCCGCTTCACGAACCAGGTCTCGAACCAGATCCTCCACGTCACCGCCCACGTAACCCGTCTCGCTGAACTTGGTGGCATCCCCCTTAACGAACGGCACACCGATCTTGTGGGCGATCAGGCGGATCATGTAGGTCTTGCCCACACCCGTGGGGCCCAGCATCAAGATGTTGTTCTTGATGCTGCCCACCATGTCGCTCATGCTGTCAGGGGACGCCTGCCGGTGGCGGATGCGGTTGAAGTGGGTGCAGATTTTGGTGGCCAGAATCGCTTTGGCCTGCTGTTGTTTGATGATGTACTGATCCAGGTAGGCGATCAGCTCTTCGGGCTTCAAATCAAAATTGATATCCACCGTATGGTCGATGGGCTTTTCCACCGTGTCGCTCGCCTCGGTCTGGGGCACCACGATAGGTGTCGCCAATTTGACCGATCCGCCGAACTTCTTGGCCAGAAAGTCGCCCAACTCTTTTTCCAACTCTTTGGGATCCGGAAATTTCTCATTACGTATTTTCATAATGAACGGACTATAATCACCTATAAAAATGTTTGCAAGATCAACGCACATTTACCGGTTTGCATCCCAGAGCGTTTCCTGGACTCCGGCGTTCGCCGGAGTGACGGGGCAGGTACCACGTGCCGGGGCAAATTACATTTCTGTCAAGATTCAATAACCAAATTTACCCGCGCAGGGTGCAAAATTTTGTCGCAATCGCAATCCCACGCCTAGTTAGTGACAGCAGTGGCACCGAATCCATCCTACCCGGCATCCGGCTATCCCGTCCAAGCAATTAGAATCGCAATATATAGTGTCTGGACCACCAACCAACACCCTACCGAATGATTAAACGGCACCTAATTTGCAGAGAGCTTTGCAAGCTCAGGATTGAATTTAAAGGTGATTCTGCCACGGAACTTCCGTTCAGTTAATCCCTTGTAAAAAATAGAATAATTTTTAAAGAAATGGAGATCGTCTTTCGATGCCTTGCCCTGAAAACGGTACCACTCCCCTAACTGCTTGCAATTACAACTCAAAATTAAGCATTGGGCATCGTCCCAAAATTTTCACACGGGCAGGGACGTTTCCTGCAACATCTTTGTCGATTTGTCTTTTGACGGTTCTTTCCTTTTGGTTTTTCGGCGCATCAACGGCATTCGCCGCACAAGTATCCCTTTCCTGGCAAGCCAAGAGCTCTCCGGTTCCCGATGGCTACAGCATTTATTGCCGGACCCAGCGCAGTCAGTATGATTATCGATATCCTGTCTGGACCGGGCGAACCACAACCACTACGATCAAAAACCTTGCCGACAATACCACCTATTATTTCATCGTGCGCTCTTTCAAGGGAAGCGATGAAAGCGACGACTCCAATGAAGTGGCCTTTCACTCCAGCTCCACCGGCACTTCGTCCACCAGCGGTTCGACTTCCTCTACGACATCATCGACGTCCACCAACAGCGGAACGGGCACGGTCATTATAGACGATGGCAAATCCGGGACATCCGCAGTCGGCACGTGGCTGGCATCGGGCGCTTCGAGTCCCTATGGCGGACGGTCGTTGTACAGTAAGCAATCGGGTACCAGTTACACCTACCAGGCTTCATTGAGCGGTAGCTACGAGGTCTCCATCTGGTGGACCGAATACAATTCGCGCTGCTCGAACGTGCCCGTTAAAATCTATGACGGCACCCGTCTGCTGGAAACCGTTTACGTGGACCAGCGCGACGACGGCGGCCGCTGGAATTATTTGGGCAACTACGATTTCTCGGGCAAGGCCAAAATCGTCGTGGAATCCCGCTCCAGCACCTGCAGCACCTGTGCGGATGCTGTCGAGTTGACCAAGGCCGGCAGCACTTCGGCCGGCAGTGCAGATGTCATCGTCGACGATGGCAAATCCGGGACATCCACGGTCGGCACCTGGCAGGCGTCCGGCGCTTCGAGCCCCTACGGAGCACGGTCGTTGTACAGCAAACAATCGGGCGCCAGGTATACCTACCAGTCTTCATTGAGCGGCAGTCATGACGTTTCCATCTGGTGGACCGAATACAAATCGCGCTGCTCGAACGTGCCCGTTAAAATCTATGACGGCACCCGTCTGTTGGAAACCGTTTACGTGGACCAGCGCGACGACGGCGGCCGCTGGAATTATCTGGGCAATTACGATTTCTCGGGCAAGGCCAAAATCGTCGTGGAATCCCGCTCCAGCACCTGCAGCACCTGTGCGGATGCGGTATTGTATTCAAAATAGGGCTTGGATTTCCCCGTTAAACCCCCTCAGCAACTCCTTGACCTGCCGTTGCAAAAAACGATAATAGTCATTTGAACCCATTGACTGATGAAACCGTAGAAATCGCAGAGGCGTCATGCCGGAGAACGCCGGCATCCAGAACCTTTGAAAATCCTAGATCCCGGTGAACGGCGGGATGACGGTAAAAGCGAATTCCGGACTCTGACTCAGTCTGTCAATGAACTTGTATCCATCCACAGATAGGCTCATCCTATAATAGTTCCTGAGAAAGCAACCGAATCCATGAAAGCCATTATCCTCGCCGGCGGTTCCGGCACCCGCCTCTATCCGCTGACCCGCTCCGTCAGCAAGCAGTTGCTGCCGATCTACGACAAGCCCATGATCTACTACCCTTTGTCCGTGCTTATGCTGGCCGGCTTCAGGGACATCCTGATCATCTCCACCCCATACGACCTGCCCAATTTCGAACGGCTTCTCGGCGACGGCTCCCAGTGGGGCTTGAATTTTTCCTATGCCCAGCAGCCGCATCCCGAAGGCCTGGCCCAGGCTTTCATCATCGGCCGGCAGTTCGTCGGCGACGACCCCGTGAGCCTTATCCTGGGCGACAACATCTATTACGGCCACGGCCTGACCGACCAAGTCCGCAGGGCCGCCCGAAAAACATTCGGCGCAACCGTATTCGGTTACTGGGTCAAGCAGCCGCAGCGCTACGGTGTGGCCGTGTTCGACGAATCCGGCAAAGTGACAGACATAGAGGAAAAACCCCAGGCCCCCAAATCCAATTGGGCCATCACCGGGCTCTACTTTTACGACAACCGCGTGCTGGACATCGCCGCTGGTCTCAAACCGTCTCAACGCGGTGAGCTGGAAATCACCGACGTGAACAATACCTACCTTCGTATGGGTGAACTTTACGTCGAAAAGCTCGGCCGGGGAATTGCCTGGCTCGACACCGGCACCCACGAAAGCCTGATGCAAGCCTCCAACTTTATCGAAACCATAGAACAGCGCCAGGGATTGAAAATCGCCTGCATCGAAGAAATCGCCTACCGCATGGGCTACATTTCACCGGCCCGGCTCGAAGAGCTGGCCGAACCCCTTTGCAAAAACAGCTACGGCAGCTATCTGTTGGACATCTTGAAATACGAATTCAAGTAGAGCGCCTCAATAATGACGGCGATGTAAACACTCCGGAATTCACTTTTCCCGTCATCCCGGCGGAGGTCGGGCTAAAGTATTTTCAATAGGTTCTGGATGCGGCGTTCGCCGGCATGACGCTTCTGCGACTTTTTGCAGGACGCTTCCTCTTTTTCCTCATTCCAGACTTTATAAGTCCATCCCATAGAAATAAAACTACACACAGAGACTGTAATTGTGAATTTGAGTACATAGTTTTTAGATCTTCGCGGACGGTCGCCTCAACTCTCACATCCAAGTAACCCACTGGAAAAAATGTCAAATCAACTATTTTTGCCAACCTGAGCAAATATGGCACTTCCTATGCTTAACGGATGAGTGCGTCCATCTGATTAAACAATAGCAAGCAATTTTCCTATACCAAATTGAATGGTTGAAGCTGCATCATGTAGCTTCTGGGGGGTTGGGATGGGTAAGAAGTTTAGATTGATTTTTATGTTAGGCACATTGTTCATGGTGATGTTGTTCTGCGTAAGTGGTGCAGTGCCCATCACCATTCCGGAGAAAAGCCTACTGCTGGAAATCTCAGAACCTGTCAAAATGTTAATGATCGGTTTTGGTCTCATCGGATTCGGGACTTTGTTGAAAATATCTAAAACCAGATAGTGAGTTTTTATCAGGGCAATGTGAATCGCTCGATATCGATGGCTGAACGATAAAAAGATCGGTGACAGGCGCGTGGCGCTTGGCGGCGTTGGGATTGGAGGCGTGCTTTAGTAACAAACGGCTTGTGTGAAACTGGCAATTCAATAATCAAGGCACTCGTTCCAGCACCTGAAAACCCGATCGATGGGTTTTTGGGGGCGTGGGGTTTTATGTGCCAAATTGCCTTTGCCAGCAAAAATATATGTGTCTCGATCCTTTTCCTCGTTCCTGATTCTCCTCTCATTCGAATCTAACGAATCGTCGTTCAAAACAGGCTTCTTCACGATGGCACCGACTTGCACATATCCGCTATCAGCACCACTCTAAATCCCACCAAAAGGTTGGTTTAGAATGGTCCCGATGTCCTCGACCCGTCATCAAGGTTGGTTGCATCCGGACCGATGCCAGCGAACCGTCTTCCCGGCGAACGCCGGGATCCAGAATCCAGGCTTGTAGCTGTTCCAGAGTATTTCCTGGACTCCGGCGTTCGCCGGAGTGACGGGGTCAATACTATCCGTCGGGAGTGACGGGGCAAATAATAGGATCCGGGATGACAGCGCAAACAATACCACAGTGTGGATAAGATTTTTCTCAATCAAAGAAAATAAATTCTAAAAAATGGTATCGTTTTACATAGTCGTAAAACCCAAAAACAGAAAAAATGTGGTGACTGGAACCTTATCTAATTTCCTTCGATGCCGATAATTAACTATAATTACATATAAACGCGATTTGGCAGGAAATCACGGGAATCGAATCGAAATGGAATCGGATAACAGGCATATTACTTGCTGTAATATCATCGATTGTTGAGATGGCCCCTGGATTAAATAGTTCTAACCGAGCCTTATACCAACTTACTCGAAGACGACCGGACAATGACAGATACCAGGAAAACATGCAATTTCAGGCACTTTACAAGATTCCATGAAGGCGGATGTCAGTCGGGAAATCGGATCATACCCTCAGCACCAAAACCGGCCGGCTCTCAAAAAAACGCCATTTCCGCCGAAATTTTGTCACTCGTTGGGCCCAAAGCCGTCAGGCTTCAACCCGATTTGGCCCGAGCGCTCTGGCGAGAAAACACACCCACGCCAAGCCTCGATGCAAGCCAGGGGAAATCTGCCGCCCATCGAGTCTTTCGTAATCCGACAAATACGCCAACACTGCGGAACTATATAATATCAGATGGCAAACCATGTTGAACGGGATGAATCCATATGGTATTGTTTCAATTGTTTTAATCAGAGCTTACCCGCATCCAAAGCAAGGTTGAGCCATGAATGATACCAACGAAAAATCCACATTCAAAATTACACCGGAATTCATCCTCGAACTGGTTCTCCGGCGGCGCTGGCTGATTCTGGTCCCCTTTTTTCTGGCATTGATCGCCGGAATCTACCTGTCCATAACCCTGCCCAAAATTTACGAGGCCAAGACCCTCATTTTGATAGAACCCCAAAGGGTGCCCCAGCAATTCGTGCAATCCATCGTGACCGTCGACCCCGGCGAGCGAATCAATACGTTGTCTCAACAGATCCTGAGCCGCTCGAATCTGGAGAAAATCATCAATGACTTCAGTTTATTTAACGAACCACCGCAAAGAGATCTTTTTACAGAAGATAAAATCGAAATACTTCGCAAGCAAATCACCATCGATGTGATTTCCGATCACAGAAGAGGCACGGACGCTTTTTCGATCACTTTTAAAGGCAAGGACCCGAACAAGATCGCCAGTGTCGCCAATGGCCTGGCCTCCTATTTTATAGACGAAAATTTGAAGGTCAGGGAATCCCAGGCAATAGGAACCAGCGAGTTCCTGGATTCGGAACTGTTGTCAATGCGGTCCCGCCTCGAGCAACTCGAGGAAAGCATGAAAGAGTATCGCAAAACCTATATGGGAGAGCTTCCGGAGCAGCTCGAAACCAACCTGCGCATTCTGGATCGCCTGCAGGAGAACCTGAATGATCAGCAGCAAAACCTCAGGGACGCACGCGCCAGGGTTTCGGATCTGAGCAATCAGGCCTCGGCGAGAACCCAATCCGTGGTGGTTATAGGCGAGGGCACAAGGCCTGCTGAAGGTGGCGCCAGCCTCGAGGAGCTGAAAGAACAATACGAGAGTCTGAGGTCAAGGTATACGGAAAAGCATCCGGACCTTTTAAGAACAAAAAAGCTTATCGAAGAACTCGAAGCCAAGCAATCATCCGAGGCAGCGGATGGAAACAGCCAACTGCCGCAAAGCGCATCGCTCTCTCCCGAGTTGCGACGCCAGATCGGTGATGCCCGTAGAGAAATCCAACTCGCTGAAGGCGAAATTGTGAATTTGAAGAACCAGATCGCCGAATACCAGAAGCGGGTGGAAAACACCCCCAAAAGAGAACAGGAGCTATTGGGGCTGAGAAGGGATTACCAAAATATTCAAGCGTCCTACGATTCCCTGCTGAGCCGGAAATTGGAAGCCGATATTGCCGTCAACATGGAGCGTAAACAGAAGGGCGAGCAATTCAGAATCATCGATTCCGCCAAGGTACCGCAAAGGCCGGTGGCGCCTGACCTGCGCAAGCTCTTTATGATGGTCGTCGCTGTGGGATTGGGTATCGGCGGTGGAGCGGCATTTCTCCTGGAATATCTGAATACCTCACTTCGGAAACCAGACGATGTGGAGACGTTTTTCGAATTGCCGGTGCTGACCTCGATTCCGACCGTCTTTCGTCCCAAACAGATACTCCTGCGAAAACTCGATGTCGCAGGGAGTATCGCTTTTTCGATGATCACCCTGGCCTTCCTGGCGGTTTTCGCATTCGTGTGCCTCCGAGGGCCGGAGCAGTTGGTGGGTGCCGTAAAGAAGTTGTTACCCATGGGTTAAGTTAACATTGCGGCTGCACATTTAAACCCCGTTTAACCGGATCAGGATACAACATGGGCAAAATATTCGACGCCTTGGAAAAAGCGGGCAAATCAATGGAGACCGGACGCACCAAATCCACGGCAGAGCGCAAGCCGAAAGCCAAACAGACCGTCAACGGCAACGTGGTGCCGCTCACCGCCCATAAACAGCCGCTGCCGTCTGCGCCGGAAGGCATCGATCCCAGCCTGGTTACGCTGCACAGCCCCCAATCAGCGGAGGCGGAGTTGTTCAAGGTGCTGAGAACCAACCTGCTGTTTCCCTCCGCCGGCCGGCCGCCCAAAAGCATCATGGTCACCAGCGCCCTGCCGGGCGAGGGAAAATCCTTTGTCTGCGCCAACCTGGCGGTCAGTATCGCCAAGGGCATAGAAGAGCACGTGCTGCTCATCGATGCCGATATCCGCAAGCCCACGATCCACACCATCTTCGGCTTGGAGCCAACCAGCGGGTTGAGCCAGTATCTCGTCACCGGGGCTGACGTCTCCAAGCATTTCGCCAAGTCGACCGTCCCCAAGCTTACGATTCTGCCGGCCGGAAAGCCGCCGGAAAACCCCACGGAACTGTTGACCACCCAGAAAATGAAGGCGTTGCTCGAAGAAGTGGCCCAACGGTATGAAGACCGCTACATTGTCATCGATTCGGCCCCGCCGTCCCTGGCCACAGAGACCGCCGCCATCGCCAACTACGTGGACGGCATCATCATCGTGGTGAAGGCCGGCAGGACTCCCCGCAATGCCGTCTCGGAACTGATCGAACAACTCGGAAAAGAGAAAATCCTGGGCATCGTCATGAATCACTCGGATCACACCGTCAAAAAATACTACGGCTACGGGAAATCCTATTACAAATCAACACCAGAACAAACCACATGAACGGAGACACCGGCCGGCAAAGATCCTTCACTTAAAACCTCGAACTTAAAAAATCCCTATGCTGCGAATATTCAGACAATACTACCCCATACGCAACGCATTGTTCGTTTTTGGAGAAGGGATCGCCATTTTTGCTTCCGTCATCATCGCGACGCGGCTGCTGTTAGGAGAATCTTGCAGCATATTTGATTACGATTTGTTGCTCAAGGCTTTGCTCATCACCATCACCTGCCAGGTGTGCCTGTTTTACAACGACCTCTATGACCTCAAAATCACCGACACCCTGACAGAACTGGGCATCCGCCTGCTTCAGGCCCTGGGGGCCTCGGCCATCATTCTGGCCTTGATCTATTTCACCTTTCCGGTGTGCATGATCACCGAGGGCATCTTCATCATCAGCACGGCTATCGTCATCATCATGATCGTCTCCTGGCGCATCGGGTATACCAAGATACTGAACCGAGGCCTGTTCAACCAAAAGATCATGCTGTTGGGCTCCAGTGACATCGCCAGGGAGATCTTTGCTCAAGTCACGGATAAGAAAGACTGCGGCTATGAAATCACGGATATCGTTACCCGACATGGCTGGGACGGTCAAAAAGCGAGCCAGCGGATCAACGTCATCCGCCAGGAGATGTACGAGAATATTTGCGAACTCGCACACCAGTCCGGAGTCCGGAAGATTATTGTGGCCTTGAAGGAAAAGCGCGGATTCCTGCCTGTCAAAGAACTGCTCAACTGCCGTGTTCAGGGCATCGAAATCCTGGAGGGCAACACCTTCTACGAAATGCTGACCGGCAAACTCACTGTCGAATCCATCAATCCCAGCTGGCTCATCTATTCCGAAGGATTCCACAAGTCGAAAATCAAAAAGCTTGTCAAACGGACCGTGGATCTCGTCGTGTCACTGTTGATGCTCATCGTTCTGGCACCCTTCATCGCCGTCATGGCCCTGATCATCAAGCTGGATTCCAAAGGCCCAGTCATTTTTTCTCAAGAACGTGTCGGTGAAAACCGAAAACCATACATGGTGCACAAATTTCGCTCCATGGTAAGCGATGCCGAAGCCCTGACCGGCCCCGTGTGGGCCCAGGACAACGACAGCCGGATCACCCGCGTCGGCCATTTTATCCGCAAATGGCGGGTCGACGAATTACCGCAGCTTTGGAACGTGCTCAAAGGCGAAATGAGCTTCGTCGGCCCCAGACCCGAGCGGGAGCATTTCGTCACAGAGTTGGAGGCCATCATCCCCTACTACGGCGAGCGGTTTACCGTAAAACCCGGTCTGACTGGATGGGCCCAGGTCAGCTACGGCTACGGCGCCTCGGTGGAAGATGCCATCGAAAAGCTGAATTACGATCTCTTTTACATCAAGAACATGTCCACCCTGATGGACTTGATGATTATCGCGAGAACAGTTAAGACCGTCATCTTCGGTCACGGAAGATGATACCCCCATAACCTGAAACCGGCGCCCCCTCGCCGCCTGTTGCAATCCCAACAACACCGCCGAATCGATTCAAATGGAATCGACCAGGCGGAGCTGTATCAAAGAACCAGCGAAAATCGATTGTTTCACCAAATCATCTCTCTGCGCACTCTGCGCCTCTGCGGTGAACTGCCAATCCATAGGGAGGCCGAAACCATGCAGCATATCAGACCCCTGCAGTCCATAACCGCCGTCATAGCCATCCTGACCCTGCTTCTGACGGCAAATATCCTCTACGCCCAGGACCAGAGCCTCTCCACCGACGAATACCGCATCGGCAAAGGCGATATCCTAGAGATCGTCACCTGGAAAGAACCCGACTTTTCCAGGGAAGAAATCGTAGTGCGCCTGGACGGCAAAATTTCCTTTCCCCTGCTCAACGACGTGCAAGCGGCCGGCAGAACCACCACCGAGCTGAAAAGCACCATCGAGAAGGCCTTAAAAGAATACGTCTCCGCACCCACCGTCACCGTCACCGTCACCAACGCCGCCAGCCAGCGGTTTTATATCCTGGGCGAAGTCGTGAATACCGGCGAGTACCCCCTGACCAAAAACCTTACCGTCCTGCAGGCCTTTGCCCTGGCCGGCGGGTTCACCGAGTGGGCCTCCAAAAAAGAGATCATCCTTTTCCGTCAGGTGGACGGCAAAGAAAAGGTGATCCGCATCAACTACAAAGATATTGTCAACGACAAAGATTTCAGTCAGAACGTAAAAATCCTGGCCGACGACACCATCATCGTTCCATAAAATCGATTTCACCGAAAGGAAACCACGGTGACACCAAAGCGGCTGACCCATCTGATCCTCCTGACACTAATCGCCATCATGTCCTTGACGACCAGCACAGAGGCCGCCCAATTCCTGTTCAGGCCGGAACTGATCGTCAGTGGCGCCTACAACGACAACATCTACCTGACCCCGGACAACGAACAAGACGATTTCATCACCACCGCGGGTCTCGGCCTTACCGGCCAGATCGTCGGACGCACGGCCGGCCTGGAACTGAACTACACCCCCACCTACAGCACCTTTGCCGACAACTCGGACTTGGACTACTGGCGGCACACCGCGCGACTGCTCGTCTACAAACAACTCGGCCGCAACACCCGCTTCGAGTTCACCAACGATTACCTGGAGACCGAGGATCCCACGGACGAAGCCCCGGATTATACGCCCGATGACCCGACCCAGGGCGCGCCCATCGAAACCGATCCCAACCGGCGCGGCCGCAACCGCTACCGCACCTACAGCGCCGACGCATCCTTAAGGCACCAGTTCGGCACACGCGACAACATCGAAACCGCCGTCCGCTTCAACTACCGCGTGGACATCGACACCCCGATCAGCGGGACGGCCGAAGACTACACCGAAGTGAGCCCCCGGCTTGGCCTCGAATACTGGTTCACCCAGCGCTGGGGTATGGAAGCTGACGGGTTCCACTCCAACCGGACCTACGACGAACGCAACGACCGCGAAGAGTACACCGGTTACATGAGATTGCTGCATGCCTTCACCCGCCACGTATCCGGCTACCTGGAATACCGACACACCGAACTCGACTATGACCGCGATGAGGATCCGACCGTAGATATCGACTACAAACTCTATGAACCGGCCATCGGCTTCCGTTGGGAATTCCAGGAGGACGCCCGATTTACTCTTTCCGTCGGCTACCTGTTCCAGGATTTGAAAGGCGTTGAAGACGACGACGATTACGGCTGGCTGGTCAACTCCGAAATCGCCAAACGCTGGTCATTCCGCCGCAGCTACCTGGAACTGATCGGCGGCAGCGGCTACCAGATCGCGGACAGGGGCGTCGAGGATCTCGGCCTCAACATCTACTACACAGGCCGCGCAACTATCGGCTACAATTTCTCGACTCGTGCCACCGGCGAATTGCACGGTGGCTATCGATACGATGATTACCCGGACGAAACACCCGACAGGCAAGACCAGCTATGGGATGCCGGCGCAACCCTCAGATACCAAGCGCTTCAATGGATGAACATCGAGCTGACTTACAGCTACAGGGATCGTCAATCCGACCTGGCCACCAATGAATACGTTGAAAACCGTGTTTTCTTGGGCGTCGTAATGGCCCCCGCAACCCCATTCCGCCTGAACTGACCCAAATTGACAGTCTCGTAAAAATCCGCAAATCACTGCATGTACATATATCTTTTCTCTGCGAACTCCGCGCCTCTGCGGTGAAAAGAAGCAAGCAGGCTGAACAAACCAAGCGAATCCAACCCAAAACCCCCGATGCATTCAACCAAACAAACCGACATCCTGCTAACCATCGACGTCGAAGACTGGTTCCAGGTCGAGAACCTCCGCCCCTGGTTCCCGCCCTACAAATGGGAACACCAAACCTGCCGCGTGGAAAACAACACCATGCGCCTGCTCGACCTGTTCGACAGCTTCAATCCAGCCTCCAAGGCCACCTTCTTCGTCCTCGGCTGGATCGCCCGAAAGTTTCCATCCATGGTCCGCGAAATCCAGTCCCGCGGCCACGAGATCGCCTCTCACGGAGAAGGCCACCTGTTAAACGCCCATCTGGACGAGGCCACCCTTCGCCAGGACCTGGAAACCAGCAAGAAACGCCTCGAAGATATTACAGGCACAGGCATACACGGCTACCGGGCCCCCAACTTCTCTATAAACGATCACATCTTAACCCTGATCAAACGAGCCGGCTACTCCTATGACTCCAGTTACAACTCCTTCGATCGGCACGGCCGCTACGGCAAAATCAGCACCAACGAATTCCAAAAAAAGGGCATTGCCATCAAACTCGAAGAAAAATTCACCGAGCTGCCCATCAGCAACTTAAGCATACTGAACCAAACCATTCCTTGGGGAGGTGGCGGCTATTTCCGTCTCTATCCCCCGGCACTCTTTACCAAAGGCGTCCGCAGAATCCTGTCCAGGGAAAACGCTTATCTATTTTACATGCACCCCTGGGAGATCGACCCTAAACAACCCAAAGTAGCCACAACCAGGCTGATGAAAGGCCGTAAGTTGGATCAAGGCAAGCAGATCCTCCAACGCTGGCGCCACTACCTGAATCTGGACAAGACCCAGCAGCGCCTGAAAAATCTCCTGACCCAATTTAAAACATCCAACTTCATCACCTGCACCCAATACTTGAAAAACTTGATGGATTCGTGAAAAGTACGGAATTCGCTTTTACCGTCATCCCGGCGAACCCCGGGATCCAGAAAAAAACATAAATAGGCCCCCAAATGCCAAACAACCCCTTCTCAAAAAATCTCTTGGACCTCGACCTGGAACAAGAAGCCCAAAAAATCACCGCCCAGATCCGCACCATCCTCAGCAAGCAACTCAAACGCCGCGGCCTGGTCGTCGCCCTCTCCGGCGGCATCGACAGCAGCACCTGTTTGGCCCTTGCAGTCAAAGCCATCGGACCGGAACGCGTTTTCGGCTTGCTGATGCCGGAACGCCACTCCTCGGACGACACCCTCGAACTCAGCACCGCCGTGGCCGACACCTTCCAGGTCGACCGCGCCCACGAAGACATCTCCGGCATCCTGGAAGCCCTCGGGTTTTACAAGCGCTACGACGAAGCTGTGCGCCAGGCTATACCCCAGTACAACCACGGCTGGAAATCCAAAATCGTCATCCCCAATGCAACCGAAACCAAAGGCTTCAATCTCTTTTCCATCGTGGCCCAATCCCCGGATGGCACCCTCGTCAAAGAGCGGCTCCCGCTCAAAGCTTATCTTGAAATCGTTGCCGCCACCAACTTCAAACAACGCACCCGCAAAATGCTCGAATACTATCACGCCGACCGGCTCAACTTCGCCGTCACCGGCACGCCGAACCGACTCGAATACGACCAGGGCTTTTTCGTCAAACTGGGCGACGGCGCAGCCGACATCAAACCCATCGCCCACTTATACAAAACCCAGGTCTACAAAATGGCCGCCTACCTCGGCGTCCCCCAGGCCATCTGCCATCGGGCGCCGACCACCGATACCTATTCCATGCCCCAGGGCCAGGACGAGTTTTACTTCTCGCTGCCATACGACAAAATGGACCTGTGCCTCTACGGCAAAAACAACGGCTATACACCAGATGAGGTAGCACCCACCGTAGACCTGACACCAGATCAGGTGCAACGCGTCTACGATGACATCGACACCAAACGCACCACCACCCGCTACCTCCATCTGCCGGCCCAGCTCATCGAACAAGTACCAGAGATCAAGAATTAGCCACACACACAGCAAATTCGTCTGTGCAAGTCCGTGTGTGTCCGTGGCCAATTTTATTTATGGAAATCAATCAACTCACATAGCAAATCAACGGTGCCATATTCGAGGTAAACAAAATCCTTGGGCCAGGCTTTCTGGAGAAAGTTTACGAAAATGCGCTTTTGATTGAACTTAGAGAAAGAAAGTTGGAAGCGCAAAATCAAGTGCCAATCAAGGTGACCTATAAAAGAAAAATGGTTGGTGAATATTTCGTCGATATAGTGGTGGAAAACAGGGTCATCCTGGAACTGAAATCTGTCGATCACCTGCAAAAGATACATGAAGCCCAAATTCTGAACTATCTGAAAGCAACACCATACGAAATAGGCATGTTAGTAAATTTCACCTATCCAAAAGCCCAGATCAAACGGTTCATCCTGTAGCAAAGTTGTCATGTGCTTTTTTTCATTGTGACCATTTGAGTCTGAGTGTGTCTGTGGCCAATGAAGTCAGTGTGTGTTTTTTTAATTTGTCCGTGTGAGTCTGTGTGTGTCTGTGGCTAATAAAATCAGGAGCATAAAATGACCGAAATAAAACAAAAAATCAAATCCTTCATCTTAGAAAACTTCCTCTTCGGCAACGACGAAGGCCTGACCGACGAAACCTCCTTCCTCCAAGAAGGCATCATCGACTCCACCGGTGTCCTGGAACTCGTCACCTACCTCGAAGAGGAGTTCAACATAAAAATCGAGGACGACGAACTCATACCCGAAAACCTCGACTCAATCAACAACGTCACCGCCTTCCTCCAAAGGAAAGCCAACCCCGAACTCAAAACCGCCGCCTGCTGAGCCCCTGCGCCCTCAGCGCCTCTGCGGTGAATCTTTTACTTTATCGTCTGTGCAAGTCCGTGTGTGTCTGTGGCTAATCCAATGCTAATCCACAATTTCCTCGAAAATTCAGCAACAAAATACCCCGACAAAGTCGCCGTAATCCACGACGACCAACGGACCACTTACGCCCAGCTGAACACCCAAGCCACAAACCTCGCAACCCACTTACAAGCCAACGGCATCACCAAAGGCCATCGAGTAGCCCTGCTCCTCGAAAACTGCACGGACTACATCATCGCCTATTACGCCACTCTAAAATCCGGAGCAGCAGCCGCACCGCTGAACCCAGGTCTGAAACCCGACGGCCTCCAATATCTGCTCAACGACCTCGAGCCCTCGGCAATCATCACCAACTTCAAAGCCGAGCGACTCCTCAAAGCCATCAACCTCGACCACCTGAACCTGAGAGCCCTGCTCATAAGCAACCCAAAACAAAAATGGACCAACACCCCCTACAAAGTCCAAACCCTCGAAGAAACCACTACGGCCGAAGGCCCTGTCAGTGTGTGTCAGTGTGTGTCTGTGGCTAATATTTCTCCGGATGACCTATCCTCAATAATCTACACCTCAGGCTCAACAGGCAAACCCAAAGGCGTAATGCTAAGCCACAAAAACATCGTATCCAACACCAACTCCATCTGCCAATACCTGAGCATCACTCCATCCGACATCCAAATGGTAGTCCTCCCATTCTTCTACGTAATGGGAAAATCACTCCTCAACACCCATATCACCGCCGGCGCAACCATCGTCATCAACAACCGCTTCATGTACCCAGCCGACGTCGTCAACCAAATGATCGAGGAGCGCGTCACAAGCTTCTCAGGCGTTCCCTCTACCTACGCCTATTTATTGAATCGATCACCCCTGGCAAGCTGCAAAGAAAAGTTACCAGCCCTTCGCTATTGCAGCCAGGCCGGCGGCCATATGGCCAAGTCGATAAAACTGGCCCTGCGTCAAGCGCTGCCGCCCCACACCCAAATCGTCATCATGTACGGGGCCACCGAAGCATCGGCACGCCTGACCTATTTGGACCCAAAAGCCCTTGAAACATACCCGGACTCCATCGGACAACCGATTCCAGGTGTCACCCTTCGGGTACTCTCACAGGACAACAAGGAAGTACCGGCAGGCTATGAAGGCGAACTAGTCGCCTCCGGCCCCAACATCATGGCCGGCTATTGGAAAGACCCCAAGGACACCTCCCGCGTCTTGTCCGAACATGGCTACCACACCGGCGATCTCGGCCATCGCGATTCACAAGGCTTTTTCTACGTCACCGGTCGAAAAGACGGACTCCTCAAAGTCAGCGGACACCGCATCAACCCAACCGAAATCGAAGATTTCCTGATGACCACCGACCAATTGATTGAAACCGCCGTCATCGGCGTTCCTGACCATCTCCTCGGTAACAAGTTGGTTGCCATAATAGTTCCCAAGCAGGACACCATCGATCCAAACAAACTGCTGGAAAGTTGCTCCAAGCATCTCCCAGCGCATAAAATTCCATCAGCGATAATCGAAACCCGAACACTACCCAAAAACGCCAACGGCAAAATCGACCGCAAACACTGCATCAAAATTGCACTGAACCAGCTTTCAAACTATGCGCCGCAGGCCAGACATAAACCCTCTGCATACTCCGCGTCTCCGCGGTGAATATATTCTGTCTGTGCAAGTCCGTGTGCGTCTGTGGCTAATACCCCAGTGGCTGAACTAAAGCTCTCATGAACCCCATGAACCAACACATCTTAGTAGTCGGTGGTTGTGGTTATATCGGAACTCCCATAGTAAAATCCCCCTGCGAAGCGGGACACGAAGAAACCACTTTCGACAATCTCTCGGCTGGCCACTCGGATCTTTTTCCAGGTGGCCAGTTTATTCGCGGTGACCTTGACGATTTTGATAGCAGTCATCGAAGCTGCCCGTGCCGCAGACGACCCAACGGTGTATAACGCGTCATTGGATAAAATTAAAAGCGACCTGGATTGGGAAGCATAATTCGAATCCTTGTATTCAATGGTTGAAACGGCCTGGAATTGGCACAGAAAGACATAGATACATATTAGAATTAGAATAGATAGCGACCGATATCATTCAGAAATACTATCTAAACAAGGAGGACCAATATGGTTCATAAAGCAAAGATTGTTCTTGTCATAATATCAGTTTTGGTAACCCTAATTGTATCATGCTCTGGAGGGTCAATGTCAGATCAAAAACATTCATATGAGAGCTTGGAAAAAGTCACAGATTCCGCCTGGGAAAATCTTTCACAAAAAAAGGTATACTTCGGACATCAATCCGTTGGAACCAATATCATCGATGGTATTGAAATGCTCGCTAAGCAAAACCCATCTATCAAACTGAATATCACCAAAACAACCAATAAAGCAGACTTTACACAGGGAATATTCGCACACTCATCCATAGGGGGCAATACGGATCCCAAGTCAAAAGTGGATGATTTTGAAAAAATTTTGGATGGTGGGATAGGCGCCGCCGCGGATGCAGCCGGCATGAAATTTTGTTATATTGACTTTAACGCCCGCACTGACGTGCAAAAAGTATTTGACGAATATAAGCAATCCATCGATAAAATCAAAAATAACTATCCAAAAATGACCATAATTCACTTTACAGTTCCTTTGCTGAAGGTCCAATCCGGGCCAAAGGCTTGGGTTAAAAAAATCATCGGCCGGACACTTGACGGCACCGGTGATAACATTAAACGACTTGAATACAACGCCCTCTTGCAAAAAGAGTACGGCGCCAAAGATCCGATCTTCGATATATCAAAAGCAGAGTCCACTTATCCGGATGGAAAAAGAGAAACCTTTAACAAAGATGGTCAAACCTACTATGCCTTGGTCCCTGCCTATACTAACGATGGCGGGCACCTGAACGAGAAGGGTAAAAAAGTAGTTGCAGATCAATTTATTTTGTTTATGATCAACAATCTTTAGCGCATGCTGTGACCAATAATGGAAAAGGGGTAAGTCGCCAAAGTTGCTTATAACCTCTAATTCAACTTTCGGGATCGGGTTTAAGCGATCGCCAATTTGTTCCTTGACAAGCCAACACACTGCAACGCGGCGTTCATGATTGCATCGAAGAAGGCAGCCGCTGTCTTTTCGCAGAAGGTACCTAACTGTTTCAGCCGATCGGTAGCCAGCGTCAGAATACGGCATAGCGCTTCCAAGAAGGTGATGTCCGCCACCTCATAGCAGCACGCATAAAACAAGTCACCGAAGGTGCGATGATCTGT
>Ga0209270_1000366_pt1 | contig 107270 bp, 114 predicted proteins | sample MTBAKSrepl1MetaG_FD_187456 | JGI IMG/M metagenome (GOLD analysis project Ga0209270, IMG submission 187456) | Enrichment culture microbial communities from Arthur Kill intertidal strait, New Jersey, USA, that are MTBE-degrading - MTBE-AKS1... | ecosystem: Environmental > Aquatic > Marine >...
AAGCGAAGGAGTTTATGGGATTACGGAGAGCAAAATTCCGAATGATAAAGTTTGTAAAAGAACAAGTATTGATGACAGCAACAGCACAGAACATTAAGAGGATGGTAAAGCTGCTATCGAGAAAGGGGCCTCATAGGGAAGCCCTTGCAGCAAAACAGCTGTATGCTTCGCCTCTTATGAATAGCATATTAGAATTTTTCGAATGGATATTTCATTATTTTGAGAAACTATATTCTTGTAAGAGAAATTGTCCTATAAAATGTTAGTTTTTCAACAGCCTGTCAAGGGCTGCCCCCTTTTTGCTCTACTTTAGCTATTCGATCGCAAAGGGCATGATCCCGAATACTTTCGGGACAATCGTAGCTGCAGGCGGCGGGGGTTGTATAATCCTGTGCCTGCGGAGTGAGTGCGGGTGAAAAAGGCACACCTTTTTGTACCATAGAAAAATCGTAGCATGATCCAGTCTGTATGCAACTTATCCTGTGTAGATGTACGCGCAACTCTGGTGATAGTTTGGTGACGGTTATTTATGTAAAATTTTAGAACCAAAGTTATTGATTCTAAAATATTCTTCTGGTGGACGGTAGGGGATTCGAACCCCCGTAGCAAGTAAAATATCCATTTTATTTCAATCGTTTATCTTTTGCTTTTTTCGAGATGTGAACCACTTGTGAACCATCGGCCTGTGTACCGTCTACAACGTCCCTCAATAATTCGACATTCATAGAGGCATATTTCTTGGTCATTTCAAGTGTGCTATGACCCAATGCCTTTGATATCCTGTCAAGACCGATACCTGAGTTTACTGCTTGGCTTGCTATGCTATGACGTGTGGCATTGTAAAGGTTAATGTAGGGAAGTGTCGTATTAGATATTGCTCGCCTCCATATCTCCCCAAGATATTTCGAGCTATAGAGCTTTCCCTTGTGCGTAAATACATACGCTTCTGGTAACTTGTCTTTCAGGATGCTTAAATCAAAGTGCTTAGATATCGGGAGATAGTAAGGCTTCTTGTTCTTTCTCGATTTTATCTCGTTCTTGTACCCTACAGCTTGGCATATTTCTACAACGGCACTCTTAACGTTAAAATGCTTAACCTGAAGAGCGCAAGCCTCTCCTAACCTCACAGGATGATACATAAGGAAAGTGAAAATCGGTCTGTGTGCCTCTGGTATGCGCTCAAGGCACTTCAGTTGAACTTCCTTCGTTATAAACCTTATAGATGGTTCTGAGGGTGTTATAACAGGAAATACAGGTACTCTTGAAAGTATCTCTCGTTGATATAACCATCTGCAAAAGTTCTTTAACATATCCATGATGTTTTTCTTGGTCTTCAGTGACAGGTTCACGGGAAACCCTGAAATAAAATTCTCGATATGATACTTTGCTATCCTTCTTGTGTCTATGTCCTTAAAGTAAGGTTCGTAATAATTCCTGATATACTCGCTAACTTTCCTTAAATGCCAACCAGAAAGCCCCTGATTAACCTTTGACTGTTTCCAAAGGGGAAGCATCTTGTAACCCTTAAACTGCTCGATCTCTTTCGGTAGATAATTGGAAAGATTGAAGATACCATCGTCAATGTCCTTTCGGATGCTCTCAATGAGTCTATGCGCTCGTTTGTAGGTATCGAGAATATAGCCGTCAAGGTCTCTGCTTATCCTGTGCTTTCCATGCCAGTATAGAAAAATATAAAAGGTCTTAGGTCTTGTATTGCAGATAGGACAATAGATATCCTCTTCCTCTTTGATCTCAAAGGGACGCTTGCAAGTCGGGCACTTCCTTTCCCTTGATCTGATCTTTCCAGCCATTGATAACCCCCGTGTATGAGAAGATGCGGAATTATAAACGTCAGTCTGAGGAATTATCAAGTCTTCAGGCTCTAAAATAGCTTTCATTTTTTACTCAATAAAAAATCTCGCATAAGATTACATTCACTGCATTTCACTCTAAACGCACGATAAGGCTCTGCAAGGCTTACGCAATAACCTTCTCTCTCCCGTATCCCAAGGTTGCAACAATGCTTTTGAGCTAGTCTGTAATACTCTTTCCCTCCATAACTTTCAAATTCATCTTCAGGGGGTCTCAGACCTTCATTTTCGCCTTTGTAGATTGGCTTCTCATGCGGGTTTACAATGTCCACATTTGAGGAATTAATACCTACATAGCCACCCCCACTGTCCACAACTCTCTTTTCCCTCTGCCAACTGGCTTTATAAGCCAATCTATGAGCTTTTATGCATTCATACGAGCAAAAGTCTTTAAGCCCAAATAGTGACGTCTCAATCTCTTTTTCGCATTGTTTACACGTCATTGTTTTCTTCTATCGTTTTATGCTCAATCGCAAGAGGGTGCTGTTCGGGTCTTCGGGCCTCATAATCTCCGATGTTTATCTGGATGGCTACTGGAAGTTTATCACCCTTTTCTGCTTCAAGCATTTTTGATTTATCCGTGCAGACTCCGGCACTTATAACTCTATCCCTCAACTTTGCTTCTTTTATGGTCTCATCTGTGATAGATTGCAGTATCCTTTGAGCAAGATCATCGTAAAGGCAAGCAATTTCTTTTTTAAGTTCTTTAATTTCCTCTACAACTTCTGGAGATGAAGTTAACCATTTCTTAATTGTCTTTGGATCACGATTCAGTTCGATGGAAATAGCATGATAGGTTTTTCCAAGTGCGAAAAGTGCCTTTGCTCGCTCTAACTCCTTGATTATAGGTGCTTTACTACCGCCTCGTCCCATTAGTTAATTCTCCTTTTTTACGTTAGAGTATCCATGTTTTTCCAATATTAAAAGGCTCATTGTAATGCCCTTATTGCCTTAGTAAAAGACAGATTGTTTTGTTTCATTACGAACGAAATTACATCACCTTGGGGGCATTTACTGAAACTATTTACTTTCAACGGGCGACCCCTTCTTGAGAAGACTTATAAGCTCCTCAATCTTGTCTGGCGCAATAGCTATACCCTTTTTTGTTGGCCTCCATTCGCCGTTATCGTCTTCGTAATAAACCCTTACGTCAATAAACTCATAGCCTTTATATGCTTGTTTTGATACCATGATCTTCTCGGTGGAGTTCTTTTGAATTTCACCTATCAACATTTCTCTTTATCTCATCAACAGTGCTTTCAGGAAAGACCTCTTTTACTTTGTGGATTTCCTGTAAAGAGTCCTTATCTATGCCCTTTATTTTTTTTATTTCATCGGCTAGGTAGATACCCTCAGAGATCCCCTGAGACCTCAGAGAGTGCATATCATGGTCTGTTTCAACTACCCAAAGGTAAGCCTGCAGAATCTCAGAGTAAATGCGATAGGCTACTTTGTCGATAGGGGTTATCTTGCCTTCATTAAGTAACTTGATAGCCTTATCTTGTGGTAAGGTGATAACCTGTCCGGGTTGTAATTGCATTTCACCCTCTGATGTTTGAGCTTTAAATCTGTCCAAGACCTTATACTTCATTCAAGTACCTCGAAAACCTCTAAAGCTTCACCTGTCCTATCTGTCCTATCACCCTTTGGACAAGTGGACAAGTGGCTATTATCAAGGGATTGAAGGGTATCGTTGGGGGTATCTGTCTCAGTTGGGTTGGACAGTTCAGATTGATCTGTCCTATTGTCCTTACTATATATATCTGGACAAGTGGACAATACAGAATAGTAGACTGACCGGCCTTCTTTTTCTGCACTCCAATATTTATCAGTCCCTTTTTTAAGAATCTTAAAAACCTTTCCCTTACTCTTAATTCCCAACTCATTTTTAGCAAACTCATATAATTGAGATTGATTTAAAGGGGATTTTTCTTCTAATAGTTGATATATCGCTTCAAAGGTTTCCGTATCAGGATTAGGTGCAATTTGAAATCCCTTTTCTGGATTGAACTCTATATGTAAATGAAAAGGCTCATAGCGAGTCTTGTCTTTAGTGCCGAATTTATAGCAGGTGTCTTCACTATCATCATCTTCAATCTCTTCATAATTACCCTTTCTCACTTTATGGAGGCTTAATACATGGTCTGATAAGTCAAGGATAGCAGTAGAGCCTTTATAGATTCTGTCATTTGATTTTGGGGTATGATGCAATAATATAATCGTGTACCCCTTATCCCTAAACTGTTTTAATATTCCCATAATAAGAGCCATATGCTGAGAATCATTCTCGTCTCTTCCCTGAGAGCCTCTCAGGGTATCAAAAATTAATAAAGCCCCGGGTGGTAGTTTCTTGTATAATTCCCAGTCCGGAGTGTCTAATCTTGGAGGTCTAATTTCATTGGTTGTATGCCAGAAATTAACCTTGCCAGCTTTAATTTTCCTTACTCGCTCAACAAGAACAGGAAGACTATTTTCAAAATCAACATAGACAACTGGCATCTGTATAGCTTCAAGTCCTAAGAAAGTCTCTCCTTTAGAAACAGAATCAGCTAATTGAATTGCAAGCCATGTCTTACCAATACCACCTCTGCCTGATATAAGAGTGATGCTTTCACGAGGGATAAGATTTTCTACTGCCCAAGTGATATGAATATCCAGCTTTTGAAGTTCTTCACCGGTTCGGAGGGCCTTAGAAAGGTCAAGTTCGTAACTGCTTGATTTTTCAGTATAGTCCGAATTGTCCTTATTGTCCTGATTATATATAGGTGGACAGGTGGACAGTTCCCTTTGGTGCTTCTCATAAATGCTTCTAACAGTAGCCTCGATTCTCTTTAAATCAGTTTCGGGTGGATCATTCTTTTCATTGATCTGGTATGCCATTTCTAAGCATTCTTCAAAGCTCAATCCATCATTAACCCACGATCCAACAAGCCTTGTTAATGAGTCATTTCGTTTACCTTCTGGAACACCCCTATAGAGTTCTTTTAGAGGGGTCTTATCTTCCGGCTTCTGAACAAGGATTATCTCCGGCAATTCAGCAAGGGGTAGGTCATCAAGCCCTTTGCCTTCCACCCATTTATACTGTTGACCTGAAGGGTGAATAGAGGGCGGTGCAACAACATAACCACCCTCACCTCTAAGGTCTATACCGGGGAGGTCATCACGTTTCTGAAAATTTCGAACACCTTTTTTATATTTACAGTAGGCGTGATACCCTTCCTCTTTACCTGTTTTAACCATCGGGGTAGAGGGGAAGTTATTATCTTGTGCATACTGAACTCCTTTGTTACTATCGAAATCAATAACTGCGAGACCTGAGATTCCCCCGGTGATGATTGCAATGTTATTCTTTGAACCATTCCCGAACCATACTTTTAAACGATTTTCTGTGGGTTTGTGTTGTTGAAATATTTTCCAAGTATCAATGGCTGGTTTTTTGTCATTAGGTTTTATTGGAATTACCGGAAAGCCCTTAGACAAGTAAAACTTTGCCCAATCGAGAATAGTTTTGGTCTCCTTCATTTCCGCCCCTCCATTCCCTTCCTCATAAGCATTTCTGCCCTAAGCCTTTTAATCATCTGAGAGTATTCAATCGCATTAATGACTATCCCGTTGTTATATGCGTTCATGGCTTTGTAGAGATCATCGGAAATCGGAAAAATAAATAAGGTTCTTCCATTTTCTACTCTAAAGGCTGGTTGTGTTTTAAGGATAATACAAATTGCGGAGCTTAGATAAAGGTCGGCAGTTTCAAATTCTTTCTGTTTCAAATTACTATCTCCTTTAATACACCTTATTTTCACCTAGGGAGTTTTACCACGCAACATGACAATTTCAGGCTTTAGCTTGGTAGAATTTTAATTCAAGAAAGGATGTGTTAAGGCTGAGAAAGCAATTGAAGCAGTGTTAGCTTGGGTAACTTTTCAGTATATTCTTTATTTAAAGCAGGAAGAATTTTCATGACTATTTTGCTTGGGTGTACTTTTCTGAGTACTTTATTGACTTCATTTATTATTTTTTGATTAGTTTCATTTTCTTCATCAATCATTCCATATAGCAGGGCATCCACCTCTCCTAAAAAAACAATAGCTCCTTGTGATATTTCTCTACATCTGAAGTATCTATGCTTAGGATTATTCATGTATTCCTTAAATTCTTTATAGCTTTTTCGATAATTAGGCTTGTTATGGCTTCTTTTTTTGTATTCTTCCCATATAGCGTCTTTTGCTGTGATATAACGCAATGCCCTTTTATGAAAAACATCAATAATCCATTTCTTGGTATTAGGTTCTGCACTTTCATCAATCAGCATAGTTATATAGTAAATAAGAGACTTTTTAAACCGTGTAATGTAATCCAATACAATCTCATTAGTGATTGAAACAGCTTTTTTAATTTTAGGGTCTTTTTTATATCTGTTTACTGGTATCCCAAGTACATGGCATATATAGGTGTGGTCATGCGATTTAATGTAATCATTAAATTTATTTTCATTATGTAATTTAGCCTTTTCAATAAAATAGCTCTTGTATAGTATTAAGGCAGTTTCATCTTTATCAAGCCCCTTATAGGTTTTCCATACTTCTTTTAAACCTTCGTAAAATGAAAGATTTTTTGAATAATCGAATATTTGGGGTTTCTTTATTTCTTTTAGTACGACATCGGAAGTAGAATTATAAGATTTATCCAGAAAAGATAAAAAAGAGCTTGAGGCTTCCTTAAAACTACGACCTCTTTTTATATCTGTTTCTAATTTCTTAAAACGTTTTACGAAATCGGGTTTACTAAGAGTATATGAGTTTCCCAAGTAACAGATGATACTCAAATATAATTCATCGGATTTATTTTTAAATTTATTTTTAAAAAGATTTAACTCATTATTTATTAGTCTTTTTATATTTCTCTTAGGTATTTCCTTTATTATTTTCTTTTTCTTTTCCATTCACTCTCTCTTAAGCTATCAGGGACAGGCTGTAGGAGTTCAGCTTTTATTTGTTACTCATGCAGAGGTATTTAAAAATTCTATCGTAAGCAGAATCTGGTCCGACATAATGCCAAAATGTTCCTGCAATATCCTCTGTAATCGTATATAGTGTATCGTCTGTATAATAATATGTAACTTGAATGATTTTTGTTTTTTCTTTACTACAATCCCATTCCATATATGCAACAGCAAAATTATAGTATTTTTTACTCCATTCTTGATATTCTGTTACTTTCTCTTCCTGTTTAACCCATGTTCTAATTACATTTTTAGAAATATTTTTTATTCTATCAATATCTATGTAGAATTTAGTTGTGCTGGTTTCTACAAGCATAAACCAATTAGCCCCTGCTACTTTTTTGCAAAGGTGTTTATGATATATATGTCCAATACTATTAGGTGCAAAATACGACCATAAAGGTTTCTCATAGGTTTCTGTATCAAATGTTTCATTATTATAATGTGATGTTACCTGATGTAATAATATCTTTTTCTCTTTACAATCAATTTCTGCAAGTCCCTCTTGTCTTTCCAAAATTGGGGACTCGGTCTTTTCTGGTTTCTTATAGAGAACTTTAAGTGAAAATTTAACTCTATTTTTCGAAATATATTTTATGCTTTCATTGTCTATGAAAAATTCATGACCTTTTATATTGCGCTTAACAAAAACCCAACCCCCCCCTTCTGTTGCGGTAGGGATAAAGAATACTATTAAAAAACCTAAAATAACTATCAAACAAAATTTTTTAAGCATATCTTTCCCTTAGTTTATCTTTAATACTACATTTGTCAATTTATTAATATTAATCAAATATAAAATGTACTAATTAATTTTGGGCTTTTGCTTTAAGATAAGCCCCCAGTTTCCCAGGGCCTCATAAACCTCAGTCCTCGTCTTATAGTTTATTTTAGTGTCTGTGGCTCCCTCTTCTTTTCCTTTGCAATTCTGTTTGTAATCTCTGTAACGTGCATTTTCTTTATGTTTAAGCCCTGATTTATTGTTACCCCCTTGTTTCTTTCCCATTCTCTTTTGTCTCTTTCCCGTTATCTTTTACTTTAACTGCCATTTCTTTTCTCCTTTCCTTTTACTGTATTTAAACTTCCCTCTGTGCTAAAAGATATGATCTTACCTCCTTTTTTAATATGTGCTTTGTCAATCACTGAGCGGTGCTTGACACTAAGCAGCCTTTTTGAGAATGTTTTTAATGGTCTGAGGATGCCAGCCCTTTCCATTTGCCTTATATCCTTTGCCCTCTAAAACCTCACAGATTGCTCGAAAAGAATAACCCTTACCCTTGAACCTTCGTGCAAGAGATATAGCCTCTTGCTCCTTCTCATGCTTAATGAGAGTGTTTCCATCATCCGCAAGCCTCCATCCAAAGGGTACTTGTCCTGCTCTCTCACCATTGGATATTTTCATTTGAAGAGCATCCTTTGTTCTTTCAGAGATAAGGTCTCTTTCCATCTGTGCAAGTGAAGCTGTGATGTTGAGAAAGAATCTCCCTATAGCAGTCCCGGTGTCAATCTTCTCGTTTAGGGAATGGAAGTTTATACCGTTCTTCTCAAAGGTCTCAATTAAGGTGAGGACATCAATAACCTTCCTTGAAAGCCTATCCAATTTGTAGACAATGAGAGAATCAATTTCTTTCCTTTTAATAAGAGCGAGTATTTCCTGGATACCGTCCCTCTTGAGATTCTTACCGCTTCCTACGTCCTCGATGATCTCAGTAAGCTCAAGATCGTTGAGTTCACAATATGATTGAATCTTGGCTTTCTGATTATCAAGGGAGATTCCTTCAATGGCTTGCTCTGAGGTACTTACTCTTACATATCCTATAGCCTTTTTCATTTCCATTCTCCTTTTCCTTTTTCATTATCTTATGCTATACTTCTGTATATACAAATGATATACGAAAGGAGAGGATATGTCAAGAAAAAAATGCTATACTTCTGACTATACAAATAGCAAGGATAAAAGAATGGAACATGCAAAGGTAAGAAGGCTTATAAAGAGCAAAACAAAGATGATTACCATGAGGATTAACCCAGACTTTCTCAATCTCCTTGATGAGACTTTAAAGAAGGATAAGGAGTTTGACACCCGGAATGAATTGATTGAAACGTTGCTCCTTCGTTACTTGGAAGAGAAGAAAGCGTTCAAATAGTATCGGCCTATATATTCGAACACGGGGGTCAGGGGGGTGGGGGTCGGTTGTATGTAGGGTTACCCCACGAACACTCTAATAAAATAAAAAGACCCCGCAAAATTGGTGACGGTTATTTTATATATTTGTGAACCATTTGTGAACCAATTTTGAAAATGTATCTTATTGATTCTTATTAAATTTTCTGGTGGACGGTAGGGGATTCGAACCCCCGACTTCCACGTTGCGAACGTGGTGCTCTCCCAGCTGAGCTAACCGCCCCCGTAAATCTAATGAATGACATTCATTATAAGGGTACAGGGGTCACTGATACAAGCGATTATCTTTACCAATATGTTATGAATTACTTCATGCTATTTTACCGTCTTTTATCAGCCTTAGATGAAGGGTATAGGGTTTGGTAAAAGGTGCTTACCATACCATCTTGTTACAGCAATTTGTTTTCTGTAACATTACCATTTGCTTAATGTTATAATATTTTTTCTATTTTTTAAATTTCAATTATTGCTCATGACAGCATAAACTAAAAATCGGGGCGTAGCGCAGCCTGGTTTAGCGCACCTGCCTTGGGAGCAGGGGGTCGGAGGTTCAAATCCTCTCGCCCCGACCATTTATTTTTTTTAATATCAATAACATAGGTTTCAAAATTTTACATAATCACTGTCCCCAGACTGTCCCCAGCTCTGCATAAGCACCGTCAAAGAGTTGAGACTTACATGACATGCTTACTCCCAGTCAGCCGGATTATATGCTTTCTCAAAATTAATAGACGTGATATTTGCACTACCGCGATAGAGATACTGACCGCTTAATGTCAAAAATTTGATTTCCCCTTCTTTCAAGAGGTACATAAGTAGATGTAAAGCATCAAAGGGTACCCAAGTAGAAAGCTCTGATTGCTTACCCCTGATTGTGAGTGTTCCAATACACTTGGGCTCGTAATCGTATTTTTCTGGATATTTCAGCAGAGGAATCAGTCTACGATCTCCCATGATATTGATCTCAACGACTCTGTTTTCGATGTTCTTGGGTTGAAATACTTTCCCAGTCATCTTCAAACTCGCATGTTCCCAGTACGGGCCAACAAATAAATCCTTAAATCTATTTATAGAAAATGAATATGGCAACTCCCAATCCAGTATTTCCACGCCATAATAACAAATCGTTTCCGTTATTGATTTTCTACCCTTCTTCTTTCTTCTCTTCTTCATAAAAATCCCCCCTTTCTTTCACAAATTTGATTATAGGTTTATAGATATTATTTTTTTGAATTCCTTGAGAGAGACTAAGATTCAGCTTTTATCAGATTAAAATATTCTGGGGATTTACGGAAACTGAATGCCGTGCTTAAGATGCTGTTTCACCTACAACGTGTGAAGAATGGATAGTAAAGAAAAACGGTGATTATGAAAAGAAATGAACGATAAGTTAACCGGCGCGGTTCATTGCGACCGGCTAACGCGTGGCTTGGTATTATTTTTAATTTTTTATCGTTCATTTTTAATAATTTGCAAATTATTTATTCGCTCCCAATGGTTAGATTTACTCTTGGGGTTTTTCTCTCTTAAATAGGCATTAAAATATAAAGCAGCTTCAAAGAATTTTTCCATTTTGTTTTCGAGAGTAATCAAATCGTCTATCCGATAAACGAACATATGCTTCTTTAGTCTTTCATGGGTATCTGACATTTGAACACCATGTTCAATCTTTGTAATAGCTTCAGTTTGAAAATGAACATGGTGTTTTACTTCTATCCATAAAAGAACGTTTGTATCATTTTCGGCTATACCATAACATCCATGTGCTATAGAATTTCGTTGACTTTCAAGAGACTTGTAGAGTTTCATCATTATATCAAAAAACTCTTTTTCATCATCAGTAAGATAGTATTTTCCAGCGGCTTTTAATGATTCTATTTGGTTTGATGCTCTTCTTAAAGTTAAAAAGGCCTCCATTGCTGTTTCAGAATCTGTACCTAAAAAAATTCCAAAAAGAACTCCCATTTCATTGTCCACGTGACTCCAAGTAGCAATACATCGACCTATAGTAGAAGCCAATTCAGGACGGCGTTTTAATACACCAGCCCCTACAACGTAGTCAAGGTGAGCGAATACAGGTAGAAATGGTTGTCTCGGCATATTTATTTCTTTATTATTTTTATGGTATCTAACAAGGTATTAGATAGTTTCTCGATAACTCCGGCAACTTCCATCCTCTGCAATCCGTCAGAGAAACCACTCTTGCCGCAACTACTTGATTTAATGTATTTGCCTGGCAGACTAAAATTACGTTCGTTATTTTAGCGAGTTTTCCGCTCAATATACATCGCCTCCCTTTTGGTAAGAGCTATTTTAGGTCCCGCAGGTCGGTCAAAGTCAAGAAGAATATTGTTGAACTCCGGTCGAAAGCTATGACCGATAACAAGTGCCTGTAAAGAAAGACCACAGGAAGCAGTTAGTCTCCATAAGCTATGATTTTTTACTTGTTTTTGAAGTAAATGCAGAGATTTTTTTATGTACATTGTCACTTTGACAATGAGGACATTTGATCTTTGGTTTAGCTTCAAATTCTTTGATAGAGAGGAAGACGGTAATCTCGTGATTGCAGTCTTTACAGACATACTCATAAGCAGGCATGGAGACCTCCTTATTTTTAAGGCTCTGGGTTTGTAATACGTACAATTATATCAAGTTTGAGAAAGTAGAAATAGAGGAAAGAACATTGTCCTACTTTAGGGCCCTTCAACAAAAAGTGACCTTCTAAATCTAATTATAATTTAACGACATTGACCGCCTTGGGACCTTTCGGGCCTTTTTCAATATCAAAGCTTACTTTCTCACCTTCTTTAAGGGTCTTAAAACCACTGCCCTGGATGGACGTATGGTGGACAAAAACATCAGTGCCGTCTTCTGCTGTAATGAATCCGAAACCTTTGCTCTCATTAAACCATTTCACAGTTCCTTCTGCCACTTTACTTGCCTCCTTGTTTATAACTCAAGTTTTCACCGTTTCTGATAAGGCTAATTATATCAGGTTTAAACGGGAAGAAGTTAGGAAAAAAATTCGTTAGCGAGTTTTTTTGCACAGTTTTAGAGCAATAATTTCTATACTAAACCTTTTACAAAACCATCTCTAAAACCCAGAAACTTGCCAACCCCGTAAAGTGGCTTCTATAGACACTTTCGAGCCATGACTATATACCTCTACCTTTGCTTGCAAATCTGTAAAGGATCCTTCTAGTCTTTTCTCATGCTATGTACTCCGCTTAGCCAGCACCAATCATTTTTTCGAGCTCCTGTTTTTCTCTCTCACTGTCGTGAAAATATACCTTGTATCCCGTGTCAAAGACCAGGTCATGGATATTGACATGCTCTGCTACCCACTGGCTTTTAATCTCGTTTCCCTCGATGGAGTACCTCTGATAAAAGCAGTTCAGGACAAGCTCACCTGCCTCGCTGGATAAACTTTGAGCCTCTTCGTCGAGGAAAAACATATTATTCTTATGATTATAGCAAATATCCTTTGCGAACAAAGGAGCATCTCTTTTCACTGAGAAGGACGGGAAGACCCACAGAATATGGACGTTGTTTTCCCGGTAAAAATCATCCCGCCCTACTATCGTGCTCATGAATGTCCGGCTCCGCTGTATCTCTATAGCAAGCTTCCGGGCTCCGAATATGGTGAAAACATCAGGCTTGCGCCACTTGCGGCGATTCGCACAGTGTCTGTAGAGCTTGTCGACCCTGACCTCTGTGACATCTTTATCATCCTCCATCAGTTTGCCTATAAGCTCTTTAACTTCCTTGTGCAGCTGGCCTTCCTCTGTCCCATGGTACCGCATTGCCCTAATTCTTCTTTCTCCGGCACTATTTTTATGGAGCTTCACCGGACAATCACCGCTATTGCGTAAATGTTGAAAATAGAGCCCCTTTACCTGCCTTGCCGAATAAATGAGCTTTACTGGCTGATTGCAATATGTACAGAGGCATTCATAGTCCTTGGCCTGGATTCCCTGCTCGATCTTGTATCGCATCCTGAAAAGCCCGGCTTCATTTCCATCGTAGGATTCAAAAAATGAGTCGGTATCTGTTGTGAAGTCACGCTTTGGAAAAGTGATCTGGTCTATGGTTCTATTTATTGTATCCGCCATTTCCCCTCCTCATTTCTTAACTCGTGATATCAACAAGGCTTCTCCTCGTCACAGAATTCGCATGCCATTTGTGTTTAAAAAAACCATTGTAAAAAACGTCATTGTACGTGGCTATGAAGACATCCTTTAACGTGTATGTTTCCTGCATGTATCTCAGCAGGAGCTGTAGTCGTTCAGCAGTCTTTGTGATGATAAGGATCACGTTATCGAAACTCGTGATCTTTCCGGTGAAATCTTTCCTGCTGATGGTGCCGCAGTCGATTTCGATGTCGAAGGTGAAGAACCCTTTTGGTGTCAATATGCGTGTTCTAATGTCAGGTATATAGACTCCTTTTCTTGGGCCTTCTTCCTTTTTGATGTATGCTTCCGAATAGAGGTAATCAATGCGGTAGCCCTTCATTTCTTCAGTCTCTTTCAGGAGTATCTTTGCCAGTCCCGATACCAGAAGGTCGTGGAAGATGTTGTCATGCTTCGGTATGTGAGTCCATACGTTAGAGAGCTCAAATCCGTACTTGTCTGCAGCACATTCCGCGCCTTTTTTGGTGAGCACATAGATGACGCTGCCAATCCTGGGATTATGCTTTGAGTGAATGATCTTCTCTTCTTCGAGTTTCTTCAGTCGCTTTATCATTACCCTCCAGCGGGTTGGCGTTTTGCCATTGTCGCTTTTGAAGAAATGATCGAAGATGTTGTTTACCGTTGCAGGCCCTACGACGAGGTGCTTCAGGATCTTGTAATCCCTTTCTGTAAAGATTAACCCTTTTCTCATAAACCCTCCTATAAATTTTTTTTTACTTCTATATATAGGCAGCTTATCCCACAAAAATTGATAATATATTTATTAATCAGAAAGTTAGAGCGATTTTTTGTCCCACCCCTGTGTTATGGGGGGTCTTTACGCTGTGATATGAAACAACAAGGTAGGTTTTTAATGGTTATTGGGCGTTTTGTTTTATGGGTTTTTGGGGATATGTTTGTGATTAGAGGGACTTGTGCAGGAAAAAATGCTCTGCTATGTTTTCTCAGGTGTAGATTAAAGGTTGGATTTTTTTGCCAACCCTACAAATCCTCTGTTTTAAAAGATTGCAATTATTGGGGGGTCTATCTGCTATTAAATACTTTTAATTGCTTGAAATTATTGAGGATTACTGGTACAAATATATGGGGCAGAAATAAGATAGATTATTTAAGAAAATTATGCCTAATCCATTAAATCCAATCTTGCCTCTTTTAGATTTACTCGGGAGAGAGATTAAAATTCTTCCAGCCTCTGGTGGAGCAGTAGAAACCCTTCAACATCCTGATAAAGAAGAGATAGACGACATCTTGATTAATAAAGAAATGGAGAAGATTACTGCATTTGCCGAAACTCCTGAACCTAACACTCAAAATATCTATCGCTCAACCCCTCCTCTACAAAGAACAGAAAATCACCTTTTCAGATTTTTTATTGACGGTAGTATAAGAACCTATTTTCTCGGAACAGGTATAGAGGGAACACGAACATTCCCTATAGAATTAGCTCAAATTGGTTCAGCTGTTATTAAAAGAGAACATAATGGCCAATTATATGTGTTAGCTCATAAGCAACGTGTGCTCTTCTTATTACCGAAACAAAATCAGGGCATCTCAGATACCGTGTGGGAGCAAATAAAAAACCTTAAAAAGCCTGACTGGCTTGAAGTTGTAGATTTTACCCTTTCCGATATACTCGCAGATACAAAGAAAGACCCAAGGGATAAAGCAGGGGCTAAAGCACGCCATGAGATGCATAAATTAGAGATTGATTTAATCTCATCTACGGACGAAATCCGGAATGAACATAATTGGTTAATTCTTGATGGAGCTGTTAAATTGACTGACTTCATTCAGGCACCTAATCTTATTGGTGTTGCTAAATCATTCAGCAAGAATCCGCAATTTTATTTAGGTTCAGGTAAAAAACCGAAACCGAAAGATATAACAAATATTATTGCTGGTCTTCCACATGCTCACAGAACCGTAGCCTTCAGTGCCTATGATGGGAAAGTGGCTTTTTGGTATGTAAGATTAAGAGAACAGAAAGAAATGGACTATCCATTAATGGGTGTCGTAAAGGTTGAGTTGCCACGGCCGAACAAAACACCTGTATCATCAGATTTGGCAGACCTGATTTCACGCTCACTCGTTGCTGAAAGGAATGTTACACCTTATGGATCAGATCAAAGATGGCACTGTTCTCTTTACCCGATTTATATAGCTGAGCAAGTGATCAAAAACAGATTCTTTTCAAAAGAAGTATTAATGGGGTGTATTAGGTGGCCCAAGCCACAGATAATAGGAGGATTAGAATGAACGAGGCGAAACCTATTCAAGAAGTAGGAAAAACATCTGCAACGGATAAAAATCCCAATACATCTGATAAATTTATTTTCTGGCTTGCTCCTCAGATAATAGTTAATCCCTTTGATATTGTGGAAGTAGAACAAGTAAGTCATGAGGGAAACAGCAAAACATATGGCTTAGTGACAACTCTTGAGCACAGGACAGATTCCCCAACCCACCTTGCTAACTTCATTTCAAGCAATTTCGGGGAATTGACGGAGGATCCAAATACTCCACGGCAGGGAACAACTGTTGCTAATGTAAATGTCCTAAGCAATGATAGAGACATCTATATGCCTGTTTCAAGCGAAAAGATTGTGCGATTTTCAGATGAGACAGGCATTCAAGTTGCTCTTGGTATAGACACTATGGAGGTAAAAAACAGGATACCAGCTGGCCTTATAAAGATGAGTAATGGAGTCGCAGCTATTGCATACATTGACAGACGATATGTTCTTGGTCCTGAATCCGCCCACGTAAATATATCAGGCATAAGTGGTCTTGCCACTAAAACATCTTATGCTATGTTCCTCATTCAGTCCATCTTACAGAAGACACCTGAAGATGAAAAGAAAAACATTGCTGTAATTCTTCTAAACGTTAAACATGGAGACCTTCTTCAGATTGACCAGAGAAGAGAAAAGGACTTTTCTGTTGAAGAAATGGAGATGTGGGAGAACCTTGGTTTAGAGCCAAAGCCCTTCGAAACTAAGAAAGTTCATTATTATCTACCGAGAGGCAGAGACGGTAAAAGACCAAATAGCTTCTTAGAACCACAGGCTTATCTTACTTATGCCTATGATTTAGAATCAACTGCTGATAAGCTTGATCTTCTATTTGCTCAGATACCTGATGCCTATTTTACTCTTGAATCAATTATTAGCGAGATAAAGGAAGGCCTTCGAAATCATGAGCCTGATTTCAAAAATGTCAGCAGCTGGACTAACCTTTTAAGTGGGCCACCTTTGTTTGACCCTAAAACCAAAGCTGCTGTTAAAGAGTGGCGAGGCATTCGAGGTTCTTCTATAGGCGTTTTTAGAAGGCATATGAGACGCATGATTCAAGTTGGGCAATCGGGCGTTTTTGTTGATAACAGAAGCATAAAAGAAAAATGTTTAGGCGAGGAGATACTTCAACTTAAAGGTGGTCATGCCTACGTTGTGGATATCGCGCGTCTTCAAGAACATGAGCAAATGCTTGTTTTTGGAGATTTGTTGAAATCCGTTTATAATTTAAAAGCCGATCCGCCTGAAGATAGGAAAGAGCCCATACCGGAGAAAGTAATCTTCTTTGTTGACGAGCTTAACAAATATGCACCAGCAGGTCCACGTCCTTCTCCACTTACTCAATTAGTTCTTGAAATTGCCGAAAGAGGAAGGTCTCTCGGTGTAATCCTAATCTCAGCACAGCAGTTTATGAGTGCGGTTCATGATAGAGTTATAGGAAATTGCTCAACTAAAATGATAGGAAGAAGTGGTTCTGCGGAGGTTCTACAGCCTGATTACAGATTTCTTGATAATGAAATAAAAAGTAATGTAACAAGACTCTCTAAGGGTGAGCTTCTATTATCCCACGCAGTTTATAGACAGCCTGTAAAAGTTGTTTTCCCAAAACCATCATTCAAGCAGCAGGAGTTTTGATGGACCTTGAAGCACAAATAAAGGCAGTTGCACCCTCATTTAGCAAAGCTATAGAACAGGCCGCACAATCCTCACACAATGAAGCAGAGTTTCGAAGTAAAGTATCAAAGTTTATAGAGGATTTTGCAACTAAGGCAAGTCTCACTATGCCTGTAAGGGAAGAATATACCCTTATCAATGGCCGAGCCGATGCCGTTTATAACAGACTTATAATTGAATACGAACCTCCTCATTCTATTAGGCAAAGCAACTCATTTAAGGTTAATCAGCACGCTATCGGTCAAGTTAAAAAATATATGGAAGGTATTGCCCGAAAGGAAAGGCATAAACCTGAAAGATTAGCTGGAGTTGTACTCGACGGGAGCTTTTTCATTTACATCCGCAACAAAGAGGGTCTTTATCATATAGATAATCCTATAAAGGTGGATATGTCTTCTACTGAATGGTTTTTACGCCTTCTTTGTTCCCTATCTACTGAGCTTGCCCTCATACCTGAGAATCTCGTAAGAGATTTTGGAGAAAATACGATTATCTCAAGGAAATGCGTAAGCACTCTTTATGAAACATTCAAGAGCAACAAAAACCCAAAAGTAAAAACGCTTTTTGAACAATGGTCGTTGCAGTTTTCAGAAGTATGCGATTACGAAGAATCTTCTAAGCTAAACGTGAAATCCTTTGCACGGGATTTCGGGATAAAGGATGGGAACCCCAAGCCTTTTGATTTGTTCTTCTGTATTCACACGTACTATGCTACATTCATAAAACTTCTTGCCCTTCAGATTGTACATTACTATACCATGCCAAAATTGGGGACAGACCTCCGAAAAGCTGCTACATTCAGCGATAGCGAACTCAGGTCATACATGAAGAAGGTAGAGGAAGGCGGGATATTCAAGGATTTGGGCTTTACAAACTTACTTGAAGCAGATTTTTTCGGATGGTATGAGGAGATTTGGGATGAAGAGATATACAAAGCCATCAAAGAGCTGATAGCTCAGCTTGCCAATTATTCACTGGTTACCCTTGATGTAGATCCTTCCGAAACACAGGACTTGCTAAAGAAGTTATATCAGAATCTTATGCCAAAACCTCTCAGGCATAATCTCGGCGAATATTACACTCCCGATTGGCTTGCCGAAAGACTACTCGGTATGCTCTGTGGTTGGAGAAGGATGGATGACATCCGTGTGCCTGACATAAGACCAAACTATCGCATCCTCGACCCAGCATGTGGCTCAGGAACATTCCTTGTCCTATGCATAAAACATATAAGAGATTATGCAAAGAATCAAATGCTTACTGAAACTCAGGTACTCGAAAAGATACTTGATAACATCGTAGGCTTCGACTTAAATCCCTTGGCCGTCATATCGGCAAGAACGAATTATCTTTTAGCTCTTGGAGACCTCATACAGCATCGAAAAGAAAATATTGACATCCCTGTCTATATATGTGATTCCATCATGACACCCCATGAGGGCGAAGACCTTTTTGGAAAGGGTACAATGAGATTTAATACTGCCGTGGGGTCTTTCTCTCTCCCAAAGAGCCTTGTGTATGCAAAGTATATAGACAAACTTGCAAACTTCCTTGAAGAAACCGTTAAGCTGAAACTCAATAAAGAGCAGTTTATATTAAAACTTACATCTGAGTTCCCTTTAGACCCTAAAAAAGATATGCATGATATTGAAGAGGTCTTAGGCTTGTATGAAAAGCTTAATAGCCTTGACAAGCAGAAAATAAACGGCATATGGGCAAGGATAATAAAAAACGCTTTCGCACCGCTTTTTGCTGGGGAGTTTGATTACATAGCAGGTAATCCGCCTTGGGTTAATTGGGATAGTTTGCCACAAGGATATAGATCAGAAACAAAGCCTCTTTGGTTAGAGTACGGATTATTTCCTCATAGCGGAATGGATACCATTTTAGGTAAAGGTGAAAAGGACATTTCTATGATAATGACTTATGTGGCAATAGATAAATATCTTAAACAAAATGGGAAATTAGGGTTTGTCATTACTCAATCAATATTCAAAACCGGAGCAGGACAAGGTTTCAGAAAATTTATACTCGCTAATAAAAACCTTCCTATTCAGGTTGTGCATGTTGATGATATGGTTAAACTCAATCCATTTGAGGGAGCATCAAATAGAACAAGTGTTGTTATTTTACAGAAAGGGAAACAAACTCAATACCCCATGCCTTCTTATCTTTACTGGATAAAGACTGTTAGAGGTAAATCAATTGCTTTTACCAGTGAACTTCAAGATGTCCTAAAAATGACTGAAAGGAAACAATTTGTGGCAGAGCCTGTATCTGAAGACGATTTGACATCACCATGGATTACCTTGCGACCAAAGGCGCTCAAAGCAATCAGAAAGATTATTGGTCAATCAGACTATAGAGCTTATATGGGTGCCTATTCAACACCAAATGCCGTGTTTTGGGTTGAAATTATTGATAGTAGACCTGATAGACTTGTTCTTATTGCTAATAATATCTCAAAAAGAGCAAAAAAGAAGATAGAAGGCATTCAAACGGTTGTTGAACCTGATTTACTTTATCCCCTTTTACTGGGAAGAGATGTGAAAAAATGGAATGCAAAACCCTCAGCGCATATTCTTATAACTCAAGATCCATCGCAAAAAAGGGGTATTGATGAAAATGTAATGAAAGAACAATATCCTAAGACGTATATTTATCTAAAAAGATATGAAAAGACCCTCAAAGAAAGAGGAATATTCAGACGTTATTTTACACGAAAGGAGAAGGATGGGAGCGTTGTTGAAATAGCACCATTTTATTCCATGTTTAACGTCGGGCATTACACATTTGCCCCATATAAAGTGGTTTGGAAATATATTGCAACTGATTTCATCTGTTCCGTAATAGGTTCTGTTGAAAACAAACCTATCATTCCAAATGATAAGCTTGTATTAATCGACTGTAGCGACAAAAAAGAAGCATATTATCTTTGCGGGATGTGTAACTCATCGCCCTCCCGTCTAATAGTCATAAGTTACGGGATTGAAACACAACTTGCTCCTCATTTAGTTAAAAATATTCATATACCTAAGTACGACCCCAAAAACAAACTTCACCACCGCCTTGCTGAACTCTCAGAAAAGGCCCATGAGGAAATTGACAAGCAACACGATGTATCCGCTATAGAAACAGAGATTGACAAACTCGCAGCAGAAATATGGGGGCTGACTAAAGAAGAATTGAAGGAGATTAAGACCTTCCTTGAGGAATAAAATTGAATAATAAGACAACTGATATAAAATCAAATGAGGGACTTTTTAGGGATTATTTATATAAAGAATATTCCTATATAGCAGAAGCTCATTTTAAAACTATAGAAACGATCTCTACCTTCTTTAAGCATTATTTAGCATTAATGACTATCCCTATTATTCTGATTACTTATCTATTCGCCACTGCAAGTAAGAATGTGCAAATTATTGAAATGATAAATACACTTAAACTTCCCGGCGCTATCTTATTAATAGTTATCGCTTCTGCTGGCTGTGCTGTAATGCTTTATATAATTAATCTTAGATTAGATGCATTGCTCTACGCAAGAACAGTAAATGGTATTAGAAAATATTTTTATGACCTTTCTGGTATCGATACCAATATAAAACTCCGTATGCGGACACTTCCTCAAACAACTTCTCAGCCAGCATATTATGAAACATATTATTTTCTACCCGTTATTTTCGCTTTTGCCTTATTAAATAGCGTTTATATATTAGCTGGTTCTTTCATTTTAACAAATCAATTTGCCCCATCTTTTATAAGTAGTCTTATATTTTTCTTAATGCACATTGTTTTCTATCGAGCTTACGCTCTACATAGAGAAGCTGGATATCTTAAATCTAATATTATTGGCATTGATATTGATGGTGTTCTAAACAAGCATAGAGATCATTTCTGCAAATTAATCAAGGAAAAGACCATGAAAGATATAAGCCCTAAAGAAATTACACATATCCCTGTCCATGAGCTTGGTAAAACAACTTTAGAAGAAGATAATGCAGTATTTAACGACCCAAGATATTGGGTAGAGATGCCATTAGAAGACGATTCTTCTAAAAATATGAAAAAGCTTCGTAATATTTTTAAACTCAAAGTATTCATTTTTACATATAGAGGTTGGCCGGATGTAAAGCAATTTTCAAATGAAGAAAAGATAGAGGTTCTTAGCAATTGGAGAACCACTCTAGTTGATTACGAAAAGTGCGTTTCCACTACACTATCAAAATCAGCTATGGGTCTTAATTATCATAAATTAAGAAACCGTTTCCGAAAAAATAAAAACATTATAAATAGAATAACTAAATTATGGTTGGAGAATAATAATATTGAATATAATAGACTAATTATCGAAAAAGGAAACGAAAATACAACAGACCCTAGAGGGCTTTTTTATAATAGATTTAATTTTTCTCGTAAGAAAAGGATTAAATATTTTGTTGAGGATGATTTAGAAAAGGCTATTAAACTTGCATTTTTATGTGACATTGTGTTTTTAATGGATCATCCGTATAACAAATTTGAAGCATTTTCAGACATGACAATTCCTCCTAATATAATTCGAGTGAAGTCATGGAACGATATCTATAGAAACATTAGAAAGCTTTCATGACGAAACAGCAAAAAATACTCTTTGTCGAACCACCAAAATCAAAAAAATACCACACCCAATATCCTCCTTTGGGACTTCTCAAACTCGCGGCATATCATAAAAAGAAAAATGATAAGGTAAAATTTGTTCAGGGCTTCTCAAATAACAGTTTCGTACCTAATCTCATTTACATCACAAGTCTTTTCACGTATGCTTTTGAGCCTGTTCATGATGTTATCCGCTATTACAGTAACAAATATAAAAAAGCAAGAATTAAGGTAGGAGGCATCTATGCAACTCTCTGTCCTATGCATTTAAAAAATACTTTTGGCAGCAGAATAGAGATTCATGAGGGGTTATATCATAAGGTCGAAAATATCTTGCCCGATTACTCTCTTATACCTGAATGGAAGGCAAGTATTCTATTTGCTTCAAGAGGTTGTATACGGAAATGCCATTTTTGCTCGGTGCCAATCTTAGAGCCTGAGTATAAGCCTAAAACATCAATAAGACAGCTCATTTATCCTGGACACAAAAAGGTCATATTATGGGATAACAATATTCTTGCTTCACCTTATAAAGACACCATCTTTTCAGAAATAGAAGATTTGTCTCTTGAGGTCGATTTCAATCAAGGTCTTGATGCAAGGCTTATAACTGAAGAGGTAGCCTTGCGGCTCAGAAGACTTAAACTGCCTTTATTAAGGTTAGCTTATGATAGCAATAAAGTTAGGAAACCTCTGGAAAGGGCTTTGAAACTTCTAAAATCTACTGGCTTCAAAGGCCGAAGGATCTTGGTTTATTGTCTTCATAACACAAAATATGACACACCTGAAGACTTTTTGGGAAGAATTAAAGACCTGCTCGATTGGGGTGTTGTTGCATATCCCATGCGTTATGAGCCTCTTGAACCGAAACCCAAGAATACCTATGTTTCACCTAACTGGACTTCATTACAGCTGGATATGATAGCAGAAGCAAGAAGAGTAATCGGATATGGCGGTGCATTTCCTCCTTACGAAGGATTAAGAAAAAAAATACTCAAAGCAAAGACTTTCGAAAAAGCATTTGAACTTAGACCTGCACAATAATATCCACTAAAAAATGACAGCTTAGAGACATATTTCCGTTATGTGTCGAATTTGCATGAAAATATCGACATATCATCGGCATCAATTAGGTAATGAAGGAATCCAACGGTGTAATTGACATAATAACTGACCACTTATTACACCTTTCAGCACAGTTATACTATTTTCCTCCATCTAGTCAGACTGTCCTTTATTTTTCCTCTTTTATCAAACTTAACAGATCATTCGGCAGGCAGTTGAAGTATAAGAGCAGTTTTTCGAGGTCTTTCCTGCTGAAGTTATAATCGTGGTTGGTTGCGATCCTGGACAGGGTTAAGGCCTTGATACCGGTTTCCTGCTCGATAACCTTGTAGGTTATCCTGCGCCTCTCTACAGCGCTCTTTCTTTCCATCAAAGCCTTGAGGTTTACAATAAGCACGAGAGCTTTCCCCCTGTCATTTCATGTCCAAATCTTATCACTGGAACATTGAAAATAGCAAATTTTGATTAAAAATGATCATAAAAAGACTTGACAAAGTATCATGAAAAGCATTAAATATCTTTAGGTGATATTAATAAGTCATAATATGAATGATTATTATCATTATTAGATTCAGGAAAGGAGGGAAAATGTATATCAGAAAAGATGACTTTGCCTATTTCGAAAGGATCGATCTATATATCTCTCTCTATATATAAGAAAAGTAAGCGGGGTCGCGTCTCAACAGGCTGTTTCGTGATAGAATTATCATATCAGCCCCGGATATTTCACAATTATTACCCTTTTTATTACCCTCTTTTAAGGGTATTACCTCTTTTCCTCCAAAGCGCCCCCGGTCCTCGGCCAAGACATTCCACTTTTCTAAGTCGTTGAAGTTCACGAAGCACCCTGCGAATCATATCTCTGCTGACACCGGGACATGCCCGTTCAAGATCAGATAATGTGAATTCTCCAGAAAAGGAATTTACGGCAGACCTGATTAGTTCAGTTTTTGCGCCTTTAGGTGACCTTAATTGCCCAACCCGTTCTTCAAATTCTCTGTAAGCGGTTTTGAGTGTGTAAAGAACATAGTTTATATACGGCCAGGGGTCATGTTTACCTTTGTGCCAGCCCTGAGAGCTTTGCTCCAGGGTTTCGTAGTATCGATCCTTGCTTTGTTCAATGATTCGCTCAATGCTTATGTAACGGCCTGCCTCGTAGCCAAGATGATAGCACTGTAGCAGAAGCAGCAGCCTCGAAACTCTACCGTTTCCGTCACGGAAAGGATGAATGCAGAGGAAATCGAGATTGAAGGCAGCTATAGCGATGAGTGGATGCACCCATCGTTCACGAAGGCATTGATTCCAAAGGTCGATCACTTCTGACATACAAAGAGGAGTTTTATCGGGGTCGACTGTTTTGAATCGCACACGGGATGATCCGTCAGGGTATTTCTCGATGATGTCGCTGGCCTTCTCTTTATATTTTCCCGAATCCCGGATATCTCCTTTTGCCAGTTTATGGAGCCTTAAAATAGTGTCCTCTGAAACAGACAGCTTCCCGGCTTGTTCATGAATAAGCTTCAAAGCATTACGATAACCCCTCACTTCTTCTTCATCGCGGTCCCGCAGGTGCGCCTTGCCTAGCACAACAGTACGTATACGGTCCTGATCCACTTTTACGCCTTCAATGCGGTTGGATGAAACTGCGCTTTCTATCAATGCATGCTCGCGAAGAGCCTTTAGTTTCTGCGGAGCCTGTTTGGTGAAGAGTTCCTGCTTGCCACGGGCTTCGCCGAGGTCTGACAGATACCACGAAGTGATGGCTGGTACGGTTTCAGGTTTTGAAGAAAACTGTTGTAAGGTCATCATATTTTTTGTTCTCCATACGGTGTGAATTCTATCAAAATCTGTCTACTTTTTCCTTAACTATTGTTACTCTTGTGTACTCAGCTAGAAGCAGGCGTTACTGAGATAGGTTGATCAGGGTGATGCCCTGTTTTATAACGGCCTGCTGTTTTCACATCATTTCTCGTACTTTTCCCAGAAAGCTTTTTTCAATCTGTGCCTTACACGCAATTCCTGCATATATACCTCATTGTTCTTAAAACCATGCCACTCTGTTACTGCTAAACCTAAGCGTTCTGCAGCTCGAAGATCCCGGACAGCGTAACCATAATACTTTGAAACACCCTTTTCAAGAACTGCTTCAGCCATAAGGCGGTACAGCACTAATGAGGGAAGCGGATAGCTATCGGCCAATTTCTCGGAGATCGGCCCCACCGATGTATAGAGACTGCCATCAATCTCCTTACAGCGTTCAAGTACAAGCGATGCCGCCTCTTGCAGAAATCCTCCTTCTATCAAAAAAGAAAGGGCATCCAGCGGCTTGTTGCTTTGTCCTGCCGCTGCAAGAGCCTGTCTTTGCAATAATTCATGTTCTTCAGGTTTGGCGATGGAAAAAGTTTTCTTATATGCTTCCGGATCAAATGTCTGAAGGAAATGCTCCCAAAGCACATCCCTTGCATCATCTTTCCGGTTAAGGGCAATCAGGCATTTTGCCTTCAAGCCGGGGATTTCGTATTTTCGCTGGACTCCGCTGTTACTGTTAAGCCATTCAAGCGCTTCATCAAAGCGGCCTGCGGCCATAAGCCTTTCCGCTATTTCAACTCCATAAACTGTCTTTTTTCCAATGATGCTTACTGCCTCGATAAAACTGTCAGGGTCTTTTCTGATATCTGCGATTCCTTCCATGATATGACCTATCCTGCACCGGGCTGACCATGCTTCATCAAAAGATATTGGTTTGTCATTATCCTGAATAGAAGGAAGTTCCTTCAATTCTTTCAGCGCAAGTTGTTCCAAAACAGCGAGTCCATTTTCTCCAAGTGCTTCGCCAAATGCAGGTACAATCTCATCGTAAACACCATAATCATTTGCCATGCGCCTGGCATAGACTTTCCGCGCAAGCGTTGTTGTATCTTTTACCTGAACCCTTCTCCATGCCTCACCCCAGTCCTTTACTGCCTGTCTGAACACATCGCCTACTACGCCGTATGAGTCATCCGCAATGTCAAAAGCCTTTGTATGGAGTTCAATAAATTCCTCAAGCAATAAAGCGGCTGTTTCAGTATCTTTTGTAAGAATATTTTCAGTGATATTCACACGAAGGTCATCAAGCTCATGGCTGTATTCAAAGCTTCCGCCCTTGCTGATATAATATTTTTTCTTTATGCACTGCTTAAACTTCCGGCGCAGATGTTTTGCCAAATCCTCGACCGAGCCTCGTGCAGCAAGGGATAGTTCAATGCGCCGGGAGAGGGAATAACTCTTCTCAGCTTCCTTCAAGAGCATCTTTGCAAGTGTTTCCGGGCCAAGCGAGATAAGATCCTCAATTGACGGGCCATCAGGTCTTTTTTGTGAATTTAGTTTTTTCTTTTCAGACACGTGCGCACTCCCATATAGAACCCACTGGGGTCAACTCTGATAAAGGACAATCCTTTTTTGATTTATTACCCTGCTCTTCATCTCCTGAAACCATGAAGTGTGAAGTGTAAAGGAAACCTCATTTTTCTTCCTCTTTTATAAGCGTCAACAGATCATTTGGCTGGCAATTGAAGTATAGGAGCAGTTTCTCGATGTCTTTCCTGCTGAAGTTATAATCGTGGTTGGTTGCGATCCTGGACAAGGTTAAGGCCTTGATACCGGTTTCCTGCTCGATAACCTTGTAGGTTATCTTCCGCCTCTCAATTGCGCTTTTTCTTTCTATCAAAGCTTTGAGATTAACAATAAGCACGCTGCTTTCCTTGACATTTTCTGCTCAAATCTTATCACTTAAGTATCGAAAATATCAAATTCTGCAAGAAAATAATCACAAAAAGACTTGACAAAACATCATGAAAAGCATTAAATATCTTTGAGTGATATTAATAATGCTTAATATGAACTATTATTATCATTACTAGATTCATGAAAGGAGGGATCATGTATATCAGAAAAAATGACTTCGCCTATTTCGAAAGGATCTACGGGAGCCTTAACGGTGGGAGAAAAGAAGAGTTCATGAATGCGCTTGTGGGATATGGGGACAAGCTCAAGATCGTAGATGACGATATCCTTGAGCAGGGAGGCATAGAAGTTTACGAGCTGATAGACAGGAAGATTCTTAGGGAGGCACTAAAAGAGGCAAAGAACGGAGGTAATGGTAATGGAAAGGTCTAACAAGGCAGAAAATCCGTGGCTAGACGAGAAAATAACAAAAATCTCCCGCACAGCAATAAAGCTGATTGGCTTTCCGGGAAGGATGCTCTACAGGAGCAAAAGCATGAGACAGCCTACCACCATATTCAACGCAAACATCTTCAACTCAAGGGCAAGGAAGATCTGGTTCGGCGACCTCGAGATCGAAAGGGACAAGGAAGCCCTGTTGAAGCTTTCACAGAAGATCGGGCCGGTATACATACTCTATGAGATGGACGGGAGGTTCTTGGAGCACATACCAAATATTCATTATATAAAAGCCCAGGCAGTCGTTACCGTTGAAAATGGAGATATCTCCTATAGGAAAGACTTTGCCGAGGCAGTGGAAATATTGATGGAAAGAACGAAGCAGAAGGAGAAACCATGAACCAGAGAACAATCTTTGTTATCGATACAAGCGCTTTAATAATAGACCCTGACATCTTTTACAGACTCGGGGACAACTTTATCGACGTTCCAACCGCAGTAATAAAGGAACTTGACGGATTAAAGAGGCACATCGACCCTGACGACCCAACAGCCAGGTCTGCCAGGAAGGTATCAAGATTCCTGGATGAACTCGGTGGCTGCCAGAACATAGCAACAGGGGCTCACATCTCCACAGGAGCTTACATATGCATCTCTAAGGATTATACAGACATCGACGAGCTTGCCAGTCATGCTGATAACAAGATTGTGGGAACAGCAATAAGACTTAACGATGAGAGATCTGAGGAGGTCGTTCTTATAAGCAGCGATGCGAACGTGAGGAACATAACAAGGGCATACGGAATCACAGCAGTCAATTACCATCAAGGCACAAGCTTATATAGGAGAACCTCGATCGAGAGGTTATTGGCCAGGTTTATAGCGTGGATATCAAAGATAAAGAACTTTCAGGGTTATTCAGTAAGAAAGGAGATCATTGAAGACTCCCTGCGGCAAGACCACAGGGAATCTTAATGTAAGGAATTCTTTATTATTTCTATTCGCTCGCTAACCCCGTGGCAAGACCACGGGGAATAAGCTCGCTATACATTTAATGAGAAGAGGCATTATACTGCTTTTTGTTTTATTCGTGTCAGGCTGCATTGGCGTGCAACAGGAGGTAATCAAGAAAGAGCAATTCTACGGAGATGGAAAGATTACTTACATAATCCCCAAGGATGAAGGAATGGACAATACCGGCTTTCTCAAGGGTCTATATCTTAAACGCACAAAAAAGAACTATGGCAGGTATCCGGGGACAAGCATTTCACGTGTGGCAGGGATTGATATTGAATATGATCCTTCACAAAACATGATTCTTTGTACTGCATATAACGGAGAAATCTTTCATGCAACCCGGAAAGGGAAAAAAGACCACGAATATTCCTCATATGTTCGGTATCAAATTAAGGTCGATGTTGAAGAAAAGGAAGACAGGTATATTGTTGTCTTGATTCCGATAAGTAAAGAAGTTGTAAGGGGCTGCAGTCCCTCCTGTATAACCCATTACGATATCCCTGAGTTTACAGAAGAAAAGCTCATAGAATTTCTCAGTAATGCCACTGTCAGGTTCAACGTGGAAATAGACTCTCCTTATGATACAGAGTCCACCTATGCAAACTTCAGAAGGCTCCTCAAGGAGGAGACTTTCAGACAACCCTATAAAGACAAGGTCACAGGGAAAATCTATAAATCCGCTTTCTATCTTCCCAAGGACGAAAAGCAAGCAAAGTTGTTTGTCGAGGTATTCCCTTACAGGAATGGGAGCAAGGCGGTCATCTATGTTGAAATGCCTGTTTCTGTTGATCCTGTAACCAAGGTTTCGGATGTCGGAAATGATATTAATGATGTCAAAGCAGAACTAGAGAGGATCGTAAACGACTGATGAGTCTTTTTTAGGTATCAGGATATGAGGACAGCTATCTATGCACGAGTAAGCACTTATGATAAGGGACAGGACCCCGACCTCCAGCTGCGTCCTCTTAGAGAATATTGTAATGCCAGAGGCCTGACCGACACGCAGGAATTTGTCGATATCTGCACTGGATCCAAAGACAAGAGGCCAAAACTCGATAAGCTCATGGAACTCGCCCGCAAACGCCTCATTGACTGCATCGTTGTATGGAAGATGAATCGTTTCGGCAGGTCTCTGAAACATCTTGTATTAACAATAGATGAACTGAACAGCCTCGGGGTGACCTTTGTCTCTTATCAGGAGCAGATAGACTTCTCTACGCCTGTTGGAAAGTTGATGTTCCACATTATAGCTGCCATGGCTGAGTTCGAGAGGGAATTGATCAGGGAACGGGTCCGGGCAGGCCTCGAGAATGCCAGGAAGAAAGGCAAGCGCCTCGGCAGAAAACCAGTCGCCCCTATCGATGTTGAGAAGGTAATTGAGTGGCATAAAAAGAACCCTACCCTCTCAGTCCGTACCATCGCCAAAAAGACAAACCTATCAAAAAGCTTTGTGGGGAAGGTTTTGAAGGGAAATAGATAGCCTGTTATTACTTGAGTTGATATGATTGGTACTCACAGTTATAAACGTTTTTACTCATTCATATTATCCCGTTTAATTCTTTGCATAACAGATAGCAAACCGCTCGGATTGCTTATACAGGGGGAAGAATATTTTGATGGGTGCGAGGCTTATCATATCCTCCCTATACTAAACTCCCATTGGATTTTCCCTGGAAGGCAAGCATTCACATAGAAATAGATAAATTGCTTTTAAAAATCAGTAATTAATTTCCGGTCGAATTATTGTCGCATTTTCAGGAAAACCAAAGCACAAATTGGGACAGGGACTTCACCGCTAACAACCCATATATTTTTTAGGGTAGCTCCCGATTTCGGCTTCCATTCATTTCCATTAAAAATCCATGTATTTTTAGACGTAGCACCTGCTTTAGGTTTCAGTTCTTTTCCGTTCCAAACATAAGTATTCGATAGAGTAGCTCCTGATTTCGGCTTGAACTCTTTTCCGTTCCAAATGTAAGTTTCTTTGAGAGTAGCCCCTCCCTTTGATTTCAATTCTTTTCCATCGAACAACCATGTATTTTCGAGTGTCGCGCCAGATTTTGGTTTTAACTCTCTCCCATCCCAGACATATGTATTTGAAAGGATGGCGCCTGATTTTGGTTTGATTTCAGCTAAATCGGCGCAGTAAATATCATAGGGAACAATAAAAATGAATATTAATAAAAATAGTATTCTCCAGGCAGCACGTATCAACATGAAGAATTAACCATGGTTTCTATCTGATGCATTTTGTCCCTGATGACCTTAACCGCCCTTTTTATCTCTGAAACGTCCTCTTCAATATAGTCCATAAAAATGTCTTCCCCATCACTGACAGGTATAGTCTCATATTTCTTTATGATGTTAGTCATAATACTATCAAGATTTTCCACTATAACATCAAGAAATATTTCGAGATCATGAACAATATTTTTCAAGTCTTCTTTTTGCATATCATTTTTTCTTTGAAGGAAGATCCATAAATTTTATTAATTCCTCAGCCATTTTATCTAAGGAGGCTACATCTCCTAAAATGGTTCTTGAAGATCTCTGGAGAATTTGATCGAAATCAGTAGAGCGTTGCTCCCATTTTTTTTGTATACGTTCTATCGAGAGTTTTATAGGTGTAAGCGGATTCTGTATATGACGAGCTAATGCTTTGACAAGATCGTAGTTTATTAATATTTTCTCGGATATTATGATCTCTGTGATATCCTCGATTATGATGAGATAACTGATAATTTGTTGAGTCCCACTAAGATTGGTCATGAAGATGCTGAGGATTTTATGCTTATCATTTATTTTTACGGCTACTTCCTTTTTAACAGAGGTTAATTCTTTTTCTTCCAAACTATTAATAACTATCTGGAGTTCTTCAGAATCAATATTTTTAAAAAGCTCTCGATAAGGTTTTTTGTACAGCTGGTCTAATTCCATGTTGAGTATTGAGCATGCAACATTGTTGATTGCACCAATATTTTTTGATGGTGTAAGCATTATAATGCCTGAGCTAGTATTATCAACAATACTTTCAAGCTCAAGATTGAGAGCCTGAAAAGATTCTTTACAAGCCTCGATCTCTTTAAGGAGCGCATTAATGAACTCTATGAGATATAATTCTTCTCTATCCTCAAACCTCTTTACATCTATTCTTGCATCGTAATTGCCCGATTTGACTTGCTCAACCACTTCCCTGGTTGCCTCTTTGAGATTTTCGCCATTTTTCATAATAAATTTTCTCTTTCACTTGCCGTATAGACAATAATGAATAATAGGCTATACTTATTAGTTACCATATGCCTCTGCCAGCATTGTGGCAGTGTAAGAAAGAAATTTTATGAAGTGCTATTTTTTATATACAAAACCGGGGATTTCCCTGATATCCTGGTGGAGTGCTTCTCCAACCAGAAGGGGTGCGACAAAACAGGACTCTGGCTTTGTTGAGTTGATATGAGAGAAGGCATATAAAACCCCCTCTTTTGGAAAAAATAATCCCTTATATCACATCAGAACAGACCCATTCTGACGTAGTGATCTTCATCACGCGGAAACGGATCAAGCTCTGTCCACCCTTCTTCCTTCAGATCAGAGATGATGTGCTGTCTTGCGACATCGCCTGCCTTTTCACCAAATAGTGCGATCGCTTCTCTTATCCCGGCCTCATGATGTCTAACCCGCCGGTGTCGCATTCCATAATGCTTAGAGCCGCAGAATTCATCAAGCCATTTGTGCAATGCTTCGTATGTGTCCCCAAACAATTCCAGTGACTCCTTGCAGTGATCTTCCAGCTTCGGCACTTTCTCAGACCTCATATATTAAAAATTATGTTCGTTGCAGGTATCTATAGATTATCAGGATTCTCTGCGAGCATAGTGGCAGTGTTAGGAAGCAATTTTTTATGAAGTGCTATTTTTTATATATTCAAAACCGGGGATTTCCATGATGTCCTGGTGGAGCACTTCTCCGACCAGAACGGGTGCAACAAAATAGGACTCTGGTTTTGTAGGAAATGTACTTTGAAAGGCGCGCAAAGCGCTCTCTTTGGAAAAGAATAATCCCTCCAGGTACCAGTTCGTAGCCTCTTTCTCATCAGTTTCGTCCATAATAAAACCCAGTACCCATACTTCCATGATTAAAATCTACCCTTAAACCAATTCATTTAGCTTCTCCCATAACCTTACCATCCCGATTGTATCAAGCTTGCAATACTCAAGAAGAGCTGTTCGAATTCTTTGAATCTCTGCCTGGTCATCTGTCTGGCACATTGCCCAGTATGCTCCCATTGCCATTCCCCCATCACTGACCTCCATCCCTTCATAGGACAATTCAGGTACAAGGACAGGGAGTACTCCTTTTTCGGAAAAAGAGCCTTTCATTTGCCAGTAGTATATATCTCTGTTTGCAAACGGTATGGAAAGATCCCTGATATTTGCGATTATATTGTTTAATTTTTCCTGATATTCAGGAAACCAGCTAGCCAGATCAGTCAACCGTTGCTCTTCAAAATTTGTATATGCCAGAACACATGCTGTTTCAGGTATTGAGTCGAGAAGTTTTTTCAATAGCTCTTGTCTTTGATCTTTATTGGGTTCTGCTAGGAATTCATGATGTTCTAATTCTGCATTTTCATGTTTTAGAACGTGTAAAGAATATTGGAAAGGAACTTTCTGATATGGCTTTGTCCCATCAAAAAGCGGTATCGCCGGATTAACGGTTTCAAAATCGAGAAAATACATGGGATACCAGAGCGAACCGAGGAATTTTTTCAATGCCTCTTTATTTATGAACTCAGATTTATTGAGATATGCTTCTGCCTGAATTCTCTGATCTTTCTTCAGCATATCCAGCGGCACATCACTTATTCTGATCATTCCTTTTTCATAGAGTTTTAATGGACTGAACCACCTTCCCATGAGAAGGAATACGGAATCCTCAGGTAAATGTTTCCAGCAGTGCCCTTGAAAATTACATCCATAGGGTTTTTTGCATTGCTTGCCGATGTCGATAGCAGGGATGTCACCTTTCAACATTTCACGCATTTTATTAAGCTCGTCTTCAACAAATCCCTGTTTTTCCAACACCTTCTCAGTCACATCTTCTATTGTGAAAAGCTTGTCTACTTCTATATCCCCATTTCTTACATACTGATTATTGATATAAACAATGAATGCTTTGGAAAGAGGTGCCCCGGTGCCTTTAATAACGTAGTACTGAACAGCTATGTCATCCAGATAGTGTTGATGACATTCTGTCCCTCCCTTTACTTCATATAATTCCCATTCATCATTTTTGCTATGAAATATGTCAGCCTTAATAAAGACATTGTTATGACTGAATGCTGGTTCATATAGTGTATGTCCTTGTTTCATTTCTGACTGTGTCATTGCAAGTTTTTCATCGTAGGATTGATTGTCATGAGGCATTTCTATCCCGCCTGGAAAAAGCTGTCTCGCCAATTTACCAACATCTATACCGCTCTGGAATTGAGCATAGACTGATTCCGGTATCTCATCCTTCAGTTCGGGATGATATCTTTCAAGGTATAAATATTTATGGCATTGCAAGCCTTTAAGAAAAAGTGACTTGCTAAGGTATAGATTAATTTTTTTCTCAGAGCTCATCGGGATCCTCCATATATATATCATCGATAAAGTCTTTGTGTTCTGTTGTTTTTAAGAAATTAAGAATATCAAGGGCTTTTTTGCCGCCGATTTTCTTAATGGTTAAGATTGATTCTTCCTGAATGCTTTTGTCCTCATCGTATAATGCCATGCCTTTGAGATATGGGAGAGCCTTGGTGAGCTTCCTTTTCCCTATCGCTCCAAGTGCCTCATAGACCTCTTCATAATCACCGCTTTTGAGCATCTCTATAAGCTTATCCTCATCATAATTACGTGCATTCTTTTTGCCTTTTCTAAGCGCATATTCTGCTAAAGACATGCCCTGAAAATTTCCTTCTCCTCACCTTGGGAAATCAATCAAGGTACACCCATTTATGAATTCTATGTAATCGCTATTCTCCATGTAAGAAGTATATCAAACTCTCACTGCCAACATAATGGCAGTATAGAGAAGGGCTCGTTGGACAAAAAACTGATTTTCTGTTCAAGAATAATATAAACTCAATTTTCTAAGGAATTAGAAAATCTATTCGAAAACACTGCTTCGGTGTGACGATATAGCCTGATATTCCTTCTATAATTCTTACGTTATCAAGTGAAATGGGATATATTTTCATGTTATCAGAGTCTGAAAGATTTTCGGAGCATGATTGTATGAAGAGAATAGCAACTCCAGCGAACTGCAAAAGCCCATGTTTATTGTTATAACGAGCCAGTTTTTCCAAATCGTTTTTAAATTTCTTACGACCATAATAAAGGGGCCATCCGATGCGCACTTGCTTAATTTCTACTGCAACTCGCACACGTTGTACCCATACTACTTCATTTTTTTGATCTTTTTCACCAGAATACTCTATGTATTCTGCTATTGATGGAAAAGCAAGGTCCGGATCAATTACGGCCACATCGAACTTATCAGTCGATGGATATTCAGTGTGGACTAGGGATGTCTCAATTTGACCAGGTTTTAAAAAACAGTGATTTTCAAATAGGCTGGGCGTAATCGAACTTTTCTGAGGTATCAATTCACGTAGTCTCATGAAGAGAAAAGACTGGAGGTCACGCTCGTATAATAATTCAAAAGGATTCTTTTGGTGAACTTTAATAAGATCTTGTAACGCGATAGAAACAGCTTTAAGCATTAATGATAGTCCTCTTAAGATAAAATCTACTTTTTATATCTCTCCAATATGCTAAAACTTATCAATATTAGGAAGAAAATGCAATAGAATTTTTTATGAAAAAAAGCTTTATTATCAGGCTCTTGAATAATCAAACCCTATAGCCTTCCCAATACCCTTTTTATGCTTTACCTCATGTATCAATGACTCGATGAGTTTTTGGTGAGTAACTGTAGAAGACTCTATTCAAGCACCCATAGCAGCTTTTACCTCCTTTATATTCTATTTGCCAGTTTCCAGCATGCATCAATATTCATCAGGTCCACTGCGCGAGCATTGAGACTTTTCCATAGCATTTCAGTATAGAATATTGCCGCAACAGTTCTCCCTATGGTATAAAGTCTATCAGCCAACTCTGGATTTGCAGCAGGTAATATCCAGCTGAACAAATTGACCCAGTCCATGTTTTTTACAACTGCATAAACAGTTTCACCAGTCTGAAAGATGAAACCCTTCCAGTCATTTGTCCCTTGCAAAAAAGACGCTCTTGCTTCCTCAAATTTATCGAGGAACTGTTCCCTGCTCATTACGAGTGCAGAGAAAAGTCGGTTTTCTTTTTGTTGCCACTCATCAAGAGCAGCCTCCATAAGTTGATTCATGACAAGGCATCGGAGAAACGATAAACCGCTCTTTTATATGAGCATAATGGTCATTCTGCCAGCGCTCAGCAGTCTGCTCATCCTGCGCTGCTTTTTGTGTTATGCACGATGCCCATACCTCTTCTTCCAAACGATCAATTGCTAATTTCATATATAATTTTTTTACATTGTTTAAAGAATCGTTGTATTCATAAACAACTTATCAATATTCGGGAGGATTTGCAATAAAATTTTTTCATTCAAGAAATTACTTCAATATCAAGTTCTTGAGTAATCAAAGCCTATAGTTTTCCCCATGTCTTTTTTATGCCTTACCTCATGTATCAAGGAGTCTATAAGTTTCTGGTGAGTAATCATTGAATGCTCGACAAAAGTGTATTGATCTTTAACTACAGCAAAGTCGCCAGGGATGAGGTTCTTGATATTCCTAATCATTACAACTTCATCCTGGGTTAATTCATCAGGGACGAGAGATTTGAAAATGGTATTATAAAAATGCAGATTGCCTTCTGGCATAAGGGGCTTGAATTCCGGATAGAAGAATTGGAAACGTTGGTTCACAGAATGCTTTTATAAATATGTTCATACCATCTACTTTCTAGATATTTTGTTGTTATGCAAGTGTTGTAAGCGCATCAGATAATATTTGTGCCAAATTGCTAAGTGCATCGGGAAGATTTCTTAATTTCTTAAGCAACCCAAAATCCCACTCATAGAGAACGTATGTCGCTTGTTTATATTGACGTGGTCGTGCTGATACCCCTGGTGGCCATGTCTGGTTTGTGAGTCTTTGGTGCACAATATTTCGTAATGATTGATCCAGAGTGCTCGCGTCAAGTTTCAGATTCAGGTTGAAATCCTCGTTTATTTCAAAATATAAATTGCCATGAGATTCTATACTGGCGCCTAATTTTGGGATTCCCTTGTTCCATAGTTCCGAAAAATTCAAAATGGAATCGTGCACAGCAGGTGATAAGCGGCCAACAGGATATACTGATACTCTGCCAAATGGTTCAAAATATTCAGGGCTACTGTTCCATAATTGGGCTATCTGACCAAACAAGGGAAATGCAAGCTCAGGAGCACAAATAGAAAGGCGGTTATGTGGGAAATCTATGTCTTGATGAATGGAAAGATAGGAATTTCTGAACTTTTCGAATTCAGCAAGCAGGGATAATGAATTTCTCCGTTTTTCTTGTTCAATATGCATGAAATTCAACCATTCCTCATATCTGGATTTCACAGGTGCTGATAAGACTGAAAGAGATGATGAAACAAATGTTATCATTTTATCTAAGCCTAAATGGATAAAATGTTTAGAAGCTGGTCCTGGTAAAAAAGGCTTGGTATAAAATTCCGATGTGCCGTAAGTTACGAAGATAAAATATTTTTCAGATTTCAGATAGCTCAACAATTGTACGTTTTCATAGATGCTCTCAGTTTGCCACGAACCATTCCACCTGCCGCCCTCATCTGAATCGACTTTTGTTTCAATAAGAATAGATGCATTACTGAATGTCAATTCTATGTCGAAAGCTTTGCGTCGACATGCTCTCTGTAACTTCCCAAGATGAGAAGAAACGTTTAGCGCAGTTTGAATTGGAATTAGGTTGCCATTAGCATCCAGGTCTTTCACTAATTCAATAAGAATTTCATCGTGCGCGCGTTCATCTTTGTAATTCATGATGCCTCCTTCAATAAGTAATGGAATACTATTTAAAAAGTAGCTACATTCATGAGTTTTCGTACTGCTATCATTTCACAAAACCAATAGGAGTTTTATCGTGCTTATGCTTTACCTCATTTATCAAGGACCCGATGAGTTTTTGGTGAGTGATTTTGGAAGTCTCAACAAAAAGTGATTGGTCTTTTACTACAGCAAAGTCGCCTGGGGTGAGGTTCTTGATATTCCTAAGCATTACAACTTCATCCTGTGTTAATTCATCATGGACAAGAGATTTAAAAATAGTGTTATAGAAATGAACATTGCCTTCCGGTGTAAGAGTTTTGAACTCTATTTTAAACCTGAACCTCCTGAGAGAGGCATGGTCCAGTCCGTCTATATCATTCGTAGCAAAGATGACAATGCCGGTATGGTTTTCTAATTGCGTAAGGATTTCATTGGTGAAACTGATTTCCCATGAACGTTGGGCGGATTTTCTAGGAAATAAGAAAGTATCTGCCTCATCAAAGAAAAGAATGTCGCTGTTCTCTTTGGCTTCACGAAAAGCACCGGCAATGTTCTTTTCTGTCTCCCCAACCCACATGGAATGGATATCGCTGGCCCTTCTCAGGGTGACTTCTTTACCGAGAGCATAACCTAGGTAATAGACAAACTCAGACTTTCCTGTTCCCGGCATTCCGTATAAAAGTAGGGAAACAGATTTATCGAATTTATTCTGATCTGTTTCCTGTAACTTTATATATCGTTCCATGATCGATATGATTTCATGAAGATTTTCAGAGCAATTCAATCCCTGAAGCGAATAATATTTAAAGTCTCGCCTTTTCTTTTCATGCACATCCTTCATTGAGACGATTTTCTCATGGTTACGAATGGTGGACCTGATTTGCTGGAGTACTTCCTCTTTATCCTTATGTTTACACATAGTCAGGATATGGATGGCATTCATGATGCCGCTTGCATTAACTGAATAGTTTCTGGAGAGCTCTTTGAGGTCTTCTTCATTAAAGTAATGTTCAAGCCCCCTCTTTTTCAATTCATTTTTCAGTACCCTCAACCTGCTTTTTGCACTGAATTTCTTAAACTCTATTGAAAACGTGAATCTCCGCATGGTCGATTCATGGATATAGTAGTATTTGTTCGTGATCCAAATTATCTTTTTCTCGTGGTTTTCAAGGAGGTCGTTGATCCAGCTCTTATTCGTCAAAGGCTGAAAAAAGAACGACTTGTCTGTATTCAAGACCTCATCGGCCTCGTCAATCAATATAAGAGAATTATCGTCCGCGCAGTTCAGTGTTGCATAAATCCCTCTCAGTCTGTCATTGTGCTCATTTGATCGAGGAATCTTCACTATCAAGATGTCCTTCCCGTAGGTTTTTGCCAGAGTTTTTGTGAGAGAAGTCTTTCCGGTACCCTGTTCGCCATAGAAAAGGATGTTGAATCCCTCTTTGCTTTTCACTAACGTATCGAGTGTTTTCAGATCGTCTTTTGCGAGTTCATAATCGGATATTATGAGTGAAGAATCGTTTTCTCTGGTAAAGAATTCATATGCCAGGTTTTTACCCCCGAGACCTGAGAGATATGCAAGACACCAGTCATCTATACCAATTGATGCACCCCTAAATTCCAGCATATCTCCATAAGTCAAGGAGCCTTTTAAGAAAACGTTCACCATGTTAATTTTTTTCAGTCCAAGCGGAATGTAACCGTGACTCTTAAATGTGGTTAAAGCCGTATAGTCTCGAATATCATTTTCATCAGTTAAATAAAGTCTAACAATCGAGTTAGTTTCAATGAGGTAAAAAAATATCAATGTTTCTGTCTCTTCGAGCGTAAGTTTAAAAGTCTTCTTTATAATATCAATGCGCTCTTCCAGGTCAGTCCTTTTATGTGATAATAACTTTTTAATTCTCTTTGCAATGAGAGGGAATATTTCATAGCGCAGAAGATATACTCTATCATGATGCGACAGATTATCCTCTGCCCACCGTTCAAAGTCTATATTATCTTTTACATCATTACTGGGGATTTTTAAATGAATTTTCTTTAAAATCGAAATAACGGCATTTCCCCCCAATATACCCGCAGTGAATTTGAATATTCCATGTGATTTTCTGGATAACAGGGCAGAGTTAGTTATGTTATAGAGATATCCAAGTATTTTTCTTTCCTCGAAGGAGTTATTAAAGATATATGGTGATCTGAAGTTATGAATTGATTTACGTCTTGACATCTAATATCCCTCACAAAAACTCTCTTTAAAAATTACGGTTATTTGCCAGCATTGTGTTAGTTTTAAAGCTTTCAAGCCCAGGGTTATTGAGTATAAAAATCTCTTCTGTTTCTGATAATTAGGTAACCCTTTCGAAATAGGCAGATCCGATTCTCACTTTGCCATCTCCATATCCTTCAATTGTATACGTAGCGCCATTGTACTCTATTGATTCGTAAATCTCTCCGATCTTGAAAAAATCATCCGGATAATCGCTATGAAAGTCTTCATCCTCTATCCTGTCATGGCCTATATATCTGAGTTTACGTTTACAGGGACGTGACTCAAATAAACCATCAATAAACTCAGGAGCTACATGAGCAATGATCCTTTTAACAGTTCTTGCCTTGAGCACAGGACAATCGCAGTAGGCTTGCTGCCAAATCATCCTGAATCTTTCTTCTTTTTCAAACCCTTCAGAATGACTTAGTTTCATGATTCATATCTCCTCTGACAGGGTTTTAAGTTTTTAGAATACCTGTAATAACCTAGTCCGTGACTTTCCTGTACTCCTGAAGAAATGGATCAAACTCCCTGACGATACCGACCTTCCAAATCCCTGCTCCTAAGGTAACCGGCAGGTGCTCCTCATGATGCACTGAAACGTCTTTTGAAGTTTTAACAAACAAGATGCCGTCTTTTTCATAAAGCTCGATATCATCTTGAATAACGTGGGCATGGCCGGTTGCCTCGCCTTCTGCAATTACATAACCTCTTGCTCTTTTTCCCACAGGTTTTACACCTTCGGGTAGCTTTTTCGCTCTTGTAAAAAATACATCACCCTGTACGATCACTTTTTACCTCCTAAGTTAATTGTTCAGGATTCCATTTCAACCCCCTGACTCTCCACGAAAGGGCCTCTTTGCAGGTTGTAATCTGTGGTGGTATCCCTTCTACATGATAGGTTCCGATCGAAGGGTTTTTCATCTTGAGATAAAGAGGCCTCGTTCGCATATCAGGGATGTCCAGCAGTATAAGCTCGTAGCCGTTCCATGAATCTATAACCTTTCCTCCCAGCTTTTGAATCACCCTTTCTATCCCTATTTTTCTTACGATCTCCCTTCTCACCTCTACATTTTTTGTCTTAAGGATCAGTTTTGGGTCCAGGTCTTCCGGAGCAGGGGCTCCGATTTCTTCGGAAACGCGAATGCCATTAAGGTAGTACTGCTTCCATCCATCTCTCCACTCTATGGCTGCTCCGCTTTCATTATGAAGATTCCCTCTGTTATTGCGTTTAATGTCTTTTGGTCTCCTTGACACAAACGCAAATTCTTTATAAAACCAGCTCAGAAAACATCCTGCTTTCAAGAACAAGATATAATGACTGAGATAAACTTCATTATAATGACTGATGATTTTTCCGAAACGATTCTCTTTTAGCCAGCTTTTTTCAAGATCTCTCATGTATGCTGTTCTGATAAAGTCATAAAAGGCTATTTTCTCATACCTGTTGAGCAGATTGTCATCTGAGAACTTGATGAACCTTTGCTTCTGCCTTTTGAAAGCGTTCTCTGTTATGTGCCTGATTTCACTTTCAAGGTATCTTAGTCCGGCCAGGTTAGAAGATGTTTTGAAGAGAGGCAGGCACTTGCACCATGTTCCTGTCCAACCAATGCCATCCATGCTCGCTTTTACTTTCCCCCAGACAAAAAGTTCAAGCGGATACGTTGTCAAGGTGTTTTCTCCCAGCTTGGAAAGCTCCTTCTGACATCCTAAAGGACTATCCAGAATAAGGACTTTAGGTGTACTTCGCATGGCTGATAGGTATAGCCATGAAATTCCCTCATAGAGGTCATCTTCAATGACTCCATCTCCTTTGAAGAACGTCTCATGGCCCCAGTCGTCTATGGTCTGGTGAATCCGCTGTTCATATTCTTCCATGGGTTGAAACTCCAGGACACCTCATCTTCGTAGTTTCTGTATCAATAAGTATACCGCACTGTTCTGCCAGCATTGTGGCAGTTTGGATAAAAGTTTTTAGAGAAAGGGAATGGCTATTTTTTCAGGATATACTGCAAGATCTCGTTGAGGTTGTTAAAGAGTTTAAATCCGTTATTCTTGTAAGACATATTCCATGGAAAGCTGAGCCCTGCGGCTATCAATCCACTCTTTGCCGCCTTTTCTAAGGTATATGGTGAATCATCTACGACAATATGACAGGTCTCATCGAATAGGACAGTTTTATCAGACGATATATGCAACTCGTCGAATATAAGATCGTGCTTAATAAGCCACCGGTATGTTTGCTCAAGGCTTTCCTGTGTTCGATGACTTGCGATAATAATATACATGTCGTTTTCTTTCAGTGTGTAAAGGAAGTCTTTTGCCTCCGGGTAAGGGAGATATCTGTTGTCATCCTGGTTGAGGTGTATGCTATGAATGGCCTTAAAGAAATCTTCTTCCGAACAGTGATTTTGCCAGAGATCCCAGTCGTTCCAGCTATCCGGAGATGGCATATTCCTGTTGGTCTCTTTAAGCCTCTCAAATAATACTCCGCAGAAATGCCATAGGGTATTGTCAATGTCTATTATCGCTTTTTTCATTTGATATCTCCAAAGTGCTCAAGCTCAACACTTCCTATGTCTTTCATGATACTAAAAATAATTTCGAAAGGCTCTGACCGTCGTTTTCATTTATAACCTTTACCTCAAATAAACCTTTTAGCACGAGCCAATAATAAAGGGTTTTATAAAATTCATCTTTAAAGCCCCTTCTTCCTGCAGGATGTGGAAGGTTATACGTGGGGATCTGATCCTTTATAAAAAACTCTATCCAGTAATGAACCTTGCTTCCGATTGTGAAGATTATTTCTGGTTTTAATATCTCGATCTCACTTTTGAGAAAATTGTCGAAGCAGTTATGAATGCATTCTTTAGGGAAATAGGCTAGATTTTTGAAATCTCCTGCCGGGTTATTCATTCCACATTTTACGAGGTTTGTTATATAAGCATTGCTTAAACTGAATGTAATGATAATGCTGAAAACCAGTTCTCCGTAACACCCGCCCCTGAAATATTCAGGATATTGAGCCATTTCTCTTTCATAATGAACCCAATACCACTGGGAAGACGGCCTCTTGTGAAAGCCGTCACATACAGAATCTTCATAAATGCCGTAATCAAGGCTTGGTGATTCAAACACAAAAAGGACAGGCGCCTTACGCCAGTCGGTTGTGTCAGGTTTCTTTCCTTTAATAGAATCGATGAAATCAATGGAATGGGCTCCGTGAGATATGTTTGTGAGTTTATATTCCGGGAATTCAATGGCCTTGTTTAACCCTTGCTTTTCACAAGAGGAACAGAACCCCTTTACGGAATGTTTAAACCCATTCTGACGGTAGTCATAGAATGTATAATGCGAGGGATCTGGTGTGTCGACTTCAATGAGCCTGGAAAAATTGAGTTCCCTTAATCTCTCAATCATTTTTTCCTTTAGTTTTATAGCCGTGTACCTTGCGTGCCCCTTCAAGATCGTGTTGCACTTCATCCCGTAATTCCTCAGGAGCGACTACCTCTACATCGGGTAGCCACTGATAAATCCAACGCTTGATCCCTTCGGTCCCGTTTACATGAAACCGCATTTCAAGTCTACCATCGTCAAGCTGTATCGCTTCTTGACTTTGATGCCATTTTTTTCTTAGCACATAGGTTTTGACATTTGTATCGAATCTTAAAATGACCTCAACCGGCTCTCCGTCAATTATCGCGCCAAAAGCTCCAGAAAGTTCATCCTCCGGGGAAAGAATCTTAGGAAGAAAGTGCTTGTCGAGAATTGTTAAGGAAGCGATCCTGTCGAGCGCAAATGTTCTGTAATCTTCCCTCAGGTGGCAATATCCCCTCAGGTGCCAGTAGCCATCCTGGAAAAAGAGATAGTAAGGGTCAACAACACGTTTTGTTACATCGTCTGAATATAGGGCTTTATAAACCATCTTTACTTTCTGGAAATTATGTATGGCTTGGTGTATAACGCTGAGGTACTTTTCCGTCTCCTTAGGAATCTCAGCAGAGAGAATGATATGCTTTGGCAAAGCGGACTTCTTTTGCGAGAGTTTATTTTCAATGCTGTCCAGGCTCTTTTCCATGCCTGTCCCGAAATTGCTCAGGAGCTTCTTGGCAAGAGCAAAGGCTACAGTCTCTTCTACGGAAAGATCGGGCTTTCTCAGACTGAAGCCCTCATCGAAAACATAGCTGCCTTTTCTCCTGTCATAAGAAATCGGGAATTTTACCTTCAATGTCTCCATATACCGGTAAGCAGTCCTCTGGCTAACCTCAAGGTCTTCCTTTAGGGAGTTAACCGTTACCTTTTTACCCCTATCGAGTTTGTTCAGGATTGCGATCAACGAATCAAATTTGTACGACATCTTATTCTTCTCTTTTTAAGACTATAGCACATTTCACTGCCAACATCATGACAGTGGAGAATTTTAAGATCTGGATAAATATAAGATGAGAAATTATACGTAATTTGATAGAATCTCTCAAAGAGGCTAAGCATTCCTAAGGCATTCTATTATCGTATGAAAATGCTCAAGGAAGTATAAAGAAATGTTGAATGTGAAGGCGCGTCCCATCGTTAAGAGTGATGAATGCATTCTACAATAGCTAAAGCAATCCTGGATGGGATATATGAAGCCCACAAGGATCAGTGGAGGCGCACAGGGGAGTCGATCTTCGACCCTGCCGAAAGCGTTTATCTATGTCGAATTGTTGATGCTATTGATACTATTAATAAAACAGATTATAAGTATTTGTTGCAGTATGAATACAAGGCCTGGGATCTTATTAAAGAATTGGGAATATCAGATCCTAATATTATTACCGCTAAAAAGGGAAAGATTGACCTGCTCATAAGAAACACAAAAGAACAACCCTTAGCTATTGTCGAGATAAAGGACGAGTATGACCAAGAAAAAGACTTGGAGAAAGATTTGTTCAGGATTTGCGACTTGTTGCAGAACCGATCGAGAGAGAAATTCCCCAATCTGTTCGGCGTGTTTGCTGTTGGTCTAAGGCGTCATAAGGAAAAGGATGTCAGAAGTCATATAAAAGAATCTTTTGAGTCCATGGAACACAAGGTCGTTAGGCCTAAGATACAGAAAAAGGGATGTATATGTACACCTTATAAAAAAGATATTGAGTACAAGGTGTTGGTGCCGCCTGAAAAGGGGAATATCGTTTGGGGTGCCAGCTGTTTTGTAATCCATAGCAGCACTATCTAACGAGTAAGAGATGTACGACTATCTTTTAACAATTGCACAAATTTATGATACCAGGGAATTGAGAAAATAGGGTGACACTCGATACTGTTCAGCATAAAATATGCTTCGCTATAATAGATAGCAATTATCAATAAAACTCTTTTGCAGTCTTTAAAAAAATCATCTTCTGTTCGGATCACCCTGAACAAGTCGCGTCGTTTGGTTCAAATGGAAACAAATATTATCAGTCGGTTTCCTTTCGTAATCATTAATGCATCATTAGTGGTCTTCTCATTTGTTTGTGGCTGGAACAATTACCGGGCAGGTCGTTTCTTCAAGATAAAGAAGTTAAAAATCTTCCCCTGTGATGCTGGCGATTGTTTCGAATGACATTCACCGTTTTTTATCAGAGAGCGTACCTCTCTCTTTGCAGGTGGACGACGCTGGATCTATCTTCTCACAGGAGTAAATAGTTCTGACTAAGCGGGTAATTCTGTTTGGTTCTTTTGGAAATCAATTATCTGAAGATAAACTGATTGACCGAGAGCATTTATGAAAGGTATCATGCCCGATCTCTATAGCAGACCCCAAATTCACCGGGTTCATATCAGTAATGCTGCTGACCAGTTCCTGTTGTATTTTATTATTGTCAGCATCCATAATATCAATCTGCAGAATCTTCAAAATCATATCCTCTGTTTCCGTATGAATGCTGTAGGTTGCGAGCACGCAACCACGGTTAGGCTGTCCCTTGAATCTTGGATATAAGAGGAATAGATTTGCACAACGATAGCAAATGCCATATGTAACAATCTGATAGACATCTGTTGCTGTCAATTCTATTTGACCATTACTGTCAGAGGGATTCTTAAATTTAGCATCAATAATATAGGTAGGATCTGCCGATTCCCTTCGAAAGATAGTAATATCCGGACACAAAAGGAACTGGTTGGTACCCTCTCGTGCAGCCAAGTATCTTTCCGGCCCTTGATAGCGGACGTGAAATCCCATGCCGAATGGATAATTATCTATTAGCTTATATGCGTAGTATTCGAAAAGCTTGTTCTGTGGCACTAAGAAAGTGAAGGTATACTCATCCCCCTCGGAAAAGCCCGGTTGCCTGTTGTGATAAAGAAGTTTGGCCATAGCGAAAATAGGTCGATAGGCTGCGGTCATTCGATCAAATATGACTCTATCGAAGATATTATTGTAGATTCTAATAGGTTCAACTTCCTCAAGATAATTAAGCGCCAATTTCAGGTTTTTCTTATTTTCGCTCACAGTCGTGTGGGATAATAGATGCAGAATTACCGTCTTGAAAATTCGGTTCAATAGTGTATTATCGGTAAATTCATCATATCGGATGTAGTGTCGATCCTTTCGAAATGAATTTCTCTGGATCGTTTCATGAAAGAGTATTTTGCCTTTTATGAATTGCTGATTTTCTTCGTACGGCTCATATGCTCGGTGAATATCTCTTCTAAAGATATCCAGAAAGCGGGCCGTAAAAATACTTATGAAAATCTCAAATAGATCGTTGTCGCATGACTCTATGGATTGAGGGTCTGGGATTTCCTTGCAGCCCAAATAGCCTGAGTAAGACAGTAGCCGAAGTAACAGTAATATGGAAGCAGACTTTTCTTCTTCAAAATCTGCAACACCGTAATCCGCATATATTTTCGGCAAGATTTGAAGCCTGGTTCTGCCGCGAGCAATGAAGCCAACATAGTGCCGTACAGTCAAGACATCGTTTGCCTGCAAAGAAACATGCTGACTGCCAAGTAGCTCCTTTAATGTCAGGATATCGCCCTGTTCTTCCGCCGTAAGTCGTGGATAAACTTGGATCTGTCTATCGGAATATATCGTGATTAGCCTGTGTTTCATTCATTATAACAACTACACTAGATCGAGTAGATTTTCATTAATTCACTCTCAAATCGGGACACATCCCCTACTATGTCTTGGTCCTTCATGAAATTTATGCTTCCATCATCATTCAGGAACGCAGTGCCAACGATTTCCTTAATCGATTTAACGTCGTTGTAAAAGTATTCCATCAACAGTGGCAATATCTTGTAATACCAGACATGATACAAGTCGCGGATGTCTGCGATATCGAGGAAATAGGCATGCCCTATCCTATGATCGCGATCAATTTTTGTCGCAATCTTTGCGTTTAACTTGGCCAGAAGTTTTTGGAGATCGACATTATTGTTAACTTTTGGAGACGAAACGATATTTGGGCTATCAAAAATTTTAAGGTTTGGTTCCAGCTCAACAAATGTAAACCGACGGCGCAGTGCAGTATCTAATATGGCAATTGACCGATCAGCCGTGTTCATCGTTCCGATAATATAGATATTTGAGGGCAGGGCAAATTGTTTTCGTGAATAGGGAAGTTCGCAGCTGATTTTGTCTCTCTTGTCTTTTTCAATTAAGGTTATCAGCTCTCCGAATATCTTGGAGATATTGCCCCTGTTGATTTCATCGATAATCAGGTAATAGGGAGCGCCGTTGATCTCCGTAGTAGCCGCTGCAACTTCTTCTTGAGCAAGTCTTCTTATATCCGCAAAATTTATTCTGTCTAGCTCATATACTGTTTTCATAGTAAGGCGGGTTTTACCGTTGAGTTCATAAATGTCGCACGGCTTATCAAACTCTTTGATCCAAACAACCTTCCTTCTGTGAGGATAGCGATTGTCGCCATCGTTTGGCTGGTAATGGTACCTATCGTCATCAATCACAGCGATATCCCGAATGGTAGTGGGGCTATCGTAGACAAGGACTATGTCGCCCTTTTTCATTTCATTGACTAGTGCATTAATGGAGCTTGCATCATTTGTCGGAGTAGACGCGCCCTCTTCACGTTCCGCTTCAAGCATCGCATAAATTTCTTCGTACGTCTTACCTTCTAATGATTCACCTTCAAGCCATCCAATGGCAATTTCTTTCGACTTCTTACAGGCCTCGTAGATCTTTTCATCACCCCAGCGTCTTCCCAGCGAGACCTTCCATATCCGGCTTGAATCTGAGATACCGTTCATTACGTCATTCTTAATATCAGACTTGAGAACTTGGACAGATGCTGCATTTACAAGTTGAAGCAATATGCCTGGTTCTATTCTGTATGCCACATGGCCGGCCGAGCTCTCCCCCAAAGTAGTGGAGTCAACAACAGGCCTGATACCTTCAATGAATTCTTCATAGGAATACGATTGGTGAAAGGTAATGAATTTTATTCTCCCGGCATTTTTTATGGCATCCAGCGTTGTAGAGACACCGCCACTCCGCATTCTTTCATAACTTTCAACTATCCTCAGCGCAGCATAAGTCTTTCCCGTTCCAGGTGGACCGTAAAAAATAAGATTAGGATTAAATTTTAGAAGATTTGCATACTTATCGTATTCTGCCAACTCCTCATCGTCAGGCGTATCGTCTTCATCCTCAGGTGGTGTTCCACCGCCTTCTTGTGTTTCTGTTCGCGTACCAGCGGCAAAGTATCTCTTTCGCCCTACCAGAATGTTATCGTAAAGCGCAATTGGATTCGTAACGGTAAAATAACCGGACTCGCCGAGAGCCTGCAAACCCGAAGTCAAATATGCTTCCTTCTTCCTGGCTTTATCTTCCTTTGCATATTCAAGAAGCTTCTTAAGAGCATATCGTTCTCCCGCAACATTCTTATCGGTGTACAAGTCCTGCAATGTTTCGTATGTTTTGAATCTCCCTCCGTCCATGATCTGAATCGAAGTTATTTCAGTCTTTTCGGAATCATTAATCACGACTCTTATATCGCCATCGTTAAACTGCCGACTATAACTTTCCAATGTCACATAGAGGTTGCGAATATTATTTCTGAAATCAATTGCTTCTGGTGCTGGACAACCCGAGCTGGTCGTGATTTTATGGAAACCGCATTTCTTGACACTTTTTGAACTTTTATTCAATAAATTTAGATCAAGCTCAAAATACCGATAACGCAAAAATTCATCACTAAGTCTGATTGGCGGATCAAATGTCTTGATTTCGTCAAAGAAAACAACTCCGGAATCTTCTTTACGGATGGGATTTGGTTTCTGACCATATTCCCGTACCCTCCAAAGGCTACCGATTTTCCCTTCAAAGATCGGGTAAACATAATCGCCAGATTTAATCCCTCCATACCATTCTGAGCCTTCAGGCCCTGCGGTGTAGAACTTTTCTTTTATCTGTTCAGGATATTTACTGCTGAACTTACCAAGATATAAAGCCATAAAGTCCTCCAGATGTTTCAGTCTTCAGGTAAATTGATTCTAATCTCTTGGGGGCAGGTCTTGTTCCGTGCATTACTATCATTCATTGCGCCGTCTTGTCGCCTTCCTTCTTCAACGTCATATATTTCTACCAGTATTCTTCAATAATTGCAATTATTTTCAACTGGCGAGTATTCAGGTGTACAGAGCTCAGAATCCCTTCTAACAAACAATCGCCCTCAATCGTCCCGATAATTCTGCGGGGTACAACTGGAAATTGTTACAACGAATAAATTACAATCAGACCGACTGTAAGAAACAAGACCTGACTCTACTAATTCCTTCGTTCCTTGCCTATTGAGCAATAAAGCTTCCTTCTCACTCATAGGGTTCCCACCCCAATTTGATACGCCAGTTTTTACTCTTGTAAATTATTAGGTGCCCTCGCCGTGCCATGATAGCAATGACATCAGCCACTTTACGGGCAAATTGTTTATGAGGCGTTCCTCTCGTACGAATCTTCCAACGCTTAAGAATATAAGTTGCCATATAATCTCTTACGCATGTTTCATTCGGTCTTTCATGAAGTATTTCGATGATTGTTTTACCCAATATATATGGCTTAACTCGTAAAGCCTCATGTATGTTCTTGGGAATTCCTTCGTCTTTGTCTGAAAAAAAGGTTAATAGCTCTTCTGGAAGCTCAGTTTCAGCATGTTCTGTGACGTCGTCTCCCTCGTCAAATGCTTCTTCCTCTGTATCAAATTCCTCAAAATCGGCAAGTCCTTCCATAGTATCTTCTTGTTGAGATCCGTTTTGCTCATCTGCATTGAACGGCCGTATTCCCATCCGATCAAGGGCTGTCCATAATGAATCCAATGCTACAGCAGGGTTTGCATAATACTGGCTTTCTCTTATACGAACAAATCTCCAACCACACCTCTCCAGTTTTTTCTGCCTGTCCATATCTGCTGCATATTCGTTAAGACCATGCCAGAAATCACCATCACATTCAACTGCAAATTGTGCTTTGTTACCTTGGACAACGAGATCAATGCGTTTATCAGCAAACTTGAATTGGGGGACAACCTTATATCCTCGGCCAGCAATAGCCAGTGCCACATCGACCTCAAACCAGCTGTCGAATGGTTCGGGCGGCTTCTCAATCAACCTATTAGCCCGCAAGGCCATTTCCCGAAGTGTATCTTCACCGATAGGAATTGCCATGGCGGGCTTCGCATTATAAAAATAATCAAGCAACCGGCGTCTGAAACACTGATCGCTAAGGTGACTGCTGGTAAGAGAATGAAAAAGAATCATCTGATCTCGTGCACGACTTGCCGCAACATTAAAACGCCGACGATCAGATTCCTTTGTGAAGACACCAATACGCTCATTGGGCGCAGCAACCATACTCAAAAAAATCACATCTCTTTCATCACCCTGAAAACTGTAAGGATTACCACAAATGAGCCGCCTTTTATCCATCTCCTCAGCACCAAGACGACTCAACAGCATTTCCTCTATCAGATATGCCTGTGCCTCACCCTGCAAAACGATTACTCCCATGGTCATCCCCTGAAATCTTGAATCCTTGCAGTACCTTATGACTTCATTCACAAGAGCTTCTGCTTCGGGTTTGTTCCGGACCCTTTGTCCATCGCCCTCCTTATAGCCCTTTTGGACGTATATTGACCTTAAAGGCTCTAACCTATCCGGTGGATATTGCCTTAAAGGTATAAGGGGATCAGTAGAATAACAGAGACTGTTACTGAATTCGATAATCTCCGGCATGCAGCGAAAATGCTCCCGCAACGTAATCTTTGACCCAAACCTTATTCCTCCATGATCGAAAAGGCTTGATTCTATATCAAATGAACTTGCATAGCTGAAATCATAGAGATAATTCCTTATGAGCATTTGAACATCACTTCTGTTAACCCCCACTGCTTCAGGACTTATCTGCTTGTCATCACCGACAATCAATACGCGAGCACCGAGGTATAATAACGGTAATGCCTCTGGGCCACACTGAGAGGCTTCATCAACTATGACGACATCAAAGATCCCCGGACCAGCTTTGACTGTTTCATAGACACGATGAAGCGGCATGATCCATGCTGGTACGGCCTCTCGACATTCGTTAAGGTGGCGTTGTGCATTCATGCGATGGACATGAGCGTGTTTACCGGTTCCCTTGCCAAGTTTTTTCATTGATAACTGCCATGCCATAAGGTTCCGCGTGTGTCCCTCTGTCATACGCGAAAAACAAAACGTCCACGCTTTGACTGATGCTAATTCTGAAATGTCTTTGCGAATCTCATCGGCAAGACGCGCAGAGAGTTTAACCAAACTCTCTGCATCAGACTCAAGAAATTCATGAAGCCAACTTTTTCCACGCGCACAGGCCCAAGCTTTATTCAAAGTCTTAAGGCGCTCAGACCATTTGATAGGATCACTACAACGGGCGAGACTACCAGCTAATAATGGTGCAGCCTCTGCTAACTTTCCGATCATCTCTCTCTTGTTCTTTACCAATAATGCCTTCTGCTGCATGGTCTCGACTTGATTTATCAACTTGATATACTGATTTATATCCCTATTGTTGAGAGCATGAAAAATCTGCACAGTTATGGGATGTATATCTGGTTGAGCTTTAATTACCGCCAGCCTTGTCGTGATCGTAGCAATTTCTTTTTCAATCGCAAGCAAATCAATTCTGGCGAGAACCGATAAGCAAATTTCATGAAATCTGCCAAGCGATGCCATATCTTCCCAACTGGGACTGCTTAAGCCATGCACCGAGTTTATTTGGCCCCTAACGATATCTTTATGATCATAAAGATTAAGAACAAGTTGTAGTGCTTCATGCAATTCCTCAATCTCGGCAACTTGGAGCGGGTATGGGCTATCCGGTCGTTTCGCTTTCCCCTTCCATAGCGACCATGTATTCTCAAGTCGATGTTGAACTGTAAGATGGTCAATCAATTTATTTAGGGTTAAACTATCCGTACAACTTCTTCCGTCGACTTTGACCTTCTTGATGAAATCGCCATGATCTCTTATAGGCTTTGGCTTGAAGATCAGAAAGCCTGTTCCACCGCCAGTTGCAAAATGATCCCTAAGTGTCGTGGCATCATTAAGAAGTTTCTTCTTTTCCATGTCAGCTGGAATAGTTATATCATATGTATAAACAATCGAAGCTAATTCATGAAGACCCTTGGCGTGTATTGAGGAATGCTTAAGAAGCTCTCGCCATTGCGTATCTTTATCAGTTAGTACATCATAGATGGCATGCCTAATCCACTCCAATGGCCTTTTCTGAATGTTTTCTATAGCGATAATAAGATTGCCAACACGCTGAGTTAGCAACTGGATAAATTCCTTCTCGGCCTTCAGCAGTGCCCGTGCTTCGGTTGATTGTAGCGACTCAGCATTTGCAGCAACCCTCTCCTTTCCAGCATTCTCTCTCGCAAAAAGAGATTTAATTGCCTCTAATTCTGGCAGGTCTGTTTGGGTATTAGGAAGTCTAAGGCTCAATTGTCTCTCAGTCTCATCGTCGATTTGAACAATGTCGCGGCAAAGGCAATTTAGCTCATCTCTTGATAGTGGCAGCTGAACCTCGGGGGGAATTGTATCTTGTAGCCATTCGAACCCTGCTTCTTCTTGCTTCAGTCTGCGGGCGATTTCCGCAGCTGTACCGCTATACTCTCCATCTGCAATTATGTGCTTGTAAGTTTCTTGCTCTCTGAGCGCGATAATTTTGGCATCAGCCTCTGCTTTGGCTTCTCGATTTTCTTTGATCTGTCTTTCGAGTTGAGCAATCTGATTGATTGCTTCGCCGTTATGCCACCTATCATGTCTTATTAAAATTCCCCGGACACTCTCCTCCATAGACTCCTTTTCTTGTGGACCACTGCCTAATAGATTGATACACAAAGGTTTTATGTCGATTGGTAATTTGTCATGAAGTACTTGAAGTGCGCGCGGTGTTTTCGCTGTAACAAGAACTCGTTTGCCCGTTGCAAGCAAATGACAGATAAGGTTAGCGATAGTATGGGACTTGCCTGTACCAGGTGGGCCTTGTACCAAAACACCCCGCTGACTGTTCAGAGTCAACATGATTCGCCGCTGTTCTTCATTAGCTAAAAGGGGAAAATAGATCTCGGTGTCTTTCATGTTGACAACGCTTTCGCTATGCTCTATATCCGAAGTTTTTCCATTAGGCAACATTTCTGAGAGATCAAGAAATTCCAGTGGAACCTTTTCTCCTGCCTCTATTTGCTTCCTGATTTCTGATAGTAACTCTTCGAGTCCCCTCATTGATCTCTTGCGAAGTATGAGAGCTGGGGCATATTCTATAATAGGTTTAGTGCTAATATTGCTTGATGGATTTATGTGATCCGAGAAATATTCACCTTGGCCACCGTCTGAAAGAGAATTGGCAACAGCAGAAAGGAGTCCATCTACAGCTGCTTGATCCCAAAGGTTATCACGCAGCTTCCGCCCTTCTTCTTTGAGTTTTTGAGAATCAGAAGGTAAATCTCCTGTATCCAACATATCGAATTCCACTTCAACCTTATCTCCATCAGCAGACGGGCCGACTGTAAAGATGCCTCGATGAGGCTCAAATGAAAGAGATGCCTTAGCGGCAATGATATGTCTTTTTATTTCATTTCCGGATGTGGAGCGCCAGGTAAGAAGCCCAAAACAAAACACTAACTCATATTGCTCGCCAAGCTTTTGCTGTTCCTGATAGATAAAGAAAAGATCTGCATAGACTTTTTGAACTGCTGAGTATCGGCTATATTGCTCAGTCCAAGGAAGCCATTGCTTATCAATATACTCCTCCCAGATTTTTTGTATTTCAGGAAACTCATTGAGAGAAAGATCCAACTGTAAGGAGTATTTTTCACCTGTTTCATCACTTTGTTCTTCTCTGCTTACACAAATAGCCTCCTTTAAAAGAGGAATGTCTTTAATATTGTGTAAAGTGTCGTAGTCAACCCAATCGCGGCATTTCTCAGGAATCTTAGGTAGTGGAGGTTCGGGAAACTTCTTTATCTCAATCCAAATATCGTCACTGTGCTCCTCATTTGCCCCCCATATGCGGGTGTAACAATTCTTTTCATGTGGTATTTCACATGCCCACATTTTTTTGTGATATTCATCAATGCTTCGAATAACTTTGTGGCTGAGACGGGCTATGGTTGATAAGAAGTCTATAAGACGGAGTATTTTTTCTCTCGGGATATTATTCGACGTTTGATCACTATCAATCATATTGGCTCTTCCAATGCCTATTGTCGAGCACCTCGTCCTGTGTTATAAGACCCAGTGCGATAATAGCATGTTTGAGGAAATTTCTGCATTCCTACAAGAAGACAGCAGCAATTGTTATTGATACCTGACCACTTTTCTATATATATCGAGTTGTTTCCACCTATACAAATTAAAGTATCCTGTGAAAAATCAGCACTTCGATAAAGCAAGAGTTTGATCTAATGCTAAGCGAAGATTCTGTTCTAAGTATTATCGACATACATATTTGTACCAGTAATGCTCAATAAATTCAAGCAATTGAGAACGTTTAGTTGCAGGTGAAGTCCAGGTGAAGCTTATACCCGCCAAACGGATTGTAGAATGGTTGTCCATAAATCCTTTTATTTTTCGAAGTTGTAAAAGCTCAACCGTAGATAATTAGAAGCGCTGACTTTTACTGTCCTCTAAAGAGATGTTTTATGGACACGATTCCATTTTCTAATGTGAACGGGGGGTCTATTGACAATAAATGGGCATAATAGTATATTTTAAGATATGAAAGATAATATTTCAGATGCTGAAATAAAATACATAAAGCGGAGATTGGCACCCAAGATCAGAGAAATCATTGGGAAGTTCCCTGCTGTCGTCGTCACCGGTGCACGCCAGGTCGGTAAAAGTACCATGCTACAGAACGAATTCCGGGAATTTACCTATCTGACCATGGACGATTATGACATTGTGGAAAGGGCCAGACTTGACCCCCAATCTCTCTGGAGAGAAAGTGATCATATAATAATCGACGAGGCACAGAAGGTGCCCGGCCTGTTTAATGCAGTCAAGCTAACTATTGACAGCTCTCCTAAAAAGAAGCGGTTTATCCTTTCCGGCTCCTCTAACCTTCTTCTAATGGAAAAGATCACCGAATCCCTTGCCGGAAGGGCGATCTATTTTGACCTCCTGCCAATGACATACGGTGAGACCATGGGAAATATAACACCGGAGAATTTCCTTCACTTGTGGGACGGTAAGTACATCGAGAAGGAACAAACCGTCAAGGAGATCTCTCCCCTGCCGCTCATGATGAGGGGTTTTATGCCGTCGCTTTTGGGAATGAAAGATCACGGCGATGTCCTACTTTGGCTCGAGGGTTATGTCAAGACATATCTCGAAAGAGACCTGCGGGAACTTTCACAGATAGAGTCTCTTGTTGATTTTAGGAAAGTGATGCAGACGCTGGCTTTGAGAACCGGCAATATTTTAAATCAGGCTGATGTGGCTAAAGACAGCGGGATTAGCCATCCGACCACGCATCGGTACATAAAACTCCTTGAGATATCTAACATCATTCAGCGAGTCCCAGGGTTTTTTAGAAGTCATGGTAAACGCATTGTGAAGTCGCCCAAGGTATATTTTGTTGATCCTGCATTGAGCATATTCCTGTCAGGATATCTTGATGAGGAGTCTTTGATCCGTTCGCGAGAAGTTGGGGGCTATTTTGAAACCATGGTCTTTCTTCATGTGCGGGAGCTATGCGAGATGATGAAGCCAAGAGCGACAATCCATTACTGGCGCACTACAACAGGAAAAGAAGTGGATTTAGTTTTAGAACACGGCAAGAAAATATTGGCACTTGAGGTAAAGATGACCGGCAACCCTACGGTGCGTGATATAAAAAACCTTCTTCTGTTTATAGATGAATACCCTGAGACAGTCAGGGGAGTCCTCGTACACACCGGTAAAGCTATCAAGTGGCTTCATTCAAAGGTTATCGCAGTTCCCTGGTGGTGGCTCGACATGTGATTTACGCAATCTCAAGAAGTAACACCGAATCACGGCATATAAAAGATCATCAAAAAATGGAAGAGTATAAACACATAGACAAAAAATATCTCCGGGAAGTAAGGAAATTACAATATCCGAAAAGATATCGCAAGAGGGGCACCATGCTTTTCATCTACCGTACTGCCCAGGTGGTTTTAATAATTTTTACAATCATAGCAGTAATGGGTATTTATGGATCTCTTTCAGGTAAGCAGGGAGAGTTCTGGGATATAGCTGAAACTGTAGGTAACATCGCGCTCATCTTGCTTATCATTACTATCATCCTCTATTTTTCTGCAAAAGATGATATTAGATGGAACCCCGATGTATATGTGATGTATCTCGATAAGTATTGAGGTTTAATGAAATGAGAGAATACATGCATGTTGATAAAAAATACCTGGACGAAATCGAAAAGTTAAAAGACAAAGGCCGGTTCAGATCTCCTGTTAGGAATGAAAGCCTTATTATAACGGTCAGGAGACTAAGAAAGACTGTTCTTCAATTCATTGTACTTTTTGTCATCGTTGGATGCCTAACTTTGTTTATTGCCCCTCAAGAACATCTGTTGCATCTCAGCGTGACTATAGGAGGAGCATTATTGATAGGTAATGCTATATTGATCTGGATTTCTTTTGAGCAGTAATTTGAAATATAAATTGGAAGGAATACATGAAGATGAGAAGACTCACTACGATAGTTTCAATAAGTTGTTGACTTATAAGGATAAATCTATTATGCTTATTGCAATGTGCAAAGTGCGATGTGCATAATGCGACATGGAAGGAGCGTGTATGCAGGATCCATTTACGCTACAAGTGGCTAAGCGTGAAAATTTTTGCGACAGGGACAAGGAAAAGGCGGAACTACTTGACCATATCAGGAACAACCATCACGTCGTTCTGTCTGCCAAACGGAAAATAGGCAAGTCCTCTCTTGTCGAACAGGTTTTCAATGAGATCGAACAAGAAGGTATACTTACTGTCTATGCCGACCTCTTTTCGGTTACAAGTGAAAAGGATTTTGTCTCTATCTTTGCTACATCAATAGTTAAAGGCATAGGCAGAGGGGCAGCGGATGCCCGTTCATTCCAAGCGAAGATCGGAGCCCTCTTTTCGAGAATCGTGCCGAGCCTGGAGTTTAAACCAGATGGAGCCAAGATTGAGGTTCGGTTGGACAAGGCTGCCGGTGTAAATCTCCTTCTGGAAGACCTTATGGACGGTCTTTACAAACATGTCCAAAGAAAAAAACAACGAGCAACAGTGTGTCTTGACGAGTTTCAAGAGATAACTGTCCTTAAAGAATCAAAGAAAATCGAGGGTACCTTGAGGTCGCGCATACAGTTCGGTGAAAACGTGAACTTTCTTTTTGTTGGTAGCAGACGGCGAATATTAAAGGACATGTTCAACAACAAGAACAGACCGTTCTATAAGATCGCATACCCGATGGACATTGCGGAAATCCCCCGAGAAGACTTCATGGCTTACATTCAGGAAAGATTTAAATCAACCGAAAAGACCTGTTCGCCATCTGTAGCCAGCCTTATTTACGACTCCGTTGCAGGGCATACCTATTATGTCCAAAAACTCGCTTCACTGAGCTGGTGCAGGACAGAACTCCTGTGTGATGAACACATCGTGCGTGCAGCGTACAAGAACCTGCTCAAGATCGAGGCTGCGACAGAACTTGAGGGCGTATGGAGAGGACTTTCTCTTGGCCAAAAAAGTGTCATGAAGGCGCTCGCAAAGGATCCTACGAAGTCTCCTTATTCCTTGGAGTACTCAAGTACATATGGTTTGGCGACCGGAACGATACGACGTGCAATAGAAGCCCTTCTGTCTGAGGATCTGGTTGAAATATCGCCCGATGGGACATATGGACTAACCAACCCCGTCTTCCGTGCGTGGCTAAACGACATGTCTTCCAGTATTAATTTGTAGTCTCCATCCCTAACCGAAACGCGTCGCCTCTTGACAGGGTAACAGGAATGAATCGGAAGACGTTGCAGGTTTGCATTGTAATAGGCGGCAGGGTTCTCCGGAATGTGCAGCAGTGTTCTTGCCCGTATGAAAAATAACCATCCAGTCAACCTGAAAAAGGCTTCATCAGCAGATTTCAAAAATCCAGAAAGCAGCTTAATCGGTATTGCACCGGCCAGGGGATTAAGAAAGACTATTCTTCAATTCATTGTACTTTTTTGCATCGTTGGATGCATAGCCTTGTTTATTGCCCCTCATGAACATCTGTTGCATCTCAGCGTGACTATAGGAGGAGCATTATTGATAGGTAATGCTATATTGATGTGGATCGCCTTTGAGCAATAATTTGAAATATAATAATGTGATACATTGATGTTAAGCCCCAGTTCAGGAGATGCGCATGAAAAAAGTAGTGACAAACTGGTTTGAAAAAACAGGGATTCACGATTAGCAGAGTCATCCATTTCGATACAAGTTCTCTCGTAAAATGGTACGTCAATGATCCCTGATCAGATGACTTAGAAAAATATTGCAACAGCATGTTTCTGTTGTCTACCAGTTTTTTCATGGTACACTATTTATCAGACATATCCAATCAAAGTTTGTCTATGGAGAAGATCATAAGGGATTATAGGTGATGTAACAAATGGCCATGAAAACCATAAAATTGGAAATCCCTTTTCAAAAACTTCTGTCAATTATTGATCAGCTTGGCCCTGATGAAAAACTGCTTCTGAAAAAGAAACTTGAAAAACAAAAAATTACCACATGGCAGAAAAGGTTCGAAAAGGCTTTAAATCAGCTTGGTAAAAAAAATATTGGGTTTTCAAAAAAGAAAGTTGCCAAAGACGTAAAAAAGGCGATTGCCGAGGTGCGCAGCATTACTAAAAATTAGGGTTGTCATCGATACCAAAAATATTGTTGTAAGGCTGTTATTTCTTCCAAGGGCACTCCGAGGAAGATTCTCGCGGCTTCATTTCCTCACAGCAGTATCCAAAATTGTAAATCAAAAACAGCTTTTTTAAAAATATCCTGAACGCTTTTATTTGTTGTGTCAATCACGATTTGAGCCGGTACTTTCTTGAAATATTTAAACATCTTTCTTGTAAATTCATATTTATCACGATAGGTGAAACTGAACAGCCAGTCACCACCCCGCTCGTTCTTCTTTTTCATTTGAATTCTCTCATACAGAACCTTTCTCTTAGCAATTAATTTTATTGTGACAATTTTAGGAAAGGGTAATGCAGCCCTTAAGAAACCCTCTCTGCTATTTAGACCAGTCGTCTCAAGAATACAATTCCTCCACCCCTGCTTTGACAGGTCAGAAAAAAGGTTGACCCATGCATTTGCCTCTCCTTCTTCTGAAGAAGGAAACTTCTTGCGATATTTGCCTATATTGAAAGTGGGCACGTTATATTTTCTTGCAAGCTTTTTGCTTAATGTTGTTTTCCCAGCTCCAGGCAATCCAATTATATGAATTATTGGCAGGACGTTTTTTTTCACTGTACAAGATTTCCTGAAAGAGCCTTGCTTAAAGCATCTATAGGATACTTATACTTCAATGCACTCATCGGAGTCCTGTTTATAATATGATTGATCTGGAGTATCTTTAATGTTACCTATTCCCCCTGCCCCCAAAATCTGAGCTTCATATTGATAGGCAAGGTCATTCATTGATCCCAGCACACTCTTGTTCATGGTCTTTGCAAAGCTTATTGTCTGATACTCCTGCATTATTCTATTTATTTCATGAAGCCCGAAGCCCTCATTCTGCAAATTGTAGTTCAGGCTAATGAGAAACTCCTCTTCTATGTTCTTCAGGTTAGCCTTGAGGACTTTGGGGATAAGGAATGTATACAAGGTTTTTTCATTGGTAAAAATGACACATTTTCTCCTGTCTATTCTGAGCAGGTTGGCATACCAGTTCCCAAGTCCTTCAGTGTGTAAGACGTTTTTGTCAGGTTCGAGAAGTGGGACATTAAGCTCTTTCAGGAGTTTCTTTGTGCAATGGATTATTCTCATGCTTTCCAATGAACATTCATTGCAGCAATCCTAAACAATAAATAGTCGCAAATATAATCTTTGCGACTATTTATTGACATTGTATCTATATCGTACCTCCCAAATTAGTTACCGTACATTTATTTTCTCGATATCTAAGACCTTACAGAGACGGATCAGGGTAAACAGCGTAATATTTTTTTTCCCATCTTCTATTTTTGAAATATCCGGCTGTTTCATTCCGATCCTAATGGCCAGTTGCTTTTGGCTCATTCCTTTCTGAATTCGTGCATCTCTGATTTCCATGCCGATGGTACGAAATGTTACCGGAGTTCCACCCTTTGCCTTTCGCTGTTTATGCTGATCCTTTTCTAAAATCTGTTCATAGATAGTCTCCCACCAGTCTCTAAAGTCTGATCTCCGTATGCGCTTTATCCAGTATGTTCTAATCTTTGGCCATGTCTCAACAAATTGTCTCCTGGTGATTATGGAAAACAATTCCTCCGGTTTATCGCAACGTGACAAAAGAGTAACAACGCGCTCAGCAAACTTGGGATGATCTGAGTCCTTAAGAATCCCCCTTGTCTCCTTGAGGGCTTTCTGATTCAAATCCCAGAAATACTTTTCAATACTCATTCCCGATAACCTCTTTTATGAACTGCTTTATCTCATTTTCCAAATATACAATCATCTCCTTGGAATTAAAGTTCAGATCATAGATTTCCATATCAATAAGGGCCAGTTTGAGATCCTCTCTTGAAAATGTCCTGTACCAATGAATAATTCCTTTCTGTAATTGTGCAGGGATGTTTTTCATGAATACGTGCAAAGGCTGTATTGTTTTTGAAAGCATATAGACATCAAATACATCCCTTGCTTCCTTGCGGCCCTCCATGATCTGCCTGCCCACCTCATTAATTACGGGTTGAGTTCCGGAAATAGCAGCTATTTTCTGAAAATATATATTTTCAGCGCTGTACACCCTGACGTCCTCAATTTTGCGGACCTCCGGCCTTGTGAAAAGAACATCCTCAACAAAATCAATTTTCAAGGGTCTGCTCGATCCTTTAACCGGTAATGTGTAAAATCTAACCTTGGCTCTTCCTCCAGCAGTAAGCTCGGATTCGAGGTGTATCTTCTTGTTCGCCTGTTTTTCAAACGCAGAAATCAGATGCTGTATTTCTTTTACATCGTATTTTGGTGAGAAGAAATCCAGGTCAGCAGAAAAACGGTGATGCAAATAATACAATTCAAGGGCAGTCCCACCAGCAAGCGCAAAATGCCTCGCTTCTCTGGAAAAGACATCGAGAACATGTTTCTGTGCATCTCTTATCTTTATATCCATCTGAAAGAAATCCTATAGTTAATAAGCTATATTAATATAGATTATAACCTATATATTATTCTTGTCAAGTGTAATCAGTCCAATTGTGGAAATTTCATCAGATTATGCCTCAGAGACTGAAACAAGATATCTTGATAGAAAATGTTTGTACAATTATACTAACAATTAATAAGGAGGTGGATACCATGAAATTCGTTAATGTCCGAGAATTCAGTTCCTCAGTAACAAAGCTTCTCAGGGATTATGTGGGAAAGGGGCAGAGAATAGTAATCACAAAGAGAGGCAAACCGGTCGGTTTGATAATTCCATTCAAAGATAAGATTGCTGTTGCCGAGGCATTGCTTGAAGAGGCAGATTCCTTGCTTAAGGAGAGCGGTATCACTGAAGTTGATGTCCTGAAAACGCTGGAAAAGGTAAGAAAAAAAGTTTATGCCTAAGGTTGTAATAGATGCAAATGTTATCGTTTCAGCGATGTTCGGGGGTACACCGAGAAAGGCATTTTTAAAGGCACTGAGACCTTGCGATGTATATGTTTCTCCTGAGATAAAGCTCGAACTAACCGGCCTTCTGGATGAGCTTGAAAACAAGCTCGATAGATCCAAGATGAGACGTCTTCGCTCAATAACTTTAAACCTTCTTTCAATCTCTAAAGAGGTTGCGGCAATTAAGAAGATAGCCCTCTCAAGGGATAAAAAGGACAATGCCTATCTGAACCTTTGTCTCAGAGTGAGGGCAGACTTTCTTTTGACTGGAGACAAAGTCTTCCTTGAAATCTCGCCCAAAAAACTAAAACCTTCAGGATTAAACAAGCTCAAGATAGTCTCACCAGACGCATTTTTGTCTGAATCGAAATAAGTCTATCTGTTTGTAGTCACACAGTTCCTGATGTAGTCAATGACGGTCGATCAAATTCTTTTATATGAAACTGTCATAATATGAACTCAATTTCCCCATTTCTTGTTTTTTTCCGTACCTTGACATTCCATGCGAAAAACATATAAAGAATTATGGGACTATAAATGGAAGAGTATAAACACATAGACAAGAAATATCTCCGGGAAGTAAGGAAATTACAACATCCAAAAAGATATCGTAAGAGGTCCACTATGCGTTTCATCTACCGTACTGCCCAGGTGATTTTAATAATTTTTACGATTGCAGCAGTACTCGGTATTTATGGATCGCTGTCAGGTAGGAACGGAGAGTTCTGGGATATGGCAGAAACTGTAGGCAACATCGCTCTCATCTTGCTTATCATTACTATCATCCTCTATTTTGCTTCAAAAGATGATATTAGATGGAACCCCGATGTATATGTGATGTATCTCGATAAGGATTGATAATTTTTTGAGCAATGAATGCTTTCCAAATCAAATAAATAATGAATATCATTAGAAACATGCAACATTTATGATTTGTTACAGATCCTCACCTTCTTCCTATAAACAGCTACGCAAGCCTTGATAAAGATGTGGGGTACTCATGAAACTGAATATGTCAAAATCTGCCCACCATGTTGATTTTTATCTAAAGCAGAGAGTTAAATACCCATGTGAGGCAGATTCACGATATAAACATAAATCTTCAATATTTTGAACCCAAAAGGCAATACTGGCGCACTCGATATCTTCCTCTTATAGTGAAGTTTATAAATTCCCTCGAGACTGAATGATTGAATATATAGTGCGCCACGAGGTTGCACAAAAGATGAGGGAGGGCCCCTCGGAGCCAGCTTGCAGGAGCCGGCTTCAAACCACCTTAAGCTGCTGTGATCAGAAATGGCCATGGTGGTGAGCATTAATGGAAAAGGCATGGCATAAGACCGTGTCAGGTGAGGATCAAGGAGATGAGCGCAAGCGATCCGCTGATGAGGTGTCGTAACAATCTCCGACGATGTCAAAACTGGTGGCTATATGGACACCAGGATAAGTTCAGGGGAAACCTGTTTACTGCCTGAACGGCATCTGGCATAAAGGCGGCATGAACTTGATTCAGGCTTTTGTGTGGAACGTGGGAACACTTCATGTGATGTTAAGAGAAACCCTATAAGTGAACCCCACGAAGGGGGAGAGTATCGATGCACATGGAGGGGGCGGATCATCCCGTATTAGTGTTGATATCCTTGTAATGAGGAAGTAGCGAAGGGGATGAGTCAGTTCATAGGGAGCTTTGGGTCAACCAGACATCTGGGAAGAGCTCTATTTCTCTATGTAGGCTTGGAGCCGTGAGGTTTCTTGATGAACGCTGGCACGAGCCGTATGAGCTGAGAGGTTCACGTACGGTTCTGTGAGGGCGTGGGGGTGAGATTCCCCTGCGCTACTCGACTCGTTAACTTTACAAATTCCCCAAAAACTGTAAAATTGAAACAGTAATAGTTAGGAGAAAGTTGAGTTTAAGCTTGAAAGAATCAGCTGTCTTTATATTCATAAGATACTGTTTATGATAAACCAGTTATTTCTTTATTTGGGTCTTGAGCATGGTCAAGTCATTCCGTGGGGGGAGATTATTGGACTTTTTTTATTTCTTGCAGGATTTATCTTTGGTCTTGGAGCTGTAACTGTTATTGATATTCACGGATTTTTAGGTAGAAAATCGTCTTATTGGACAGAAGCAACTATAAGAACTCATAAGGTTACCAAACCGCTTATTTGGTTAGGTATTGGATTAGCTATACTTGGTGGTCTAATATTCTATAGAAAAGTTGGCTTTTCAAGTATTGCTGTAATTCATTCAGTTTTGGCATGCATACTTATCATTAACGGAATATTTCTTTCTTTTTGGGTAAGCCCACGTCTTTTACAAAGAGAGAGAGAGGGAAAAGCTAAAGAAATTCTTCCCATGAGTTTACAAAAAAAGATTGCAGTAAGTTTTGTTGTTTCAATTATGGGATGGTGGGGAAGCTTAATACTACTTGTATGGTATCTCATTGTCTTACGATAACTTTCTATATGCTCACTTTAACCCACAATTCATTTATCTCCTAAAAACCACCTTATTCAAAAATCAATTCGCAATCTCTATCCCTCAAAGTTTTACTATAGGACATTATGTCCTGGTGTCAGGGCAAAATGTCCGATAGAATTATTGATAACAGTCATAAATAATATAAAATCAATACGTTATAAACGGGCATGATTCTTGTGATTGACTATCATTACTAATGCTTATAAAGCATTACGGGAAGGAGATTATGAACGAATGCAAAAGGGAATAATTAACGTCATTCTGTTATTTCTTTTTGTCTTCTCTTGTTTAACAGTGCCTGCTTTTGCAGAGACGGGACAGGATTACAAGCAAAGAAAAAATATAAGTTTAACTGCTTTAGCAATACATCAATTCAATTCGGATCTCGATAACGGAGGCGATTTAAGTGTCAATCGATATTTTTTACAAATTGATTGGGACAAGAGAATAAGCGACACAGTGTATACTGGGTTAAGCCTGCAATATAATTTAAATGATTATTCCTTTAGCGAAACAGCATCTTTATGGCGTCTTAAGGCATTTGAACAAGTGCACAGCCTCGGATTGGGAATTAAATTCATGTATAACATAGATCGGGACTGGAGGATTTTTATAGTGCCCTCAATCGAATTTTCAGGAGAATCCGGGGCACAAGTGAACGATTCATTAATTTATGGCGGTATCGTAGCGACAGCGTACAGGATAAGTCCTGATTTGTCGATAGGAGCAGGTGTAGGCGTCTTCAGCAGACTTGAAGAGATAAGCTCGTTTCCCATGATTGTAATTGACTGGAAGATTACGGAAAAACTCAGACTATCCAATCCGTTCAGAGGTGGTCCATCGGGGCCGGCCGGACTTGAGCTTTCTTATGCGATTAACAAAAGCTGGGAAATGGGAGTTGGCGGCGCATACAGGTCTTTCCGTTTCCGACTGAACGACGAAGGGATTACAAGCAAGGGAATTTTTCAGGATAGGTCAGTGCCAGTATGGGGACGGTTATCCTGGGATCATGGTTTACGTGCAAAAATCGCTATTAGTGCTGGTGCGTTCGTTGCTGGAAAGATGAAAATAGAAGATCAAGATGGTAACGAGATTACAGAAGATAATTATAATACCGCTCCTTTCGTAGCGTTGACTGTTTCTATAATGTTCTAATAAATGTTTATTAAAAGAGGAGGGGTCTGTATGAACTTATTCGTTGTCATCTAATCTGCAGACCTAGAGATTATTTAGATAAATAATTATGATAATCAAGGGTTCGTATGGTAATAAACCTGCAAGAATTCTATGTATACTAATTCTTTCCGTGGTGCTTTTAACAGCATGTGATGTTGGCGTAAAGCAGGTGGGACCACCTCTCGACGTTGTGTCTTTTGTTGACCTTGAACGATATATGGGTACCTGGTACGAGATTGCTCGGTATCCTCACCGTTTTCAGGAAGGCTGCGTGGGCACCACTGCAACCTATAGTCTCCGAGATGACGGTAAAGTCGATGTTCTGAACCAGTGCTATAAAGGAAAGGTTGACGGCGAACTCAAAAAAGCGCATGGAAAGGCATGGGTTGTAGATTCTGGAACAAATGCAAAGCTTAAGGTGTCATTTTTCTGGCCCTTTACAGGAGACTACTGGATTATTGACCTCGGTGAAAGATATGAATACGCAGTTGTTGGTCATCCAGACAGAAGATACCTTTGGATTCTGAGCAGATCTCCTGAAATGGATGATCAACTTTATAATAATATTATAGAAAAATTAAAAACACAATCATACGATACGGAAAAATTAATTCGGATGATCCAAATGAAAAAGACTCAATAAGTCCTCTATCGGAAATTTTTGACGTTATCATAAAATCCTGAATACCCTGCTCCAACGTCATATAATATAAACAGCCATAAGGGCAAACCAAAGCAATGACATACAAAGAGGAGAAACAGATCATGAAACTTAAAGATTATCTTGAAAAGAAAAGTGGGATTAGCATTCTTTCCACGGCTGACAGTGATGGCAAGGTGACAACAGCGATATATTCTAAGCCGCGTTTTTTGGAGGATAATACCGTAGCATTTATTATGAGAGAACGTTTAACGTATCACAATCTCCAAACCAATCCGCATGCCGCTTTTATGTTCATTGAAGAAAGTGCAGGCTATCAGGGAATAAGACTCTTTCTGAAGAAGATCAGAGAAGATGATGATCCTGAGCTTATTGCAAAGATGACGAGGAGGAATCTTACACCTGAACAAGACAGACAGAAAGGTCCAAAGCATCTTGTCATATGTAGTGTTGAAATGATACTTCCCCTGATTGGTACTGAAAAGAGCTCTGTGACTGTTGCGTGAGTAACTGAAAGACTGGACCACAATTCGTTAACTTTCCAATACCCGCTAAATTCATGCTATGTATAAATATTCTTCAATTTCTTGATCCCCCCTTACACGGGCTAATATTTTCACAAAGTATTGCACAAAAATTAAAATATAAGTTAATTTTTATACAAAATGAAATCAAAGACTACGACCTCTAATGCCGAGTGCTTCATGTAAAACCTTAATAGCTGCCCACCATTCACCTTCTGTTTGCATCTAAAATTCAACTACTCAACCATTTCCATAACGGCAGGAAATGAATCTCCAGTTCCCCGGATGTTTCTTTTGCTTCATAGTCCCAGGTCAGCACCAACAGGTTATCACACCTTGTCTCCCGGGCGGCCTTAACGAGTGCATGTGTTTCTCTTTTTTTCGTCTTATAATGATCAATGTCATAACATACCTGTATTAACTGTCTGATCTTCAAACCTTCCTTGACAGCAAAATCCACTTCCTTGCCGTCTTTACTCTTATAGTAATAGAACTCCTTTCCTCTTCTCAAAAGTTCTATAGCAGCCATATTCTTCATTAATCGTCCTGTGTCAGGGGCTGTCTTGAACTTGACCGCATTGATCACACCTGTATCATATGCATAGACCTTTTTAGGGCTTTTCAGTTGCTCTTTGACTTTATGGGAATACCTTATGGTATGTAATAGACAGTTATAATCATATAATCAGACGAACCTCCTTCCCGGAGTCAACGCAAATTGTTGTCTTCGTAGGGATTAACCTTTCTTGGATAAAATTACACCTTTTTTGAAGGGCTGTAAACTGTTTAGGAGGAAGTAGTTCACGTTGATAACCAAAGTTGCGTGTCATTTGTTCTTATGTCAAAACATTACACAAAACGGCCTATTTTATAGAGATTTTTAAAGATTAAAGGAGTACCTGTGTTAAAATTTATAGAGTGGCAATAATCAGCGTAAAAAACCTTTCAAAGACATTTGATGGCATCACTGCGGTCAACGATATATCGTTTGAGGTACAGGAAGGTACTATCTTCGGGTTCCTTGGGCCGAATGGAGCAGGGAAGACAACGACAATAAACATCCTCTGCACCCTCCTCTCCCCTACTTCAGGAAGTGCATCGATTGCAGGACATGATTGCATGAAGAAACCTTCTGAGGTCAGAAAGGCTATAGGAATAGTCTTTCAGGATACAACACTCGATAAAGACCTTACAGCCTATGAAAACCTTATCTTTCATGCTTATCTTTATAACGTTCCCAAAAGAGAGATGCGTGACCGAGTCCATGACGCATTGAAGTTCGTAGACCTCTATGACAGAAAAGACGACCTTGTGAAAAAATTCTCCGGGGGCATGAAGCGAAGGCTTGAAGTGGCACGAGGGATGATCCACCATCCGAGGGTCCTCTTTCTTGATGAACCAACGCTCGGACTTGACCCGCAAAGCAGAAATAACCTCTGGGAATTCATTGCAAAACTTCCTGAAAAAAATAACGTAACGATCTTTATGACTACGCATTATATGGAAGAGGCGGAGGTCTGTGACAACATTGCAATTATCGACAACGGAAAAATAATATCACTGGGAAGCCCTGATGAATTGAAAAAGACAGTAGGGGGCGATATCGTCTATATAAAGACAACGGACAATGCGATTGCAAAACAAGAAATTGAAAAATTCTTCGGTCTGAGTGTATCGGAGAAGCAGGATGAAATTTATATGACCTGCACCATGGGTGACACATGTATCCCGGATATGATCAGAACGATAGGAGAAAAGGTCATTTCGGTAAGGATTCAGCGGCCGACTCTCAATGATGTCTTTTTGCAGTTGACAGGCAGGGCTATCCGTGAACAAGACGCCTCACCGAACGGAGGGGTAAAAGAATTTATCCGTGCACACCGGAGAAGACATTAAAAATAGCCATCATGGAATTCAATGCGATTTACGTCATAGTTGCCAGGGAATTTAAAAAATTCATTCGTGAGAGGAGTCGCCTCTTTTCGGCAATAGCACGGCCTCTCCTGTGGTTGTTCATCGTTGGTGCCGGAATATCGAGACTCGTTCCCCATGACATGGGTGTACCCTATACGCAATTCATCTTCCCCGGAATCATCGGCATGACCATACTCTTCAGTTCTATTTTTTCCTCGATATCGATTATCTGGGATAAGGAATTCGGGTTCATGAAAGAGATACTTGTTGCTCCTGTTTCACGGTTTTCAATAGTCATCGGGAAGGCCCTCAGCGGTACCATTGTATCAACGCTTCAAGCTATCATTATTCTTGCCCTCTTTCCGGTTGTTGGATTCAAACTCGGTATTTTACAGATCCTATTTATTATCTTCGTCTGCATCAGCATATCGTTCTGTATTTCTGCCTTCGGCATTGTCCTCGCAACATTTTATGAAAGCTACGAAAGTTTCAGCGTCATTATGAACTTTATCATTATGCCCATGTTCTTCCTCTCAGGTGCAATGTACCCTGTCAGACTTCTCCCGGATATTTTACAGATAGCTGCAAAAGTGAATCCTCTCACCTATGGAATTGATGCTTTAAAAAATGCACTTTTCACTCATGAGACAGGCCCGATGGGACCTGATTTTTCTCCGGTAGCAGACGCTGCTATAATTTTTTTGTTATCTGTTGCGTTTGTTTTTATTGCTGCCAAACTTTTTGAGAGAAAGAAGTGAGCCACCTATGCAGAGAGCTTACCCTTTATATATTTATTTTGAGTATAATAGAGACGTTTCCTATTGAGCAGAAATTAAAGAATCACAAAGAAATCTGTAGGGCACAAAATTTATTGAATAAGTTCAATTTTCGTCATTCCTGCGCAGGCAGGAATCCAGCAGCACCTTTCCTGGATTCCCACTTTCGTGGGAATGACATAAACAATCTTGTACCAAGATACAGGTATTTTTTGATTTAAGGATATTTCAATGTGCACCGAGGTGGACAGTGACGATTACTGAGAAAATTCTAGCTGCCCATGCAGGCAAGAAAAAGATTTCACCAGGTGAACTGATCAATGCAAAAGTCGACCTTGTACTTGCAAATGATATAACCGCTCCTATCGCCATATCAGAATTCAAGAAAATTGGCTCAGGCACAGTATTTAACAGAGACAGGATTGCATTCATTCCCGACCATTTTGCCCCCCAGAAGGATATCAAGGCAGCCGAGCAGTGCAAAATGCTGAAAGATTTTTCAAGGGAACATGGGCTGAGCCTCTATTTTGAAGTCGGGAGGATGGGTATAGAACATGCGCTTCTTCCTGAAGAAGGTCTTGTTGTACCCGGAGATTTGATTATCGGCGCTGACAGTCATACCTGCACATATGGTGCACTTGGCGCATTCTCAACCGGTGTTGGCTCTACCGATATTGCTGCCGCAATGGCTTCAGGAGATTGCTGGTTAAAGGTGCCCGAGTCCGTGAAATTCGTCTACTATGGAAAACTAAACAGATGGGTCGGGGGCAAAGATCTCATACTGCATACTATTGGAGATATAGGAGTTGACGGCGCACTCTACAAGGCAATGGAATTCGAAGGGGAAGTTATACAGAAACTTCCTATGCATGGAAGGCTCACCATGTGTAATATGGCCATAGAAGCTGGTGGAAAGAGCGGCATTATTGTTCCTGACAGGATTACAAAATCATATGTGAGGAAAAGGGCTCAGAGACCTCCTCTGTTTTATAAATCTGACAAAAAAGCAACCTATGCAGATATCCGCACATATAACTGTTCAAAGATACCCCTGACGGTATCATGTCCTCACCTTCCTTCTAATACAAGACCTGCTGCTGAGCTCTTTGAGATTGCGATTGATCAGGCTGTTATCGGTTCCTGTACAAACGGAAGGCTCGAGGATTTACGGGAAGCAGCGTCGGTTATAAAGGGAAGGAAGGTAAACCCGAATGCCAGGATGATAGTCATACCGGCAACACAGAAGATCTACAGGCAGGCTATGAAGGAAGGGCTGCTGGATATATTTATTCAGGCCGAAGCAGTCGTATCAACCCCGACCTGCGGTCCGTGTCTCGGAGGACATATGGGAATACTCGCAAAGGGAGAACGGGCGATCGCAACAACAAACAGAAATTTTATAGGAAGGATGGGACACCCTGAAAGCGAGGTCTATCTTGCTAATCCAGCGGTTGCCGCGGCATCAGCAGTTCTCGGGAGAATCGGGACTCCCGAGGAACTGGGATTGTAATGACACCGGAAAAAAAGCTCCAAGAACTTGGCATCGTGCTCCCCGAAGCACCTACCCCGCTCGGTTCCTATATCCCCTGCATTCGGACAGGAAATCTTATTTTTCTGAGCGGTATTCTGCCGTTAATCAATGGAAAACTTTTACGGCACGGGCGTGTTGGAGAAGATATCAGTCTCGCTGAAGCATGTGATGACGCGCAAACGGCAACTGTCAATGCCCTATCAATTCTGAAATCTCATGTTGGGAATCTGGACAAGATAAGGCACTGTGTCCGGATTACAGGCTATGTCGCATCAGCATCTCACTTCACCGGACAGTCAAAGGTTCTCAATGCTTCTTCTGATTTGCTGTTTAAAATCTTCGGAGAAAACGGAAGACATGTACGGTCCGCAGTTGGGGTGAATGTTCTGCCACTCAATGCCCCCCTTGAAATAGATTTTATTTTTGAGGTCTGAATGTTCGAATACCCTAACTGCAAAGATCCGCTCATATATGCCCGGGTAAACCGACATTTAGAAGAATCCTTTCAAAAAAATGCACGGAATTATCTGAAAGTCCGTAAGCTTGCACAAAAAATCAGGGATGGATTTGAAAAAATCAGTCCAATCATTCAACAGAACACGGAAAAAGTCTGTCCGAAATGCAGCGATGTCTGTTGTATAAGTAAGCACGGTTATTATATTTTCGAGGATCTTGTTTATTTGTATGCTCTCGGACTCAAACCACCCGATTTTGAATTTGGAAAAAACGAGACAGACCCCTGCCAGTTTCTCGCTCACCACGGGTGTTCAATTGAACGGCCATTCAGGCCTTCTGGATGTACATGGTACTTCTGTGAACATCTCCTTGAATACATGGAAAAGACATCTGACTATCATGAATTTGATACGCTCTTGATTGATATCGCTTCACTCTGGATGGAGATGATAGAAGAATTTACCCCTCTATGGATTGAAAGTGAAAAGATAGCTTCATTCCAGCTGTCTGGTAAATAAGAATTCAATCACCAGGCAGTTCTGTTTCCTTATTCTTCCTATATCTCATAACGTAAAAAAATATAAATGAACCTCCCCGCCGCAGAGACGGCGGAGTATCCTGAAATATCCCCTCCCTTGACGGGAGGGGATTTACCCCGTGGAATATTTTTACTTATTCCACGGGGTAAAGGGGAGGGCGCCCAATCATCTTCAATCACCCCCACCCTCACCCTCACCCCTCAAGGGGGAGGGAAGTATATGGTAACCCCACAGCAGAGACTGTGGGGTATAATGAAATTTAATCAAAATTATCTTTATTTAGGTTAAAATGAGCATTCATGGCAAAACCGTTTGTTGTTATAGTCGGGAGGCCGAATGTCGGCAAGTCAACACTCTTCAACAGAATGACAAGGTCGCATACTGCCATTGTTGAAGACTTACCCGGTGTTACGAGGGACAGGAATTACTGTGATGCAGAATGGGAAAATAGAAAATTTGTTGTCGTTGATACCGGCGGCTTTTATCCCGATCCTCCAGACGATATATTTCTTCAAATAAAAGAGCATGCTCTATTTGCAATTGAAGAAGGGGATGTCATTATCCATCTCCTCGATGGCAAGGATGGGCTGACACCCGCCGATATGGAACTTGCCCGGTTGCTTCGGTCATCGGGCAAAAAAGTACTCTGGTCAGTTAATAAGATCGATGGCCCAACACGTGAGGAGCGGATATACGATTTCTACGCGATCGGTACTGAAAAACTGTGGCCTGTCTCTGCAAAGACAGGTTATGGGTTTGATGATTTTATGGATCATGTCACAACTCTTTTCCCGGCATACACGGAAGAGGATACCAGATACACAAAGATCGCGGTTGTTGGCAGACCAAACGTGGGAAAATCAACATTGATCAATACCTTGTTGAGTAAAAAGCGTATGATTGTCAGTCCGGTACCCGGAACGACCAGGGATTCCGTCGACAGTATCTGTACCTATTACAGGAAGAAATATGTACTCATAGATACGGCAGGGCTCAGGAAAAGAGACAAAGCAGGCTATTCTATCGAGAGATTTGCAATGGTCAGGGCAATCAAGAGCATAGAACGGTGTGATATAGCCGTTATTATCATAGATGCACCGTCTGGCATAGTGGAGCAAGATCAGAAAATAGCCGGCATTGTCAAAGATTACGGCAGGGGTTCACTCTTCATTTTCAACAAATGGGATCTTATCGAAGATCATGAAGAGGCTTACAAAACCTTGGGCCGCGTGCTCGCCGAGAAAATGTGGTTCATGCAGTATGCCCCTGTCCTCACAATATCCGCTTTAGAAAAAAAGAGAGTTACAAAGATTTTTCCAATAATTGATACAATAATGGAGGAAAGGAAGAAGAGAATACCAACAGCGGATCTGAATAAGTTCTTTAGAGAGGCTGTATCAGGCATGTCCTTACCCTTGTATAAAGGCAAGGCAGTGAAGCTTTCCTACATCACACAGGTCAAGACAGAACCGCCTGCATTCGTTGTTTTCGGGAATCATCCAGAAGCTCTGAAAGACACGCATATCAGGCATATTGAAAAAAAACTGAGAAGCACATTTTTATTCGAAGGAACGCCTATACGTGTTTACATCAAAACAAAAAGAAAAGGACCAAGGGATTGAAATATCTGAAAATCCTTATACGGAGCTTTATAGATTTTATAAAAGACGGCGGTCTTATCCTTGCAGGGTCTCTTTCTTATTTCACGATGATGGCCCTCGTGCCTTTCTGCCTCTTCTTGATTACGATATTCAGTTATTTCCTTGGACATTATCAAAATTTCTATCAGTTCTTTTTCAACAGACTCAGTTATCTTTTCCCTGATATAACATCGGAGATTACGGAACAATTGGGAAAACTCATTGCTTTTAAGGGTATCGGCACTTTCAGTATCATACTCTACGGCTTTCTTTCCCTTCCCCTGTTTTCATCAATCGAAAATGCAATGAATATTATTTTCAAAGTACAACAAAAAAGGACCCTCTTCTGGTCACTGCTCATATCGCTGCTTATTCTTACGCTCATTATCTTCATGCTCTCGATCTCTTTTGCTGCTACGTCGCTCATCCAGCTTCTTAAGGCATCACAATCATTTTTCCCTGAAATAAGGATTGGCTTGATAACAGGATTCCTTTTACGCTATATCGTACCCTTCATCATGGTCCTCTTTACCACCATGATCATGTATCTGTTTTTCCCAAAAGCCAAAGTCAGAGCCAACCATGCAATCATTGGCGCTCTCTTTACGACAACATTACTTGAAATAGCCAAGCACATTTTTACCTGGTATGTGGGAACTGTTGTGCAGCTCGGTTCGATTTATGGTCCGCTGACTGCATTTGTTGTTTTTTTACTCTGGATGTTCTATTCTTCCTGCATCCTTTTGATCGGGGCAGAGATTGTACATAATCTCGGAATGTATAGAAAATAATACTACATACCGGTTAATGGTATTCCAGGCCTTCTATTTTCAGTTTTCCTATTATGCTGAGAAGCTGCACGTGTTTATCCATATCACCGGTCAAGATTCTTATATGCGCCGCATCGGCAGGGAACTGTCCCAACGTCGGGTCAACCGCAACCCATGCATCGAGGAAAACCTCCGGCCATGCATGATAGTAAAAAAACCCGTCTTGGTATGTCAGCCCGACAGCTATTCTGGTCGGTATGCCCGCTGCACGTGTCAGGGCAGTAAAAAGAACCGTATGCTCGTTACAATCCCCCTTCTTCATACTGAGCACCTTCGCTGCAACAGGCAGTGTAATCATTGGCACTTTTTCAATGTTTCTATATACCCATTCATGGATACGTCTTGTCATTTCCCGTAAATCTTTTTGTCCACCAATGATCTCTCTCGAAAGTTCAACAATTGCAGGATCTTTCGATTGAACAAACATCGTCTCTTCCAAGTATTCTTCTGAAACACCCCCTTGAACTCCCTCTTCCTCCCTGTTCATACCAATAGCTGAGGGTGCATCATGTTCGAACACTGACTCAAATGGTTCCTTATGTATTTCCAGGATATCGCCACGCAGCCTCTGCCTGCCACCATCAACGTCGAGTTTTTCCAGATCGACACCTGAAAGACGTACTTTTAGATATTCTGTCTTTTCAGGAGACAATGGCAGATTAAACGGAATAGAAACCTGAGCGATAACATCTATTGTTACGTTCTCCATATGTAATGCGGATTCCTTTGCTTCCTTGACAAGTGAGAAGCCGAGGGGACTGTCTTCCCTCAACACCGCTCCACTACTGGTAAGCCATGTCATTGTTTCGATGCCTTTGAAGCTCGCTTTCAGTTTATAGACATGCCTCATTTTGCCCATGGACATGAGAGAATCTTCTCCGAGAACCTTAACGTTGATATATTCCTGACTCATATCTAACGGACTAATAATGGGAATAGTCATTTGATCTCCTGACTGTAACCCCTTTCTGAGTACATAAGGTACTATGGATAGATTCATATAGGGATGCTCTTTAAGGTGTATCTTCTTTGTTGAAGTGACATCACCTGTTTTCACTGTTATAAAGAGCATTTTCCCTACAATTTTTCCTGTTACATGCATATCCACATCAGAGCTCAATCTGAATGAAAAGGACACCAGTTTAAACAATCTGTCAGTATATGCATCTAAGGCTGTTTCAACATCCTTGTCCACTCCCATCATCTTGAGCCTTACCTTGAGTCTCTCTGAAATTTCATATCCATCGTCACTGTCTGTTATCTTCCTGTAAGCATATCCGATTTTTTCTCCCTGGAAATAGGCGCCCATCCATTGGGCTTCGAACAGAGCGTCCGGGACACGAGACGTGTAAGGTATCCGATGTACGCGTACCGGGGTATAATGTATCATGATCAGTACGGTCATCGTAACAATCCAAAAAATGGTTATAAGGATCGCGATAATTTTTCTGGAAGACAAAGTATGCATATGATAGTGCTTCGGCTGACCAACAGTACCAATCTTTTAAAACATTTTCATGCCAATACTATTCAAGACTTCTTGAATCTATTCGCTCGCTCAGACAGTGGAAAGCCGTGCTGTCTCACAATAATTAAAAATTTAAAATTGTATGGCATTCTATTGTAGCCGCAACTTTTAAGTTGCGCTCTATGTGCGCAGGCTCAAGCCTGCGGCTACATTGCTGTACAGCCTTCATACCAACGGGGTATACACTCGCTCTATATGTCTATTTTATCATGTTCTTGAGGACATCTATATCTTGAGTTATTTCTTCTCAGAGCATAATATTATATAGTAAGGGTTCGAACATACGGAGGTGCTATGCACAATTTGGTAGGAAAAACCGTTGTAGTCGACACATATGAAATAACCTATACAGGGACACTTGTTGAACTGGGAGAGAAAGAAGTTTATCTCCAGGCAGACACTGGCTGGATTGTCATTCCGGTAGAACGAATTACGAATATACGAGAAAAAGACAGCTAACTCAAATCACCCAGCAAAAATTGTATCAATGCGACAGCAGCAATTGACGCAGTTTCAGCTCTCAGAATTCTTTGACCGAGAGAGACAACCAGAAGGCCCTGCTCTTCTGCAAGAGCTATTTCTTCCCTCATAAAACCACCTTCAGGGCCGATGGCACAAACAATGGCGCATGTAGAATGTTCTTTAAATCCCATCTTACGTTTTACTATAAGGCGGGGATCGAAACACTGGCCGTGTGTAAAATCTTCTTTAAATCCCCCCTTACCCCCCTTTACTAAAGGGGGGATGGGGGGGTTAACTGAATTCAAATCTGAATCATTCTGATTCATTGCTCTTTTCATTGACTCCGATGCTTCTGATAAGCTCATTCCGCCTTCTTCATAAAAAACAAACCCGCGAATCTTTTCTCGAGGAGAATATAGAGATAAAAAGCTCCTCAAATCAATAGGTGCATGTATGATTGGCACCGCACTTCTCCCTGATTGTCTCGATGCCTCCTGTGCAATTTTCTTCCATCTTTCCAGTTTCCTCGTAACCCTTACCCGGCACCTCTCAGTCATACAAGGTACAATTTCCTTTACCCCAAGTTCTGTCGTCTTCTGAACAACTATGTCCATCTTATCACCCTTAAGAATGCCTTGCACAAGTGTTATATGTAAAGGGGAATCTGTTTCACAGGGAAAGCTTTCCAGGACTTCAATTCCTACCTCTTTTCTGTCTGTCTTTACTATCCTTGTCTTCAGGCAGCTCCCTTCACCATCAAAGACGACCAGATCATCACCTTTCTTGCATCTGAGAACAGACGTAAGATAGCGTGCCTTATCGCCGGTAATTGATATCCTGTTTCCTGTTATATGGGGTATTGGAAGGTATATTCTTGGCATGGTGAATCAACCTGGTGATTATACAGGAACCGTTTTGAATCGGCAGGGATTATGATAGCAGGATTTTTATGTTGTTCATTTCTCATATCAAAGATTGCATAATTGAAGGCACATTTATCAGGAAAATCTCCCCTTCCCCTCTTTGCAAAATCCCGAAAGCTTTCGGGACCTTTGCCAAAGGAAGGTTTGGAGGGATTTTCTGATAATCATGTTCATACAGTTTCGAGGCTGGGAACATGTGGAAACGAAGGCAGATCCCTTTCGTTACTTCTCTGCTCCTGTAAAGAGGTTTCTGAGCTTGTCTTTAAAGGATTTTGCTCCTTCATCTCCATTTACCTGTGCGAATTCCTGAAGCAGTTCTTTCTGCCTTTGTGTCAATTTCGTTGGAACGTCGATATAGATCCTTACTATCTGGTCTCCCCTGCCGCGACTGCCAAGCCTCTGGATTCCTTTCCCTTTCAGGTGGAATATCCTGCCGGAAGGTGTTCCTGGTGGTATCTTCAGCTTGGAAACACCGTCTAATGCCGGCACCTCGATTTCAGTGCCGAGAGCTGCCTGAGGGAATGATAAGGGAATATCGCAATAGAGATCACTGCCATCCCTTTTAAAGAACGGGTGCTCTTCAACATTGAGGAATATATAAAGGTCTCCAGGAGGGCCGCCAAGGAAGCCCATTTCACCTTCTCCGGAGATTCTCAGTCTCGCGCCGGTATCAACACCAGCAGGTACTTTCACCTGTATGTTTTTCTGCTTCTTGACTTTACCCTGCCCATTGCAGACCTGACACGGGTCAGTAATAATCTGCCCGGTTCCACCGCATTTCTGACATGTCTTTGCAATACTGAAAAAACCCTGCTGAAATCTTATTTGCCCTTTTCCTTGACAATGAGAACAGGTCGCCGGCCCCTTCCCGGGAGCTGAACCACAACCATTACATTCGCTACAGGTTTCCCATTTCGGTATTTGAATATCTTTTTCCGCACCGAACGCCGCTTCCATGAGTGTCAGATCAAGGTCATATCTCAGGTCATGCCCCTTGGCTGGCCTCGTACTCCGCCGGCCCGTAAATGTTCCGAAAAAATCCCCGAAAACATCTTCAAATATATCCCCAAATCCTCTTCCGAACGGCCCGAAGCCGGTATCAACACCCTCAGCAGTACCAAATCTGTCGTAATTATTTCTTTTCTCAGGATTACAGAGGCATGAATAGGCTTCATTGACCTCCTTGAATTTCTCTTCAGCCTGCTGATCTCCAGGATTTCTGTCGGGGTGATATTTCAGTGCAAGCTGCCTGTATGCCTTCTTGATTTCGGCATCCGAAGCGTTTCTTGACACGCCAAGAATTTCATAATAATCTTTCATAGCTTATTTATTATATAAAAGTTCTTATAGAGAGACAATCAGAATCCCCCTCATACCCACAGTCGGCGTGAGGGGGATTGTCATGTATTTCCTGGGTTATGTTCTCTACGTTCCGTTAAAGTGTACTTCCAACAAAAGAACAGAGGGCTAAGAGATAGATACCCATGTTCCTGTATTATTAACCCTCTTTCTTATCTTTATCAACCTCCTCGAATTCAGCTTCAACGACCTCTTCTTCTTGTCCCTTTGCACCGGTCTCCTGCTGGGTTCCAGCAGCACCGGTAGCAGCACCTGCACCTGCCTGTGCGCCTGTTGCCTTATAAACATGTTCTGCCAGCTTGTGAGATGCCCTCGTAAGCTTTTCGATAGCAGATTTTATTTCAGAAGCTTCATTGCTCGAATCTTTCATCTTTTTACACTGTTCAAGAGCATCCTGAATCTCTGTCTTTTCCGATTCTGCAAGTTTGTCTCCATAATCCCTCAGTGACTTTTCGACCGTATAAACAAGGGTATCAGCCTCATTCCGAGCCTCTGCCAGTTGTCTCTTGCTCTTATCGTCCTCTGCATGTGATTCAGCATCACGTGTCATCTTCTTTATTTCTTCCTCACTGAGCCCGCTTGACGCCGTAATGCGGATAGACTGTTCTTTTCCCGTACCGAGGTCCTTGGCTGAGACGTGCAGTATTCCGTTCGCATCAATATCGAATGTAACCTCAATCTGCGGGATACCTCTCGGTGCCGGCGGAATTCCGATGAGCTCGAAATTGCCGAGGAGCTTATTGTCCGCTGCCATCTCGCGCTCGCCCTGGCATATCTTAATAGAAACGGCAGGCTGGTTGTCTGTCGCCGTCGAGAATATCTGACTCTTTTTTGTTGGAATGGTCGTATTCCGCTCTATGATCTTTGTAAAGATCCCACCGAGCGTCTCGATGCCGAGCGAGAGTGGCGTAACATCGAGCAACAGGACCTCCTTCACATCCCCCTTGAGCACAGCAGCCTGTATAGCTGCTCCGACAGCAACAACTTCGTCAGGATTAACTGTTTTGTTGGGCTCTCTGTTAAAAAAACCCTGAACAATCTGTTGTACCTTTGGTGTCCTTATCTGACCACCGACAAGAAGAACCTCATTGATCTGTGATGATGAGATGTTTGCGTCCGATAATGCGTTCTTGCAGGGTGCCACCGTGCTTTCTATAAGATCTCCGACAAGCTGCTCTAATTTTGCCCTTGTCAGCTTCATGAGCAAATGTTTTGGTCCTGTAGCGTCAGCTGTGATAAACGGGAGGTTCACTTCTGTCTCCATAGCTGTAGAGAGTTCTATTTTAGCCTTTTCAGCAGATTCTTTGAGTCTCTGTAATGCCATTTTGTCATTTTTCAGGTCAATACCCTGATCTTTCTTGAACTCCTCAACCATCCAGTCCATAATCCTCAGATCAAAATCATCTCCGCCTAAATATGTATTTCCGTTTGTCGATTTTACCTCAATGACTCCTTCACCAATTTCCAGGATGGAAATATCAAATGTCCCTCCACCGAGGTCATACACAGCGATTTTTTCTTCCTTCTTTTTGTCCATGCCATAAGCAAGCGCTGCGGCAGTCGGTTCATTGATGATCCGTAAAACATTCAGTCCCGCAATCCTTCCGGCATCCTTTGTTGCCTGTCGTTGGCTGTCATCGAAGTATGCAGGGACAGTGATCACAGCTTCTGTTACCTGTTCGCCAAGGTAATCCTCGGCAGCCTGTTTCAATTTCTGCAGTATCATGGCTGAAACTTCAGGAGGCGAATAGCGTTTATCTCTGATCTCCACATGTGCATCACCGTTTGGCGCCTCAACAATTCTATAGGGAAGTCTCTTCTTCGCGTGTTCTACTTCGGCTGAACTGTACTTCCTCCCCATGAGTCTCTTTATCGAAAATATCGTATTTTCCGGATTTGTTATAGCCTGACGTTTTGCAATCTGTCCGACGAGTCTCTCCCCCTTTTCTGTTACAGCAACAACAGACGGGGTAGTCCTGCTTCCTTCCTGATTAGGAATGACCACTGGTTCCCCGGCTTGAACGACTGCAACAACAGAATTTGTCGTTCCAAGATCAATGCCGATTGCTTTTCCCATATTAAGACTCCTCCTCTATGTTTTTATTTATCTTTATTTCGTTTTCTGTTTCTTCTTCCTGATGCATTTCTGGTTTTTTTGATACAGCGACAAGAGACGGTCTGAGAACTTTTTCCTTCAGCATATACCCTTTTCTGAATTCTTCAACGACGGTATTGTCCTCAATATCATCACGCACTACCTGTGTCATAGCATGATGGATGGTAGGATCAAAATGCCTGCCTTCAGCATCAATAGCTTTGAGGCCGAATTTTTCGAGTGTTTTATTCAGTTCTTTCAGCGTTATTTCAACTCCCTGAACAAGACCCTCCGAAACATTACCGTGAGCATGTTTTAATGCTAATTCAAGATTATCAATAATAGGGAGCAATGCATGCAAAAGACCTTCATTGCCATATCTTATGAGCTCTTCCTTGTCTTTATTCACTCTCCTTTTATATGTCTCGAATTCAGCGTACAACCGCAGGTATTTGTCATTCAGTTCCTGAAGTTCTGTTTCTAACTGTTCTCTCTCTTTCGGCTGAGATTCGACAGTTCCTTCTTCCCCGGTCTCTTGTTCTTCTGTTTTTGGGACGATATTGTCTTCTCTCATGTCACCACTTCCCACTTCTGTTTACCTCTCAGCAAGTATTTTTGATATATATTTGGCTGTGCTATCTACGATGTAAATCGCTTTCTCATAGTCCATTCTCGTCGGACCAATAATTCCAACGACACCGATCGGCCGGTCCTCGTCTCTGCAGGCGGATACAACAATGCTCAATTTTTTCATATCATCCATATCATTCTCTGAACCGATCAATATCTGGACGCCTTCGGATTCGATAACCTTATTGAGTAATTTAATAATCGTATGTTTATCCTCGATAGCCCTCGACAGTTCCCGTATTTTCTCCAAATCGGAAAAATCGGGAAGATCAAGCACTTCAGAGAGCCCTGAAATAAAGAAATCATTAAAAGTAAAAGAAAGTGCTTTACGACATATCTTCATCGCTTTTAAGATAAGTTTGTCGCACTTTAATTTATCTCGTGTCATTTCACGAAAAACTTTTATCCGGATTTCGTCCAGGGTAAGCCCGGCGAATTCAGCATTGAGGTAACCGGCAATCCTGTTGAGGTCTCTCTGGGAAATATCCGTATCAATAGATATCAGATTGTTTTTAATCAGTCCCTGATCGGTGAAAATTATTGCTGCAATTTTGTCTGATTTAAATTTAATAAGTTCGAGCTTTTGCAACGTTGTCATATCAAGCCGTGGAGACATCGCGATACCGAGATAATGAGATAACCGGGAGAGGGCTTTCGTAGACTCGTTGAGAAGTCCCCCGATATTGTCCCTGAGTACTTCAAGCGTCTTGTAAACTTCTTGCAGTATGTCGGCGTTGAAACGGGAATCATATTCAGCCGCGAGTGAATCGACATAAAACCTGTATGCCCTGTCAGTCGGTACCCTTCCTGCTGAAGTATGGGGCTGCATCAAGAATCCCATCTCCACGAGATCTGCCATGATGTTCCGGATCGTAGCTGGAGAAACACCGAACGAGTATTTTTTTGTCACCGCCCTTGAGCCTACGGGCTCAGGGATACTGATGTAACTCTGAACTACTGCATAAAGGACTTTTCTTGTTCTGTCGTCTAATAGTTCCATAAATTAGCACTCTCATTGCTCAAGTGCTAATAATCTAACAATTAACTCTCCGTCATGTCAAGAGCACCCGAACTGCCTGATCTTTTATTGCTATGATTCTGTGTATTCCGGATGGTTCTGTGTATTTTGTCATTCCGGGTATCGTCATGGCCTGAGCAAGAACAGTGCTGCATCAAACATTGATTTTCTGTATCTCTGTAAGAAGGGCTTTTGTCTCTTTATCAAGGGATTTGAGATGGCTGTCCATTTCGGTAACAGAAGTAATCAGCGCTCCTGTTGTTTCCTGAAGCTTCTCAATGTCATGTATACTTTCGCTGGTCATCTGTTTTTGATTGTCCATGGATATATATATTTCTTTGACTTGTCCCGCCACATTTTCTGAAATATACGATATCTGTTTAAGGCTCCTGGACTGATATTCTGTGGCACTCTTCAGCTGTTCTGCGCCTGCACGAATCTTTTCAGATGCCTCAACGATTATGGTGCTCCCTTTACTCTGCTCTCTTGTCGCCCTCGATATCAATTCAATCTGGTCAGTCTTCTGCTGAATAGAGCCTGTTATCTGCTGAATAGCATTCGCCTCTTCAGCAGTTGCCCTTTGAATATACTTTGACATTTCTGTTGCGACACGTGAACTTTCAATAATGCTATAAAGGGCGCTGTCGACTTCTTTAATAAGCTGTGCTCCTCTTTCAACGGTTTCTATGCCTTTGGATGTCATTTCAACACTCGATTGGGTTTCTGCCTGCACCGTGGTAATAAGCTCGGCGATTTCTTTTGTCGATGCCGACGTCTTTTCTGCAAGCCGCTTAATCTCGTCGGCAACGACGATAAAGGATTTCCCGTGCTCGCCTGCCTGCGCTGCAAGGATTGCGGCATTCAGGGAAAGGAGATTCGTCTGGGCAGCCACTTCATCGATAACATTCAGGATACTTCCTATTTCTTCCGACCTTTTCTCAAGGAGGTTTATCTTCTCTGCAATCGCATGAACACTCCGCTTGATATCCTCTATTCCCTGTACAGCTGTATTGAGAGATGTTAACCCCTTTTCTGATGCATCGAGCGTAACTTTCTCAGCCAGGAGCACCGACTCTTTTGCATTCTTGTGTATTTCGAAGATCGTAGCATTTACCTCCTTAAGAGCCACGGTACTCTCTTCAGCAGATGCTGAAAGGACCTCAATAATACGTGCTGTCTCTTTTATTGAACTCATCATCTCTTCAACCGAAGCAGCAGATTCCAGAGCATTTATATAAAATGTATGAGCACTCTCTGCTATTTGTGAAACAGATGCGGTGATCTCTTCTAAAGCGTTTTTCTCCTCCTCTGAAGACTTATAAAGGTTTTCCGAAATCTTTGCAATCGATAAAAGAGATCTATTCATCGCCTCAATATGTTCTGTATGATTTTTGAAAGCCTTCTTTTGAACATCAACGAACCTCAAAACACTCGATGGCGATTCTGTTATCAATGCAGCCGTTGCAGAAATACTGGAAGCAAGGCCGTTCATCCTGACCATCATGTTTCTTATCTGTAAGTTCATAGTATTTATTGTTTCCGATAGCGATACAATCTCATGACTTCCCGTAACTGCGACTCGTTCCGTCATGTCGCCAGTGGACATCTTTTGTAAGGATTTCTTAAGCACCATTATCGGTTTTGTCACATATCGGGAAACAAAAAAATAAATAATACCGGTAAAAAACAAAAGTCCTGCTACAGTAACCGGGATCGCCACGAACAGGAGATTATATAGTTCTTCCTTCATTCTTGTTGAACTCACGCCAGCCCTTGCAATACCCACTTTCTTTCCTTCAGCATCATGAAGCGGCAAGGAAACATCATAAAAATCTCCCAGTCTCCGCGTTACTGCGTCCTTTGAAGCAAGTGCCTTTAATGTCTCATCATCTCGCAAAACGTTCCCGATATGTTCCTCATTGCTATGCAGGAGGATTTTCCCTTTTGTATCGATTACCATGGCATAATGAATAATCTTGTCTTTTTCTAAACTTTTCAGCTTTTCATGAAGTTCCCTCAAGCTTTCCGTTGTTAAAACAGCAGATCCTGCCTTTCCAATCTCTCCTGAAAGGGCTTCCGCACATGCTATAACCTTCGAGATGACAGCCTGTTTGCTTTTTTCATATGCTACGAATGTTAAAACAGCGGTGTTCATGATGAGTGCAAGAAACACGATGAGGGCAATTACATAAACGAATCTGTTCCTAAGGCTCATGCGATTTCTTCACCCCATAATTACATAGTATTATTTACAATCTAAACAACCCCGTTTTGATCATGCCTTTTTGTCTATTTTGCATTTTTAAAATAACTCACTATATTAAAGATTCCCTTACGCAAGACCACGGCCCCGCAATTTTATAGGGGAATTCATGTAAACAATCCTTTTATTACTGCAATTCGCTCGTTACACATGTTCACTAAATATTACCTTTGGCTGCTAATAATGTCAATAAAATTAGGGTGTTTATAAGATAATATTAATAATTACTTAATAATTTCCCTCAAACTACTTTTCACATATATGGTTATTACGAATTTCCACATTCTGATATTCAGCCATATGCTCGTGAGAATCTTATCTCACACTTAACCTCTATTATTTACAAATTTCCAGATCAACCAGAGCAGATGCTGCATCGGAGCGGCTTTATCCCGATGAATATCGGGATTCCTCGGGGGTCCGCAAAAGCGGGCCGAGAATGTGCGATGATAGTGCATCTGCTCTGCTATTGAGCGCTTCATGAATAATCTGGGTTAATTATAACGACATCCTTAAAAAATAGAGGAGCTGATTATCAGTAATGATCGATCTATGCATACACCCGAAAAATGCATTTATCGGAGGCGCGGGCGCCTGAAAAGTATTTTGTCCCGACAAAAGTCGGGATTGAAATCAAAAGACTTTGAAGGTGGCTGTGCCTCCGATTCAACAATCAATTGCAGTTCCCGGGTTAATATCGCTCCAGAGAACACTGCGGTTCTTTCCCGTTCTCTTGGCATGATAGAGAGCCTTATCAGCTTCTTCAATCAATTCCTCTTTCCCTCGGCTATCATCTTTATGCGTTGATAAGCCTATACTGACCGTTACCTGAAAGTTCCCAGCCTCAGCTGAAAAGACTCTTTTCATGACGGTCTTTCTTAATCTCTCTGCCATTTTCAGTGCACCACGAGCATCCGTTCCTATCAGGATAACAGCAAACTCCTCTCCACCATATCGTGCAGGGACATCAATATTTCTTATCGTTTTCCTGATGATATCACTGACACCTTTTAATACTGAATCGCCTACGGGATGCCCATAGGTATCATTGATTTTTTTGAAATGGTCTATATCGATAAGAAGGAGAGAAATCGGCTCCGGGAATCTTCCCCTCCGATAAAATTCCTGTTTGACTCTCTCCTGAAAATGCCTGTGGTTAAAAAGTCCTGTTAGCCCGTCTGTTATAGCCAATCTTTCTATCTCCTCATGAAATTGAGCATTCGCTATCGATATCGACGCCTGGTTGCCAAGTACTTTCAATAACTCGATTTGATATGGATTGAAAGCATTTGTTTCCTCTGAAAGAATTGCGAGTATTCCCAGGAGATCTTTTTTGTAGAGAAGCGGCAATACAAAGACAGATCCAATGTTATTTGTTTTAAACGGCATAATTGATGAGCGATAGTGTCTTACATCAGAAAGGTTTAAAGGCTCCCTGTTTTTTACAACCATATCGAGCACCGTATGTTTCAAGCTGAAGACATTCTTATCAAGGTGATCTAATCCATTATGATGGAGTATTTCAACTTCATTTCCCTTGACAATAAAGAAGGCACTTATTGAGGGGGCGATCCTCAGTGTTCCATCAATCAAGGTCTGGGCTATAACACGCACGTTCAATGACGAAAGGAGCTTTGCACTTTCTTCATTCAAAACTTTAAGGGTAGCATAAGAACGGGAAATCTGTGGATAAACACGCTCTCGCTGAAGTATTTTAACCAGCTGTTTAGAGAATGTGTTCAGGGTATCACTGTCTGCAGAGCTAAATGCATGAAACCGGGCGCTGTCAGCACTTACGACTCCGAGAGGAAATGTCCCATCCATAATGGGGACCGCGACGAGAGAAGAGATCTTTTCTTTCTTTACATAGCCAACATCAAGCTTTTTTTCAATGATATCTGACGAAACAAGAGGTCTTTTCTCTTTTAAACACACATAGATAAGACCTTTATCTGATAGGATGTATTCCCCTGTTTTTTCGGTAGAACATCTGATTTTGAGACCATGGTCAGTACAGACAAAAAGGGTTGCAGAATCAGCAAAGATCGCATTCTTTGCAACCATAAGGAGTTCTTGAATCTCGTCTTCGGGCCTGAACATCGATTCAAGATAATGCGATATAACCCTTTCATCATTAAAAGATTTCATTTCTGCCGTTGGCTCAACAGGCTGCACCGTTTTTTTCCTTGGATGAAAGGACGCTTTAACCGCCCCCTTCTCCTTGGCGGTCTTTACCAAAAACAAAGAAATCGCACCTGTTGCTGCAAGAGTTGATAAAAGGAGTATCCCTTCGATAAGATGTGTACTGTTTGACAAGTAATTTATCTCAAAAAAAGGAATGAAAATCATAAATAACAGTACTGTTCTGCGACTGTAGAATGCTGCAAGCGACACCACGAATGGAAAATAGAGGAGTTTCAGCCATGGCAAATTCAATGCCTGTACTGTACCAGGGATAAGGAGCCCGAGTGAAAAAAGAAATTCAAGTGCGTATGTCTTGTCTTTTCTACAGAGATGGAGAATTGCACAGACAGCAACGGTGATTATACTGAGAGGAAACCATATTGTGCTTTTGCGCGACGGTAATTCTATGAGCAGCCCAAGATAGGTAAGTGACAGAAGAAAAAAAAGGAATCCTCTCTTTACCCGGATACCCTGCCCCTTTTCATTTCCTCTTCCCTGAAAAACTTCTTGTACAGGATTTCCCATTCAGGGCTTCCTTCAAAAATCTTTTTTGAAAACGATTGAAGTCTTTTTCGAACATGAGAATCGATCTCTTCACCTATCTTTAATTCTGAGATGATGGCCCTTTTGATCTCAGCTCTGACTTTATGTTCTTCCTCAACAAACTCAACAAGCTGCTTATCGATAAGCCCCTTGAAAATTATATGGCTCAGGTGCAGGATCTTATCATCAGACAACATCATAGTATGATATTTTTTTCCTTGACGAGTCTCTGCTTTGTGAGGTCAAATAATTTCCGATAATCCAAGCGGCCCTGCTGTATTTCCATGGAATGTTTTTTTAAGATTTCTCTCACCTCTTCGTTCAACCGATCTTCAACAGTGAGTTCATGCATAATAAGTTCTTCGGTCCCTGACAGGAGTTTTTCGATTGATACTGTTGATTTAACGAGGTTCTTAGATATGATATTATCGACAATCCTTTTGGCCATGAGTGGGACCCATGTCTTCGGGATTCTCATCCTACCTTTCTGCAAAAGCAAGCAGGGCAATGTTCCTTGCCCTCTTAATGGATTCTGTTAGTTCTCGCTGATGCCGTGCACAGGTCCCGGTCATTCTCCTTGGAAGGATTTTACCCCGTTCGGTGAGATAACTTCTCAGAATTTTCGTGTTTTTATAGTCTATATAATCTACCTTTTCTGAACAAAACCGACAAAATTTTCTTCTCTGGAACCTTTTATGTTGCAAAATAACTCCTTTCCCTATGGATTACCCTTAAATTCTATTGGCTTTGGGGTTAAAATGGTTCTGTATCAGTCGTTTCCTCCGGTGGCACAATATCTCCCTCTGCACCAAATGCATCACCTTCAGAGGACTGGCCACCCCTCCTTGAAAGAAATCGAACTGATTGTGCAACAACCTCAAATTTGCTCCTCTGCTGACCGTTAGACTCCCACCTTCTCTCCTGCAGCCTGCCTTCAACGAGAACCGGCCTGCCCTTGCTCAGATATTTGCTGCATGATTCAGCCTGTTTTCCGAAAACAACGTTGTCTATAAACATAGTCTCCTGTTTCATGTCGTCAGACTGTTTATATCGATAGTTCACCGCAATTCTGAAAGAAGCAACGGGCGTCCCCTGTGGTGTATACCGCAGCTCGGGATCCTTGGTAAGGTTTCCTATCAATATAATCTTGTTATACATCTACGCTTCGGTCTTTTGTTCAGCATGTTCAGAGACTGCTTCTGTTTTTTCAAGGTCTCTTATTTGTTTCGATTCAAGTTTAATAATCATGTATTTTATTATACGATCAAAAACCCGATAAAAATCTTCAAGTTTCTTAATCGTTGCAGGTGGTGTCTTATATAAGAGGAGCACATAGAACCCCTTCTTGTGTTTCTTAATCTCATATGCAAGTTTCCGCCTGCCCCACATATCAACCTTAAGAACTTCACCGCCGTTCCCCGCAATAAGTTCTTTGATTTTCGCTACCGCACTTTCTGATTCTTCGTCTGAAAGAGTTGAATCAAGAATCACAATGTTTTCATATATGTTCATTGTAACTATCTCCTTGTTTTTTGCCAATAATAAATTTTAATTTTATACCATAGCATAGTGAACAAAATCAACTAAGAAAGCCGGCTGGCCGGAAGAATATTTACTATCTGCTTATGGAATATATAAGGTTAGACCTTTAGTTGTACGCGTTGGTATATGTTCCTTGACCCGGGAACCTGGTGCTAAGGACTCTTATGGCCTTAATCTAAAGGCTGGATTATAATAGAACCACATGTCTTTAAACGCAGCCATAGATATAGGTTCAAACACACTCAGACTGCTTATCGGTGAGGTCAAGAATAATAGAATACACGATATATGTTATAAACGTCATATAACGAGATTAGGAACTGGCATACTTCACACAGGAAGACTGCATGATACGCCTATCGAAGCCTCGATCGGCGTCCTGAGTGAATTTTCGTCTCTTATCTCTTCCTACCAGGTTAAACATGTCAAAGCAGTTGCAACGAGCGCCATACGCGAGGCCTCCAACTCAGACAGCTTTATCCACAGGGTACTAACCGAAACAGGTATTTCAATTGAGGTCATTTCAGGACAACAGGAAGCAGAATTGACGCTCAAGGGTATTATTTCATCTCTTCCTGAAAGCGTGTCACGGCGCTATAAATCTCTTCTTATCATTGATATGGGAGGTGGAAGCACTGAATGGATTTTCTACAAGAATAACCAGCGCCTTGATAAAGGAAGCATCCCTACCGGTGTCATAAAACTGTACGGGCAATGCATTAAAACTGATCCGGTTTCAAAAACCGACATCTGCAATCTCAACAATGAAATCGTTCCGCATCTACGTGCACTGGCAAAACACGTTGCCCGCTCGATAGATAAAGGGACATGTCTCATTGGAACCGCCGGCACTTTCACAACCCTTGCTTCTATAGATCTTCGACTTGATACGTATAAACGAGAAAAAATACATCTCCATAGGTTATCCTTGTCAACGTTGAACAAGATGGGTCATAATCTCTTTTCACTGTCACTGGAAGCAAGAAAAAACGTCAGAGGACTGGAACCCGGACGAGCAGACTTGATTATACCAGGCTTACAATTTACAATTAAGTTTATGGAATTTTTTCACTTTCATACATTAATCGTCAGCGATTACGGCCTCCTTGAAGGTGTTCTCCTGGATATCGAATGAAAAAAGTATTTCAGAAACCAGCAAGTCTTAAGCATGTACCGTTCAGATTTTGTCCTGGATGCGGACACAGCATTATCCATCGATTGATTGCCGAGTGTGTTGATATCTTGGGCATCCGCGAGAGGGTCGTGGGGATTGCTCCGGTTGGATGTGCCGTATTCGCCTATGACTATTTTAATTTTGACATGCTTGAAGTTGCACACGGGAGACCCCCCGCAGCAGCAACCGGGCTGAAACGTTCCATGCCGGACAGGATAATTTTTTCTTATCAGGGCGATGGTGACCTCGCAGCAATCGGGACAGGGGAAATTGTCCATGCTGCAAACAGGGGAGAAAATATTTCTGTCTTTTTTATCAATAATGCCACCTATGGTATGACGGGGGGCCAAATGGCACCCACCACCATCTGCAACCAGAAAACAACGACTACACCGACTGGGAGAAAAAAGGATACCGACGGGTATCCTCTACATGTATCCGAACTCTTGGCAACCATTGAGGGAACTTCTTTTATTGCCCGAACCGCAGTGGACTCCTATAAAAATGTGATCGAAGCAAGAAAGGCGATAGAAAAGTCGCTCAGATACCAAATCGAAGAAAAAGGATTTACTTTTGTTGAAATACTTTCGCCCTGTCCTGTTGACTGGAAACTTTCACCGAGAGATGCTTTAATCTGGATGAGGGAAAAAATGATTCCCGTATATCCTTTAGGTACATATAAAGACATCTAAAGAAACCGCGCGTGGAAAACAAGATAATTATAGGAGGCTTTGGAGGCCAGGGGATACTTTTTATGGGAAGCATCCTTGCGTATTCGGGTATGCTCGAAAACAAGCAGGTAACGTGGTTCCCTTCTTACGGAGCAGAGATACGAGGAGGCACTGCAAATTGTACGGTTATCATATCAGATGAGGTCATAGGTTCTCCTATTGTCAAGAATCCCGGCATTCTGATTGTTATGAGTGATGCGTCGCTGAATAAATTCCAATTTCATCTTGAAGACAACGGCATGCTTGTCTTCGACTCATCTCTCATCAAGGCACCCGTGTCACGTTCGGATATAAAGGTTATAGCTGTTCCTGCAACAGAGATATCGAGTAAACATGGCAATACAAAATCTGCAAATATGGTCCTCCTTGGTGCTCTCATCACGATGTCAGGAATAGTAAAAAAAGCATCTGTTTTCAAAGCGATAGAACGCTCTGTAAAAGAGGGCACCTGTAAGATCATCGATATGAATAAAAAAGCTATCACTGAAGGGATACGTTTTATTGAAAATACGCACGGCAAAGATATCTGATCTGAAATACGTTCAGAAGCTGATAAACGACTACGCCAAGAAAGAGGAGATGCTTCCTCGTTCTCTCAATGAATTGTATGAGACCGTCCGTGATTTCTTTGTATCCGAGGCCCGCGGCACGATTTACGGAGTCTGTGCATTACACATCATGTGGGAAGATCTTGCTGAAATCCGTTCTCTTGCAGTAGACAAGCGTTATCAAAAAAAGGGCATTGGTAAAAAACTCGTTCACCAATGCATCAAAGAGGCTCACGCTCTGGGAATCAAGAAAGTCTTTGCACTGACATACCACCCGGAATTTTTTAAAAAATTAGGGTTTATTGATATAGATAAGGCAAGCCTTCCTCAAAAGATCTGGGGTGACTGCTTAAGATGTCCCCGGTTCCCCGATTGCAACGAGCACGCGGTAATAAAATATCTTTAGACCAGATTATTCATGACCTATGCAGAGAAGCATGAGATAGATTCCCGCAAATAAACAGGTCTGTCTTCAATACATTTAAATCTTCATTGAAGTATGCGGGATGCTACGTTAAAAATTCTTTCTTCCCTTCGTAAGTCTTCCACCTGTTGTGCATCCAAAGATATTGATCGGGATATTTTTGTATTATCGACTCCATCGTGCGGTTCATTTCCTGAGTCAAGCGGTATATTTCTGCCTTTTCACTGCTGTACTCGCCAGGCCAAATCGGGTCGCAGACAAAACCCTCGAAACTATCCCGGTCTTTCCGGCAACAGGCAACGACAACGATCGGCCTTTTATATGTAACGGAGAGGAGAGCAGGTACAGGAGTTGTTGTAGCCTTACGCCCTAAAAAATCAACCATAATGCCCTTCATGGTACTCTGATCCGGCAGCATACCTATGGATTTCCCCTTGTGAAGCGTCTTTTGGAGAACAAAAAAGGCATTCCTCTTTGGAATAATAACCTGACCGCTGGCAGCACGATTCTTATAGAGCAAAGATTCCAGGTATTCATTATCTAAAGCCCTCACAACAACCACAAGGGGTATTCCCACGAGAGAACTCACATAGGGAAGCATCTCCCAGTTCCCGATATGTGGTGTTACAAAAAGGCATCCGCCTGACTGATCATGTATCTTTTTTGCCTTCTGAAACAGTTCAGGGAGTCCCTCTGCTTTCGTTTTTATTCTTTCGTGGGCATCAGGCGCACTGTACATGCATTGAAACTTGACTATCTCTAAAAAAGTCTGAAAAAATGATGCAAAGCTCTTGCGGGCTATATGCTCGATTTCTTGTTCCGTCTTGTTACCGTGAAAAGCATGTCTCAGGTTTTCAAGGGCTATTTTACGTCTTTTCGGTACAAGATGGTAAAGCAAATTTCCCAGGAAACTGCTCATGTAATGTACCCCTCTCAAGGGAATTACACGAATGATGATAATGATCGTATAAACTGCTCCATATTCAAGAATCTTAACAAAGGTCCCCTTTTTGCGTTTCCTTTTCATTGCTGGTAAGAGCGAGGGTAACGTTACATGCCTTCTACAACCATTGCTAAAGACTGTCCACCAATACCGTACATTATGGATAAGAAAAAAAGCTTTTCGCACGTCTGGTGGTTATTTGATATCTTCAATCCGGAAAATTCTCTTTCAGTCTCCTCATAATTCAGCGTTGCAGGAATTATTCTGTTCTGCACTCCTCTGATGCCGAAAATGACCTCTGCGATATCGCTCGCAGCACCGAGGTGGCCTGTATATGGCTTCATTCCGCAGATTGGGACGTCACTGTGCCTTTCAGCGAGAACATCCATAATTGATCTAAGTTCAGAGCGGTCTCCCTGCTGGGTACCGCTCCCGTGAGGATTTATAGAGGCAAGATCACTGATCTCGCATTGAGCATCTCTCAAGGCAAGTTCAATACTTCTTTTACAGACTCTCGCTGGTACGCTGAATCCACTATTATCTGAGAATTCACTGTAATTTGCACAGCCCTTTATTTTTCCTAATATCTTCGCACCGCGTTCATGCGCCCTCTCGGCTGCTTCAAGAAAAATTGCTGCACCTCCTTCTCCAGGGATGAAGCCATCTCTCTGCCTGTTAAACGGCCGGAAAGAATGTATCCCTGATGTACATTTTGAAAGAATTCCGATACTTTTCAGTTCATAGAGTGGTATCCCGGTAATCCAGTTGCCGCATCCTACAGCTAATGCGACATCAGCCCTGTCGTGTTTGATACTCCTCAAGGCCAGTTCCAGTGCGTATCCCCCACAGGGGGAGAGACTGGCAAGACTCGTGTTTGGTCCCATAAACTCAAAGAAGGCAGATAAGAAGCTAAACAGGTTATTTGCAATAGATTCAAGCAGAAAAAAAGGGTTGACCTTATTCAGTGCTGCTGTATTAAGCTTTTCAAAATCTATCTTCTGCCATGATTCATCGGTTGCATCTTTTAAGGCAGGGTACATAAAATCATAGCCGACTTTTGTGAAGTCGCCTGATGCAAGATAGAGAGCCCTCCGCCACGGTGGGATAGTTAATAGATTCACCCCTGACCGAGATACGGCCTCGCGTGCTGCCAAAAACCCGAGAAGAGCTCCCCGATTGAGAAATTTCATCTGGCCAATGAGTTGTTTGGGAATATCTTCTGATAGTTCAAAACCGGGCACCTTTCCAAAATACTGAAGAAAATTCGGCATTCCGTCCTCGGGATAGTAGGCAATGCCTGTCTTCATCGCCTTCATATTGTCCCAGTTCTCCTCACAATTGAGACCGAGAGGAGTTATCATTCCAACCCCTGTAATTACCACATCTCTTTCATGCATGCTCAACTATGACTTCCTTGTCAACAGTGAGAAGAATCTCCTCTGTTCATCACGTTCTTCTATGTCTTCAAGTGGCAGCTCTGTACCTTCAAAATCAACTGTAATCTTCTTCTTGCCAAGAACCGTGCCCAGGCCCCGGTACCGTTTCGTATCGGGAGTATCCCCATCTTCTGCCCTCACCTCGATTTCGACCTGGTCGCCGGGCAATGCGAAACTGTAAAAATGACACCTCAGAACCCTGTTCATCAAGAACCACTTCTGGAAGTCAGAGGATGCTGCCTCGAGCCAACCGGTCAGCTGGGCTATTGCTTCCAGGAGTAACACCCCGGGCATGATCGGGTTTTGGGGGAAATGGTATTCGAGGAAATCTTCGCTCATGGCTACATTTTTTATCCCCCTTATCATTTTACCCGGTTGCCATTCGGTGATGCGATCAATCAATAGATAACGCATGATTCATCAAACCTCCACATATGATAGCGATTTCTACCAGTTCTTGTCCTGTGTGCCTACTAAAATGACTATTGCAACAGCTGCAAGACCGGCATGAGAAATGGAAACCGTACACTGGTGTATCTTCTTTTTCCGGCCGATTTTTAATGCCCAGCCGTTTAACAACAGTATCGGCTTCCCTGAAGGGTGCTGGTCAATTTCAATATCCCGCAACATGTGATCACTCCCTGTTACCGACAATCCCCACCCGAGAGCCTTCATGCATGCCTCCTTTGCAGCAAATCTGCCCGCAAAGTGTACATATGGACATTTTCTTGATAGGCAGTATTCCTGTTCCTTTTGTGTAAAGATATCAGGAACAAACTGTTTATTTCTTGAAGCAATCCTCCTGAACTTGGCAATATCAACAATATCAATCCCCTGGTGTATCTGGATCATGAGATGCTCATACCTCCGTCAACAGCAATTGCCTGACCAGTAATATACTCTGCTTTGTCAGAGGCAAGAAAGAGCACGAGATGTGCGACATCCGAGGGTTCACCGAACCGCCCTGCTGGAATAGATTTCAGGATATCTTCTCCGGCAAGTTTTCGCACCCGTCTGCTCATGTCTGTAACAATCATACCCGGCAGAACCGCATTTATCTGTATCCCCTTCCCGGACAGCTCAACAGCACATGCCCGTGTAAACGAAAGCAGGGCACCTTTTGAAGAAGCATAGTTGGTTTGACCGCGGCCTGCCCGTATGGCATTGACTGAAGAAATATTGACGATTTTCCCTGAGTGATGCGGCAGCATAAGTTCTACCGCATACTTCGTGCAGAGGAATACCCCTCGCAGATTTGTATCAATTACCCTGTCCCAATCTGAAAGTTCCATGTTTAAGAGAAGTTTGTCTCTTATGATACCGGCGTTGTTCACGAGGATATCGAGCTTCGAATATTTTTCCCTGATGTATTCAAAGAGCATCTGAACTTCTTCAGGATTTGCCATATCAGCCTTAACCATTTCTGCACTGCCTCCATCCCGGGAAATCTCATCGAGAACTTCCTCTGCCCCTTCCTTCGATTTATTATAATTAACAAGTACCACCGCACCTGCCCCTGCAAGCACTGTACTGCATTTCTTCCCGATCCCTCTTGACGCCCCGGTCACAAGAGCAATTTTATCCGATATATCTAATTTCATATGCATTCCCTCTTCCTGTTTTAAGGAATATTTTTCCTTTCATACTTCTTTACGATAATGGAGGCATTCTGTCCTCCAAACCCAAACGAGTTCGATAATGCGGCACGGACGGTCCTGAGTCTTTTCACATGAGGGACGTAATCAAGGTCACACTTCGGATCGGGATGAGTCAGGTTAATGGTCGGGTGGATTTCGTCGCTAAAAACGCTGAGTACCGTATAGACGAATTCTGCTCCTCCTGATGCCGCCAGGAGATGTCCGATCATGGATTTGCTTGAGCTTACAGGAATATGATACGCATTGTCATGAAATACCTTCTTTATTGCAATCGTCTCTGCGATATCGTTCAGTTTTGTGCTCGTGCCATGGGCATTGATATAGTCTATTTCATCACCATGCATCTGTGCGTCCCTCAGGGCACGTCTCATCGAGTGCTCTGCACCTCGCCCTTCAGGGTGCGGTGCGGTCACCTGATACGCATCCAGAGAAGAGCCGTAACCGGCAACCTCTGCGTATATCCGTGCGCCTCTTTTGAGAGCATGGTCTTCTTCTTCAAGAACAGCTACCCCGGCCCCCTCCCCCATCACGAGTCCTGACCGCTTCCGGTCAAAAGGCCGGCAAATTGTATGCGGGGCTTCTGAAGAGACTGATGCAGCACCAAGAAGGACAAAAAATATCAGCCCTACGGGATTGATCATGGAATCAGCTCCCCCTGCAACAATCATGTCTGCATCATTGTTCGTGATTTTCCGGAATCCTATCCCTATTGCCTGCGTACCTGATGTACAGGCAGTCGTTATCGTGCAGTTGTATCCGTAGAGCCTGAATCTCCTTGCTATCAAAGCAGCAGGCCTGTTGGAATTATTTCTCACAAGTGATTCACGGTGTATCATGCCGTATTCCTTACCGAACTTGACATAGTTAAATCTTCCATGCTTATCAGACCATCTCTGTATGTCTTCCAGTCTGTTTATACCCAGCCCTGCTGCAAGGACAACACCGTAACGCTCGCTCTCTCCGGAAAAATCGAACAGGGCAGCATCTTTCAGGGCAGATTTCGAAGCCCACAGGGCAAAGAGTGTCCTTCTTTCACCCTCTCTATGGATATCTTCCGGAAATTCTTCTTTAATTTTTTCCCAATCATGTTCTGTTACAGCTGCTGCCGCCCGAACAGGTGATTTTTCTGAACCCGGGTATGTAAGTCTGCGTATCCCTGAAGATCCGGCAAGGAGCTTCTTCCAGTTATCACTTACATCAAGACCAAGTGCAGTTGTCACACCGAGACCGGTCACAACGACCCTTCTCTTACTGCCCATCCTTATATCCCTCGATGAGTCGTTCCTTTTTTAACCCGCTGTAATAGCAGAAAAGTCTTATGAGTTCCTCGGGATAGACTTTGTAAAAATGGCTGTAAATAATCCGGTTCATAAAAGCAATCTCCCTCCCGTCTATGAACATGCGTGCACTGCCGAGGGAGTCTGTCCTGGTGGTGGAAATAATCTCGCAATGAATATCAGCTTTACATCCGGGACGCAGGTCAGATGGAATGCTTACGTCTTCGATCAGAGACATGATTGCGGACATCTTGAAGTCATGCGTGTAGATAATCAGCCAGCCGAGGAGTTGTGCCATGGATTCAATGAGAATGACTCCCGGTACAAGGGCACTTTTTTTGAAATGGGCCCTGTAGAATTCCTCTGAAAGCGGAAAGGTCTTCACCCCGATGATGGAGCTGCCTTTCTCCATACTGATGACACTGTCATAAAAGAGAAATCGCACTCTTACTCCTTGTCTTGATATCCTCTATTATAAGAGAAGCACACTGGCCTTCGTAACTCTGACAGTTTATCATGATCCGCTGCAGATTGCTTTCCACGGGACCTTCGCTCACTACATTGAACCGGACTGTACTGTCTACGGGAACAGCATGAAGTGTCGCAGGGATTATTTTTTGATCGATCATGAATATCCCTAAAATGATATCGACAACCGGTGCAGCAGCAAAGAGATGTCCCACTGAACCCTTTGATGAAAATACCTGCACATTTCCGATACAGTCTGCAAAAACATGATTAATTGCCTCAATCTCGTTTCTATCGGCATGGCAGGTACCATCTCCATTGGCAATAATGAGATCGATATCAGAAGGCTCCAGTGCTGCACGTTCGAGTGCACGTTTCATTCCCAAAGCAATGGCTCTTGATGTCGCACCGGGATTGTCTTCAAGGGGATCACAGAAGAAGCCGTAACCAGTGATCTTTACCGAATAAGGGATACCTCGTTTATCAGCCGAAGAGCGCAGCTCCAGTGCAAGGACCCCGCAGCCCTCTCCTAAAACCGTCCCCTTCCTGCCTGAAGCAAAAGGATGACAGAACACGTCTCCGTTTTCTTCAGAAGTATTCAATATACCGAAAAAGAGTCCCCGTGCCAGACTGAGAGGAGATACCTTTTCACTCACTCCACCGGCAAGAACAACGGTTGCCTTGTGTCCAACCAGAGTCTTTATTCCCTCAACAAGGGCCTGCGCCCCTGAATCGGCATGCGGTGAAAAGACAACGTTTTCTCCCCTGATATCAAGATGAACGGCAACCTGACAAAACGAGATATTATTGAGCATCGAGAGCGGCCAGAGGGGATAAATCTCACGGTACTTCTCTGAATAAAAAACATCGTAATCCAGAGATCCGTGTCCGTTCATGGATTTCGCAACAGCTGGCATGAGGTCTTCAATTGTATAATCAACCATCCCCATGCCTGCAAAGAATCCGATATCTTCCTTTGCAACAGGTGCATGATTAAGGCGGGAAGTTATGAACGCATCGGACGAGCATTTTAACAACATAGAGGAATGTTTATCCATAATGCGAGCATCTTTGGGACGTATCCCCATGTCCGAGGGATCGAGACCGGTTATCTGTGCAGCATGTCGACAATCAAATCCGCTGATTTCAAATCCCTCTATGCGGTTAATCCCGTGTCTCCCTGAGAGCAACGCTTTCCATACCTCGTGAGCACTCTGACCGATGGAGCAGACAAGTCCAGCCCCTGTGATGACAACACTATCGTCCATAAAGTTCAATGAATATAAATCATTGCGAGTATTCCTGCCACTTCATACAATTTTCCTTAGAAGCACATAAGTAAGACGTTATTATTGAAAAATCTCCCCCGCCCCTCTTTGCCAAATCCCGAAAGCTTTCGGGACCTTTAGCAAAGGGAGGTGAGGAGGGATTTAATAATCACCGTATTCATACGATGACCGTATCAGTATATTGTTATGCTTCAAACCTGCCGATGCAAAGACACGCATTCTGCCCCCCGAAGCCAAAAGCATTAGAGAGGGCCCTCCTGATACCTTTTCTCCTCGCCTCGTTTGGCACATAATCGAGGTCGCATTTCGGATCCCGGAATTCATAATTGATCGTAGGCAAGATGATCGAATGACGTATTCCCAGAAGTGTCAGGATACACTCAATCGCACCTGCTGCTGCAATTGTATGTCCAAGCATTGACTTGTTCGAGCTCACGGGGATGGCCTTGGCATGAGCACCAAAGAGCCTTTTTATCGCACGTGTCTCTACCAGGTCATTCTGTATTGTAGATGTGCCGTGTGCATTGATATAATCTATGTCCTCCGGTTTAAGGGATGCATCCTCAAGCGCTCCCCTCATGGCCAGAACCGCTCCTTCTCCCTGCGGGTGTGTGTCAGTTATTCGATAGGCATCTGCAGAAGAACCATAACCAAGCATCTCTCCATGTATGGGGATGTTCCTCGAGCGTGCGTGTTCGAGTTCCTCTAAAATGACCATTCCGGCACCTTCCGACATGACAAAGCCGTTCCTTTTTCGATCAAACGGTCTGGATGCCTTCTGAGGTGCAGTATATTTTTCAGCCAGCGCCCTTATTAATATGAACCCAATAACACCGGAAAAGTCGAGGGTCGCCTCACATCCTCCGGCAAGCATGACATCGGCTTTTCCTTCCTGTATTATCCGGTATGCTTCGCCAATAGCCTGCGCACCTGCTGCGCATGCTGAGACGATAGAAAGGCTGCTCCCTTTGCACAGGAAGAGTTTTGAAAGAATAGAGGTTCCAACATCCGGCTTTCGCCGGAAAAACTGGAAATATGAATACCCGCCTGCCTGAAGGAGTCCTTTCATATCCCACCGGCCTCTGCCATTATAGTAACGGTGAAGAAACAGCATATCCTGAACAGAAGGATTATCTCCATGCGACCCGAGTGCAACGCCTATTCTTTCACGGTCTTCTATCCCGTCGAGTTTTGCCCGCGAAACCGCTTCTCTCGCAGCAATACGCATTAACCTGAGTCCGCGGGAAGAAAACTTATCAAACCGTTGTGCAGTCTCATCTTCGATCCCTTCCAGCCACTCCTCTTTAACCTGGCCACCAATCCGATAGGGAAGACCTCTCGTATCGAATGAGGTTAAACAGTCGATCCCGGAAATCCCTTTGCACGCATTCTCAAAGGTCTCCTGACTGTTTTTACCCAACGGAGTAATCATCCCGTATCCCGTAACAACTACTCTTCGTTTTCCAGGTTTATTCGTCATGTTTGTTCGTTTGTCTGAAATAGAAAGAAAGCTAAAATAGCTGCTTCTTCTCCTGAACAGCAGTCAACCATTGCCTGATGAGATCGTCACCATTGGTAAATGGAGCGGATTCCCCGCAGGAACCGCATGTAATTTTTGCCCCGTCTTCTGTTTTCCATGCTCTCTTGCCACACTGCGGACACGTATCAGGCAGGCTATCGAGAATATCCATAACTCCTCTCGTTAACAACTGAACAGTGATTAAGGCTGGGAGGAGATCCATATCCATTCCTCTGGTAAAATCACTGCCTTCACCGCCAAACCGCAACTGCAAGAGAGCAACCCCTTTGTCTGTCAATTGGCCGTTTTCATCAATAGCAGATCCTTCACCGAAAGTCTCCTCCACATGTTCAAGAATAAAATGGCGGGCCATTTTTATTCCGAATGTCTGCTCCAATCGATAATTGATATCAAGAAAGTCGAGCGATTCTGCCCCTAAGTCCCTGATCAGAGAACTCTCCGGCTTGATTTCTTTCTCATCTACCCTCAGTGTCACAACAATAGCTTTTTTCACCTCATCGAAAACCTTCTGTTCTGTAATCAAGTTTTGTTTCATGCCTTCTCCTTGGGTCTGTTGGAATTTACTGTATCACATGGTGTTTTATGGATCGATAGAGTCTGTTGCTCAGCCCTCTGTCAACAACAATAGTCTGGCCACGGATTCCCCTGCTTGCCGGATCACATAAAAACAGAACGACCTCTGCTATCTCATCCGGTTCTACAAAGAGTTCTTCGGGTATGAATTGAATCTCATCCCAATACTGTCGGAGCACTTTAAACGAATCAGTCTTGACAAGCCCGCCGCAGACGGCGTTAACGGAGATATTCCTGTCACTCATGCTCTCTGCACAGTCTCGTACGATAGACTCCATAGCCGCCTTCATGCTTCCGAGGGGATATGCCGGGTTATAGAAACGGCTCCCGAGACTTGAGATGAAGACTACCGTACCTTTTGATTTTTCAAGCAGAGGTAATGCCTCCTGAATGCAAAATATATTACCAAGGTAATTTGTCTCAACGAGCTGCCTTAATTCACGTTCGAGGAGGCGCTCTATTGGTTTGAAGGGTGCCCTCGCTGCATTGAGGATGAGAAAATCAAGCCGTCCGAATTCCTCTGTAATTCCCTGAAACAGCTTTTTTACCGATTCCTTTTTCGATATATCAGCCTGAACGATTATTGCTCTCCTGCCCATTCCACGTATCTCTTCACACAACTCGTTTCCCTGTGCCTGTGAGGAACCTCCCGCCTTACGGTAGTTAATGACTATATCTGCACCAGCATGGGCAAATTTTCGGGCAATTGCTTTCCCTATTCCGCGTGAACTCCCCGTAACCAATGCGACTTTATCATTAAATGTCATCTGTTTCATAAACAAAATATCGTATAAAATATCATATATTAAAGTAAACCCTTATGAATGACAGGCAGGTCATTGCAAACTCTCCATAACCAATGAACTCCCCCCTCAAGGAGGAGGGCATAATTGGACACCCCGAAGCTGAGCTTCGAGGAATTCTCTGATTAAAGCTTTTAAACGCATTGCGTCCATGCAGACAGGCGTAGAGTATTTTTACGGGGTAAACTCTTGGCTTTTTAAGTCGTGTTCCCCTCATAGACAAATAAGGGAAATTCTGAAAACTCCCTGTGGCAAGGCAAGACCACGGGGAATACGCTCGCTATCCATTTAAATATCGAGGCTCCACATATTATTTGATGCGTCTGTAAAAACATGTTCTGTTGCCCGTGTGGCAAGCGCCGGGGCCATGCTGGATAACCTTGACGAGAAGTGTGTCAGCATCACAGTCGTACAGGATCTCTTTCACCTCCTGAACGTGTCCGGATGTTTCACCCTTTTTCCAGTATTTCTGTCTTGACCGTGACCAGAAATGTGTATATCCCGTCTCGAGTGTCATCTCAAGGGACCTTTGGTTCATATAAGCAAGCATGAGCACTTCGCCATTTGCAACATCCTGAACAATAGCCGGTATCAGACCTTTATCATCATATTTCAGTACAGGTATCATGTTTCTCCTTTATCTATAATTCACTAATTATAACATCCGATTGAAGACTCCCTGTGACAAGACCGCAGTCCCGAATCTTTTCGGGATTAATGTAAGGAATTCTTTATTCTTTCTATTCGCTCGCTATCCATTTAAATCTTAATTTTCAGCCAAGAAGCCGATTAGATCGAGCTTCATTTCTTCCCTTCTTCAATCTCCTACTTTTGCCCACGAGATAATGTACCTGCTCCTTTTTGTTATTACTAAGACATAACTTAACAAAGCCTCATGGCTGTCATTCACGCAAGCGGAGCGCATCAGGAATCTATCTTTAGAAATCAAACGGTTAAAGAAGGATTCCGAACAAGTCGGAGATGACAAATAATATGGCATAGTAAACGTATCCATATAGTAATTCCCCTCTATCAGGGGGTAGGGGTGTGTGTTTGTGAAATGGTAATTTTGGTCCCTGACCCAAATGTCCCACCTTTCAGTCATCATAAGACACTTCCTGCTAATCTCGGCAGTTGTTCAACCATATAAAGTGGAATAGAAAGTATTTTGTTATAATAAGATAATTTATCCTGCGAAAATCGTATTCCTAACCCTGATTTCTTCTCCTCAATGAACATTCTTAATGATTTCAATTTGCCTTCTTTGCCTGATTTTACCTCTACAGGAAAAATATCTGCCCCAATATTTATTACATAATCAACCTCTGCCATGCTGCCCTTTTTCTCTCTTGCCCAAAAATAAAGACTGCCCTGTTGGTGTTTATCGGAATAAGCCACCACTTCCTGCCCGACAAACTGCTCAGCTACAGAACCTGCATTTATTTGCACAAAATCTTTTTCTGTGATTAATCGCCCCTGTAAGCCGCACGTATTTTGCATCAGTCCGACATCCAGGAAATTTATTTTAAATCTTTGTTCGTTTATTTGTGCCCCAAGCGGAAGCCCTGATGCCTTGGTTAAATATATTGGTTTAATTATTCCGGCAAGAATCAGCAGGTTCAGGGCATTTTTTAAGTCACGTGAGCGGGTATCAGGATCAATGCTTGAATATTTTATCCTTTGCCCGACTAAGCTGGGTGCGGTATCAAATACCTTTTGCAGATATTTGTGTTGAGAAATCCTGGCATATTTTCCAAAATCACTCCTGTACGTCTGTAAAAGCGCTGTCTGTATCCTCTGACAATTCATCAAATTCTTACTGGATAAGTATTCATTAAGCACGCCGGGCATTCCACCGACAATGATGTATATGCGAAGCAGTTCAAGAAGTTTTTCATGGATAACATTATCAATTGAATCGGCTAATTTAACTTCTGAAAGGAATGTTCTCATTTGTTGGTTGCCTGTGGCATCAAGATATTCAGAAAAGGACAAAGGCTCTAAATAAAGGAAGTAAATTCTTCCAACCGGCATCTTAAAGTCAGGACTTCTCATGGCAAATTCAAGAAGAGAGCCGGCAGCGATAACAGGCAGCTTCGGCATTTTCTCCTTAAAGTATCTAAGAGACATTATTGCCTGTGGACACTCTTGTATCTCGTCAATGAACAGGAGGGTATTATCTTCCGCTTTAATCTGCACACCAAGTAGCAACTGGACTTTGTTGATGATTTCAGAGGGGTTAAGGGATTTAAAACAGTCTTTTAACTGAGGCTGGAACTCAAGGTTAACCACAACCATGTTTTCAAAATGCATTTTCCCGAATGTTTCAACAAGATAACTTTTGCCAACCTGTCTGGCGCCCCTGATTATTAGCGGATACCGTTCTTTTTGTGATTTCCATGAAATCAGTTCTTTCTCTATATCCCTACGCATTTTATCACTCCTTAGCCATAATTTGGCTGAAATACAGGGTAATTATAGCCTTATTTTGGCTAAAAAGCAAAGATAATTATTTTATACCCCTTCCACAATCTCTATCTCTTCAGGCGTGAGGCCGTACAAAGCATAGACAATCTGGTCTATCAAATTGTCAGTTGCCTTAATTTTAGTTTTTAAAGGCTGGAGTACAGACATGCTCTCATTGAAATGATCTTCCAATGACTCCTGAAATTTACGAGCAGAGGGGTCAATGGATAGTTTTAATTTATTTTTCTTCAGCATTGTAATCAGAGCTTCCAGGTTGTTTTCATGGTAATTCTTTATTGCAGTTTTGTTTGTTAAGGTATCAATATCTGCTACGATTTCCCTCTCAAGCCACTTGATGAATCCTTTTACCTCCTCATTTTTAGCTTTGTTAAGTTCAATCATTTGTTCGGCAAGATAAGCAAGGAAGTCATGAATAGTATCGTTACGGTTTTTACTTAGTTCTTTATGAACCCAATTCAAAATATCAAGACTCATCCTTACTCCTTCATTCCCAGTCTTTTCTTCCATATATTTATGAGTGGCAGCAAGTTGAAATAATCTGCTTCAGAAAGTGCATTTAGATATTCTCTCTTCTCATTTTCATTCCCTTCATCGGGAACGAGCTGCACAGGCGGTAAATCGAGTCTGTAAAGAAGCGCAAAAAGCAGCATCCTTGCAACCCTTCCATTGAAATCAAGAAACGGATGAATACTTAAGAGTCGCCCTTCTGCAAATGACAGGGTTTCAAGCAGAATATCTGTTACAGGTGGTTTTTCCCCTAACGTTGACAATCTCGATTCCAGATCCTCACAGTATTGTCGCATCAGAACAGGAACCTCAAAATAGGGGGGAGGCGCATGTTTGCTTACGGTAACATTTCTGTCTCTATATCTACCAGCCCATGAAGGGAAAAGCTCTCCGAAGGCGTCTTTGTGAAGCTTGCAAATAAATTCAGAGGTAACTTTTAATTCGTGGGGCTTCAATTGAAGAAGGTGTGCCATTACTCTTTCAACACCTTTTGCAAGGTGCGGCGCTAACTCAGTGTATGACTTAATTCCAAGGCTGGATTCTATGTACCGAGTGGTTGAAGGGTACCTTTCAATGTCTTCAGATACTCTTTCAGCATCTTCAGGCTCACGTGCTCGCCTTCGAACGCCATGGATTGGCTTACCTGTTCCGGAATACTTTTTAGATACAGTTTTTTCTTTTGCTCTGTCGTAAGAGCCATCCGCCAATGCTCCACTATATTCTTTTGGGTTTTCTGTCTTTTCATCTATTTCCCCTTTCTCTAAATTTATCATATATTTTTCATAGAGTGCAATTGCCTCATCAACACTCTCCCGCCGCTCTTTTTCAAGTGTGGTGAAGGAAATCGAAGGCATTGGCATTGAGTCAATTTCATAAGAATTTATATGGTTATTTGTGCTTGTGAGTCTGAACCTCCACTCCCACAGTGATGAATTCAACAAAGCAAGAATGGTGAAGAGATTATATTCTTTGGGACTGACTATATAGTTAATAGTATCGGAGCAGAAGTTATCCTTTTCAATAATGGTTGCAATGATTCTCCGCCAGTTATCTATTGCTGACCCTCTCTGATAACCAATTCGAATGTATCGATAGTCATAAGCCTTGGTATCCTTGCCATGAGAATCAAGAAACCTTTGGACATCAAGGTACATGGGTATTCCTTGTTTTGGCTCTTCTTGGAATTCGTAGCGATTTATATGAGCACCTCTTAAAACAATCTGACCATTGTCTTCATCTGTTAAAAACTTAGAGTGTTCTGTAAGGTTAACTTCACCCTGCTGGGATGGTGCAAAGTGTTTAAGCATGACTCCATTGGAAACTCTTTTCATTTTCAGAGCAAGGTAAAAGTCCTCCGCTGTCATTTTGGGATAGCTTGGAATGCTGAGATTCTCTTTATCAAACTCTTCAATTTGAGATGGCTTAATAGATAGAGAAGTTGAAACTTCCAATATATCCTTGCCTGGATGGATCCTAATAAAGAATAAAGATGGTTTTTCTTTTCTAAGAATATATATGCATGTTGACAGCTTTGCCTCTGGAAACACTCTGCCTGTAGGGTCATCTTTTTGAGGGAATGCCTCTATTTTCTGCAAGCAATTCTTTTTAAGAATAAATTCCCTTAATAACTTAGCCTGTTTGTCACCCAACAATGCCATAGGTACAATAAATCCATGCATGCCTTTATCTTTGAGAAGGGTTAAGGACAATACGCTAAAGAAGCGATAAAAATTAAGTTTACTTCCAATAGCTGGTCTATATCTTACATTCTGTGAAAAGAACTCTTTTTCTGGTTTTACGTCTCTTCTTTGCTCAAGTTCTGACAAAACACCATAAGGCGGATTCCCGATCACGCAATCAAACCCTGGATTTTCCTTTGGGCTTCCGTCTTCATTGAAGAACACCTCCGGAAACTCGAGCTCCCAGTGGAAAAACTTTTTTTCTCCGGCTATATTCTCTGAATTCTCAAGCAGGGATCTGAGTTTCGGTATCTGTGCTTTACCATCAGGACTTTGGAGAACATTAACTATAAAATTATATATTCTATTCGATATTCCGGATTTTGATTTCTTTCTAACAGCAACCTCGGTATCCGAACCAAACATATCCATCTGGAATTTGTACTGGTCTTTTAAAAGTTCTTCAAATACCTGTTCTTTTTCTTCAAGGCTGTTCCCAAAGAACAGACTTGTCCACAGGTTTGCAATTTCCCTGTATCTATTTAGTTCCGCTGTCAATTTATGGAATGTCTTTTCCTTTGCCTTTATATCCGAGAGTTTTTCGCTCGGCATGTCTTCGATTGACTGAAAACCCTTGACTATTGCCGTAATATCCTCTTTAAATCTGGATGTATCAAAAAGCACAAGTTGTTCATCCGGCATATCAGATTTCTTCCTGCCTTTAGGCTGTGGCAGATAATTCAAGTCGCTTATCCTTGCTCCAATAAGTGAATTCCCGCACCTGAGATGATGGTCCAAAAAATTAAGCGGCTGGCTCCTGTCAACAGTTTTAAGCCAGAGGGAGAGTTTTGCAAGTTCAACAGCAAGCTCTTTTATGTCAA
>Ga0209270_1000367_pt1 | contig 107249 bp, 93 predicted proteins | sample MTBAKSrepl1MetaG_FD_187456 | JGI IMG/M metagenome (GOLD analysis project Ga0209270, IMG submission 187456) | Enrichment culture microbial communities from Arthur Kill intertidal strait, New Jersey, USA, that are MTBE-degrading - MTBE-AKS1... | ecosystem: Environmental > Aquatic > Marine >...
ACCGGCCTTACTCCCCCGCTTTCGGTTACCCCAGGCGGGAGGCCGCGGCTACATGTTGAACGAGCAATTGACACGTATGACACCTTTCAATCATATAGATCAACCAGGCTTGGCCTGGCGTACCAGAGTGCGCAGAGGGGAAGTATCTTTTCAATGCCGGGAGATGCCGGCATTGAAAAATTACCCTCTTGATCATGTTTTTCCAGTAATAGATCGCCATTTCGATGCCGAGTCCTTTTGGTCTGCCGTCGTCTCCCGGCAGACAAAAAATGGTTCTCTCTGCATACTCTGCGTCTCTGCGGTGAAATCGGCTTACGTGAACAGCTTAGGGCCAAACAATGTCTCAATCTAACCTTAGCCTTGTAACGTCAGGCAATTCGCTCCTCCCCTTTTCTCGGGCGGACTTCTCCTTTAGTGCTCAGGGCATGCGCCGCAAATTTGACCGCATCCAGGATCTGGACATATCCCGTGCAGCGGCACATGTTTCCCGCAAGGGCATGGCGGATCTCCCCTTCGCTAGGATTTGGATTCTCGTCCAGGAGCGCCTTGGCCGACATGATCATGCCGGGCGTGCAGTACCCGCACTGCACAGCGCCCTTTTCTATGAAGGCGGTCTGAAGCGGGTGAAGCTCTCCTGTCGGCTTGGCCATTCCCTCGATGGTCGTTACACTCGCGCCTTCGATCTCCGGGGCGGGGAAAAGGCAGGAGTTTACGGCCTTGCCGTTCACAATCACGGTGCAAGCCCCGCACTCTCCGCTTTCACATCCGGATTTGCTTCCCGTCATCTCCAGTTCTTCCCGGAGCAGGTGAAGGAGCGTCCACTCGGGTTCGATCTCCATCTCCATCCGGTTTCCATTCAACACAAACGAGACTGTTTTCCTCATCAAGATACCTCCAATAAAGCAGAAGTCAGGAGTCAGAATACGGCCTACGCTCCGTTTAGCATTCCCAACTTCTCGCATGAGACCTCTTTGAAAGATGAACGTCGAACATCGAACTTTCAACATCGAATGAAGAAAATGCAACAAGCTCAAAAACTGATTTTGCTTTTCTTTTTGGCCGTTGAGTAAGCTCGGTCTTTTTCTTCATCTTTCCATTCGAAGTTCGATGTTGGAAGTTCGATGTTGGAAGTTCATCTTATGTTTTTCATTTCGCCCTCTGGATAGCGAGCCTTGCCATCCTGGGCACCAGGACCTCGACCATCTCCCTTCGGTACCAGGCCTCGCCGCGGATGCTGTCCCTGGCCTTGCACTCCTCGGCCGCGGCCTTTCCCGCCTTTGCGAGGAGTTCCTCCGTGATCTTCTTCCCCTTGAGCAGGGATTCGGCGGATCTGGCCCTCATGGGGGTGGGAGCCAAAACGCCGAGACCGATCCTTGCCTCTGTGCACGTCGATAAATCCCCTCCGAGCGAGATCAACACGGCTACTCCGAGAAGAGGCAGCTCCATGGCCTCCCGCCGGGTATGCTTCACATAAGCGGCGCCCGTATGATCCTGCAGCTTTGGAACAATGAACTCCAGAAGCATTTCCCCAGGTTCCAGGAGCGTCTGCCCAGGGCCGATGAAGATATGCTCGAGGTCCATTGTCCTTTCCCCTTTAGGTCCCCTCAGCCTCACCTGGGCCTCAAGCGTGATCAGAGGAATGGCCCCGTCTGCAGAGGGCACTGCATTGACGACGTTGCCGCCGATTGTCGCCACATTGCGGATCTGGACGGATCCAATATGAGTGACCGCGTCTGTGAGAATGGGGAACTCTTTTCGGATGATCGGCGAGAGTTCCAGCATCCGGTGGGTCACGAGCGAGCCGATTCTCAACTCGCCGTTCTGGAATGTGATCCGGTCAAGTCCCTGAATCCTGCGCAAGGAGACCAGGTATTGAGGGCTGATCTTCCCTTCCTTGATCTTGACCATCACATCGGTCCCCCCGGCAATGAACCGCGCCCGCTCGCCGTGGCTCACCAGAAGGGAAATGGCCTCGTCAATGGAACCGGGGGTCAGATATTCAAACTTGTTCACGGTCTTGCTCCTTGAAAGAAGAGTTCAAAAACCAATTCCGCCACAAAGACACAAAGGCACCAAGGGAGGAATGTTTTTCTTTGTGGCTTTGTGCCTTGGTGGCCAGTTTTAGTATTCTCGGTTGTCGAAAACCCGCCTGCTCTTCCTTTCGGATCTCGGCAGCGTGCCGTAATCCAGAATCTCTACGTTGGCGCTGACCAGGATCTCTTTCTTGATCTGTTCCCCCACCCTCTTTGCAAGCTCGGGGTTGCGGCCGGTCTCAATTCCCTGCCGCCGCTCGACTTTGAGCGTCATGTAATCCTTGCCGTCTTTCTTTCTGTCCAGGATGACCTGGAACTCGCTTCCGATCCCGTCTATGGACGAAAGCACGTGATCGATCTGCCCGGGATAGATATTGACGGCCCGGAAGATGATCATGTCGTCGGAACGGCCTAGCAGCCTGTCGTGCCGTGGCAAGACCGATCCGCAGGGGCATTCCCCCGGGATCAACCTGGTGATATCCCTTGTTCTATAACGGATCAGCGGCGCCGCTTCCTTGCTGAGCGTGGTGACCACCATCTCGCCCGTCTCCCCCTCGGGTACGGGCTTGAGGGTCTCGGGATCGAGGATTTCCAGAATGTAATAATCGGCCCAGTAATGGATCCCTTTGTGATGAAGGCAGTCCAGGCCCGTTCCCGGACCGTAGAGCTCCGTCATGCCGGGGATGTCGAACATGTGATCGAGCCCGAGAAGCTCCTTGATTCTTGCCCTCATGGCATCGCTCGATCGCTCGGATCCGAAGATCATCTTCTTCAAACGGATCTTGTCACGGATTCCCTGCCTGTGCACCTCTTCGGCCATAAGGAGGCCCATGGAGGCGGTGCAGCACATGACCGTCGTCTGCATATCGACCAGGAATTGACACTGCATCTCTGCATTGCCGGGTCCGGCAGGTATCGCCATGGCCCCGAACTTCTCGCACCCCATTTGAAAGCTGATGCCTGCGGTCCAGACCCCGTATCCCACGCAGATCTGCACCCTGTCTTCCCGGCTGAGCCCCGCCATTTCATAGCAGCGGGCAAAGAAATGGATCCAGTCATCGATGTCTTTCTGGGTATAGCAGAGGACCTTCCTCTTCCCTGTTGTCCCGGACGAGGCATGGATCCGGACCACTTTTTCAAAAGGCACTGAGAGCAGGGGAAAGGGATACCCCTCCTGCAGGTCCTTCGCCGTGGTGAAAGGGAGACGGCTGAGGTCCGTCAGGTCCCGGATGTCTCCGGGTTTCACGCCAGCTTCATCCAGTCTTTTCTTATAAAGCGGCGAGCCCTCATATGCATGCCTGACCGTCCACTGGAGGCCCTGGAGCTGGATCTTTCGGATCTCCTCCATGCTCTTGGCCTCAGGCATAAAGCTCTCTGCCATGGTTGCCTTTCCTCCTTATGCTTCTTACCCCCTCCGCCCGCCTACTGCACAAGGTCCGAGAGAATCTGGACGGTCCAGTAGGGGAACAGCATCAGGATGATGATTGAAAGAATATATGCGGGGATATAGTACATCCCGCCTCTAAAGACGGTGCCGAGGGGGATGTCCTTGGCCATCCCGGCGACCACATAACAGCAGATGCCGATGGGAGGCATAATGGCACCCATTGTGGTCACGATACAGACGACCTGCCCGAACCAGATGGGGTCATACCCCATGTGAAGAACGATCGGGAAAAAGATGGGAAGCGATATGAGCAGGAACGCCAGGGCGTCCATCACGCATCCACCGATGATGTAGAAGATGAGGATGATCCAGAGCAGAACCCAGTTGGGCAGGGCGAGCGTCGTGATCCAGTCCGCCGCCTCGAAGGGGAGCCGGGTGATCGCCAGAAATCGGCCGAAGATCGTGGCCCCTCCCACGATCATGAAAACCAGGCAGGAGATTCGGAGAGTCTCCCCGATGGAGGAGATGAAGCCCTGCCAGCTCAGTTTCCTCCGGATTATGCAGATGAGAAGAGCCAGGGCGCAGCTGGCCGCAGCCGCCTCCGTTGCCGTGACCACACCCGTGAAAAGGGCGAACATGATGATGGCGAAGAGGACGAGAATATCGATGATCTCCGGCAGTGCCCTCATTCTCTCGGACCAGGTGGACTTTGCCGCACTCGGACCCCAGTCCGGGTGGCGCCAGCAGATATAAAAAACCGTTGCGGCAATCAAGGCCGTAAGGACCACGCTTGGAATGACATTGCCGAAGAAGAGCTTTCCTATGGATTGGCCCGTGTAAAGACCATATACCACCAGAACGATGCTGGGAGGGATCAGCACGCCGAGGGTCGCCCCTGCGGCCACGGATCCGGCATTCAGCATCGGGTGGTAGTTGTACTTCTTCATCTCAGGGATTGCCACAGAGCTCATGGTGGCGGCGGTCGCCGTGTTGGAACCGCTGATGGCCGAAAAGGCGGCGCAGGCCATAATGGTGGTGATCGCCAGCCCGCCCCGATAGTGTCCGAACCACCGGTACGTGGCCTTGTAGAGCCCGTTGTTGTATCCGGCGAAGTGAACGAACTCGCCCACCAGGATAAACATGGGGATGACGGTCAGCCCGTAGTTCGAGAAGATGTTCCACATGTCGGGTCCAATCATTCCGAGGGCTGCTTTGAAAGAGGTGACGTAAGTGACCCCCAGGAAGCCCACCAGCATCATGGTGAATGCCGCCGGTATCCTGAAGAGGAAAAGGACTGCAAACATGACAAGGATGCCGATAACCCCTACAATTGGGCCGGACATGGTCTCCTCTACCTCTCTTTCTCAAGCAAGGCGTTCAGAAAATCGATGACGAGCGTCAGGGACAGAAAGCCGAACCCAATGGACACACTGAAAATGAAGGGGTAGTAAATGACCTTGAGCGTTTCCGAGAGTTCCCCGGATTGCGCGATTCTGATCCCCCACCTGAAAATCACCCATGCAATGACCGCGAAGAAGATCATGGTAATCAGGTAGCCGATTGCATCGAGTATTTTTTTCACGCGGTTCGGAAAAGTCTCGGAAAGAATATCAACCACGATGTGGCTTTTTCTCATCTGGGTATACCCAAGGGAGAACGCGATCGTCACCGCCCCGAGGAAAGAGACGATTTCGTAAGCACCCTGAAAGGGGACCTGGACGATCCGCATGCAGACATTCGCGGTAGCCAGAATCATCAGCATCAGCACGGATATGCCGCCCAGTACGACCATGATCCAGTTCACGGCAGTTCTTATCTTGATCAGGAATTCCATATCCTCCCCCAGCCGGGATTCTCCCGGAGCCGGAGCCCCTGTCCCGGAAAGGGAGGACAGGGGCTCGACCTATCCCACTATTTGCTGAACTCCTTCTCGTACTTGTCCTTCAAGGCAAGAGTATCCTTCACAATTTGATCGCCCGGAAGTCCGGCCGCATTGACCTTCTTGATATACGAATCGATCATGGGGGCAAGAGTCTTCGGAATCTGCGCCTTTTCATTCTGAGGGAGCTGATGAATCTGCAGATTGTATTTCTGCTTGGACCATTCAAGCGATTCCATTACATGATCGTCCACGTACTTGCCGGTCCATAGCGCCTGTTCTCTCCTCATGTCGTCGAACACCTTCTTCACATCCTGAGGCAGGGAGGCCCATTTGTCCTTGTTCATGACCACGCCAAAACTCACCACCCAGAGGTTGGCAATGGTTGCATTGGGCGTATAGGCCGCATAGTTGAAGTCCTTCAAAACTTCCATTGAGGAGACATGCCCTTTCACAACGCCCTTTTGAAGCGCCTCGGGGGTATCCGATTGAGGCATGGCCACCGGGATCCCGCCGAGCAGCTTGATGATCTCCGATGCGGTACCGGACACCCTGAGCTCCATCCCCTTTAGATCGGCAAGGGATTTCACCGGTGTTTTGGTCATGATATTCGCCGGAGGGCAGGTAAAAAGAGTGAGGATCTTGGTATTCTCGAACTCCTTTGCCTTGTATTTATCGATGAGGTCCAAAAGGGTCAAACTCGCAGACCTTGCGCTGGAGAACCCGATCGGCAAATCCACGGCCTCAGAGATGATAAACCTACCGGGCTGGTAGCTCATGGCGAAATTCCCGATATCTGCGGTTCCGGCCATCACCCCGTCAAAGATGTTCTTTGCCGGAAGAAGGGTACCACCGGGAAAGGTCTGGACCTTCACCTGACCCTTTGTTCTCTTTTCTACCTCTTTAGCCCACCTCTCCATCTGAACGCAGGGGAAAGTGGGTGCAGGCGGGAAGTTGGCATAGGTGAGTTTGATTTCTTTTGCAAAACCGACCTGCGGCGAGGCCGCCAGAAACAGGCTCATCCCGAAAAATGCCGCGATAATACACGCTGTTTTATTCCTCATCTCTTTGTCCCTCCTTCTGGTTCGATGCGTTATGTAATCCTTTGCCTCAGCCGCGTTGTCACCTCCTTTACACTCGCTAATTGTTCGTTGTTCGTTGTTGGTTGTAAAGTTGTCTTGCCTGCAAGTCATCTAATCAACTAGGTTCAGCCACAAAGACACGAAGTCACAAAGTCAGACTGTCCTTCTTGTCTTCCTTGCAGGTTGATCAAAAATGCCCAGATACAAGGCGCCCGATGTCCCGAGGAGTGAGGCGTACTACTAGTACGCCGCAATGACGAGGGACGAGGGCAACGCCGTAGATGGGCGTTTTTCATCAACCTGCTAAAAGATGCTGGGTTCCTTATGCTCCCCAAACACCTGCCTGAAGACGCCCGCCATTTCGCCCACCGTGGCGTATGCCTTGCAGCACTCCACGAGAGAGGGCATGACGTTCTTCTTTTCGACGGCAGCCTGCTCGAGGGCTTTGAGGCTGCCGGCCACAGCCTTGTTGTCTCTCGTGCGCTTGAGCTCCTTGAGCCGTGAGATCTGCTCGCGAGCCCAGTCCTCATTGTACTCGTGCAGTTCCACCTCCATGTCGACGCCCTCGGTGTATTTGTTCACGCCGACCTTGATCACTTTTCCCTCCTGGAGTTTCTTCTCGTACTCGTAGGCCTGCCGGGCCACTTCCTTCTGCACATACCCGGAGGCAACGGCGCGCACCATGCCCCCTATTTTTTCCACCTTCTCCATCTCCTCCAGGATCTTCTGCTCCATCTCCTTGGTAAGGGTTTCGACAAAGTATGACCCTGCGAGAGGATCCACCGTATCCCGAAGACCAATCTCATCCATGAGGATTTGAAACGTCCTCAGGGAAATGAGAGCCGCCCTCTCCGTAGGGATGGTGTACGCCTCATCAAAAGAGCAGAGGGCCGTTGTCTGGGCTCCCGAGAGTGCGGCCGCGAGCGCATAGTAGGCTCCCCGAACGATATTGTTCTCGGGCTGCTGCTTGGTCATGCCCGAACCGCCACCCCCGAAAATTCCCCTGAGGAAAAGGGCTTTCTTGTCCTGGACGCCGTACCGCTCCCGCAGCAGCTCGGCCCACATCTTCCTGGCAGCCCTGAACTTGGCGACCGTCTCCCAGAGATTTCCATAGATATTCAGGTTGAAGGTGAATCCACCCACGAACTGCTCTGCCTTGTAGCCCCTCCTGATCACCTCGTCCAGGTAAGCGAAGGCGATTTCGAATGCATAGGAGATCTCCTGGACAGGCGTGCAGCCGGACTCTCGGATATGATACCCGCAGACGGAGACCGGATTGCACCTGGGGAGCTCTTTCATGGAATACTCGATCGTATCGCCGATGAGACGCACGGCAGGCTCCACCGGATAGATCCACGCGCCCCTTCCCACCATCTCCTTGAGGATATCGTTCTGGGGCGTGGCGGAGATCTCGTTCTTCTTGTACCCGTATTTCTCGGCGACTGCCTGATACATGGCGAGCATGATCGAGGCGACGGCATTGATCGTCAGGCCGGTTCCGATCCGGTTCAGGCGGATATCCTTGAAGGCGACCTCAAAATCCCTGAGGGAGTCCACCGCCATTCCCACCCGGCCCACTTCTCCCTCCGCCATGGGATCATCCGAGTCGTACCCCATCTGGGTTGGAAGATCGAAGGCGACATTCAAGCCTGTCTGTCCATGGGAGATCATCAGCTTGAAGCGCTCATTGCTTTGCTCCGGTGTGCCGAAGCCCGTGTACTGGCGCGTGGTCCAGTTCCTGCTTCTGTACCCCAGGGGGTGGATGCTGCGGGTAAAGGGATACTCGCCCGGCGCCCCCAGGTCCTTGGAATAATCGAACCCCACCTTCTGCAGGTCCTCAGGGGTGTATACCGGCTTGACCTTGATCCCCGACTGGAGGATCACCTCCTTGATGGCATCCTTTTCGTCCTTATTATAAGTCGCTACTCCCATGACAACCTCGCTTCATTGGACATTCATCATTATTCATTGAACATTGACACCCCCGTAAAAAGTCGGAAAACGCCCTTTTTCGTCATTCCGGCGAAAGCCGGAATCCAGTATCCAGGCCACTTGCGAGCCTTCAGAGCTCCGGTTTTCACCGGGATGACGACTTTTTACGACACCGTCAATTTTATTTTGATCCTTTGGCATTGTTTCGGATTTCGTGCTTCGAGTTTCGGATTTTCAGGTTCTCCGCAAAGCAGAGAGCTCCGGCTCAATCGGCCCTGTGTACATTATCTCTTATAAACCCGACGATCTCCTCGAACCGCGTTCCCCCGGGGAACACCCCTTGCACACCCATTTCATTGAGAAGCGGGATATCCCGGTTAGGGATCACGCCGCCCACCACGACCAGAACATCCTCGGCTTTTTCTTCTTTCAACATGCCCATCAGCTTTCTGCAAATGGGGAGGTGCGCCCCGGACATGATGGACAACCCGATCACGTCAGCCCCCTCCTGCACCGCCTGCTTCACGATGCCCGGGACGGTCTGGTGAAGTCCTGTATAGATCACTTCCATCCCGGCATCCTTCAGGGCATGGGCCACCACTTTTGCCCCGCGGTCATGTCCATCCAGACCGGGCTTTCCCAGGAGAACCCTTATCCTTTTTTCTGCGGCCATAAGCAGCGTGCTCCTTAGTAACTTTGGCAATTCACGATGATGTCAAATCCGAATATCGAAATCCGAAACAATGTCAAAATCCCAAAGTTCAAAATCTAAAACAAAGCAGGGGCAACACCGTAAATTCTCCCGTTTTGATCATTCATGTTTTACTCATTTGTTTCGAGTTTCGAAATTCGAATCTCGGGTTTCCGTGTCCGGGAAATGGGTCAAATACAAGACAGAATCCCGAGTTTCACACTGCCATTCCCTGGAACTCTTGAGACACTGCACTAGATTCCCTTTGGGCGTTTCTCCAGCTCCCGCTGAACGATCTCTTTCCCTCGCATAATGTGTTCCTGCACCAGAGTCTCTACCCGTTCGATATCGCGTTCGCGAATGGCTTTGAGCATCCTTCGATGGTCCTGGTTGCTGATCCTGGCCATTGGCGTCACATTCAAAATGATTCTTCGAAAGCGATAGATCTGATCCCGGAGGTCGCTGATCATCTTGATCAGTTTGGGGCTTCGGCAGAGTCCGTAGAGGAGGTTGTGAAATGCCGTATTGATTCTGGGAAGGTCATCCATCCTCCCTTCATCCAGACACTTCTGGAACTCCCTGATCTTCTCTTCCAGGGGTTTCAGTTCCTCTTCATTGTGGTTGATTGTGGCAAGACGGGCGGCATATCTCTCCAGCACACACCGGATCCCGAAGGTTTCCTCTATATCGTCCATGGTGAGGCTCAACACCGTGAACCCGCCATGGGGAAGTTTCTTGAGCAGCCCTTCCCGTTCCAGCTTATGGATAGCCTCCCTTACAGGGGTCCGGCTGATATCCAGGGCATCGGCGATCCGGCTCTCCACAAGCCTGTCCCCCGGCGCCACATCGCCCCGAATGATGGCCTGTTTCAGATTCTCGAAGACATGCTGTCCCAGCGGCTTCCTGCCGGGCAGTGTTCCCGGGAATGAGGGGCTCCATGTGCGAGATTCCTTATTGCCTTTCATGCTCTCCTATAGCCCTACCCACCGGGCGATATTCGGCAGAAGCACTTCATGCGTTCCGCCTCCGTAAAGGAGAAACCGATTGTCCCTGTAATATCTCTGAGCCGTGTATTCCATGGAGAACCCGTAGGCCCCGAAGATCCGGGTTGCATAGTCCCCTGCCTTGCATGCAGCTTCGGTGGCAAAATACTTGGCCATGCTTGCCTGAGGGAGGCAGGAGATCTTGTCGTCGATCATGTGAGTAGCCCGGTAGGTCAGCAGCTTGGCGGCCTCCAGGTCCACCGCAAGTTCCGCCACCTTTGCCTGGATGAGTTGATAAGAGCCGATGGGTTTTCCAAAGGCTACTCTCTCGTGGGCATATTGGATGCAGTCATGAAGTGCTGCCCGGACAAGGCCGATTCCCAGAGCGGCGGTCATGGTCCGGATCTCGGAGAGAATACCGAGCAGACTGTCCGTTCCCCGGCCTTCCTCGCAGAGCATGTAGTGAGCAGGAATTCTCACATCCGTCAGGGAGAGCTCGCAAATGGGCGTGGTTCGAGTGCCCAGGAGATCAAAGGGCTTGCTCACTGAAACCCCGGGCGTATCCCTGGGAACGAAGAAGAAATTGAGACCTCTGAGTTTCTTGGCCGGATCGGTCTGACAGAGAACTGTATAGAAGCTGGCCACCGGTCCATCGGTAACCCAGGTCTTGAGTCCGTTTATCACGTAGCCGTCGGAAGTGCGGGTGGCGAGAGTGCTGACGCTTCCCAGATCCCCCCCGGCTTCGGGTTCGGTAAGGCAGAAGCAGCCCATCTTTTCCCCTCTCATGGCCGGGAGGAAAAATTCCCTGTGCATCTCTTCGGTACCGAAATGGAAAAGAAAATTTGTTCCCATGAGACACTGCATGGCCGTGGATGCGGCCGCGCTCATGAGCCCCCTTGCCAGTTCCTCGCAGATAATGCAATAAAGAGTGGTGTTGCCTCCGGAGCCGCCGCGATTCTTGGGATATCGGATTCCAAAGACCCCCATCCCCGCCATCTCCATGAAGATCTCTCTTGGAAATTCCCCCTTCTGATCGATCTCCTGGGCCTTGGGAATCAACACCGTGTCCACAAACCTTGCCATGGTCTTCCGCACCAGGTCTTCCGCATTGGACCTCAACATAGCTTCTCTCCTATTCACAAGAGCAACGTGCCGCGGGTGAACACGGACAAAGACTTTCTCTCACAGAGTCCACAGAGACACAGGGATTTTCTTCTCTCTGTGTGCTCTGTGAGAGATCGCCTTTTCTTTCATCTTTTTCCTTTCAGTTCCTCGATCATTGCCGGAACAACATCATGAAGATCGCCCACAATACCCCAGTCGGCCACCTGGAAGATGGGCGCCCTGCGGTCCTTGTTGATCGCTATGACGTAGCGGGAGTCCGACATCCCGGCCCTGTGTTGAACGGCCCCGGAGATTCCGCATGCGATATAGATCTCAGGCCGCACGGATTGCCCGGTCTGACCAATCTGGCGTTCAGCCGGGATCCACCCCTCTTCCACGGCAACTCGAGTCCCTGCCACTTCCCCACCCAGCTCGGCTGCGAGCCGTTCCAGAACCTGGAACCCTTTGGCATCTCCTACACCCCGTCCTCCGGCCACGATGACCTTGGCATCCGTGAGGTTGACGCGCTTTTTCTTCTCCTGCACCTTTTCGAGCACCCTGGTGCCGATTTCCTTTTCAGCCACGGCCACCTTGCACTTGATGATTTCGCCCTTGCGGTCCGGTCCGTGCACGGCCTCCATGACCCCTGGACGGACCGTGGCCATTTGAGGCCTGGAGTATCGGTTGGCGATTGTGGCCATGACGTTCCCGCCGAACGCAGGCCTGGTCTGCAGGAGGATCCCCTCTCCTGGATCGATGGAGAGTTCCGTACAGTCCGCGGTCAGACCGACACCGATCCGCCTGGAGACCCTGGGGGCGAGGTCACGGCCGATGTGGGTGGCGCCCATGAGAAGGATATTGGGCTTGTGTTCTAATGCGAGTTCCTCGATGACCTTTGTATATGCGGTGGTTCTGTAGCTCTCCAGCGCCTTGTGATCTGCCAGGTAGACCCTGTCAGCCCCATGTTCTATGAGCGTTCGGGCAAGGCCTGAAACCTTGTACCCGAGGAGAAGGGCGGAGACGTCCTGCTTCAATTCCGCTGCAAGGGATTGCCCCTTGCCCAGAAGCTCCAGGGAGACCCGGATCAGTTTTCCATCCCTCTGCTCTGCAAAGACCCACACGCCTTTCCTGTCGCGGAAATCGGGAATCTCCTTCGGCTTTGCATCGGTCTGAATGGCCTTCTGCTTGCAGACCTGAAGGCAGGCGCCGCAGGATGTGCATCGCTCCTGGATATGAGCCTTCCCATCGGTGATTTCAACGGCCCCATAAGGGCAGGCCTTCATACATCGCTTGCACCCATTACAAAGATCACTCTCAACCCAGACTGCCATTCGCGATTCCCCCTTCACAGACTCCCGATGCAGCTTTGGAGTTCGCCTAAATCCGAATATCGAAACTCTAAACTCGATACAAATTCAAAGCACGAATGTTCAAATTCTCAAAATGAAAGTCGAAATACCTTTTTTTCGTCATCCCGGCGAAGGCCGGGATCCAGTATTTTCGAGCCTTTGCAGAATATCTGGATTCCGGCCTTCGAGGCGTGTCGCAATCACATGGGAACGCGTTTTCTGTCATTTCGACCGGAGGGAGAAATCTTTTATTTCAGCTACTTGCAAAACCAAGATTTCTCGGCTTCGCCTCGAAATGACATTGCGACACAGCCTCCTTCGCCGGAATGACGACTTTTTACGAGATAGTCAATTTCGTGCTTCGGATTTCGAATTTTCAAGTTTTGAATACGGAGAAGTAACTGCGCAATCAAATCAGTCTCTTCTCCCTGAGCTTCCCCACGAGGCTCTTCACCGCCGCCTTGGCGTCTCCTTCCAGAATTTCTCCCTGCCTCTGGAACTTGGGGGCAAAGGTCTTGATGACATTGGTTAGAGATCCTTCCAGGCCCACCTCTCTCGTCTGGATACCGAGATCAGCCGAATTCCAGGCTTCGATACGGGCGTTCTCCCTGCAGGCATCGATGAGCCGGTCAACCCTTGGAAACCTGGGCCTGTTCAGCTCGCCTATGGTTGTGAGCAACGCAGGGAGAGTGCACTGGATTCTCTCAAATCCATCCTCGAGGCGCCTTTTCACCGTTATGCTGTTCTTCTTGATCTCTTCGATATCGAACACATACGTAACCTGAGGCACACCGAGGTAGTCCGCGACCTGCGGTCCGATCTGCGCCGTGTCCCCGTCGATCGCCTGCCTGCCGCAAAGAACCAGATCGAACCGGCCGATCTTCTCGATTGCTTTCCCCAGCGTTGTCGATGTGGCCCAGGTGTCTGCGCCCGCAAAGGCGCGGTCGGTGAGAAGGATTCCCTCATCCGCACCAAGGCCCAGGGCCTCGGAAATCGCATCTATCGCCTGTGGCGGTCCCATGGAGACCGCCGTGACCTTCCCCCCGTGCTCCTGCTTTATCCGGATGGCAGCTTCCAGCGCGTGCTTGTCATCGGGGTTGATGATGCTTTCGATTCCCTCCCTGATAAGATTCCCTGTCTTGGGATCCAGTTTGACTTCCGTGGTATTGGGGACCTGCTTGACCAGCACAACGATGTCCATGAACTCTTCCTTCCTTTCCCCTGCGCTCGACCGTCAAATCACCTTCTTCTCCTGCAGAGCAGCAAGCTCCGAATGCGAGTACCCGAGCATTTCGCTGTAAATTTTGAGGTTGTGTTCCCCGAATCTCGGAGGGAACGACAACTCACGTCCTGTGGCCTCAAGGTATGGGGTCGCCACAGGCGGAGGGGCAAGAGTGAGGCTCGTTCCTGTTCTGGAGTCCGTTGAATGGAGGAGCCGACGCTCCACGAAGGGGTCGGCCACCACTTCAGGAATGGTTTTGATCTTGCTGATCGGAACGGTAATCCTGTTGAAGAGATCGATCAGCTCTTCGCTGGTGTGCCTTTCGGTGATTTTGTTGATCTCCCGGTTCAGGTTTTCCACATCTCTGATCCGGCCCGAATTCTTCTCGTATGCGGGTTTATCCAAAGACCTGAAAATCTCCTCGGAGACCATGGACTTCCACTGCCTGTCATTCCCCACAGCCACATACACGAACCCGTTACTCGTCCTGTACACGGATACCGGACAGAAAAACTCGTGTGTATTCCCTCTCCGGCTGATCTTCTTTCCAAAGGTGGTGGAGATGGTAATCGGAACTGTCAGCCAGGAGACGGACGATTCGAACATGGAAATATTGATGCACGAACCCTGTCCGGTGGCCTGTCGTTGAAAGAGTGCTTTCATCACCGCGCCGTAGGCGTGGACGCTGCACCCCATGTCAGGCAGCGGTATACCCATGACCTGGGGATCTCCATAGGCTTCGCCTGTAAGCTCCATCAAACCGCTTCTGGCCTGCAGGATGGGATCATAAGCGGCTTCATTGCTTTCCGGCCCGAACCCTGTCATGCCCAGCCAGACAATATCGGGCTTCAGGCTTTTCACTGTCTCATAGTCAATTCCCAGTTTCTTGTAATTCTTTGGAAGTTGATTGGTGGCAAAGATGTCGACCTTCAGTTTTACAAGAAGGGATTTGAAGATCTCCCTGCCCTCAGGCGTGGCCAAGTCCAGGGTCAACCCCTTTTTCCCGCTGTTGATGCAGAGGAAATAGGAATTCATCCTCTCCTCGCCGAGGACGTTTTCTCCGATCATCCGGTTGGGGTCTCCGTAAACGGGGTGCTCCAACCGATAGATCTGCATCCCGTCCTGTGCGAGACGGAAGGTAAGGTAAGGCAAAACAGTCGCCTGCTCGAGGGAGAGAACGGTGAGATTTCCGAAAAGATCCATTGATCTCCTCCAATGAGGGGGTTGACGGAAGGTACCTCTCACAACGGTTTGGGGGGACAGATCTTCTCTTACGGTGTGCAGCTAGGATGTAGTGACTGACGATTGTTGTATACTGTATACAATCCAGGGAAGTCAAGAAGGTTTTTTGAAAGGCAGGGTCCTTTTTCTTTTCTGATAAGTGGAGACCGCACGATTGTGCTCGGCCAATGTCTTTGAAAAATGGTGAGAACCGTCATTTTTGGAGACAAAATAGAGGTAGTCCGTCTTTGCGGGGAACAGTATGGCCTTGATGGAATCGAAGCCGGGATTGCATATGGGTCCCGGGGTGAGTCCCTGAATCACATAAGTGTTGTAGGGACTCTCCTGAGTCAAATCCTTTTTGCGCAGGTTCCCGTCAAACTCCTCCATCCCATAAATTACCGTTGGGTCACTCTCCAGACGCATTCCCTTTTTCAAACGATTCTTGAACACTGAAGCAATCAAGGGCCGCTCCTCTCCGAGACCCGTCTCCTTTTCGACTATGGAGGCAAGAATCACCACCTCCTTCATGTCCATCCCCGATTCTTCAGCGGCCTTCCTCAAGGGTGCGGTAAGCTGAACGAACCGTCTCACCATCGTGTCCACAACGGTTTGGACCGACACCCCTTTCCCAAAGTGGTATGTATCCGGGAAAAGATATCCTTCCAGATTTATGCCCGGGATTTCATATCGCTTCAGGACATCGGGGTCTTGGGTGAGAGACAGGAACTTCTCTCTCTCTATGAGCCCCTTTTCAGAAAGAAGATGCGCGATCTGCTTCCGGGTGAACCCTTCCGGAATCGTGAACGGGTGTGTCAGGATGAGCCCCTTTGTAAGCTTGTCCAGAATGGAAGCAGGAGAATCTCCGGGACCAAGCGAGTATTCTCCGGACTTAATTTTCTTCCCGAGCCCCAATACCCTGACCCAGAAAATGAAAAGCCGCCTGCTGGAAATGATACCTCTTCTCTGCAGGTCTTCGGCAACCTGGGCCGGAGGCGTGCCTTCGGCAACCACGACTACCTGGGATTCCGCACCCCTATTTGCCGGGCTTACCCAGAAAAGCGCTATGCTGAGCAGGAAGAAGATCAGCAGAAGGAAAATAGCACTAATGGAAAGAAAGAGAGTCCTTTGACGGGACATGTTGCCCTCGTGGCTCGGATTAGGACGGAAGCCGCCCCGGACCACAGACACAGTGTATTTCTAGAGGCGTGTGAAGTCAATGCCTTAGGACTTGTGAAGTCAACGTCAGGGGAAAAAGCAAATCTCGCCACCAAGACACAAAGAACGTCATTTGATCTCTTCGTGTCTTAGTGCCTTAGTGGCATGACCAGACTAGACTTTATCGAAATGACTGAACTGCATAGTAAAGGTGCCGCGCCCCTGTGAAACGGAACGAAGCGCTGTGGAGTACCCGAACATCCGGGAAAGGGGAACGGTTGCCAAGAGAACCTGGAATGGGCCCCGGCTCGTAATCTGCTCGATTTTTCCCTGTCTGGCATTGAGGTCCCCGATAACCTCTCCCATGAACTCTTCCGGGATCAGGATCTCTGTCTTCATGACCGGTTCCAGCACAAGCGGCTCCGCCAACTGGCATGCGTTTCTAAATGCCATGGAAGCCGCGATCCTGAAGCCCATCTCATTGGAATAGGTCTCGTGAATCTGTGCATCCAGAACGACGGTCTCCACGTTGATTACCGGATATCCCATCACTACCCCGCTGGTAGCGGATTCCTCTATCCCCTCCCGGATGGCGGAGAGGTATTCAGGGGTGAGGTTCGGGTTATGACACCGATCAACGAACCGGTTGTCAGCCCCTCGAGGAAGAGGGGAAAGCGCGATTCTGACCCCTGCAAAATGCTGCTGTCCCGCCAGTTCCTTCTGAAAAACCTCCTCGTGCTCCACTTTCTTCTGAATCGTTTCCCGATACACCACCTGGGGCTTTCCCTGGTTCGTCTCGACAAAGAATTCCCTCTTGAGCCTCTCGGCGATGATTTCCAGGTGGAGCTCGCCCATGCCGGAAATCACGGTCTGTCCGGTCTCTTCATCGATCTTGAACCGGAAAGTAGGATCCTCTTCCCCCAGCTTTCCAAGAGAATCCATGAGCTTGGATTCATCCTGAATGCGTTTCGGTTCGATGGCCATGGTGATAACGGGTGTATTGAAAGGTATGGGTTCCAGGAGGATCGGGTGATCTTCGCTGCACAGGGTATCCCCTGTCGTGGTGAGCTTCAACCCCATCGCCGCCACGATGTCTCCGGAGGAAGCATCATCGATTCTTTCCCGCTTATTGGAGTGCATCCTCAGGAGCCTAGCCAGCTTTTCCTTGACGTTCTTGCCCGGATTGAAAACCGTGTCCCCGGCCTTTATCGAGCCCGAGTAGATGCGAAGATATGTCATCTTCCTGCCCTGGTCCATTATGACTTTAAAAGCCAGGGCGGAGAAGGGGCCCTTCAGCCTGGAGGGCCTCGATTCCTCATTGCCGGTCTCAGGGTTATGTCCTGTGATCGGGGGGACATCCACGGGGGAGGGCAGGAAATCGGCAATTCCGTCCAGGAGTGGTTGAATCCCTTTGTTTCGCAAAGCCGCACCACAGAGAATGGGCACCCCTTTGAGAGCCAAGGTTGCCGCCCGGACGGATTGTTTCAGGTCTTGAATTTCGATGGGGGATTCGGAGACGTACTTCTCCATGATGGCATCATCGTGCTCCGCCAGGGATTCGATCAGCGATTCCCTGTAATGGGACGCCTCTTCCATGAGTTCATCGGGAATGGGAAATTCCTCGAACTCAGCCCCGAGGGTCTCCGCCTGCCAGGCAACCGCCCGCATCTTCAGGAGGTCGATCACACCCACGAAGTTGTCTTCCGAACCCCATGGGAGCTGTAGAATCAGCGGATTGGCCCTGAGACGATCCTTAATCATGTTCACGGCACGATGGAAATCCGCGCCGATGCGATCCATCTTGTTGATATAGGCAATCTTGGGGACCTTGTACCTGTCGGCCTGGTGCCAGACGGTTTCGGACTGGGGCTCCACGCCTCCCACCGCGCAGAAAACCCCGATAGCCCCGTCGAGAACCCTGAGGGATCTCTCCACTTCGACCGTGAAGTCCACATGTCCGGGCGTGTCGATGATGTTGACCGTGTGCCCCTTCCAGACAACGGAAGTCACTGCCGAGGTAATGGTGATTCCCCTTTCCCTTTCCTCCTCCATCCAGTCCATGGTGGCTTCGCCGTCGTGGACTTCACCCATTTTGTGAACGCGCCCCGCGTAATAGAGGATGCGTTCAGTGATGGTGGTTTTTCCCGCATCGATATGCGCGATGATCCCGATGTTCCGAGTTTTTCCAAGTTTCTGCGGTGAAGACATGGAGGAACGGCCTCGAACCGATTTTTCTGCATAAAATAAAAAAGCGGGCTGAGACTTTTGAGGTATCTCCCGCCCTGTCGTTAGACTTCCAAACGTAATAAAGTAGAGTATCTTGGCCCGGGTGTCAAGGCAGCCTGCGCATAACTCAGTTTATCATTTTACATTTTTCATCTATCATTTGTCATATGAAAGGATTGTTTTCCGCCTGCAGCTTTCCTGTTCGAGACCAAACAGATGACACCTTCCGGGCTTCTTGTTCAATGTCCGCTGATGAGTGAGAGATGTGAAATGAAAAATGAAATGCCGCATAGCTTAAGCGCTCAGCGACTCATGGAGATGTACGAGCTCCTTTTCGAGCGGTTCGGCCCCCAGCGCTGGTGGCCCGGCGAAACGGAGCTGGAGATCGTGATCGGAGCAGTTCTGGCCCAGAACACGAGTTGGAAAAACGTGGAAAGGGCCATCGGCAACCTGAAGCGCAAAGAGTTGCTTTCGGTGCCTGCATTGGAGTCATGCGATGTTGCAGCCCTGGCGCAAGAGGTAAGGCCTGCGGGGTACTACAACCTGAAGGCGAAAAGGTTGAAAAATCTGATCCACCTGGTCGCGGAGGAATTTCGCGGCGATCTTGACTTGATGTTCAAGGAGAATCCACGGGCCATCAGGGAGCGTCTCTTGTCTGTAAACGGCATCGGCAGGGAGACGGCGGACAGCATCCTTCTTTATGCAGCCGGGATGCCTTTTTTTGTTGTGGACGGGTACACCCATCGCATTCTCTTTCGGCATGGAATGGTGGAGGAGCAGTGCACTTATGAAGATCTGCAGTCCCTGTTCATGGACAATCTTCCGGAGGATCCCAAACTCTACAATGAGTTCCATGCGCTCATTGTGAGAACGGGGAAGGATCTCTGCCGCAGAATCCCAAAATGTGAAATTTGTCCTCTCAGAAACTGGGGGCCGACCTCGCCTGTCGCGGGGTAACTTCGTTTTCTTCTTGTTGGTAAAACCGTTTATTGAACCGCGAAGGAGACGAAGTGTTCAGAGTTCAGGAGACCACCTGTACGCCGTCCAGCGGAACTCTGACACCCGGCAACCATTTCTGCGTCACGCTTCCTCCCTGAACACTGAACCCCGAACACTGAACACTCCAATGATCAATGCCTGAAGCCGATCAATTCCGCCCATGCCCCTTCAATGTCAGCGCAATCATCGACCCGCCCAGGAGGAGCACTCCTACCGTGGCGACGCCCAGATTGAAGAGCCCCTCATCGCCCATCCCGCCGATGAACATGGGTACAATGCCCCCGCCGAAGAGGAAGGCCAGAGGAATGGTGAAGGAGACAGCCACATTGCGAGACACGGGAAGCTCTGATGACGAGAGCGCAGCCAGTGCCGGAGGAAAGAAGCTCGTAGACAGGGCGGGCTGGAGGAGCACGAGAAAGATTAACCATTGTCCTTCAGATACCCCAAGCAGGAGAGTGATTAACCCGGTGAGCAGGAGAATCCCGAAAAGAGTCCTTTTCGGGCCGAAGCGATCGGTGGCAAACCCGGCAACAAACGCGGTTCCAAGACCGGAAATCCTGGACAGAGCGACCAGCGTATTGGCCCACTCTGCATCCGCCCCATGCTCAAACACCAGGTAAAGAGGAAGCATGGCATAGATACCCAATGATCCGGCGACCCCAAGGCCGAAGAGGATCATCATGGCCCAGAAAAGGGGCTCTCTGATCAACACGAAAAATGAGGTGAAACTGGGCGGTTCGCCGGCAAAATCCCCGCCGCGCCCAAATCGGGCAAAACCCATTGCCAGCAGCAGGGACATCCCCCCCATAACAGCAAGGATGGAGCGCCACGATAACCAGGGCAGCAGTATGCTCGCGATGAGAGGGGCGACCACAAAGCCCAGGTTCGGACCCAACTCATGAATGGCCAGTGCCTTGCCCCAGTTCTTCGGATCAACCAGTTGTGTGAGTGTAGCGATGCCGGAGGGAAGATAGAGACCGGCGCACATGCCCAGAAGAAGGAGGGCTGCCCGCATGCTCCAGAGATCTCTGCTCAAAGCGATCAACAGGAGGGAAATACCGACCAGGGCAATGGCGACCACGATTGTCCTTCTGTGGGTATATCTGGCGGAAAAAAAACCCGAGCCAAGCATCGCGAAGAAGTATCCTGCTGTCATGAGGAAGAAGAAGGATCCTGCCTGCCCATGGGAAAGTCCGAGATCCTTCTCAATGGAAGGGAGAAGAGGAGCAAGGATGATCCTGGAAATGAAGTTCTGGAAAAAGATCGCCGCGAGAAACAGTACGGGCGCCAGATAGGAATGAAAGCCGACCGAATTCTTTTCCATCGAAAACCTTTCCTGAACGCGATCACATCCCGGCCCGCGCCCGCGAAACGTCGCACGGGATCTGAGCTCGCCGAGCCGTCCATATTTAGTGAACGTACGCGAGCGATCCAATCCGGGAGATTCGAGAATGCCTCATTAACAGAGGCGCCGGTGAAATGCAAATCCGAAGAAGGGGACCTCTTCTTACACCGTTGAGCAGCGGCTCATTCGTCTTGACAGTCTTCCGAAGAATTTAATATATTGCGATTGATTAAGATGTTTAATGCGTCTCGCTTTGCGGGACGAAGGGGTAAATGGCTTTGAGGAAAGGAGGGCGGGAACGGATGAGTAAAAGTAGGCTCAGGCTGATCATGGCGGCGGTTTTGACCGGCATGATCTTTCTAACGGTAGGAGTTCTCACTGCTGCGGATGCCCCGGATGAGATCTCGATCGAGAACAAGGGGTACAAGTCGGACAAGAAAGGGCCTGTCAAGTTTCACCACAAGAAACATGCCGCAGACTACAAGGTCAAATGCGCTGACTGCCACCACGTGTACAAGGATGGCAAGAACGTGTGGAAGGAAGGCGACCCTGTACAAAAGTGCAGCGAATGCCACAGTCCGGAAGAGAAAAAAGGAAATGCAGACAAGCTTCAGTTGGCTTTCCACAAGAACTGCCAGGGCTGTCACAAGGAGTTGAAAGACAAGGAAGCGCCCTACAAGAAATGTAACGATTGTCACCAGGGCAAGTGATCTCTCGCACTGTCTCATGAATCCAAAGGCCGCTCTTTCGAGCGGCCTTTCTGTTTGGAGCGTAGGTCCTATAGGTCTTATAGGACCTACGCTCATCCATTAAAAAACGCCTCTCCTTTATGCGGGAGCGGCGTCTTTTTCGACCGACGGATAAGATCTATACTAAACCTCTGTGACGGTGATGGCTTCCTGGTCGCAGACTTCCACGCAGCTTTCGCAGCCCAGGCACTCTTCTGCATTCACCGGCACGGATTTCCCATCCTGAATCTCATAAACATCCACGGGGCAGACCTCTACGCATTCCTCGCAGCCTTCACACTTGTCAGGATCGACGGTTACTTCATAACCCATCTCTTTGTACCTCCATAATTTATTGAATTCATTGGTATAAATCCGTGTTCCGGATTTCCACCACACTTTCAAGACACCGACTTTTGTGATCTTTAACAAAGGGAAATGGGGGTGTCAAGCTTTTTATACCCCATTTTCTGCGGCTTACAAGGCCGCAATTACTTAATTTTTCTGTTGAGCGAAACGGGCTCACCCCGGAATGGGACGAGCCCCTTTCACCGGCTCTACTCCAGTCCCGCCGCTTCTGTTTTCACTGCGACCGCAATTTTATAAAGCACCGTGAGGACAAAAAATCCTGTAGCCCAAACGCCCATGCTGATCACGATCTCCGGCGTGGTGGGCCAATACTCGAACACTCTTTCGAATGGGTTGGGGATGAAGCCGCCGATTACAAGACCGAAGCCCTTGTCGATCCATGTGGCTATCACGATGCAAATGCAGGCAATGGTCAGGGTTTTCAGATTGCGCCGGACAGAGGGGATGATCAGCATCACCACGGAGGCGATCCCGAAAAATGCGGCCGTCCACATCCATGGAACCAGCTTGTCATACCCGTCCAAGCCGGCAAACAGGTAAACGATTGGATGCATGTGGCCCGGAATCTGACTGTAGAAAGCGGTGAAGATCTCCAGGAGAAAAAAGAACACGTTCAGGATCATGGCATAGGTGACAATCCCTCCCAGGGTCCGGATCTGCACCTCGCCGGGGTCGAATTTCGAAACCTTCCTGACGATCATGCAGATCAGAATCAGGATGGCGGGCCCTGAGGCAAATGCCGATGAGAGAAAGCGCGCCGCCATAATCGCGGTGAGCCAGTAATGCCTGCCCGGGAGACCGGCATACAGGAACGCCGTGACCGTATGGATGCTGAACGCCCACGGGATGGAAATATAGATCAATGTCTTTACCCATTTCGGGTAATGCATCCCTTTTTTCTCTGCGCTCAGTACATTCCATCCGATGACGATGTTGAGAAGCAGATACATGTTGAGCACGATCATGTCCCAGAACAGAATGGATGTGGGATTCGGATAAAGAACGATGTTGAGCATCCTGGGTATGTTGCCGAGGTCCACCATGACGAAAAGACCGCACATGACGATGGATGCGACGGCCAGGAATTCACCAAGAATGGTGATCCGGCCGAATGCCTTGAAGTCGTGGAGATAATAGGGCAGAACGACCATCACACCGGAGGCGGCCACACCAACGAAATAGGTAAGCTGGCCGATATAAAACCCCCATGAGACGTCCCTGCTCATGCCCGTGATTCTCAACCCTTCGGAAAACTGGTAGAGATACGTGACAAAACCCGCCCCTATCATGATCACTAGGACGAGCAACCACCCCCAGTATGCCTGACTTCCCTTTAATGCCTTCTCAAGCATAACCACCTCATACGATGTAATAGATATTGGGCCCTGTACCCAGTTCGGATTTTCGGCGAATAGAGTAATGCTCGCGGAGGACCGTTCTGATTTCCGATCCCGCGGCATCCAGATCTCCGAAGATCATGGCGCCTGCCACAACCGCGTTCGCCGCTTCCACGCATGCCGGCAACTGGCCTGCGGCGATTCTCTCTGCGCAAAAATTACATTTCTCGACAACCCCTTTGGTCCTGGTGGGGTAGTCGGGATTGGTCGGGAAGTTCGCGTTCAGCTCCTTCGGAGCGAGCCGCGGATCCCCCCAGTTGAAGCTTCTTGCCCCATAAGGGCAGGCGGCCATGCAGAATCGGCATCCGATGCAGCGATGCATGTCCATCATCACCACGCCGTCTTCCCGCTTCCAGGTGGCCTTTGTGGGGCAGGCCCTGGCGCAGGGCGGGTTGGTGCAGTGGTTGCAGAGCACCAGGAGATTCCGGCCATGATACTTCTCGGCGGTATACTCATGTTCCTGGCCGGGGAAGGTATGCTCGTAGGTCTCCTTCCAGAGCCACTTGACCTCATCCTTGGGATTGCCGATGTTCGGGACATTGTGAGTCCGATGGCAGGCTTCTATGCATTTGTCCATCACGGCATCGTTCAGCTTGCTCACGTTCAGAACCATTCCCCACTTCTTTCCCGCGGTGAGAGGAACGCTCTTGAGTTGTGCCTCCGCCTCACCCGGGGCAAGAAGCTCGAAGGCCCCTTTGCCGCCCGCCCCCAGGAGCGCGGCATATCCTGTTAACTTGAGAAATTCTCTTCGATCCATGGCCATCACTTGTTCTCCTTAGGCTCGATGTGGCAATCCCAACAGTATGGAGCTACCCCGAGGTAGTTGTGACACTGGTCGCAGAATTTGCTCTTGTTGGAATGGCACTCCATGCAGGTCACCTGAAGACTCATGAAATAGGACTTGTTATCACCGCTTTTGTAGTACCGGTTTGCATCGCGCACGACCCCTTCTCTCCATTCATCGAGCATCTTCATGTGGTCCGTTCTCATAAACTCCTTCGGCTCGATGCACTGTTTCGCCGCTTTCGCCTTGTCCGTAAGCACAGCCTCGGGGACTTTTTTTGCTTCCCCTTTATTGTAGTAGAAGGGAAACAGAAACAGCCCAAGACCGATTATAAGGCCGATGATGATTTTGCCGCGGTCATACATCACTCTTCCTCCTCCGCCTCTTCCATCCCCGGAAGCGGTTCACCCCTGAAATTGGTGGTTCTTTCCTTTTCCCCTTCCAGTATCAGGGCATTCCCTACCAGCTCATGGACGCCTGTAACCGCAACCTCCGGCACCCAATATTCCATGAGTGGGGGCAGGACCGCCCTGTCAATGGCGCACACACAGGCCAGCATGTTTACCCCGTGATTCTCATGGACGAATTTCACGGCATTCGCCCTCGGGAGCCCCCCGCGGAGCCTGAGCTCCATGTCCTCGCCCGCATTCAAACCGGCCCCGCCTCCGCAGCAGAAGGTCTGCTCCCGGATGGTGTTGTCGGGCATCTCGTAGAAATGGTTGCACGTGTTCCTGATGACATACCGCGGCTCGTCGAGAAGCCCCATGCCCCTGGCCGGGTTGCAGGAGTCGTGGTAGGTCACCACCAGGTTGTCGTTTCTGCTCGGATCGAGCTTCAGCTTCCCGTTCTTGATCAGGTCGGCGGTGAACTCGGTGATGTGCACCATCTTGGTCTGCGCGGCGTTTTCGAACTTGGTTCCCGTGATCGGGGAGACCGGCGCCTCGAGATGATCCGCCGGCCCGTTGAAGGTATCCATGTACTGGTTGATGACCCTCCACATGTGGCCGCATTCCCCGCCGAGGATCCACTTCACGCCTAACCGTTTGGCCTCTGCGTACATCTTGGCGTTCAACCTCTTCGCCATCTCGTGGCTGGTGAAGAACCCGAAGTTTCCGCCTTCTGATGCAAAGGTTGACCAGGTGATGTCGAGCCCCATGGACTGCAGATAGTGGAAGAGGGTCAGGTATCCCATGGCAGTGTAGGTGCCGGGATCCGCAAACACGTCCCCGGACGGCGTGATGAACAGGATCTCCGCGCCTTTCCGGTTGAAGGTCGGGTCCATCCTGACGCCGGTGATCTCTTCGAGGTCGTCCAGGAAGAAATCGATCATGTCCTTGTAGGCATGAGGCTGGATCCCAAGGTGGTTGCCGGTCCGGTAGCAATTCGCGACAGGCGCGGAAATCCAGTCAATGTTCAACCCGACGAGATTCAGGAGTTCCCTGCCGATGATGGTGATCTCAGCGGTGTCTATGCCATAAGGGCAGAAGAGCGAGCAGCGGCGGCATTCCGAGCACTGAAAGAAGTAGTACCACCATTCCTTCAGGACATCCAGGGTCAGTTCCCTGGCGCCCGCAAATGTCCCCATTATCCTGCCTGCTCTTGTGAATTCCTTGCGGTACACGGATCTCAGAAGCTCGGCCCGCAGGACGGGCATGTTCTTGGGGTCCCCGCCACCGATGAAGTAGTGGCATTTGTCCGCGCAGGCCCCGCACCTCACACAGATGTCCATGAAGATCTTCAGGGACCTGTATTTCTCCAGTCTTTCCCTCAACCCTTCGAGGATGATCTCCTTCCAGTTGGCGGGAAGCTTCCAGTCCTCATCCGTGGGCGACCAGTCCCTGGGGTTGGGCAGGCCCACGTATTGAAGGTTCGCGGGCTTTCCCGCATAGCAGTAGATTCCCTGCTTGATCTCGACAGGGGTTGTATTCATCCACCCCCGCATGAGGGGCGGGGTGTGGCTGAATTTTGAAAGCTCTTCAGGCTTTGGTAACTTGGCCATGGCGACTCCTTTACTGTTCTTTAGGCAGCCTTTTCTGCTTCACTGTCTTCCGGCATCTTGTCCACGGGCAATCCGGCCTCGATCATCTTGTCCCTGAACTCTTCCTCATACTCTTCGTAGGTGTGGGTCTTCACGGGATAGTTCCAGGGATTGACATGTCGCACAAACCGGCTGTTGTTGGAGAGATTTCTCGTGGGGCTCAGGAACACCCCGGCCAGGTGCATCAGTTTGCTGAAGGGGAAATAGGCCAGGAGCACGCTCACGAGGAAAAGATGGATGTAGAAGAGGACCCCTATCCCTTCCGGCACTGTCGGATGGAAGGTGACAAGGCCCAGTGTCAGCTCCTTCACCCTCACAATATCCACCTTGAGAAGGTACCGCATCAGGACCCCAGTGAGCCCGATCGCGGTTATCAGAAAGAGCGGGAAATAATCCGCAGGAAGCGAGATGTACGCCACCTGAGGAACAAAGACCCGTCTCAGGACCAGAAAGGTCGCGGCGCCCAATAGAACAAAGCCGCTGATCAGCACCACCGGCACCATGAAACCGGGAAAAGGTGCGACCCCTGCCTGGATGAACCCGTCCAGGTGCTCAATCAAAAGCACGAATCCGGGTATGGGCTCGGTGAAAAACCTCAGGTGCCTCAGTACGACCACCAGAAACGAATAATGAAAGGCAAGGGCTGCGACCCATAGCCACTTCTCCCATTCATATCCGATTTTCGGACCGTTCTGGAACTGAAGTTTCGTGTTCCTGAAAAGCGAGCGAAAAAGGAGAATATCGAGGATCATCCTGACAACAACGCCGGCAGTGTTCTTGGGGTTGTCAAACCGGCTGTGTTTGATCCATGGAAGACTCCACTGCTGCCCGCCTGTCGTCGGGATTCGGAACGGCACAGGGGATCGCCCCCAGCCGACCACCCGCGCAACGATTCCCACGAAGAAGGTGGCAAGAGCCAGATAAGGGATGACCACCCCGAAAAGCGTGTGAAGATCCAGTGCCCATACCCCGGCGAGAGGGATCAGGACAAGCACGCCCACTATGATGGAGGAAATGATAATACCTATGATGAAATTCATCGACTACCTCTTCCTGTATTGATCACGGTTTATGGATTGGATTGCCGTCTTCATGATTCCGATCCGCTCCCTCCTCGGGGATTTCACATATCAACTCCGCCTTCCGGAGCAGTCGGGAAACATGGTTTTTCGCTTCACTCACTCTGATCTCGAATACCTTTTCTTTGCACTTCATGTAAATATCGAAGGCCAGAAGGACCAGATCATCGATTCTGTCCTCCAGCCTGACCAGTTCCTCGTTCAGATCATTCTTCCGAATTTCGGATTCGAGCTCCGACCGAATTATGGCTTTGAGCGAGAAAAGGAAACCTACCGCATCCGATGGCGTAAAATCCTGCACGGCCCTGATTCTGATGATCCTGTCCAGAATGGCGAATGACTTCTCGCGGTCCAGGCCGCGGAGAAGCTCCTGATAAAGGCTCTCCATTTCCTTGAAGAGGGTGGTCCCCACCGGGTTAGCGAATCGATCTTTCTGTTTTTTCAGAAATCTTTTCGTGTCGGGCGGGTAGGTGCCTAGAACAGCATCAAACCATTTGTCGAGAACAGAGGAACTCCTCTGAAGTAAAAGTCTCTCCAGCATTGTCGGTGCTCTTGGGGTACTTTAGGATAAAAAGCGAGATATGCTTCAGCACGCCGTTTTCTGCGCGAGATCAGGCCCCGAGTACAGGAGCCCTGTCCCACATGATCTGAACGGAAGTTCTGTGCTGGAATTGCCGAACAACAAGTCAAGTCGGCTTCTTACGGCGGATCGACTATAAAAAACTGAAAAATGGGTGTCAAGCAAAATGATTCCAGAGAAACCCTGCACGTGCTCCTATCAGAATCGCACGATGCGGTATGCGTGCCGCATTCCACATGGATTCATTATAATGGGCCAAGCTCGGGGGTCAATGGCTCTTTTCCCGCGCTTATCGAAATCCTTTCAGCCTGCGACAAGTCGGAGACTATGGGCTCAACAGGGTGAAATGGAATGATGGAATATTCCGGCCTCATCGACTGTGTTCCTGCTGGCGCCACTCTTTCTATTGCCGCGTTCATGCGGCATAATTCTTTTGCAAAGCCAATTTGGATATGTTAAAAAAATCAGGCAATTCGCTGCATCTGCGATCTTTTCCCCGGGTCATGGTCCCTGGTCATGAGCAAATCAAATAAATGGGAGGATCACTACACCCGGCGGGCGAGACAAGAGAAGTGGCTCGCCAGATCCGTGTACAAGCTCGAAGAGATCGACCGGAAGTACAAGCTGATCCGGCAGGGAGGCCGCATCCTGGATCTGGGTTGCTATCCGGGGTCATGGTCCCAGTACTGCATCAGCAAGGCAGCGCCCGGTGGAGAAGTGGTGGGAGTGGACCTCAATGAGCCGAAAAACTTGAGATCAGAAGGTTTCCGATTTATAAAGGCGGATGTTTTGAGCCTTGACATCGAATGGCTTTTTGGACAGATCGGACGCCGGGATGTGGTCCTCAGCGATCTTGCTCCCAGCACAAGCGGAATCGCGGTAGCCGATGTGAGTCGAAGCCTGGAACTGGCCCGGAGGGCGTTGGCGATCGGACTTTCGGTGTTGCGGAAAAAGGGGCATTTTCTCTGCAAGGTCTTCGAGGGAGAGGGGGCGCAGGATCTCAGAAGGGAGATTTCCTCCCGCTTCGACCAGATGCGAATCGTGCGGCCTTCGGCGGTGCGGAAGGCCAGCCGGGAAATGTATTTCCTGGGGCTTTCAATGGTCGACCCATCCGGGAACGAAGAATGATCATTCCGGCACCAGCCGGAGGGATAACAGGAGGCACTTCACTAATGGAACAGCAAAGACGTCAGGAGGTGATTTATGTCCGGCCATTCTAAATGGGCCTCCATCAAGCACAAGAAGGGGGCCCTGGACGCCAAGAGGGGAAGGATTTTCACGAGACTGATCCGGGAGATCACGGTAGCAGCAAAGCTGGGCGGAGGGGATCCCACAGGAAACGCCAGGCTCAGGTCCGCGATCCAGGCAGCCAAGGCGGAAAACATGCCTAAAGACAACATCGACCGGGCCATCAAGAAGGGTACCGGCGAGCTCGCCGGCGTCTCTTACGAAGAGGTGAGTTATGAGGGGTATGGGCCTGGCGGGGTTGCTCTGCTGCTGGACTGTCTGACCGACAACAAGAACAGGACGGTCGCCGACATCAAATACGTTTTTGACCGGCATGGGGGAAACCTCGGGGAACCGGGCTGCGTATCCTGGATTTTTGAAAAAAAAGGCCTGTTCCTTTTTGACAAGGAGAAGGTGGATGAAGAAAAACTCATTGAGGTGGCTCTCGATGCCGGCGCAGAGGATGTCAGGCAAACCGGAGACGAATTCGAGGCGTTCACCACCCCGGGCGAGTTCGAAAAGGTGAAGAAGGCTTTTACGGATGCAGGTCTGGCTTTCACCTTTGCCGAAGTCAGCATGATTCCGCAGAACACGGTCAGGCTCGAGGGCAAGAAGGCGGAGCAGATGCTGAATCTCATGGAAGCCCTTGAGGAAAACGACGACATCAACCATGTCTATGCGAACTTCGATATTCCCGACGAGGTCATCGAGGCGAGAGGCTGATGCTGGTTCTGGGGGTCGATCCCGGCTCTAGAGTCACCGGATATGGACTCGTCCGGAAAGAAGGGGGCGGACTGATCTGCATGCACAGCGGGATCATCGCAATGTCCGGGCAAATGCCTTTCTACGAGCGGATCCACCGAATCTATCATTCCATGATCGAGATCATGAACCGCCACCAGCCTGAAGAGCTGGCTATTGAAGATGTGTTTTTTGCCAAAAACGTGCAGAGCTCCCTCAAAATCGGTCATGCAAGAGGGGCGGTGCTGATCGCAGCGGTTGAATGCGGACTGAGAATCTTCGAGTATTCGCCCATGGAGATCAAGAAGGCGGTGGCCGGATACGGCTCTGCTTCGAAAGAGCAGGTTCGGTCCATGATTCGATGGATGCTGAAACTGCACAACGATCCCCCGCTTGACGCCTCCGACGCCCTTGCAACGGCCATATGTCACCTCAACTGGACAAGGATCAAGATCGCATAAGATATGATCGCTCACCTGAGAGGCACCCTTCTTCGAAAAAGCACCCAGTCTGTCATCCTCGAAACCGGTGGGATCGGGTATGAAGTCCATGTGCCCCTTTCGACCTTTTACGCCCTTCCGGAAATGGGGCGGGAAATCGAGCTCCATATCCACACGCATGTGCGGGAGGACATCCTGGCTTTGTTCGGTTTCCAATCCATTCTGGAGAAGAACCTGTTCCTGATGCTCATCTCGGTATCCGGGATCGGGCCGAAGCTGGCGGTGAATATCCTCTCGGGGATCGGGCCCGAGGAATTTCTCGAAGCGGTTGCACGGTCGGATTCTCTGCGTCTCCAGTCCATCCCGGGGGTCGGCAGAAAAACGGCCGAGAGAATGGTCCTCGAACTGAAGGAGAAGGCGCAGAAAGCCCTGGCAGACTTCAAAATACCTGAAGCGGCGCCTGAAGCCGCTGCTGATAAAAGAGTGCTGGAGGATGCCTTTTCGGCCCTGGTGAACCTGGGCTACCAGCCCAGGGTGGCAAAGGCCGCAGTGGAGAAGGCGGGCCGCAAAGGGAAAGCGCAACGGTTGGAGGAACTGATAAAAGAAGCTTTGAGGCTCCTGGCCTGAGGGAAGGAATAGTAAGCAGTAGGCAGTAAGGAGCAAAAGCGGAGTGAGGAGTTGGTATAGGCCGGTAGCATGAAAGAGAGTGTCATAGATCCCGAATTGATAGCTGATGAGATCCCGAGCGAGGTCAGCCTGAGGCCGACCTGCCTCAATGACTATGTGGGGCAGGAAGAGATCAAGAAGAATCTGCGGATCTATATCGAAGCAGCGAGAGCGCGCTCCGATGCTCTCGACCATGTCCTGTTTCACGGGAGCCCGGGGCTGGGCAAGACCTCCCTTGCCCATATTATCGCGAATGAGCTCGGTGTGAAGATCAACAGCACCTCCGGTCCCGTCATTGAGAGACCGGGCGATCTTGCGGCAATCCTGACGAGCCTTGCCCCCAGGGACGTGCTCTTTATAGACGAGGTGCATCGTCTGAACCATGTGGTCGAAGAAATCCTCTACCCGGCCATGGAAGACTATCAGTTGGATATCATCATCGGCCAGGGTCCCTCGGCCAGAACCATGAAAATTCCCCTTCCCCCCTTTACCCTGGTCGGCGCCACAACGCGCGCCGGTCTTCTGACACCCCCTTTGCGGGAGAGGTTCGGGGTGGTTCTTCGTGTTGATTTTTACACCCCTGAAGATCTCCAACAAATCGTCACCCGTTCGGCAGCCCTTCTGGAAATCCCGATCGACAAGGAGGGAGCGTTCGAGATCGCCAGGAGATCCAGGGGCACACCGAGGGTGGCCAACAGGATTTTACGAAGGGTCCGGGATTATGCACAGGTTGAGGCGGATGGGGTGATTACAAAGAAAGTTGCCGGCCAGGGCCTCGAGATGCTCGGTGTGGATGTTCAGGGTCTTGACAGGATGGACCGCCACATCATGCTTACCATAATCCAGAAGTTCAATGGAGGCCCTATCGGCCTGGACACGCTCTCTGCCGCGGTCAGCGAGGAAAAAGACACGCTGGAAGATATCTACGAACCTTTTCTCATCCAGATGGGGTACATGAAAAGAACACCTCGGGGAAGGGTGGCTACCCCCCTTGCCTACAAACATTTCCGCATCCAGATGGATCAACAGTTGCAGAAAAAGCTGTTCTGAAGAAAGTAAGCAGTGAACAGTAAGCAGCTGGCAGTGGAAGGGGCAATCATGGCGCCGCTATCCACTCTACTCACTCGGGCAAGAGGAGTGACGTGGAAGAGCAGGGGCCGTCTGAACTCACCAATCCGGTCCAGGCATGCGCCTTTTATCTTTCTTTCTGCTCACTGCTTACTGTTAACCCCCCCCCCCGCTTCTCAGCCTTCCAGCTTTCTGACTTCCCGGCGTCTTTTCCCCCTAAACGTTGACAGGTGGGGACGCATTCACTACACTTTCATGAGGAGACAGCTCACATGTTCGAACCAGAGATCAACCTCTCCAACGTAACCAGGGCAGATCTGATCGTGGCCATTCCCTCCTATAACGAGGCCGAATCCATTGGCTTCCCTACTACGCAGGCCGCCAAAGGCCTGGTCGAATATTTCCCTGAGATGACAAGCGTCATCATCAATTGCGACAACAATTCTCCCGACAACACAAAATCCGTCTTTTTGAACACCTTTACGAGTGTGCCAAAGATCTATCTCTCAACCTATCCCGGAGTAAAGGGAAAGGGCAACAACCTGAAGCTTCTCTTCCGCAAAACGGTCGAACTGAACGCGAAGGCGATAATCGTCATTGACGCTGACCTCAAAACCATCAGACCGGAATGGATCAAACATCTCGCTGAGCCTCTTTTCAAGGGCTACTCGTATGTCGCACCACTGTCCGTGAGACTCAAGTACGACGATCCTTTGACCAGCGGAATAGCCTATCCCCTGATCCGGGCGTTATACGGAAGACGCGTCCGCCAGCCAATCGGAGGGGAGTTCGGATTCAGCGGCGAGCTGGCGCAGGCTTTCCTTTCCTCCCAGATATGGAACGACTCTGCCGCCAATTTCGGCATAGATGCCTGGATGACCATCCTTGCGCTCCGCCACGGCGTCCGCTTCTGTCAGTCCTTTCTGGGAAGCCCAAAGGTGCACAACCCAAAGGATCCCTCCGCCTCCATAGGTCCTTTGTTCAAGGAGGTAGTGGGGACAATCTTCTCTCTCATGCTGCCCCTTGAGAAGCATTGGATCAACGTGAAGTACAGCAAGCCGACAGCCATTTACGGTTATAGCCTGGGGGAAGTGGAAAAGGTCCCAAAAGTGGAGGTGGACAACGAGAGACTTATCCGGAGATTCCAGGAAGGGTTCAATCAGTACGGAGCCCTCTGGGAGAAAATCCTCTGCAGGGACATCTACATGAAACTGGTGGAAATGAGGGGCATGAGAAAGGATATCTTCAGTTTTCCCGCAGACCTCTGGTCCCGACTTCTCTATGACATGGCTGTTTTCTGCCGCGATGTTCCCGATGAAAAAGAGCTGGCCCTTGAATCGCTGATCCCGCTTTACTACGGCCGCACCTTTTCCTATGTGCGAAAGACAAAAGGCATGTCCACGCGACAGGCGGAAGAGACAGTGGAAGAGGATTGCATGGCCTTCGAGATGACCAAGCCCTACCTGGTCAAACGTTGGATGGAAAAATCCCAATCACCGCAGTAGCCGCAGGAAAATTCGAATATCGAAGTCCGAAATCCGAACAAAATTCAAAGCACGAATGTTCCAATGTCTCAAACGAGCTCAGGCTGTCCACGTTTCGATCTTTTGAATTTGGTTATTTGGTATTGTTTCGGATTTCGAGATTCGGATTTCGGATTTTCAATTTCTCTTCATCGTACCAGCACAAATCTCACATCCATGACATTTGTCTTTGTCGGGCCGGTGATCAGGAGATCCCCTGTTTTCTCCAGAAAGGGATAGGCGTCATTGTTTTCGAGATGCTTTTCGGCGCCAAGCCCCAGTTCCTCTCCTCTTCGACATGTCAGGGGGTCTACCATCGCCCCTGCGGCATCCGTGGGCCCGTCATTGCCATCCGTTCCACCGCTCGCGACAATTACCCGCAACGGCTGGTCCCTGATATCAATGGCCGCGGCGAGGCAGAACTCCTGATTTCTCCCTCCCATTCCTTTCCCGCGTATTGTCACAGTGGTCTCGCCGCCGGAAATCACGCATGCCGGGGCAGGAACCGGCCGGCCCGTTGCCAGGATCTCTTTTGCAATGGCCGTATGGACATGTGCAATTTCACGAGTCTCCCCCTCGATCATGGAGGAGAGGATGACGGCATTGAAGCCGAGCTTTCCGGCCTCCCGCTCGGCCGCTTCAAGGGCAAGCATATTGCTTCCAATCACGAAATTCCTGACCTTCTCGAAGACCGGGTCTCCTGCTTTCGGAGTCTCTTCCGCCCCTTCCTTCATGCCCTTTTCCAGGTATTCTCTTACTGCGGAGGGAATGCTCTTCAATTGATATTTTTCGATTACCGACCACGCATCCTGAAAAGTGCTTGAATCCGGGACAAAGGGTCCCGATGCGATCACGTCGAGTCTGTCTCCCACCACATCCGAGAGCATCAGGTTTATGGTGGTTGCGGGGAATGCGGCCCTCGCCATCTGTCCCCCTTTGGAGGAAGAGATGTGCTTCCTTACGGTGTTGATCTCTCCAATTGTGGCCCCGCACTCCAGGAGCATTCTCGTCACCGCCTGTTTTTCGGCAAGCGTAATTCCCCCGGCCGGAAGCGGCAGCAGTGCCGAGCCTCCCCCTGAGATCAAGGAGAGGATGAGATCTTTTTCTCCTGCTCCCTTCAATATTTCGAGGATTCTCCCTGCCCCTTCCACGCCTTTCCCATCCGGAAGGGGATGCCCTGCTTCGATGATCTCCAGGAACTTCAATGGTTCGGTGAAACCGTACTTGACCACGATCAACCCGCCCGAAATTCTCTCCCCCAGAATCTCCTCCAATGCCTTTGCCATTGGAGCGGATGCCTTTCCACCCCCTATGACGTACACATGTTCGAAAGACTCCAGCGAGAGCGGAGTCTGCCCCGAACCGTCCGGATCGAGCACGAGCCTGCCGCCCGAGCACCGCACAAACCTCTTGACCGCCTCGTAAGGATCCACGCGTCGTACCGCCGCATCGAAAAGCCTTCTTGCATCAGAACGCATCCTTTTCAAGAGCTCCGTTCCTTCGATCGACATAGGTATGCTCCTTTCAACATCTGATTCTATAGCATGGAGAGCGGAAAACGGGAATAGAGCCAAGGTTTGACAAACAGGGACCGCTGACCTATGAATAATGGAAAAGTCCTGCCACTTTCCCGCCCGTACAAAGGAGGGGTTTCTTTTGTGCCCTTCGCGGCGAAAACCAGGTTACATTACGGCAAAAGCTGATCCAGGAGTGGCGGACGTATCTCGCACAGGGGGCTTGACAATTGAAATCGAAAACAAAAGTCTCAAGACACAGCATTGCGGTGATCATGGGGGACGGAATCGGCAAGGAGGTTGTGCCGGAAGGAATACGCGTACTGGATGCGGCCGGCCGAAGGTTCGGTTTCACACTGAAATGGGAGATGTTGCCCTGGGGGTGTGATTATTATCTTAAGACCGGGCAAATGATGCCGCCGGACGGCCTCGAAATGCTGAAGACCCATGAAGCCATTTTCCTCGGCGCAATCGGGGACCCCAAGGTGCCGGACCATGTCTCGGTCTGGGGATTGCTTCTTCCCATCAGAAAGGAGTTCCGCCAGTATGTGAATCTGCGTCCGGTCAGGCAAATACGAGGCGTCGAAAGTCCGTTGAAGCCGCGCGAATCGGGCGGTATCGATTTCCTCGTTGTCAGAGAGAATAACGAAGGGGAGTACACGAATGTGGGCGGCGTGGTCTATGGAGGCACCGACCAGGAAATCGCGGTCCAGGAATCCGTCTTCACACGCCAGGGTGTCGAAAGGGTCATTCGCTTCGCCTTTGAGCTGGCTGGAAAGAGGGAAAAGAGACACGTCAGTTCCGCCACGAAATCCAACGCCCTCACCTTCACCATGACCTTCTGGGACAGAATTCTGAAGACGGTGTCCGGCGAATACCCCGATATTCGTGCTGATCAATATCATGTGGATGCCCTTGCCGCCGCGCTAGTCCTCAATCCCGAGCGCTTCGACGTGATCGTTGCGAGCAATCTGTTCGGGGATATCCTCTCGGATCTTGGAGGTGCCATAGCCGGAAGCCTGGGGATTGCCCCCTCGGCCAATGTGAATCCGGAGAGGGAATTCCCCTCCATGTTCGAGCCTGTCCATGGATCTGCCCCGGATATCGCCGGCAAGTCTGTTGCCAACCCGGTCGGGCAGATTCTCTCCGGGGCCATGATGCTGGATCATCTCGGTCATTCCGAGGCCGCCCGGCTCATCGAGACTGCCGTCGAGAAGGTAATGGGCGAGAATATCAAGACCCCTGATCTGGGAGGAAAGGCATCCACCCAGGAGGTCGGCAAGGCGATTGCAGAATTGATTGCGAAAGATTGATCCGAAAAAGAACCGCGAAGGCGCGAAGGACGCCAAGAAGAACGCAAAGGTTGTTTTCTGCCCTGCCGGAAGTCTCCCCGGCAGGGCAGAATCGTTCTTGGCGCACTTTGCGTCTTGGCGGTTTAAGGCTGTTCTTCCTTACTCTTTTCCTGCCGCTTCTTCCCGAAGATCTTTGCCCCCCAGATGCTGATTTCATAGAGAATTACGATCGGACCAGCCATCAGGACCTGGTTGAAGACATCGGGGGTAGGAGTGAGAATCGCGGCAGCCACGAAGGCCAGCAGGAAGGCGTACTTGCGCTGCTTCTTCAGAAAGGCGGTTGAAACGACCCCGATTCTGGCCAGCATGGTGAGTACCAGGGGCAGCTCGAAGATGAGGCCGAACGCGAGTAGAAGCGCGCTTGCCAGACTCATGTATTCTCTCATGGCCGGTAAAGGACGAACCAGTTCGGTCTCGAAGCCGACAAGGTACTTGAAGGCAAAAGGGAACACGACAAAGTAGGCGAACAGCACCCCCCCTGCAAAAAAAATGGAAGAGAGGATGACCATTGGCGCGGCAAACTTCCTCTCGTGAACGTAGAGTCCGGGGGCTACAAACACCCATGTTTCATAGAGGATTATGGGCATGGCCAGGATGATTCCTGCAATTATCGAGATTTCAAGGTACACGAAAAAGGCTTCAGGCAGACCGGTAAAGACCATCTTCTGCCCCTGGGGAAGAGCATGTGCAAGAGGCCTCATGAGAAGATGAAATAGTCTTTCCTTGAACCCGTAGCATATGAAAGTGCCGATGGCGGCAGCCACCACGCAGATGATCAGACATTTTCTGAGCTCTTCGAGGTGGGCCGTAAAAGGCATTTTGCTGTCATCATTCGCCGACATACCATTTCTCTCCGTGTGCATCCCTTATAGACTGCTTCTATCCCGGTCCGCAACAACCTTTGGGGGCTCTGCCGAAAGCCGTCGCTCCTCACTCGATTAAATAAATCCTCGCGCTCCAGTTTTATGAACAGGAGCAGCACTTGCGCAGAGGAGTTTTGTCTGACAAGCCTGCTGAAATCTTCAATGAGAAGCTGATTCCCGATCATTCTCCCTTTCTTACACCATGCCTTGTATTATACATTGACTTGGCCCTCAATCTATTGTATTCGGAGCCAGTCTGTTTCAGCCGAGGCTTATCATGAAAGCCGGAACGAAACATGCCTGAGCGTGCCATGAAAAGAAGAGAGTTCCTTGCCAGGAGCGGTGCCGTCCTTGCAGGTGCCGTCCTGGGTGTAAACGGGCTCGCAAGCGCATTCGCTTCTGATGCGAAAGGCCGTAGCGGTTCCTCCCGCAATGCACGAATTGCGCTGATCATCGATGATATCGGGTTCAGCATCCCCAGGGCGCGGCAGTTTCTCGATCTGGACGTTCCCATCACCTTTTCCATCCTGCCAAGGCTCCACCACTCCCATGAGCTGGCCGATGAGATACACAGGCAAGGCCATGAGATCATGCTCCACCAGCCAATGGAGCCATACGACCGTTTACTGAATCCCGGCCCCGGCGCCTTGTTTGTAGGTGATGACGAAGCAAAGATCGCCCGGATAATGACGGAAAACCTGTCTGAACTCCCCCACGCGTACGGAGTGAACAACCACATGGGATCCAGATTCACGTCGTGCCCTAGAGAAACCGGCGACGCCCTGGGGGTTCTCAGGGGAAGCGGGCTTTTCTTCGTGGACAGCCTGACTTCCGGCCGTTCCGTGGTGGGCGAGACCGCCCGCAGGCTCAAGGTTCCGGCAGCATCCCGGCACCTCTTTCTTGATCACTACCTGGGTGAGGAACCGACTCTCTTTGCACTGGATCGATTGAGGATCTGCGCCTTGAAACGAGGCAGCGCCATTGGAATAGGACATCCCTTTCCCGAGACTGCAAGGGCTATTGGACGTTTTGCGCGCGCGCTGAGAGAGTCGGATATCTCGCTCGTGTATGTGTCCAACCTCATCCCGGTTACAGAAGTCTAGCCACAAAATGAACCGATCGAGAGTTTCACTTTCCGGAAAAGGACTGAGCCATGATCGTTTCCGCATCCCAGCCTTACTTCGCCCCTTTTCCCGGCTTCTTCTACAAGGCGTATCTCTCGGATGTGTTTGTCATCCTTGACGAGGTGCAGTTCCCCCGCGGAACGACCTGGATCACGCGCAACCGATTCAAGAACGATCAGGGCGCTCTCTGGCTGACAGTCCCTGTGATGAAAAAGGGTCTGGGCCTTCAGCGCATAAACCAGGTGAGAATCCATTCGGAAGGACGATGGAGGGCCAAGCACCTGGAGAGCATCAAGTCAGCTTACGGGCACACACCCTACTTGGAAGAACATCTGGATTTTGTGGAGGAGATGTTTTCTGAAAAATACGACAGGCTCATCGATCTGAACGTTTCGATCATCGACTATCTCTGGTTACAGCTCGGAATCAAAACAGAGATGGAGCTTCTCTCTGAACTGGCAATTGGATCTACGGCCACCACCCGTCTTGTAGAGATCTGCAGAACCCTTGGGGCCGACCGCTTCCTGGCACAGGCTCCCGCCCGAAAATACCTGGACGCATCTTTGTTCGAATCAGCCGGGATATCGCTTGAATTCTTTCAACCCCCTTCTCCCGTCTACCCCCAGCTTTGGGGAGATTTCATCCCGAACCTCTCCGCCTTCGATCTCCTCTTCAACTGCGGCCCCAAGGCCCGCGATATCCTGTTCCCCAAGGTTTGATCTCTCGCGCCTGTCCCGCCCGCTGGGCGGGGTTTCGCTAGAGAACCCAGAGCACCCAGAGAAAGTGCTATTTTGTCCTGTGTTTGGAGTCAAAAAACAGGACAAGCTTCAGCCTCTCAAGGCATCCAATGATGCGCGTATTAATCGCTGCATATGTCACGCTAAATTGCTCTGCGACTCTGTGCACTCTGTGAGAAACAAATCTTTTCTTTTAATGCTCATACAAGATCGTCTTTGTCGATAGGGCGGAAAGCCATGGCGAGGAGAACCGAGCAGACAGCCTCTTTGTGCTCGATCATCAGCAAGCGAACGGGATGGTCGGGGCCGTAAAGCAACTCACCCAGGCCGGCCGCATCCACTGCAAGAAGAACAGCCAGCACTCGGGGTTGGTGGCGGCGAAGCAGCGTCTCCACATGGCGGTAAAAGCGCTCGGCACCGTCGTTCGCCAAGAGCAGCAGGCGCGAGACACGCGCGCCTCGGACCACATTGGCGCGTTGATCGGCCAGACTGAGCCCACGCTCTTCAGAAGCCAGCTTTTTGTCGGCGCTTTCCAGGCCTCGAACGACCCTGCCGGCATTATGGGCGCTGCGCAGGGCCCCGGCCAGCTCGTGATCGAGTTTGACCAACGGGACCTCGATCTCACCCCCGCTCCACAGGGGCCTGGTGTTCGAGGTCAAATTATGGAGAAGCTCCGTCGCCCGGGGATCTCGCTCGACCAGCTTTGGCAGACGAATCGGCATGCTCTCCGCACCCATTTCCGAGAACGCGACTAACCTTTGCCTTCCTTCTTGGCCTTTTTCTCCGCCTTCTTTTCTTTCAACGTCTTGGTCGGTTTCTTCTTGGTATCTTTTTTTCTCTCTGCAGTCTTAGCCATCTTTCACTCCTTTGGGGAACATTATTTTGTGCACTATATACCCCAAGTTAGCGGCAATTCAAAATTGATTTCTTCTCTCGCGCGGTTCAAGATCAGCCGACCACCCCTCGACTAGTTCCTTTCACCCCCGCTTTCCGGCTCAACCTCTATGACATACATGTTTTCCGCTTCAAAAAAGCTCTGGTTCACCTTGTAATTCTCACTGGGACTGAGGTCCAGCACGATTCTGGATGTTTGAAAGGACGATCACTTTTTCTTTCACACCCTTTTCTGATCGAAACTGGATGTCCCTGATAATCAGAGGGGGCTTGCCGGCAGACTGAGGATGTTCCTTGTCTTGCGCAGCTGCCCCGGATTGTGCAGGAGAATACGACTGTCGCTGCAAACCAGAAGCGCTGGTAAAAGGCGCAAACCATTGCAGGCTTGCGAAGATGAAAAAGCACCAGACGACAAACCGGATCATCTCGCCCCCTGATTCCTGATGAGGGGGTGTTTGCCGCGGCTCCTTGAGACTCCCTATCGATCGGGAATCGAAAGTATCCACAAAATCGTGGGACTGTCAAGAATCTCAAAGAGCGATTTCCGCCCTGGCGACCTCCCATAGCGTCACCCACACCGCGCAAGCGTTGACATTGTGTGGGTCTTTTTACCTCATGGTTGCATAGAAACCAATGGCAGCGACCTTGTCGTAATTGCGGAGGCCGCATGGATAATGGGTGAATTTGTTGGTGAGTATTCCCGAGAAGTGCGCGCCTCGATCTCACTGCGAATGCATTCCTGCGTTTGACCCCAGCTTCTTCTTTCCTTGCGTCTTGCGCTATGCTCTATGCGCCATGCGCCATGCTCTACCGAGGTTGACTGCCAACGCGCCATGGTCTATACCTTTTGAACATGGAGATTCGGGGACGATCGGAATTTCTCCTGCAATCAGCCCAACTTTGGAGGCCACAATGGAAAAGAAGAAAATGACTCTTGCAGAACTCAATCAGAAGAAGAGGGCTGGAGAAAAGATCACCATGATGACCGCCTACGATTATCCTACAGCCAGGCTCGTGGACGAGGCAGGCATTGACACCATTTTGGTCGGCGACTCTCTTGCCATGGTCATGCTGGGGCATAGCTCCACCGTGCCTGTCACAGTGGAAGAAATGGTCCACCACTGCAAGGCTGTTATGAGGGGCACTCAGTCCGCCTTTGTCATCGGGGATATGCCGTTTCTCTCCTATCAGGTTTCTGTGGAAAAGGCGGTGGAAAACGCCGGCCGGTTTTTCAAAGAGGCCTTATGCGATTCCGTGAAGCTGGAAGGAGGGAGCGAGATGGCCGATGTGGTCAGGGCCATTGTGCGGGCCGGCATCCCCGTCTGCGGGCATATCGGACTGACACCCCAGACCGCTACCATGTTGAGCGGGTTCAAGGTCCAGGGCAAGGATGCGGAAAGCGCCCGGCAGTTGCTGCAGTCGGCCCGCGATCTGGAGGAAGCCGGGGCATTCATGCTGGTCCTGGAAGCCATGCCTGACCTTCTGGCAGCAAGAATCACCGAAGAGCTGAAGATCCCCACTATAGGCATCGGGGCTGGGAAGGACTGTGACGGGCAAGTGCTGGTCTATCACGATCTCGTGGGCCTGTTCGAGAGGTTTACGCCAAAATTCGTGAAGCGTTATGTAAATCTCTCCCCCATGATCAGGGAAGCCCTTCTCCAGTACAAAACGGAAGTCAAGAACGGCACCTTCCCCGGACCGGAGCACTCCTTCGTGATGAAGCCCGAAGAGGCCAAGAAGCTGTAAGCACAACCATAAGTCACCTCAATCGGGAATGGAGGTCAAAGATGCGCATTCTCATCGTTGGCGCAGGGGCCATGGGTTGCCTTTTTGCGGCCCGGCTTCAAAAAGCCGGACATGGTGTGGCCCTGCTGGAGACTCTCCGTGAACGGGTGGAAGAGATCAACCGCAAAGGGGTCAGGGTCGAGGGGGTGGGCGGTAAGTACAAAGCAGGAGTTCCCGCCTTTTCAACACCCCCTTCCACCCCGCCCGACCTGGTTCTGATCTGCGTCAAAGCCTATGACACACTTTCCGCAGCAAAGGATGTCCAGGAAACCGTTGGTCCGCAGACCAGGGTTCTGAGCCTCCAGAACGGGTTGGGGAATCTGGAAATCCTCTCAGAAGTGCTCGGTCCGGACAAGGTCCTCGGCGGCGTGACTGCGGAAGGGGCAACGGTATTGGGCCCGGGGAGAATCCGGCATGCCGGACAGGGCGAGACAATCATTCAGGACGGCCCCTTTTCGGAATCCATCATCTCCGCATTCAGGGACGCCGGGTTCCATTCAAGGGCCGATAAAAACATCCGGAGCTATATCTGGGGAAAACTTGTAGTCAATGTGGGGATAAATGCGCTCGCAGCCCTCACGAGGCTGAAAAACGGAAGGTTGCCTGAGAAAGAAGGCTCACGGACGATCATGCAGCAAGCCGTTGCCGAGGCGCTCGAAGTCTGTAATTCTCTGAAGATCTCTCTCCCCTATCCGGATCCCCTTGGAAAAGTGATGCAGGTGTGCCGGGATACTGCGGACAACGTGGCATCCATGCTGCAGGACGTGCTCAAGAACCGGCGGACGGAAATTGCCTTTATCAACGGCGCCATCGTTCAGGAGGGAAAGAGATTGGGGATCCCCACGCCTGTCAACGCAGTTCTCACCTCGGTGGTTTCCGTCATGGAAGAGACTTACGGGGAGAGCCTTTTCTGAACACGCGAGAAGTTCAAAGATATTTTTTCTACAACCTGGAAATCTTCATCTTCCATTCCGGCTTGTCATCGGCGGTTCGGGTCTTGATCTCCTTGATAAGGACCCTGCTGTGTGTTTCGGGAAGAATCATGGTCGCGTAGATGCCTTTGACAGAGGTATACTGGTAAATCGACCCGTAGACCTTGACAAAGGAGCTCCCTTTGTCGGCTTGCGCCCATTCCGCGATGGAGGCGATCTCATCCTCGATGGCCGCAATCTCTCCCTCCAGGCGCCGGGGTTCCTGCTGGGATGTGGAGATCTGCTCCGCGATCTTCTCCTGACTCTCGAGAAGTGAGTCCAGCGATTTTTCTCTTTCTCCGATTTCCTGGTCGAGTGTTTCGAGCAGCTTATTCATCGCATCCATTTGGTCCGCAGCGCCGATCTTGCGGACTTCATCCAACTTGGCCAAAAGCTTCCTCTTGTTCACCAGCGCGCGGTCCTGTTCCTGCGCTAGAACTCCAATTTGGGACTGGACTCCCTGCGATTCCTTCTCCAGTTCCTGAACACGTCCCTCCAATCCCTTCTTCTCCTGTTTCTTCGCCGTTATGGATCCCTTCAGCCGTTCGATTTCATTCCTGGCCCTTTCGTTGGTGCCCACGATAAGGTGACATTGTCTCGAGGAATCGGAACCAACCTGCGCCGCTTCTATCCCTTTTTTTGCCTGGACCTGGCTGGAGAGGATATGTCCCTTCTTAACACTGCAGAGTCCGCTGCTCTCCAATCTCGAATCGATGATCTCCTTCTCCACAACAATATCCCCGAGGGCTTCAATCCGGGAATCATGAATATATCTCGCCCTCACATGTCCGCCGGCCCGGATCGTTGCCCCGATGATGCCCCCAAATACAGCGACGTCCCCTGCGGTCTCCACCTCCGCCTTCAGGACCTCATTCGCCGTGAGGCTTCCTCCCTTTACCCGGAAACCGCTCTGTACCGCACCGGAAACAACGACGTGTCCCTGGAAATCGACATGTCCCGTCTTCAGGTCCACATTCCCGTCGATCTCCAGATCGCTGAAGACGTACACCCTGCCGTCAGCCCTGAGTTCGGGCCTTCCTGGAATATCCGCATATAGTTTCGTACCGTCTTCCGAGATTTTTGTTCCTTTCCCTGACCGCAATTTGACATCCTTGCCTATGGGAGGGGCGACTTCTCTTCCGTAAATATCGAGCCCGGGTATTCCGTCGTCGGGAAAGACCTTTTCCGCAAGGAGATCGCCCTGCCTGACCTGTGGAACGGGGCCCCTATCCCTGAAATCGATGTTGCCCCCCTCCTTGATCTCGCCCACCTTTAAAGGATCGGTATTGAAGAGATGCCGAATGATTACCGCTCCACCCTGTACCGGCGACGTTCCCTGTGCAATCTTAAACGGACCTTTTCCCTGTCCTCCGTTCAGCATGGCCTCTATACTTGGGTCATCCACGACCCCATGACAGATCCCGCGTGCGGCGAGAGCGGCCTTGATGTCATCGAGGCCGGGTCGGACGGAGATTTCCTGCTCCAGGGAAAGAGCGGCTGAGAGCCCATCCTCGGAAACGGTAATTTCGAAACCCTTGGCTGTTTCTGCACTCGTATCGGGCCGGCTGGGCTCTCCCGATGGTGAGATCTCCGCCAGACGTTTCTGTCTCTCGAGGATTCCCTCTCTTTGCTCCGGGCTTATGGTCCCCGCCTCTACAAGGATATCCCCTATCCGCTTCACGAGCCGCTGCTCTTTAAAAATCCTCTTTTGCACCTCCAGTGCGTTCGCGATGTCTTTCTCCCCGGCAAAGCCGTTCTGAACGGCAATGCTCCCGAACCGGACATCGAGCTGGCGTGCATCTACAAGCTGTTGCACGGAAATAACGCACTTGAGCTGATCCGGCGAAATCGTTCCTTTGGCAACAAGAATCTCTCCCAGGGACTTTGCCCTCCCCTGCTGTTTTTCCTTTGCCTGAAACGCAATGGCCTCCCTCACCTGGACTTCGTCGGCATAGCAGTATTTGACAACCAGTCTGCCAATGACCAGGCAAGGGTCGTCCACTCCTATGGCCTGCGCCGTGTTATCGGCGGCTGATGGGGACATAGGTTCTTTCGGGTGATCTTCGGGAAATTCGATGAGCTTGAAGGGGGTGCCGCATTTCTTGCAGGATAGGGTCTTGCCATGAAACCCGGGCGGCACCTTGTATCTGCTGCCACACGAAGGGCAACCGGAGATAATTGCCTTTTCCTCTCCCATGAGTCTGTCCTTCGCCAGATAGGTTTAAAAAGACAACCTGAACCGTTTTCTTCAACACGTATATCGATAAAAAAGGATATTTTGTAAAGCATATTTTTATCTTATACTTAAACTGGCTCTCACGTTTGCCTCCATTTTGCCCCTTGTCCAAAGGACGTCTACGCGAGAGAGCCGTTTCTCCACCCCCCTATGGTAGCGGACTTTTTTTTGACACACATCTTTTGCTGTGCTAACTACTGCTGTCCTTGGGGAATAAATCTATAGCTGCAGGTCGGAGGTTCGTTCCATGTTTGAGATTCTGAAACGACAGGAGATGGCCGACGGCACGGTGGTTCTGAACGAGATCAGTGCCCCTCTTATTGCCAAAAATGCCAAGCCCGGACAGTTCGTGATCCTGAAGGCAAACGAGACAGGAGAGCGGATCCCGCTGACAATGGCGGATACGGATCCCAAGAAGGGAACCGTCACGATCATCTATCAGGTAGTTGGAAAATCCACCGCGCTGTTTAAATCGCTCAATGTGGGTGAAAAATACCAGGATGTCATAGGCCCCCTGGGCAAGCCTACGCATGTGGAAAAGCTTGGGACTGTGGTTTGCGTCGGTGGAGGCACCGGGGTGGCTGTCATGCATCCTATCACTCGAGCGTTGAAGGAAGTTGGAAACAGGGTGATCGCTATCATCGGCGCCAGGACCAGGGACCTCCTCATCCTGGAGGACAAGATGAAAGCGGCATCCAACGAATTACACGTCTGCACAGATGATGGATCATACGGACATCATGGTTTCGTGACCGATGTGCTCAAAGAAGCTTTGAACAAGGAAGACGTAAAGCTCGTTGTCGGAATTGGGCCTGTCCCGATGATGAAGTTCGTTTCCAAGATGACGGCCGAATACAAAGTCAAGACCCTTGTCAGCCTCAATGCGGTCATGGTTGACGGGACGGGAATGTGCGGCTGCTGCCGTGTGTCGGTGGGCGGGAAAACACAGTTCGCCTGTGTGGACGGTCCCGAGTTTGACGGACACCTGGTCGACTTTGACGAACTGTCGCAGCGCCTCCAGTCTTACAAGGAGGAAGAGGCCCGCTCCTTTGCCTCCTACCTAAAAATGTGCAAGGCCGGTCAATAGAGGGAGGAACCCATGGCAGAGAAAGAATCGAAAAAGGAAAAGATCGGCAGACAGCCGATGCCCGAGCAGAAGCCTGAGATCAGAAGGAGAAACTTCGACGAAGTCCCCCTCGGCTACACACCCGAGCTGGCCATGAAGGAGGCGGAGAGATGCCTCCAGTGCAAGAAACCCTCCTGCATGGAGGGTTGTCCCGTATCCGTCGAAATTCCTGCCTTCATACAGCTCGTCAAACAGGGCGAATTCACAAAGGCGGCGCGCAAGATCTGGGAGCGCAACGCACTGCCGGCTGTTTGCGGCAGGGTCTGTCCGCAGGAAGCCCAGTGTGAAGGACAGTGCATCGTGGGCAAGAAGGACCAGCCCGTGGCAATCGGCAATCTCGAGCGCTTTGTCGCCGACTATGAACGGGCAAATGGAAAGGGCGAGCTTCCTCCCAAGGCTGCGCCCACCGGGAAAAGAGTGGCTGTGATAGGCTCCGGACCCTCAGGGCTCACTGTGGCAGGGGATCTGATCCTGAAGGGTCATGACGTGACTATCTTTGAAGCCTTTCACAAGCCCGGAGGGGTGCTGGTCTACGGTATCCCCGAGTTCAGGCTTCCGAAGGAGATCGTCTACTCTGAGGTCCACTTTCTTGAAAGACTCGGCGCCAAGCTTCAATGCAATACGGTTGTCGGCAAGACCGTCTCCATGGAAGAGCTCTTCAGGCAGGGTTTTGATGCGGTCTATGTCGGGGTTGGCGCAGGCCTCCCCAGTTTCCTCAATATCCCGGGGGAGAATCTCATAGGCATCTATTCGGCCAACGAGTACCTTACGCGATCCAATCTCATGAAGGCCTATCTCTTCCCTGAATATGACACCCCCATTGCCATTGGAAAGGATGTGGTGGTCCTCGGGGCCGGAAATGTCGCCATGGACGCTGCCCGCACCGCGATGAGGCTCGGTGCCGACCGGGTGCGAATCGTCTATCGCCGATCCAGGGACGAGATGCCCGCCCGTGCCGCGGAAATCCACCATGCCGGGGAAGAAGGAATCGAGTTTTTCCTCCTTACCGCCCCAACCCGGTTCATCGGGGATGAGAAGGGAAGGGTCAAGGGGATGGAGTGTTTGAAGATGGAGCTCGGCGAACCGGACTCATCGGGCCGGCGCCGCCCCGTGCCTATCGAAGGGTCCAAATTTCAGATGGATTGCGATCTGGCAGTGATTGCCGTAGGCGCAGGCGCCAACCCGCTGCTGACCGGCTCCACACCGGAATTGAAACTGAACAAGCGGGGATACATCATTGCAGAACCCGCCACAGGAAAAACCGCCATGAAGGGAGTCTGGGCAGGCGGAGACATCGTGACCGGACAGGCCACGGTTATCCTGGCCATGGGGGCGGGGAGAATGGCGTCCGACTCCATCCACCAGTACCTCACCTGGGGATGGTAAAGCTTATTGGAGCGAATTTCCAATATCGAATATCCAATATCGAAGTGAAAGAGAGGAGGTTCAGAAGTGGACCTCCTTTTTTCATGTTCGGCGCTTAGTCGAAAGCGTAATGCCCGGCAAAGGCGAGGCCGGATGCACGAGGAGCAGATTTCGTGATTCGATGTTCGATATTCGTTATTCGATATTCTCTTTTATAAAGACTTTCTCGCGATAGTACCTCAGCTCCTTTACCGACTCCCTGATATCGCTCATAGCCAGGTGATCCTTCGGTTTATCATAAGCGGGAAGGGAGGGATACCACCTCTGAACAAGCTCCTTGATCGAGCTCACATCCACATTCCGGTAGTGCAGAAAACTCTCGAGCTCGGGCATGTACTTGATGAGAAATCGCCGGTCCTGCCAAACCGAGTTCCCGCAAAGCGGTGAGTCTCCCTTGCTGCAATGATGCGACAGGAAGGCGAGGGTTTCCTTCTCCGCACGACCGCAGTCATAGCCGGACTTCCTGGCCAGCTCGAATAACCCCGATTTCCGGTGCTGCTCGTTGCTCCAGGGCTCCATGTTCAGAAGGACTTCATCAGGGTAGTGTATGGGGATGTTAGGCCCCTCGGCAATGATCTCCAGCGTCCCGTCCGTGATCAGTGTCGCGATCTCCAGAATCACACACCTTTCCGGGTCGAGCCCGGTCATTTCAAGATCTATCCAGATCAAAGGGTTGGTCAAAGTCTCGTCCTCCGAAATATTCCTGTGCGTCCTTATAGGAGTATCTGATGTGGAGCCCGAGGGCTGCGCTCTCCATCTGCGACTCTCGCTCGGATCCTTTCAAGATACTAGCACGGCGGAAGGAAAGTCAATGTTTGCAGGTTGCTCAAAAAAATTCAAATGACCAAAACGGTAACCTATGAGAGGTTTACCTGCTCCAGTTTCTCTCTTTGGAAAATTCGGTCTTGAATTTGTTTGTTTCGGATTTCGATATTCGGATTTTCAAGCGTTCCTCCTCACCCCGGATCGGTAGAACCTCTCCGGGTCCTACACCAGAGGTGGAGCGCTAGCGAGAACTATGGTGACGATTTTCTGCACACCCGCATGCATGTTAATTATACGTAATTGCGTCAAACTGTCCCATAATTTTCGGGTTGTCGCCCATACGGATCTTTCTTCAATTCCTATCCTCTCATTTTCGTTGATTTTCCGCATTTGTTCTGTATATGTGGTGTTCCAAAAATGTCGGCATACAAGAGGTGGCGCTCTGGATCAACTTTTCAGACCTCTTGAGTCGACGACAAAGGAGAGTTCCGGCCATGATCAGTCGCTACACCCGTCCTGAGATGGCTCGAATATGGGATGATCGGAACCGGTTTTCGAAGTGGCTCCAGGTGGAGATTCTCGCCTGCGAGGCCATGGCCGGAGAGGGACTTGTTCCGAGTGATTGTCTCGATACGATCCGTGAAAAAGCGGATTTCTCGGTTGAGCGGATACTCGAGATCGAGAAAATCACCAAACATGATGTCATTGCCTTTCTCACGAATGTGGAAGAATACGTGGGGCCTGACTCCCGCTTCATCCACATGGGACTGACTTCTTCCGATATCCTGGATACAAGTTTCGCCCTGCAGCTCAAAGAGGCCATGGAGCTGATCATCTCCGATGCGAGAGAGCTGATGACCGCGCTCAGGGACAGGGCGCATGAGCATAAGCATACGGTCATGATCGGGCGCTCCCATGGGGTGCACGCTGAGCCCATCACCTTTGGGCTGAAGCTTGCCGTCTGGTTTTCGGAGATGAAGAGAAACCTTCGGAGGCTTGAGGACGCGCTGGAGGTAATCAGTTACGGGAAACTCTCCGGAGCTGTGGGCACCTTTGCGAACGTTTCACCGTCCATCGAGTCCTATGTGTGCGAGAAGCTGGGGTTGAAGCCTGCAGCGGCATCCAGCCAGATCCTTCAAAGGGACCGCCATGCCCAGTACTTCACCTCTCTCGCAATCCTCGCGGGGACCCTTGAGAAGATCGCCATGGAGATCCGCCACCTTCAGAGGACAGAGGTCCGGGAAGCGGAAGAGCCTTTTGCAAAAGGGCAGAAGGGCTCATCCGCAATGCCTCACAAGAAGAACCCTATAGGCTCGGAGAATATCGCAGGACTTGCCCGGTTGGTGCGTTCCAATGCACTTGCAGCCATGGAGAACATGGCACTCTGGCATGAGAGGGATATCAGCCACTCTTCCGTGGAGAGGGTGATCGGCCCTGACACCACTATCCTCATCGACTACATGCTCCACCGGCTCACAGGCATTCTAAGGGGACTGGTGGTTTATCCGGAAAGAATGGCGGAAAATTTGCGGAGCATGAAGGGCCTTGTTTTTTCGCAGCAGGTGCTCATGAAGCTCGCCTCCACGTCCGTCCAGCGGCAGAAGGCATACGAAATGGTCCAGAGAAATGCCATGAAGGTTTGGGAGACGGGCAGAGATCTGAAGTCCGTGATCCTCGAGGATCAGGAGATCGGCACCTATCTTGCGCCAGAAGAAATCGAAGAGATCTTCAACCTGGATTATCATCTCAAACATGTGGACGACATCTTCAAGAGGGTCTTTGAGTAGGCTGTGTTGCCCACGGTGGCATGTCAGGCGGGATGAGGAGGATCCCTGCAATTCCGAGGAGTGGATTAATATGAATTATCGAAGTGCACTCAATTCCTGGCTGGACAGAAAGCCATCTCTTTGCGTGGCTCTGCTTGCCGTTATCCTGATCCACCTGTGGGCGGCCCTGCCCACGGCAGGTTCAACCGGTCAAAAGGGTGACAATGACGGCCTCGTTCCTGCCCCATTCCTGAAGTGGCCGGAAAAAGGCTCCGATCATGCTATTCTCGTGGATAAGTCTCAGCAGAAGGTTTTCATTTACAAAAAGGACGCGCCCACCGGACCGGTAAAAACCTACGCCTGCTCCACGGGTGAGAATGACGGAAAGAAATCAAGGCAGAACGACCGGAAGACACCGGAGGGAATCTATTTTTTTGTCAACGTGTTTGAACAGAAGGATCTGGCACCAATCTACGGAACCAGGGCATTTCCGCTCGACTACCCGAATCCGGTTGACAGGCGTGAAGGCCGGGACGGGTATGGAATTTGGTTTCATGGCTTGAACAAGCCGCTGAAGCCCCGCGACACCAATGGATGCGTTGCCTTGGCAAACCAGGACATAGAGGATCTCTCCTCTTATATCCGGCTGAACGACACGCCTGTCGTGATCAGCTCCAAGGCGGAGTTCATCGAACCGGAGAGGCTGAACAAAGAAAGAGAGGAATTGGAGAAGCTCATAGAAGAGTGGAGAAAGGCATGGGAAGGAAAACAGGTGGAGCGGTACATGTCTTATTACAGCCCCCAATTCACCTCCGGGAAGAAGAATTGGAAAGAGTGGAAGGAATACAAGACCCGGCTTGCCCGTCAGTACAAGGAAATCCGGGTGCAGCTCGACAATCTTGCTCTATTCAGAAATGACGGCACCGCCATGGCTGTTTTCAATCAGCATTACTCCACTTCGGCCTTTGACAGTAAAGGGATCAAGAGGCTCTTTCTCCAGCAGAACAGCAGCCAGTGGAAAATCGTGGGAGAATACTTTGATACCCCCGAAGAACGGCCGGTTATCGCCGTGGTGAAGAAGGCGGTCCAGGAGGAAAAGACGGCAGTCGTCAAAAAACCGGCTTTCACTGCCTCCGCCGAGATCAAATCGTTTATTGAAGCCTGGAGAAAGGCCTGGGAAAAGAAAGACCTTAAAACGTACATCTCCTGCTACGATGCCGGCTTTTCCTCGAGGGGAATGGACCTCAAGAAATGGAGAGCGCATCGGGAAGGACTGAATCAGCAACATCAAACCCTCGCCATAGAGTTGAAGGATATCAAGATTCGAGAGAGTTCGGGTGATACGGCAACCGTCACCTTTATTCAGGATTATCGTGCCGACGATTACCGGGATCTGGGCTTCAAGAACATCCTTCTTACCAAACGAGGAGCGCATTGGAAGATCAAAAAGGAGGAGTGGCGAGCCCTGAGAAAGCCTCGCCGGTAGGAGGACCTGTTCGGAAGAGCCGCCTCACGGTTATGATCATGGGGAACGTTGGAAGAGTGTTCTCCTTTCAAATCTCCCCGCAAAAGAGTGGCCTTACCCTCTGGAGAAGATTGAAAACAGCATGCCCGTGAACTACCGAAAGGGGCAGATCTTTCTCATCCAGAAATTCAAACAGATCCGTGCGAGGTTAAACCTGGGCGCTCCTTCTGAATCCCCCTCTTCGCTCAAGGTCCTGGTCTACGACCAGTCAGGGGAAATCATCCTAGGAAAGGAGACGGATATCGCCCAGGCATCCTAAGACCTTCTTTTTTTCAGGGTCCGGCGTACTCCAGCCTCAGAATGTCCTCCCAGGGATCGACCTTTTTCACTCTCACCACTATTCGCTGTCCCTCCTGCAGATCCTGACCATTCTGTCTTTTCAACTCCGTGATCAGGAGGGAGTCAGTAAGAGCGATCCTGTACTTTGTCTTGGTCGCTGACAGAACCAGCGCTTCAACGGTTTTTTTCGATTCGCTGAGCAACCATTTCAAAATCCAGTAGCGGAGGCGGTTTCTTTTCAACCTCTCCAGGTCCCTCAACATGGGCTCAAGGGCCATTCTCTTTTTATCGAGATCATCCGTTGTGTAGGGGGGCGCGACGTCCAGGAGGGAATTGATGATCTGCCGCTGAATGATCAAATCAAAATAGCGCCTTATGGGCGAGCTCACGTTCGTGTAGACGTCGAGCCCGAGACCGGAATGAGCCCGGGGCTTGAAATCGACTTCAAGGGGACTCAGCTTGCCCCTCTGCTTGAGGAGGGCATAGAGCGGATTCACGCCGTTCAGGTTAACGATCTCGCTCGGGGCGGCCTGGCATCTGTAAAGAGCCGGAACGCGATGATCCCTGCAATATCTTGCCGCCATCCAGTTATAGAAGATCATGGACTCCGATACAATGAGCTTGGAGGGGCTCTCCTGCGAAACCAGCCTTATGCAGACCTTGCCCTCATTTCCAAGCTCTGCATACACTTCGGGTACGGGCAGGAGCATTGCCCCATTCTCAATCCGCCGCCGCCGCATGATCCCGCTGAGTCGATGCAATTCGGACAGCCTCTCGTCCGTTTCGTAAAGAGTATCGACCTCATCGTAGTTGAGCTGGCTCTTGACCCTGACCAGGGTGAGCGCAAACCGGGAATCCAGGAGATTCCCCTCCCGGTCGAGTCTGCAGATGAGGGAAATCGCAGGGCGGTCTTCATCCTTCTTCAGGCTGAGCGCATCCTGGGACAGCACAGGCGGCAGCATAGGAATCTGCCGCCTCGTCAGATAGAGCGACGTGCCTCTTTCTTCGGCGACCTGATCCAGCGGACTGTCAGCGGGAATCACTGATCCTACATCCGCAATGTGGATCCCGAGTTGGAGTACATCCTCCTGAATATCAAGGCTCAGCGCATCGTCGAAGTCACGGGTGAGCGGTCCGTCAATGGTGAAGAGGTGCCACTCTCTCAGATCTTCCCGGTCTGAGCAGCCGGCTGGAGACCCGGCGATCTTCTCTGCCTCCTCCAGCTGATTTTTCGTAAAGCCGGTCCTCACTTTCAGCCGAAGAAGATCCAGATTCTCATCCTCTTCCCAGATCCCGAGCCTGACCAGAAGACTTCTGACTTCGCTCACATCATTGATTCCTGATCGTGCAAGGAGTTCCTTCCCGATCTTGTGATCCGGCGCATCTTCGCGGTAAAGGGCCAGCTCAACGAGGATATCGATGATCCCATTCTTGCAGGGAGGTTCTTCTGCAGCCTTGCCTTCCAGCACACGTTTCAGCCATCGGCTTCCTTCCTGGAGTGCCTTCTCCCTTTGCTCGGCCTCTTCCTTTTCTCTCAGGACCAGCTCGATCCTGGTTTCCGAATTGGGAAGGAATGCGCCGTCCTTGAGTTTGAAATAGAGTTTGTCTTCAAACACGGCCCTGACGATGGCGGAGACATGATCATCGGTCACCTCTTCCCCGAAACAGAGCTGCGCAAGGTACTTGAAGTCAAACACCTCACGTTCATCCCGAACGAGCTCCCAGATGTCTCTCACGTTAACCTGTTCCCTAAGCCGGCTTCTTCTCTCGATAACGGCTTTCAACCGGCTGAGGAGATCATCACGGCTGGTGTGGGTGTTGAGCGCAGGTCCGGAAATGAGCAGGGCCCTCTTGGGGGAGAGGTTTGCTTCCCTGTTGGAAGGAGTAAGGAGGTGGAGCTTGTTCCCATCTTCGAAGAGACAAACCGTAGTGACGATATTTCCGGCTTCAATGTATTCAACGATCTTTCCCTGATTCATAGATATACCCGAAATGATTAGTAACAAGCGGTTCTCGGGATGTCAACAGGAAGGGGAGCGGGGCGAGCTCACTTGACTTGTGAAGTCATGTTCATTAAGCTGATATTTCTGTTCCTGCCTCACTCAAGGACGTCCGATGAAACCTCTCAGGATTCTCTTGACCGGCCTTTTCCTGTCGGCCGCTTTCTTTTCGAATGGCCCTGCTGCTCGGGGTGATGAAGGGTCCATTGCGTCCGCGAACCAACATGAGACGGTCAAGGAGCGGCCCGGGTTTGCCGAGCGGCTTCTTTCCATTTACCGGGATCATATCTCGGCCGTGGATGGAGATCGCTGCCCCAGCTACCCCACCTGTTCATCCTACAGCGTACAGGCATTCAGAAAACACGGTTTTGTGATGGGCTGGCTCATGACCGTGGATCGGCTCATTCACGAAGGAAGAGAGGAAGCGGCAGTTTCACCCCGCATTCTTTCCGATGGCAAGGTCAAAATCTATGATCCTGTGGAAAACAACGACTTCTGGTGGCACAGGTCGGAACAGAACCCGCATGAAAAGAATTAGATGTTCCGGTTTTCTGCTGATTCTCATTCTCCTTTCCCTGGCTGATCCGTGCCGCAGCGACGGCTCGGAAGCAATCATCCGAAGTGATGAGCAACTCCGCCTTGCAGAGGAGGCCCTTGAAAAGGGCGAATACCAGCGTGCGGTTGTTGAGCTGGAGAGATTCCTTCACTTTTTTCCCGACGACGAGAAGGCGCCGAATGCCAGATACCTCATCGGCCTTTCCTACCTGAAGGCGAAGCAATACGAGAACGCCAGAAACGTTTTTGATGCAGTCATTCAGGATTATCCCGGAACCGCTGTTTCAGGACAGGCTCTCTTCATGATCGCCGAATCGTATTACATGCAGGGACACTTCGAGAAGGCCGAGGTGATCTACACCCGTATTGTTGAAGAGTACCCTGATCCCGAGATCAGGAATCGTGCGGCGTACCGGTTGGGTTGGACACTTATGCACCGGGACCGTTGGAAGGAGGCATCACAGGCATTTCACAATGTGGTTCGGACCAGCCCTCTCTCACAGAGCGCCTGGGATCTCTCCCGCAAGAGCCTTTTGGGAGAAACCCTCCCCTCCAAAGATCCTGTCACGGCCGGTGTTCTTGCAGCCGCATTGCCGGGACTGGGCCATGCCTACACCAATCGCTACAAGGACGGGATCGTGGCTTTCCTCCTGAACGGGCTTTTCATCTGGGCCGCCTACGAATCCTTTCATGAGGATCTGGATGTGCTGGGGTCCATCCTCGCCTTTATGGAACTGGGATGGTATTCCGGAAATATTTACAGCGCCGTGAACAGCGCCCACAAGTACAACAAGGCAGTGAAGAACGATTTTCTTAGAAGCCTGCAAGACAGGCTCGATGTGGGCATGTTTACCACGCGCGAGGGTCACGTAGGCTTGTCCCTCCGCTTTACTTTTTAGAGACATCTTCTCTGGGAGCTGCCATGAAAAAAGAGATCCTGCGAAACCGGATTCGCGCTCTCCGGGAAAAACTCAAGAACCTCGAGCAGGATACTGTCTGGGTCCTCCAGCCGGAAAACAGACGCTACCTCTCCGGGTTCAAGGCCCAGGACCTCCTGTTCACCGAATCTTCCGGGTCCCTTCTCATCACGGAAAAGTCCGCTCTCCTGCTGACGGACTCCAGGTACACCCTGGAGGCGGAGAGGGAAGCGGTCGATTTCGAGGTGGTTACCCTAAAGAAGGGGCTCATTGAAAGCCTTCCGGACCTTCTCTCGGATTTGGGAACCCGTCATCTGGGTTTTGAAGAAGGATATGTGACTGTTGAAGCACACAAGGGCCTTCTCAAAGGCCTGAGAAAAATGGGAACCCGGCCAAAGCTCACGCCGTTCAAGGGCTTGGTCGAGGATATGCGGGAGATCAAGGACGCGGAAGAAATCCGTTTCCTGAAGGCCTCCGGGGATCTGATGTCCAAGATCCTTGCAGACGTGATCCCCCGGATCAAACCGGGCCGGGCTGAAAAGGAAATCGCGTCGGAGATCGAGGACCGCGCCCGCGAAGGAGGCGCCGAGGGACTTGCCTTTCCATCGATTGTGGCTTCCGGTCCAAACAGCGCTCTTCCGCACGCGGCCCCCACGACCAGGAAAATCCGCGAAGGGGAGCCGATTACCCTTGATGTCGGGGTTCGGGTAGAAGGGTACTGCTGCGACATGACGAGGACGATTTTTCTGGGAAAGCCGAAGCCGGAGTTCGCAAAGATCTATCGAATCGTGCGCGCCGCCCAGCTCGCAGCCATGGAAAAGGTCCTTCCCGGAGCGGAAAGCACGGCGGTGGATGGAACCGCCAGGGGCATGATCAGGGACGAAGGGTACGGCGAGTACTTCGGACATTCGCTCGGCCATGGTGTCGGACTGGAACCCCATGAACGGCCGAGGCTTGGGCCCAGGAACCCCGTCGAGCTGAAAGAGGGAATGGTGGTGACAGTGGAGCCGGGCATTTATTTGCCTGGAAAGGGCGGCGTGAGGCTGGAGCACATGGTCCTCATCACCAGGAAGGGGCCGAGAATTCTAACCAGGGATGACCACTTTTACGACTTTTGATGAACGAGAACTCCAAAGATGTTTATGCCGATCAGTTCCTGAACCACCTGCGGGTTGAGCGGGGACTCTCCGGAAACACCATCCTGGCCTACAGCCAGGATCTGGAAAAGTTCTTTGCATTCCTCGAGAAGGAAAATCTGGCTCCTTTGGATGTGACCCGTGAGCACCTTTCCACCTACCTCGACACACTGGACTCCATCCTCTCAAAAAGGAGCGCTGCGAGGAATCTCTCTGCGCTGAAACAATTTTTCCGCTTCCTGGTTTCCACAGGCACCCTTGAGGCAAGTCCAACAAGACTCCTGAACGCCCCTAAAATCCCCCTTAGACTGCCGTCCGTTTTGAGTACTTCCGAGGTCGAGCTTCTTCTTGCCCAGCCCGACCCGTCGACCCTGCTCGGGAACCGTGACAGGGCAATGCTCGAGCTACTCTATGCTACCGGGCTCCGGGTTTCAGAGCTGGTCAGGCTGAAGATCCAGAACATCAACCTGGAGGCCGGGTTCGTGAGGACAATGGGAAAGGGGTCCAAGGAGCGAATGGTCCCCATGGGGGCCAAGGCTGTCGATGCATTGAGGGAATACCTCCTCGACGGGAGACCGGGCCTGCTGAAAAGGCGAACCTCCCCCTATGTCTTCCTGAACCTGAGAGCCGGCCCGATGACGCGTCAGGGGTTCTGGAAGATCATCAGGCAATATGGCAAACGGGCAGGGATCCTGAAACAGATATCGCCCCATATGCTGCGCCACTCTTTTGCGAGCCATCTCCTGGAATTCGGGGCAGACCTGAGGGCCGTGCAGGTGATGCTCGGTCATGCCGACATTTCAACCACCCAGATCTATACCCATGTGACTCGCGAGCGGCTCAAGGAAATCCACGCGAAATGTCACCCGAGACCGTGAAAACAAGAGGTCAGAAATCAGAGGTCAGAACCGCGAAGGCGCGAAGGACGCAAAGAAGATAACAAAATTGTTTTCTCCCTGCCGGAAGCCTCACCGGCAGGCGAAAAAACGAATCGTTTCTTGGCGCACTTGGCGTCTTGGCGGTTTAAGGCTGTGTTGAGGACTCATGGGCAAGATCATCGAATTTCATTCGAAGACAAGGGATGGGGTGATCACAGCATCGCCGCTTGAGTTTCGCCGTGCGACCTGGGAATCCGCCTACTTCCTGCAGATGCTCAAGTCCCAATCCGAGAAACTGGAGCAGCACAGAAAAGAAGTGCAGGAAAAGGGGGGTGAGGGGGTCTGGCATCTGCCTCCCCATTATGTGCTCAGGGGCGGCCTGGGATGCACCATTGCGGGTCTGTACCGGCACAGGGAAAACGAAGAGAAAATGAGAGATGTCTACTACCTCGCGGGTCTGGTGGACTGCATGGTCAACCAGGTGAATCCCGTGCTCCGGACAGGGCTTATCCACGGGCTCTATCAGAAGGTCATGACCCTCCGGACAATTCTCGGCGTGAACTGGTACGGCCCCATCGATCAGGTGCTTTTCCCTCTGGATATCCAGTTTTACAATGAATTGGAGTACCGGCAGGTTCTGACCGAGACAAAAGAGATGTCTTTGCTCTATCGCGTCATCCGGGAAGCAACCGACGAAATGTTCGACATTCTCTCCCTCGAGTACTGTTTCTATACACCCGGCCGGATTTCCCTTTGACTTGGCCAGGACTCGATGCTATACTTCTTTGATATCGCGGGGTGGAGCAGTCAGGTAGCTCGTCGGGCTCATAACCCGAAGGTCGTTGGTTCGAATCCAGCCCCCGCTACCAAGAGTTCAAAGGGGTTAGCCGTTGCGGCTAACCCCTTTTTTTCGGCCGGGTGCGCCGATAAATCGTCCAATTTGTCCACGGCGGACCTGTTCGAACCGAGTGCCTTATTGGGCTATCGGATTGAAGTAAAATACGGTGCTCATACGCTCTCATTGCCTCTTGTTCGGGTCGAAAGGCTTTTCCAAAGAGAATCCCTCGAAGCCGCGAGTTCGACGGTTGTTTGAAAATACCCTCCTGCCTCCTCCTCGTGAAGTGCTATCAGCCCGAGATAATTGTATCCTTCCGCATACCCGTCAAAGCATTCGGTGAGGAGCCGAAAGAGGACCTTCGCCCGATCGTACTCGCCTCTGTCGTAGTAACCCACTACATCCTCCTCGACAAAGGCCGGCACGCCTGCCCCCTGGAGTGTGAAACGCCAATAGAAGGGGTTGTCTAGGTTCGGTTGGTTGGTCTTTTGTTTTCGGAGTTTCAGCCGCCACTGGATCAGCTCGACCAGATACTCCAACTCCACTTTGCCCTGGCCTATTCGAAACAGCTCAATCCTCTTCCTGGACGACTGCATCACCTCAGGCACGACCGCCCGGATCTGCTACGAGACCCTGGTCGGTCTGGGCAACCACGTGGACGGCTTGATCTGGGTCTCTGCATAGAGAAATCTTGAGGACGAGACGGGTTCGCACTGACCGCATCGTGCCGGTGAAACCTGATAAGAAATGTTCCTGTCTGTTTTCCTCAGCTGTGATTGCGGGATCTCAGGGCATTCTTACATGAGTACGCTCTGCTCAAGAGATGCTGACTGGGAAAGTGGCACTTGACATTTTGTGTTCGAAAAGGGTAATATTTGCCCCATATAAGCACGAAACGTCAAGTGCAACTGGCTAGAACACCGATTCGATATTGACGGTTCGTGGCGATGAGGGGAATGTTTCACCCCGTTCGAGCTCATAACGTTAAATGAAAACAGTCGAATTCTTCACGACCCACCCGGTCTTTTCGCTAGAGGAAGCAAGCACGGCTCTTCAGCTTCCCGGTGGTCGCGCGGGTGCAGTCGAAAGGCTGAAGTACCACGTGAAAACCGGGCGACTGAAAGTCGTGCTCAGAGGTGTTTACGCGGTGGTTCCCCCAGGTGCGAAGGCGAAAGAGTTCAGGCCCGATCCCTTCCTGGTGGCGGCCGCATTCCGGCCCGAAGGCATCTTCTCACATCATAGCGCCTTGGAGCTCCAGGGTGTTGCCCACTCGGTATGGAACGAATGCACCCTCTATGCGGAGGGCCGAAGAAAGCCGCTACTTGTCAGCGGTGCCACGATCCGTTTTCTGGATCACCCGGCTCCGATGCGGACGGAATCCGGAAATCCTCTGGGTACGAGGAAAATCGAGCGGCAAGGGAGACTGCTTCGAGCGACCGGGCCCGAGCGCACCCTGGTCGAGGGGTTCCGAAGGCCGGGGCTGGCCGGTGGACTGGAGGAGCTCGTGACCTCGGCGAGCGGTTTTGCCGTTCTGGACCTCGCCCTTCTTGATCAGATCCTGCAGAAATATGGCATCGCCAAGCTGTGGGCGGCTACAGGCTGGTTTCTCGATCGCTTCCGCGAGACATTTCATGTTCCCGAGGAGTTTCTGAGTCATTTGGAGGGTCATCGTCCGGGCATTCCACAATACGTCGAGCGAAATCGGCGAGGAGGAGGGCTTGCCTCACGCTGGAATCTGATCCTTCCAAAAGAGCTGCTTCGACAGGCAGGACTGAATGAACCCTAGTCGAGAGTATCTACAGGCCTGCTCGATCGAAACCGGCTACCAGATCGCCCCCTTGGAGAAAGTTGTCCGTCTTGGAGAAATGGCCGGAGACATCACGCGGCACCCGTTTCTCGGCAAGGTGCTTGCTCTCAAAGGCGGGACAGCGCTCAACCTCTGTTTCGGTCCCGCAAAGAGACTCTCCGTTGATCTCGACTACAACTACATTGGAAACCTTGAACGGGAAAAGATGCTGGAGGACCGGCCCAGAGTCGAGGAAGCCATTTATGAATTGGGCAGGAGACGGGGATATCAACCCCGGTGGTCCGCCGAGTCCCATGCAGGGCGGAAGATCTTTCTTACCTATCGATCAGTGATCGGGCATGACGATCGTATCGAGGTGGATCTCAATTACATCTTCCGGCTCCCGCTCGTGCAGCGCGACGTCCGGGAGCTATGGCAGCCAGGTGAATTGGACCGCGTCCGGGTTCTTGTAGTCGGCTTGGAAGAACTGCTGGCAGGCAAGTTGATCGCCCTCCTGGATCGCAGCGCCGCACGGGATGTCTGGGATGTGGCGAATCTCTCAGCCGAGGCGATAGAGGTCGTACGCTCCCGCCAGTTCAGGCACCGGTTCATAGCGCTCTCGGCGATTCTGGATCACCCCCTTCACACCTATACCAAAAGGGCGCCTGAAGGGTATCCTTACAGAACGCGCCATTTCCGATAACCTTGCCCCGATGCTCTCCTCAGCGGAGCCGCTTGAGCTCGGCGAACTCATAGGTCGCGCCTGGGCCATAATGGATCCGCTCCTTTTACTGGCGCCGAACGAAAAGGAATATGTGGACGGGATACTGGGGGGAGAGGTGCTCCCGAACCTCCTCTTTGATGCCACTTCCGAAGACGCAAAGGTGATCAGCGAACACCCTGCTATCCAGTGGAAGGTCCATAATGTCCGAAATTACTTGAAGAGGCAGTCGGGATGAATGGAAATTTGAAGCAGATTGACTTGGCTTCCCGGATAAAGAATTGTGAGAGGGGGAGGGGTAAATGATTCATACGAATGGCGCGCGCCATTTTTTAGTTCCATTTGTCCAGCTGAATGTCACAAGAATGGACCTGTTCCATTCAGCGAGGCCCATGTTCGGAAAGTCCTCTCGTCCAGGCCATACTGGATGCAGGGGTGGCGGCATGAACGAAAAGGCCGGCCAAAAAGATGAGATACATCGTCGATGAGAAGGGGAACCCGATTGCGGTCATCTTTCCTATAGACGAGTATAAAAGGTTCCTTTCCATTCTGAGCAGCCAGCAAGCCTTGGCTGCAGAGTCGTCCAGCACTGGAACATGGCTTCGGTCACGATGCGGATGAGCTTGAAAGACTGGGCCGCGGACGGGTGGCTCACTTTCCGGCCGGAAGGGAAAAACCCTTTCTCCTACTTCAACCCGAGAGCCTGTCCCAGGATTTTGGTGACGAAGCGTTGGCCGAAGGTTTCCGCCGCAACCAGACAGCGGATGCGTTCAGTTGCCTCCGGTCTGCATCCCGCATTCTCTGCGGCAGCCATGGCGTTGTCATAGGCCGCGCGGACGTCCAGGCCTGTTATGTCGTAGCCATAGCCCTTCACCAGCCACCTGAGTGCTGCTATTCCGGCCTCCACCGCAAATCCGGGCGCCTTTTCGGCCATATCCCGGGCAGCTCGGGTGAGAGTCCTGGGATCGCATGGGGCGCGATTGGCAAGCTCGATCGCCTCCTCGTAAAGGCCTGCCGATTTGGCCGCGGCAAACCACTTGCCCTCGTCCCCCGGCGTGCGGGCAACCAGATCCCTCAGGACCTTCGCAGGATTTTCCTCGGGGTACTTCTTGAGGATGGCTCGAAAGGTCGCCAGGTAAGTGCTCTTCCAGTTGGCCTCCAGTCCACAACGTCTGTAGGCCTCCTCCGTCATGCCGCTTGCCAGCAGGATCTCCTCACAGGCCTCGCTTATCATTGAACCCGGTTGGTTCAACCCCCGGGTCTCTTCGGCATAGCGAAGCGCCTCTTCGTTTTTGCCCACAGCCAGCAGGGCCTTCACACCCCACCTCCGATAATGCCAAAATTTGTGAGGAGCAAGTTCAAGAAGATCGAGGATCTCTTCATGGCGCCCGGCTTTAAAGAGCGCGCTCAGGCAGGCGGTCGTCCCTTTGAAGTACCCTCTGAACTCGGGGTCCGGACCCCAGGACATCCGCACGATGCCAATTAGCTCGTCCGCCCAGCGCGAGGCCCTTCCCGGGTCCGCGCAGAGCTCTCCCCAGTGGTCGGGGAGCAGTTCCAAATACGGCATCTGGTCATCCTGCACCGCCTGCCACAGCCGATCCAGCCACTCGTCCCTCAGCACGTCGTCTGTCGGTGCGCCGGCGATGACGGGCACGAGTTCTTCGATCGCATCGTTTACGGCAGAACCGATGGCTCCGGACGAACTGTCCACCTGCTCAAGGGCGGGGGAAAGCTTCTCAAGCAGCAAAACGGCACCCTCAGCTCCCAAAACGGGGTCCTTGCGGGCCGCCTTCCTGATTTCAGTCACGGCCTCCTTGATGCGCTTGAGCGCCGGCTGGGAGCGCCACCCAAAGGCATTACGTCTGAACCGGGCTCGAAAGTCCCACTTGTGTTTGGTTGCTGAAGACATGGAACCGGGCCTCCACTCTGGCATGGGTTTGGGGGGTTCAGTTCTATAAATTATGAATCCCCATTGCAAGAGAGATCAACGAGGCTCCAGGAAGACCTGGAGGATGCCTGCGACGGTAAATGGGTTTACCTGATCTTTCCATTTGGCGTCTAAGGCAAGGGAATGGATGCGTTCACCAGGAGGACCCTCCCTGGGTCGTCCCTGACGGACCAGATGAAAAGGATCTGCTTGAAAAACTTGTCAAGCAGCGGGATTTAGTCAAGCGGCAATTTCAAAAACAGTTGCTCGTCGCTTTTGTTCCCTCCACAGGCAAAGTGACGATGAAAATCGATCCTTTCCCAGGGATGCTGCTGGCGGTAATCGTCCCCCCGTGGCGTTCGACAATCTTTTTGCAGGCAGCAAGACCTATTCCTATCCCGGGATACTCGTTCCTTCCGTGAAGACGCTGAAAGGGCTGAAAGATCTTTTCGAGGTACTTCTCTTCGAACCCGATTCCATTATCCTCAACCGAAATCGTGCACATCCCGTCCTGTTCGTCTCCGTGAATTTTGACCAGCGGTTTTACCTCCGAGCGGCAGTATTTGAGTGAATTGGACAAGAGATTCTGAAACAACTGCCGCAACTGGTACGGATCCCCGTTTATGATCGGAAGGGGGCCGATTTCCACGTGCGCTCCCGTTTTTTTTATGGAGACCTCCAGATCGGACGCAACTGTCTGGGCGATGTTGGTCAGCTCAACCGGTACAGGATCGCGCCCCTGTGTCTCAACTCGTGAATACTTGTGAGGTGAGGGTAACGTTCTCGACTAATTACCCAAACGAATTTCTGATGCGGTATTTTGAACTCAGGTCCAGTTCAAATCTTCTTTAATCCCCACTCCTTTTCCCAAAGCCTGCCCTCTTGCCCATCCAGGGCCACAAGGTACTTCCCGCCATTGATTTCGACAATATCTGTGAAAATCCCGAAGATCCGTGTCCATAGTTTCGGGCTGCAGTTATGATCGAATCCTGACCCGTCCGGGTTCTATAATGGCCAGCTTTCCAGCCATCCCACTGACGAGCTCCTTTTTCATAAGGAAGGTTTCCAGCAAATGAAGTATGTAGGAGGCGGTTGCCGTTCCGGGCAGGTTCAAGACGACAAGTCCTGAGTATTCTGTGGGTGGGTAGTTCCTGACATCGGCGAAGTGGAAGTCTCCTGTGATGAGACAGTATCCTTCTGTTTGAGCGTGAGCGGCGATAAGGCTGTCTTTGGCATCCCCGAAGCCGATATCGCGGACGTCTACAGCTGTATGTCCGTAACTGGTCAGGAGTTGGACTGTGGAACGAGGGAGGTCCGCATCAACGAGAAAGCGCATCCCCGCCTCCAGTAGGAGCTGGAAGTGGGTGAAACTCCTCCGAGTCGATTAGTTCGGCAGTGTAGGCAAGGGCGGCGCGAACATCTTCCTCGGTAATCCCGTACTCTTGTATGATCTCTTCGGTGCTCATCCCACCCGCTAGACCCCCCACGATCCGGGTGATAGGGACCCGGGTCCCGCGGACCACCGGTTTACCGTGCTGCACTTCAGGATCAATTATGATTCTCTCACTCACCGCGCACGCCTCCTTTGGCATTCGTCCGGCGAGACCGGCCGAGTCACAATTTCACGAAGAACCGAATCGGTATTTGTTCCGGTCTCATCTGCACGCCGGTTTCCGCGTAAATACTGGAAGATATTCTATGATGGCAGAGCGCCCCTGTCAAGAATGAGGCTGATGTGGGTAACGAGGGAGCCGGGAACGGTCCTCCGCGTATCCGGCGCCACCAGGTATTTCTCGCCATCAATTCAAAGGCTATATCGGCTGGACGAAGGAGTCGCGGATCTTGTCGTGCTCTTTCAGGGATAGCCGGTGCACGTCCAGGATCTCGTCGACGAGAAAGGACCCGACAGCAGTCATCCTTCCACAGAAGACTACAAGAAGATGCTTTCCATGCTGGAAGAGGTGGAGGGCTACAGAGAAACCAAGATCCTCTCCAAATCCGCGGAGTTCAAGAAGCTGGTCAAGAAGGGACTGGAGGACATCAAGGCAGGGAGAACCAAACCGTGGAAGGAAGTCTGGGATGACCTATGATGTCGAGTTAACGGAGACCTTTCAGAGATCCGTCAAGACTCTGAAAAAGAAGTATCGTCATCCAGTTCATTATTTGCATGCAGGGCATTTGTCCTGACAGCGGGCGCACAGGATATGACGACGGGCGCATAAGGAGACGCCGGCAGTGCTCCGGCCGCACCCTTCACAGAGAACGGGATCGAGCGCCCTGCTTATGGGATTGTAGATCAGGGACATCGACCTTTTCTCTCTGCCCGAAAAAAGGTCGCACAGGATCTTGACTGCCGGGGTCCTGATAAAGATGGCCGCAGCAGGGATGATCCTGACCCGGATGCTGTATTTTTTAAGGAGATCCTCCTTCTTCCCGGCCAACTCCTCAGGGATGAGGGCGATCTTTTCCTTTCGATCCCGGACCAGACGCTCCGAGAGCCCGGCCCTCCCGAGGCTGCGCTCCATCTCTTTCCCGAGAGTTTCGAAATATTCCTCCAGATGGCGGACGTCTCTTCCGAGTCTTCGGTTCATGCTGTCTCGAAAATCCCGGATCTCTCCCCCTATCACACTCTGAGCCTCTGTTTCGATCCCCTTGAGGATTCTTTTCCATTTGACGCCATCCCGGGAAGACTCGGGGAGTGGAGCAGGCTCTGTGACGGCATTGGAAGACCGAAGAGAGAACTGTGGAATCCGTGCTCCGGTTTCAAAATGAAAGGCAAGGGAGATCATCCCTTCCTTCTGTTCATCGCTTCGAGCCACGTAGCGGCATGCAAGGACAAGATAGTCTGTCTTGATCGGCGCGGTGGAGGTCGCCTTGCAGAGGGACTTGCGGAACCGGAACTGATCCTGAATCAACCGCTCAAACCCCTGGCTTTTCATGTACGGGAAGGAGACACGGACGGAAGCCATGGGCAGCGGATCGCAAGACAGCTCGACCACCTTTTCAAGAAGGGGAGAACCATAGGTGATGCTGTACTGCCCTTTTTCCTCGTCCGCCTCTTCCTTGATGCGTACATATTCCGGAAGATCGAGTCTCTTGGAGAGCGATTGAGGAAGAACGGCCTCGAAGCCTTCCTGATTCGGCTCTATGACCGCTCCTTCCCTTTCAAGGAACCGGCGCACAAACAGTATGGGTTCTCCTGCGATCTCAGAGCTCATAGTTTTCTCCGAAGAGCTTCTCATCCAGGGCCTTCGTGCTTTCATATCCCGTTTTGGCCCGTTTCAGCCTCGTCTCCAGTTGGTTGAAACCTTTCTGAAGCTTCTCCTCGCTCGGGGAGTTGACCCAGATATCGTACACCATGTCTGAAAAATCCTGTTCCCCCGTGATCCTTCCCAGGACCATGTCGATCTCCCCGATCACCATTTCGAACATATTGATCTTACGGTCCAGGATATCCAGGATCCTTTCCTCTATGCTCCCCTCGGCGCAGAGATTGTAAATCATGACTTCCCTTTCCTGCCCGATCCGGTGGATCCTTCCGATGCGCTGCTCAATCCTCATGGGATTCCAGGGGAGATCGTAGTTGATCATCTGCCTGCAGAACTGCAGATTCTTGCCTTCGCCCCCGATCTCGGTCGCGACCAGGACTCCCGCCTCGTTTCTGAAGCGGTTTATCTGCTCTTCCTTTTCCCGGCTGTTCATCCTGCCGTGAAAGAGACAGTATGCCGCCTGGTGGCGGTCCAGAAATTCCGCGATGTACTCAAGGGTGCCGAGGTACTTCACAAATACGATCATCTTTTCCCTGGATGCCTTGATGAGCTTCAGGAGCATCCGGTGCTTGCTGTTTTCTTCCAGTGAAAAACACATGTCACGGGTCTCGCGGATCTCCGTTTCGTACCCGGGAAGGAAAGTCTCCCGCTCCAGCAGGCGCGAGAGGCTCAAGCCTACGGCACGGGGCGAGGACCCGGCCTCCTCCAGGAGATTCTTGAGCAAGAGCCTCTGACCCCTGCCGTCCGCATCGTTCATGGTCCTGACCAGGTCCGAGATCCTTTGGTAGAGCGCCTTTTCCTGATCCAGGCCCCCAACCTTCACGGTCTGGGCAAATCTTGGCGGGACATCGATTTTAGCCAACGCCCGGGTGTTGCGAATCATGATTTCTCTAAGGAGTTCCTTGAGCCCTTCGCGATTGCGCGGGTCGGTAGGGTCTCCGGAGGTCATGAACTCCCGTTTGAATTCAGACGCGGTCTTCAACCGCCCCGGCTTGAGGAGAGTGGCCAGGTTGTGGAGTTCCATCAGGTTATTCTCGACCGGCGTCGCAGTGAGAAGGAGGATAAATCTCTTTTTGAGGCTGTTCACAAGTTTCCAGTTCAGGGTATTGCGGTTTTTCAGGTGGTGAGCCTCATCTACAATGACGATATCCCATTCCCTTTGGGTGACCGGTCCGAAGTTTCTGCTCGATTTGGCCACATTGATGGATGAAAGCACATAAGGCCGATTCCAGAACGCAGCTTCGCCGGACCGAAATTCAGACTTCTCCGTGGAGAGGAAACCAAGACCGAATTTCGTGGTTAGTTCCTCGCTCCACTGGTTGACCAGAGGCGAAGGTACGAGGATCAGAGCGGATTTGACCATGCCCCTCATCACGTATTCCTTAAGGATCATGAGCGCCTCGATCGTCTTGCCCAACCCCACCTCATCGGCCAGCAAGGCGCGGCCTCGAAATCCTCTCATCACCTTTCGGACCGTCTCCTCCTGATACCAGAACGATCGCACCCCCTGAAGGGTGCCGATGCAGATCAGGTTTTCAAAAGTCTGGCTGAATCGGATTCGATATGCCTCCAGGGTCAATTCGTAGTCCTCCTTAGAGGACGATCGCCCTGAGGAGACGGCTTGCTCCAGCGGAAGGGTATCCACTTCCATGTGAACCTGGATCTCGGAGATCGGGTGTTGCCCGGCGGCTTGTAGCTCAATCGTCCCTTCAACAGGGGCTTTTTCGGGAGAACCATTTTCAGGGACGGGTTCTTTCACCCTGACCGGAGACTCTTCCTTCCTTTTCTCCCCTTCGAGCATAGCCTCGCAGTAGAGCTTCCGTTCACGGAGCGAGCGGAGGATAGACCCCTTGCTCTTGATCCTGGCCTTGGGGAGAAGCCGAAGGGTCTCATCGATCAGCTTCAGGGCGTCCGGGTACCTGCGCGTGTCCGTAAGCAAACAGGCCAAGACGAAAGCACCGTGGAGGTCGAGCGCACCCAGCCCACGAAGTCCTTCGAGGGCCTTGAGTTCGATATCTCGCCTTCCCTGCAAATTACCGAGACGGCCCAGTTCCAACAGGTACTCCTTGTTCCCCGGGTGGTACCGGACGGCTTTCTCCAGTTGAAGAAGCGCTTTTTCAAAGTTGCCCTTCTCCTCGTTCCACATTGCCTCATAATACAGAAACTCGGCCTTTTCCATCTGGCTGGAACGAAGAAGGCCTCTTCTTCTTTCCTCGACTTTCGTTTTTCGCTGTGCCTTTTTCCGGTCGGCTTTTGTCCTGCTCACGTTCGGCCTCTCGCAAGGAACCCGCAAAAGGGTTTTTTCTATCGGTGAAGTAAGGAAATTTGTGCATTCTTGTCAAGAACAAAGCGGGGCGGGAGGTCGCCATGGGCGGCACGCCAGCCTTTCCCATTCCAAGGCAACACTCCTGGAGTCCTTTCGTATATGAAACAGCTCGATCCTCTTTATGGACGATTGCATCACCTTGGGCACGACCGTCCACCTCTGCTACGAGGCCCTCGTCACGATGGGAGCCGTGAAGCTCCTTGATTTTTGGAGGACTAAAGCAAATTTTATAGGTAACATGGGAATTTGCGATCACCTCCGCCATCCTGAAAGACATTTTAGATGGACCCCAGGTGATCCATAAAGAGAGAAGGTGATTTCATGGGAAGCGTACATGCCGTCATAGACTTACCCGAGCAGCTTTACCTCTCCCTCTCCGCCTTGGGGTTGACCAAGGAAAAAATAGCCAGTGAGTCGAGGAAGCTTCTTGCTTTGAAGTGCTTCCGTGAAAAACTCCTCCCTCTGGGGAGATCTGCGGAGCTCTCCGGTCTTTCGAAATGGGACTTCATAGAATTCCTAAGCGACAACAATGTCCCTGTTCTCGACCACGATGAAGAAGACCTGGAAAGGGAATTCGAGACTGCGGAAAAACTCAGAAGGTGGAGGTACCTCTCGAACGGTTGGCCGACATATCCACGAATAACCCCACCGCCGCCAGATACGATGGAGAACCTCCGATCTACAATCATGAACCCGTCCAGGTTGCCAGCCTCGGGACCTACATCGGCATCCTTTCACAGGCCTCGGTTGCCCAGGTACAACCACAGTCCAAGGTATACTACTTCATCACTGACCAACCAAATCAAGTCCTCGGCAGCCTCAGGACCTACTCGGAGTATTTGATTCGCCGGGGATATAGAACGCTCACTTCGGCTTATTCATCGCTCCGGTTGATTTTCACAGGCAAAGTGACGATGAAAATCGATCCTTTCCCAGGGATGCTGCTGGCGGTAATCGTCCCACGGTGGCGTTCGACAATCTTTTTACAGGCAGCAAGACCTATTCCTATCCCGGGATACTCGTTCCTTCCGTGAAGACGCTGAAAGGGCTGAAAGATCTTTTCGAGGTACTTCTCTTCGAACCCGATTCCATTATCCTCAACCGAAATCGTGCACATCCCGTCCTGTTCGTCTCCGTGAATTTTGACCAGCGGTTTTACCTCCGAGCGGCAGTATTTGAGTGAATTGGACAAGAGATTCTGAAACAACTGCCGCAACTGGTACGGATCCCCGTTTATGACCGGAAGGGGGCCGATTTCCACGTGCGCTCCCGTTTTTTTTATGGAGACCTCCAGATCGGACGCAACTGTCTGGGCGATGTTGTTCAAGTTAACCGGTACAGGATCGCGCCCCTGCGTCTCGACTCGTGAATACCTGAGCAGAGCGTCGATAAGCTCCTTCATGCGGGTTGCCGCCCCGGTCATTCGTGAGATAAAGTCCTTTCCTTCGTCATCGAGCCGTTCGGCTTTCTTTGCCATCAGGAGATTCCCGAAGGTCTCAACTTTTCGTAGAGGCTCACCCAGATCATGGGAGGCAATGTAGGTGAACTCCTGAAGCTCCCGGTTCTTGCGCTCCAGCTCGGCGGTGCGCTCCCGGACCCGCAGTTCCAGTTCGTCGCGTGACCGCCGTAGATCCTCTTCCATTTGCTTGCGCTCAGTGATGTCCTGGACGGTCACCCGGATCCGTGTAACCCTGCCTTTACTGTTCCTCGCAACTCGGTCTTTGATGAGGACGGGAATGGGCGGGCCGTCTTTCCGTTTATAGGTCCTCTCCAACGCATCACTGGGAAGTTCATAGCCCGAGAGTTTCGCCCTGATTGCCTCCTCCGCCTCACTCTTTTCAACTACGAAGTTCCACATATGCTTGCCCAGCATCTCTTCGGCAGCATAGCCCAGCATTTCCGCTATTTTCCTGTTGACCCGGTCAATCCGCCCTTCACTGTCCAACTCGACATAGCCCACCGGCGCTTCATCGTAGAGGTTCTTGTATTTTTCCTCGCTTTCACGCAGCGACTCCTCGGCCATGGTGCGTTGCAGGGCAAGGCCGATATTCTGCGCGAGGGTTTCATAAAATGCGATCAGCTCGGGAGTAAAGCGACCAGCCCTGCGCCCGTTCAACTGCAAGAGACCGATAATCTCTCTGCCCGATCGTACCGGGAACAGCCCCACGGATTCATAGCCGGCATGAATGCAGCGGTTGCGGGGATTGGTTCGCAGGTCGGCCTCCCGCGTCAGGGCGAGCAGCTTGTGTGAATTATTCGTCCAGAAGCTTCCGTTTTCGGTAAAACACGACATGGTGGGATCGGTCAGCCCCGAAAGGATCAGGCCACAGGTACATTCGAGCACGGCCCGGCCCTCCGCGTCGTATAGGATCTTTCCGTCGGACTTCTTCACGCAGAGGGAATTCTCCTCCCGCAGAAACTCCTCCGAAAAACCCTGATGTTCGAAATAGGGGTAGTCCTCACCCATGCGCAGCCGCAGACCCACCGCGTCGAACCCGGTCGCACACGGATCAAGCCGAGCGCCTCGGCTATCCGCAGGTGCAGGTCGCCTCCACGGTTGAGAATTCGCAAGGTGTCTGCCAGCAGTGCTCGGTTGGCTTCCGCCAGTTTTCGTTCGGTAATGTCCTGGACGGTCCCGAACCCACCATGCATCAATCCCTCCTTGTCAAACTCCAACTCGGCCTTTTCACGCACCCACTTCATTGTATCACCGACAATTATTCGGTGTTCGATTTCGTAGGGTTTACCACGAAGAGCCGCGGCCCATTCCCGGTCGACATACTCCCGATCCTTCGGATGGACGAAGCTCAGGAACTTCTCATATGTGAGCGATGTACCTTCCGGTATTCCGAAAATCCTGTAAGTCTCGTCAGACCAGGTGAGCTCATTTCGGCCGACATTCATCCGCCAGCTGCCGGTATGGGCTACTGCCTGCGCTCGATTCAGATCCTTCCTGCTTTCCCTGAGGGAGACCATTAATGCATCCCGCTCAACCAGGGATTGGGCAAGATTGATGTTGTCGTAACTTGCGCTTGTGATGACATCAGCGATCTTGATGAAAAAGGACATGCCTGCTTCAACTTGGCCTCTCCTCAGCCGAGGAACCGATTCAAGAGCCGCCATGTATTCATTTTCATCAAAGACGTATTTCCTGGCTTGCGACCTGAAGAGATCATAGTCGACCGGCTCATCATCAAAGAAGAAATGTCCTGAAAAGACGTTGCCCATGTGCTTTCCGCAAACGAAAAGGGGTGTCGCAATGTCCCTCATATTGTTCAAACAATTGTATAGCCTGAATTCTCCCCGGGGAATGCCTGCGGACAGTCGCACGTCGCTTTCTATGCAGTGTTTACACGTTTCTGGATGAGCTCTGTGAAATCGATCGCAGATATCCTGCCGCCCCACGCCGCCCAACACCTTCCCTCTGAGATCAATAATGCGCATGGGAATACGGACAAGACGATGAAAGTCATCCATCATCGACTGGAGGGCTTTTAAGTCGATTATCTCCGAAAGCTCGAGGTTTTTTATTAGTCTTTCTGATGAGCGATGAATTTTCATTCCCATTCCTTTTGACATGCGCCCAGGGGGAGCATCTTTTCAGTCACTTTAAGGAGATGCTATGGGAGTGAAGCGGCATTATCCTTAACGCCAGATTCTCGTTGAGGTGTGAGGCGGTTTTTTCGCGCGAGAGTTCCGGGCAGGACACGAATGAAAATTTTTTCTGAAACATAGATCCTTCACTAGCTGTCAAGGAAGGCGAGTGTAATACAGCTCTGTATAGAGACAATGGGGTGGAACCTGTATTTGCGCATACGGCCAAAAAATTGGGCCGCCAGGGAAGGTAAATTAAACATCTACGGTCAAAAAAGGCCTATTTTTGCCAAAACTAAGCGATTCGTTTAAGGGTCAGGCTTCATGAATCTGCTCTCCTCTGGACCCTTTCAGGGTTAGCCAATCACTTACAGGAACGGGAGCTTCCTCAAGAACGACCCTCTTGAACTCATTGCGAGAAGAAAAAAGTGGACATTCAATGATTTACTATGGGTCCGGCGTTCAGCGTGTTATGCTGAGTGAAACGCCATTTGATATGAGCCGGGAGACAAGTGGCCGGAGGTTGCGACAAACCAGGTAGAGGATCAGCGTAGCTGAAAGGGAGGAGAAAACCATTGGCAGACCGTAGAAAAACAAGTTATTTTTGCACTGTTGTATCTGAGGATGTTGAAATTGCCCTGAAGAATAAACCTTCCCTCAGCCTTCAATCAAAGAGCAAGCTGTTTGTGCAATGCAATCAGCTTGAATGCCAGTATGTCGACGTTAATCGTTCTCCCTGTCCTCTGTGCCTCGATCTCTTTGCCGAAGAGATTGAAAACCGCAAAAAAATGAGGGACAGGAGAATGGAGTAGTGTTCCTTCCCTGAGGGGAGCTTTCCCGATCATTCTCATGCGAGAATGGGGGAGATGAAAAGGAGATCCATTTGCAGGAGGATGCATGCTCATGACACAGCGGGCTGAGACCAGGAACATGGCCCTTTTCTGTGACTTCGAAAACATCGCGTTGGGTGTCCGCGACGCCAACTACGCACAATTCGACATCGGCAAGGTGATCGAGCGTCTTCTTCTCAAAGGGAACATTGTGGTCAAGAAGGCGTATTGCGACTGGGCCCGATACAAGGAATTCAAGGCGGCAATGCATGAATCCTCCTTCGAGTTGATCGAGATCCCTCACGTGCGCCAGTCGGGCAAGAACTCGGCCGATATCCGCATGGTTGTAGATGCACTGGACCTCTGCTACACGAAAGGACACGTGGACACCTTCGTCATCATCAGCGGCGACTCCGATTTCTCTCCCCTGGTCAGCAAGTTGCGTGAAAACGACAAAGTAGTCATCGGGGTCGGAGTGAAGAACTCCACGTCGGACCTGTTGATCGCAAACTGCGATGAGTTCATTTTTTACGACGACCTCGTGCGGCCTCAGCCGTCCCCTTCTGCAAAGCCCCGCCGCAAGCCCGCCAAGGGCGTGGACCCAAAGACGGCCAAACCTCCCGGAGACAAGAAACAGGAGGCACTGGATCTGGTCGCCGAGACGTACGACGCATTGGTCGAAGAGCGCGGGGAGGGGGAAAAGATCTGGGCCTCCATGATTAAGCAAACCCTGAAGCGCCGCAGGCCGAGCTTCAACGAAAGCTATTACGGCTTTAGATCCTTTGGCCAATTGCTGGAGGAAGCGCAAACTCGCGGCATCCTCGAGCTGGAGCGGGACGAGAAATCGGGAAGTTACATCATCAGGGAGCGCAGTCAATGAAAAGGCCGGCTCTTCTGATTTCCTTCTTTCTCTTCCTTCTCTTTGCAGCATACCTCTGGCTCTCACCATACTTCACAATGGTAAACATCAGAGATGCCGTGTCGGACAAAGACGCAGAAAAACTTCGGGCCCATGTTGAGTTTTCAACTTTGCGGCAGAATCTGAAAGCTCAACTCAATGGTTCCATCATGAATGGTGCTGCGACTGAATTGAAGGACAAACCTCTTTCCGCGATTGGAAAGCTGTTCGGATCAAGAATAGTGGATCTGCTGATGGATGCCATCGTGACCCCCGAAGCAGCCATCGCCTTTATTCATAATTCCGACAAGTTCAAAGAGTTCAACGATGAATCCGCAGGCTTCCTGGGAGACGCACTTGTCATATGGCGAGAAGGCCGTTCAAAGTACCACTCTTTGTCGACCTTTTCATATCTGCTGCCTCTGGATGCTGAGATTCGCCTGGTGTTTGACCGCTCAGGGCTCGGTTGGAAATTGACAAATGTGCTCCTCCCTCCCGATTTTCTCGAATATATTTTTCAGAGTGAACCGAACAAAAAAAGCAGCTAGGCATCTCAACCCCTTTTCTCACTCAAACAGCGTTTCCCGAGACCAGTTCCCTGATCGACCTCAGACATCCAAATTGGAAGCGCACTCCGGTTCGAGCCATCAGAAAAACACCGTAGGCAGCCAGGTGGCCATTTGCGGAAAAAGGGTCATGAGGATGACCAGGAGAATCATACACATGAAAAACGGAAGAATTCCCCTGAAGACCGTGAACATAGGCACCCCGGAAGAGGTGGATATGGCAAAGACGTTCACCCCGATGGGCGGGGTGATCTGGCCTGCCTCCATCGTGAGAACGGTCACCACGCCGAACCAGATCGGGTCAAAGCCCAGGGCCGTGATCATCGGGAAAATGGTGGGGAGCACCAGCAGGATCATGGGAATGACGTTCAGCAAACACCCCAGGATGAGGAAGAACCCGATCACGCATGCAAAGACGACATAACGGTTTACCCCCAGCCCGCTGATAGAATCCGCCAGGAAAAAGGGGAGCCTGGTGCCTGCCAGGAAATATCCCAGGATGCCCACGCCCATGAGGATCAGGAGAAGCTTGCAGGTGATGTTGAGGGTGCTCTTGAGGGATGCGAGCAGCATATCCCGGCTCACGCGTCGTTTCCCGAGTGCATAGAGGAAGGCCCCGACCGCACCGACCGCACCGCCCTCGATGGCACTGAAGAGGCCGCTCAAGATCCCCCCGAGGATCACGACGAAGAGAATCAGCATGCCCAGGATCCCTTTGATGGAAATGAGTTTTTCCCTGAAGCTGACGGGATCGCCCTGGGGCGCCAGCTGGGGCCTCAACCGGGCGATGATCGCGATGTAGGTGATGAAGAGGAGCGCCAGCACGGTGCCGGGAATGATGCCTGCGATAAAGAGCTTTCCGATCGATTCCTCGGTCACGATGGCATAGAAGATGAACCCCACGCTCGGCGGGATCATGATGCCCAGGGTACCCCCGGCGGCCAGGGAGCCGGTCGCCAGGGACATGTCGTAATTCTTCTTCTTCATCTCCGGGATGGCGATGGACCCCAGGGTGACGGCCGTGGCCAGGCTGTCGCCGCAGACCGCCGCAAAGCCGGCGCACCCTGCCACCGCAGACATGGCAATGCCGCCCCGCACGCGGCCGAACCACTTGTTGGCCGCCTCAAAAAGATCGTTGCTGATCCCGGAGTGAAAGGCCAGCTCCCCCATGAGGATGAAGAGGGGCACCACCGTGAGCATGTAAGAAGCCCCGGTGTCATAGGGGCCGATGCCAAGCATGGCCAGGGATGGGGGTAGAGACTTGTTGAGCACGATCATGCCCAGGAAACCCGTGATGGCCATGCCTAACCCGATGGGCACGCCCAGGAAGAGGATGGCAAAGAGAAAACCCATTCCGAGGATTCCGCAGGCGGCCGAGCTGAGCCCGGATGGTCTGAATCCCGCCATGGGACCGAAAATCAGAATGCAGGCCACAACACCTGTCAGAATGGACCACCCCCACCCACCTTGTTGGGACGCACGCCCGAGAACCTTCAGCAGGTGAACGAGCAGAACCAGTGCCAGCAGAAAGGAGGCCAGGGCGGCCAGAAACCAGAACGCCCAGATCGGGAGTTCCAGGGACTTGCTGATTTCGTTGCCCTGGAGTCTTTTGATCCCCTGGCTCACGAGCTGGGAGGAGACGAGCAGCACGATCAGGAAGGAAATGAGGTAGACGAAGGTTTCGGCGCCGTTCCGGGCGCGGCCCTTGAGCTTCCCAACCACAAGGTCGATCTGGATGTGTCCCCCTCCCTCCATCTCCACGGATGAAAGGCCGAAAAACACGAGGATCAGCATCAGGAATTCCTGCAGTTCGATTCCGCCCGGAATGGAATAGGAAAAGGCATATCTGAGGAAGACATCGACAAACACCGGGATGGGCATGATGCAGAGGGCCGCACAGCTAATGTAATTGAAAAATCTGGATGCCTGACCCACCCCCTTTTCCAGAGTTGCCGCTGCCGCTGCGAAAGATCTTGAAGACATGGTTGATCCCTCCTGCATTGCCCTTTGAGTCCGCTTCTATCGCGTTGTGTAAAGAAGCTTCACTCAATCCCTGCCCGAACTCTTTCCCGAGAGGGACGAAGCCCGGGCAGGGGTACCGTTCACTTACTCCGCATAACCGCCTTTTGTCTTTGCACTGTATTCCTTGCCCATGCTGACCGTCGCTTCATGGATTACCCTGACGTTCTTGTAGCCCTTCTGCTCCATTTTATTGAGCCACTCCTCGGTGACGGGTTTCAGCTTTTCCTTCCACTTTTCCTTCTCCGCAGGACTCAGGACGTAGAAGCTGTGCTTCTGCTCCTTCATCCATTTGGAATCCTGTATGGCGCCCTCGTCCAGGGTCTTGCCGCTCAGTTGAGCCATCTTGTCACCGGCATTCTCCTCGAAGATCTTCTGGAGGTCCGGCGGCAGGCTGTTCCATTTGGCCTGGTTCATCCCTGCCCAGAAACCGCTGGCTGAAAGGTCGATAATGGTGTGGTGCTTGGCGGCGTCCGTGATCTTGAATGACCGCATGGGTGCAAGGGGACAGATGACCCCGTCCGCCATGCCCCGCTCCAGGGCCAGATAGGTGTCTGTAGGTTTCCCGTCCACCGCGTTCGCACCGAGCAAACGGATCAGATTGTTCATGGGCGCGGTCCACGAAATGATCTTTAGACCCTTCAGGTCTTCCAGGGTGCGGACCGGCTTTTTCACGGTGTGAAGCTGGAATAGCGCGCTCGTCCACTGCCACAGCATTTGGACTTCCTTGGACTCCTCCCTCCACTCGGGGAATCGCTTGTAGAGCTCCCACATGGTGAGGCTTCCGGCCTCCGCTCCATTGAATAGAAAAGGCAGCTCAGTGATCTCAGAGAGGTTGAACTTGCCGGGGTTCCAGATCGTTCCGGAGGCACCGATGTCCACCGCCCCTGCCACGGTGCTTGAATAGGTTTCTTTGGACGGGCAGACGGCATTGGGATTGTAGAACTGGATCTGGAGCCTGCCCTGGCTCAGTTCTCCCATTTTCTTGATCCAGGGAAGAAAGGCGTTTATGGATGTGGGGTGTCTATCCATATACTCGCATGCAAATTTGAGCTCGAACTTGTCCGCAGACCACCCAGGGACCGCAAGGCAAAGAAGCGCGATTGCGCCTATGAGAATCATGAAAACCGATTGATGAAATTGCTTTCTCATTTTGTATCCTCCTATCGATACGTAGTGAACAGGACCTGGCCCTGTGCGCGGGCACAGGGAGACTTCACTTGACCACGTCGACCTGCACGCACAAGGCCGCATCGCCCTGGTACGGCCGAACCCCTTCCACCGCGGTCACCTGCTTGTGGCCGGGGGGTGCGGCACCGGGAACGCGGAAGGCGGTCACATCGATCGGCCGGATGAGGGTTTGTTTGGGCCGCGCCAACTGGGGCACCCACTCGTAGGGAACACGGTAAGCACGATAAACCATGTTCATGTGCATCATGGATCCCCAATAGGGACTGATGTATTCCCAGACCAGATCATGATCCGGCGTAACCTCGATGATCCGACCTCCGGAACCCTCGGTGATCAGGGTGTTGCCATTGGGCAACCGCTGAGCAGAGCTGATGAAAGGGCTGTAATAGCGGTTGCTGTCCGTAGGGTGGACCAGCCCTGCTTCCTTTGGGGTGTGCTGCCAGACGATTTGGAGCGTGACCGGATCGAACTCCAGCACTCGCGAATAATCCCGCAAGGCATTCTTGATGCCCATGGCAGAACCGGGGTTAGGCGCGCCATACCCCGCCCATCCGCCGTTGTCGTAAACCAGAATGTTTCCCTCACCCGGTAGTCCCCTGGGGATCATATGCGCATGATGCTGTCCTATGATCCAGCCGAGCTTCTTAAGCGCCCTGCTGGAGTTGTAGTCCGGGCCGACCTTCCAGACGATCTCGCCGGTCTTCTTGCTGACGATGGCCAGGATGTTGCTCTCCCGGGAGTCCCAGATAATGTTGTCGGGGTGAAACCGATCATCCCCTGCGTCGTACCATCGATTCGGACCAAGAAGCGACATGGAGTTGACGTGCAGCCAGTCTCCCATGCCGCCTCCGCAGGGCACCATGTTGGGGTTGCGGGCCAGGATGTTTCTGGCCTCCTCGCCGAAACCCAGTTCCTCGAAATGATCGCTGCACGCCCACTCCCACACCACATCGCCCTCCCAGGTGACCTCAATAATGACGTCGTCGCAGAGGCGCTTGTCGGTAATCTCCTTCTTGAAAACGTTCTTGTGACAGAGAATCCAGGTGTTGCCGCGGTCCGCATAGGGGTCCATTCCCGGAACGTAATAACCGACGGGATTCCCCTGACGCTGGAAGTCATGGTGCTGGCGCGCCATCCACTGGGGGTCTTCGCCCGGGTCCTCGATGAATTCCCATCGATCGAACTTCCATACGATTTTTCCTTCGAAGTCCACCTGCACGAGATCGGTCTGGTCCTGAAGGCCGAAGGCATTGGGCCGCTCCCCGGTATGACCCATGACGTAGCCGCCCGGCAGGATCTTGTTCGGAAAGCCGTGCAGCCCCTTCCACAACTTCACCTCGGCGCCATTCATATCAACGAGGAGCGCGCCAACCTCCCTCGCCTGATAGATGGTGTAGCCGTTCCAGCACCTTTCAGGATCATAGATGGTCGCGCCGGTCGGATAAACGCTAGGATACGTCATTTCGATTCCCTCCTTCTTCCTTGTGGTGACTATCCCAAACAGAATTTATTCTTACCTTTTTATTCCCCATCGCCTTAAGATCTACGTGGCCCAGAACTCTTTGCATGAGCTCCATTCCCTCACTCTTCAGAACCGTAGTGAATTTCACTTCAGGAGGCTCACTCGAGAGGTCTATTGCAGCAAGCAGGTTGCGGTAATGAGGCGAGCGAAGGTGTTGATAGAGGCTCTCTTCATTCTGCCACACCTCTTCATAGGTAATGATCTTTTCGTTTCGCGGCTCCGTGTAGATGCGGCAGCTGACGCATTGTGGTTTGCTTTCGGTAGGTCCCTTTACCGAAAACAAGATCGCCAATATTTCATCCTTCTTCTTGGCTCCTACTGCGATCCTGACGGTTGAGATGATCATTTCCCGCTCCTGCCCATGAAGATCGACTACGTTTCGTCAGTTGCTCCCATGCAATGGTTCAACTTTAGAAATAGCGAAGTTCATGCCATTGTTCGGGGGGGGAACCCGGCAGGGCTATCTGTCTGTTTTATTGTGGCTATTCAAGAAAAGCGATTGTGGCCCGGGATGAGAAGAACTGGATAGGCGTCGATATTTGGATGGTTAGTCAAGATCTGGATGTTGCCGGCGGAGTTCAACACCCAATTTCTTCATCCTGGCATACAGGGTGCTTGGCTTGAGCCCCAGGATCTCCGCAGCCCCGTTCCTGCCTCTGATCCGCCAACTGGTTTTCTCCAACACGTCCTGAATATATTTTCGTTCCAGTTGTTCCATAGTCAGGTGGTGAGTCACCTTGGCACTGTGACGCTCCGGCAATTTCACAATAAGGGTTTTGCCTTTGCTCTCGATCATCGCTCGCTCTATAAGGTTCTTGAGCTCTCTGATATTGCCGGGCCAAGGGTAGCGTTTCATGGCGTCGAGGCTCCTCTTCGGTATGGAGTCGATCTGTTTACCCATGGCATGACTGAATTCTTTGATAAAGGCCCACGTGAGCGGGAGGATGTCCTCCGGACGCTCTCTGAGCGGGGGTATTTGGATCGGAAACACATTCAGACGATAATAGAGATCTTCCCTGAAACTGACTTCCTCAATCGCCTTTTGAAGGTCTCGGTTGGTGGCGGCAATCACCCGCACATCGACGCTCAAAGTCTTGGAGCTTCCCAGCCTCTCGAACTGCCCTCGCTCCAGGACACGAAGGAGTTTGACCTGGAGCTCCATGGGCAGTTCACCGATTTCGTCCAGAAAAATTGTCGAACCATGGGCGATTTCAAACCGGCCTACCTGCTTTGACAGCGCGCCTGTATAAGCTCCCTTCTCTCGGCCGAATAACTCTGCCTCCACCAGAGTGGCGGGCAGGCCGGCGCAGTTCACTGTTACCATGGGATGGTTCTTCCGTGCACTGAACTCATGAATGGCCCGGGCGACCAGCTCTTTGCCGGTCCCTGTCTCGCCCAGGATGAGTACGGTCGTATTGCGTTGCGCCACCTGCTCCACTTTGGCGAGGACCGTTTTTATCGCATTGCTTTCGCCGATGATTTCAGGATGTTTCCTGATGGTCTTGATCTCTTTCAGGAGAAAGATATTCTCCTCCTGCAGCCGGTCTTTCAATTCCCGGATCTCGGAAAAGGCCTTCTGTATTTCCTCGTCCGCATTCTTCCGCAGGATGGCATTCGAAAAAACCTCCCCAAGACGCCTGAGCCGATGAATCATGTCCTCCGGAAAAGTCCGTCCTGAATGGATAGATCCGAAGGTGACGGTAAACAAGAAAGAACCTTCAATAAAGTAGGGTATGGCTATTCCGGATTTCACCCCTAGTTTCTTAAAAGTCTGTTTGTCCTTTTCCGCCTCCTTGGGCAAATCATCGACGTTCGAAAATGCCACGGTTTCCTGATGGGACATCGTTTCAGTGACCCAAGGAAAATGCTGCTTCGTGACAAACATGGCGCCTTCAGAGATGTCGAAAAATTCAGGAAGCCCCTTTCCGGCCCACGAGTGCGTAGCATGAACCTGGCCAAGATCTTTCGAATATTGCATGAAAGATCCACGGTCCAGTTCAAACATATCCGCGACTCGACGGATTACCTCCTTGATTTCGCCATCAACCTCTTTTGCCGGTATATGCGCGAACAACATGGAAACTTCGGAGAGAAGCCGTTCATATTCCATTTCCCGCTCAAGCTCTTTCCAGATTTTATCCCGAAGCGCTTTTTCGAATTTGACTTGCTTGTCAAGCTGCTTCCGCCGGGATTCATGTGAGGAAGTCAGAGCGCGGATCTCTTCCTGCAACTCCTTTACCTGCATTTCCAACTTTTCACATTCGGTCTTTTCGGTCATCTCCAAGCACCTATGACTTTTATACTGGAAATTCATTCGGATCGAAGATCGTATGGTCTTTCCATGTTTCAAGTCAAGCCGTAAACAGACGGGGTCCGCGCATCCGGTCCCCGTGATTCTTCGATTGGATTGCATTGGACGACGCTTTACCGATTCAGGAACACGGTCTCCATCACCCCTCCTCACACAATACTATGGATGGACTGAATTCGGCCCGACTTGAGTCAGGAAGAGCAGTAGGCGCAGTATGCAAGGAATTTCATCCATGGATACAGTGAACCACCCATGGTCCCTGCATTCTCCCCCAGGATATATTGCATACGGATGCAGAATTCTAATGAAAGGAGGTTCTTTTCGCGGCCGTTTTTATTCCCTGGTTTGCTCTTTGAAATTTTCTTTTTGTCTAGAGACGCCGCAACGGGTCCCGCTCAGAAGCACATAACATTAACTTTGCAGGCAGTTGGGCAACGGACACTTTAAGCCGAAATGGAAACCCTGTCGCAATTGTGCGAGATAACCTTTTCAGACCATTTCAAGGTGATCCTGTTCATGGTTGCAGGTACAGGATCAGGACCAGTGAAACTATTCGTGTCAATAGCCGCCATATCTGTTGTCTACGTTCAGATCCGGGAGGCTTTGCAGCATTATGATGGAGTCATACTGCTTAAGAATCGGCTGTTTGTTTGGTGAAATCCTGGGGCTCCTGATCGATGCAGTAACTCGGCAAAGGGATTCCAGGAGTGCTTCTGTAGATAGGGCAGTGGGTTTACAGATGCGTTCTGTTCCGCTCCATTACTCCCTCCGTCCGGGCGCACCCCGTTTGTCATCCGGGAATACGGGTAGGTTAAGGAAGGCCCGGGGCAGGAACGCCGGTATTTCCGGCAAACTTCTGGAAGGCCGACAATCTATTTCAGGAGCTTAAGCCTTATCTCGCCGTCTTGCTCAGCGATCTCATATGTCCTGAAAGGGATTTGGCTTACCAGCGCCGTCACCTGCTCCCGGTGATACTCACGAGGGCGATTGATCCGTGCGAACAGCTGGAAAAGCTTGAATGTCAGCCTTTCCCCAAGAGAAAGGGACGCCCTCCACTCCTTCGGGCTTATCTGGGACGAGATCCTTGCAGGGTCATAGATCCACGCCTCTCCTCCGGGCTTGAGCACCCGGTATATCTCCTCGATCACCCTGACCGGATTCCTGAGCATGTGCAGCATGCCCGTGCTTATGACCATGTCAAAAGACCCGTCAGGAAATTCCAGCGATGACGCATTGCCGGTCTGGAAATAAACTCTCTTTTCCAACCCGGCTCTGAGCGCGTTTCTTTTGGCGGCCTCGATCAGCCTGGCGCTCAGGTCGATTCCCACTACCGTTATAACCCCGGAGGTCTTGGCTATTTCGATTGGAAGATGGCCCGGACCCGTGCCCAGGTCCAGGATCTTACCCGCCTTCATCCTGGCAACCACCTCTTCCGCCACCTGTTTGTAATATCTATTCCCCGCCATTGCTGCGGCTTTTTCGTAGAGCGGCGCAAAAAGTCGTGGGATTCTTTCTATGATCAACCGTCTTATCTGGTCCTATGGTTTAGGATTTGTTCTACCCGGCTCCCCAGCTTTTCTTTGGACTGCCTACTGCTTACTTTTTCTTATTCCTGCTCCAGCACCATGATGATGGCGCCTTTGGGGCAAAGGTGGGCGCAGAGGCCGCATCCTTTGCAGTACCGGAGGTCGATGACGGCGCGCTGCGTATCAGGATCCTTCGTAATGGCCTGATCCGGGCAGATGAGCCGGCAGACCTCGCAGCCCTCGCATTGATTGAGAGAAAGACAGCGGCTCGCCTCTTCTGCTGCTTCTTCCGGCGTCATCGGCGGGGGCGGCTCGTCTCTACTCAGAGATTCTCTTATCCGGACTGCATCCCTCTGCGGCAAGGGGCAAGGAGGTCGTCTTCTCACGGCAGCACCTCACTGAGAATCCTTCGGGCGCAGGCAATGCCGCCTGCCACCGCCTCCAGGACCGTGGCCGGTCCGGTGAGGATGTCCCCGGCCGCATAGATCCGGTCCGTCAGGAGGCCGCTATCACAGGGCTTCATCGTGCCTAGCCCCAGCCATTCGGTCCCTCCCTGGAACCCCTCCTCCTGCCTGAGCGACAGGATAACCGTTTCTGCAGGAATGATCTTCTCACTGCCGGCGAGGGGGACAAAGGTGGGCCGCCCGTCCTCACCCGGGCTGCCGGGCACTGTCTCCTGGATGCGAACCTGCCGCACGCCCTTCCGCTCCCCTCCTTCAAGAGCCACCGGCTGTGCCCTGAAAAGAAATTTCAGCCCTTCCGCCTCCGAAGCAGACACCTCCTCCGGGTAAGCCGTCATCTGCTCGCGATCGCACTGGAAGATCAAGGTAACCGGGGAGGCCATTCGCAGGGCCCATCTCGCAACGTCGATGGCCACGTTCCCTCCGCCGATCACGGCCACCGGTCCCCGTACATCGGGAAGAGGACCGAGCGCCGCCTGTCGAAGGAAATCGAGACCGAGCCACACTCGGGGAAGCCGGGCGCCGGGAAAATCGGCGGTCGTGGGCTGGTTCGCACCGCAGGCGAGGACCACGGCATCGTATTCGGACCGCAGGGAAAGGACTTCTTCGGGCGAGAGAGGGGTATTCAGCCTGAGTTCCACGCCGTGCGAGAGGATATGATCGATGTCCTCCTCCAGCGGTTTTCGAGGCAGTCTGAAGGGAGGGATGGCCCACGCAGGCAATCCGCCGGGGAACGGCAAGGCCTCGTACACGGTGACCTTAACGGACGCGCGGGCCAGGGCCCAGGCAGAAGCGAGTCCAGCAGGGCCGGCGCCCACAATTGCCGCTTTCCCCTTGGGGGAACCCTGCGAGGGTTTTCCTCGCGGACGTTTCGCCATGGAGGCGAACCGCTTGAGCTCCCGTATTGCAGGAGGTTTCTGGACGGGAGCCGAGCTGCAGGCCGCCGCGCATGGGTGATGGCACACATGGCCCAGCACAGCGGGAAAGGGGTTGTCGCGAAGGATCACCTCAAGGGCCGATTCCCTGTCTCCTGCTGCCAGGAACCGCAGATACCCGGGGATATCCTGGCCGAGCGGGCAGGCGGTAACGCAGGAGGGCTGCTCCCTGGGATCCCTGCCGATCCACGGTTTTGAAAGGCGACCGCGGGTGGTGTCCGTTTCTGCTGAAAGATCGATGAAAACCCGTCCGGGGCAGCCGCCCCGGCAGACGGAGCAGGTCCCGCAAAGTTCGGTCCGAAGCTCGGGCTTGTGCGTTCTTCCCTGCAACTAACCCTCCCTCCTTTCACGGCCGAGAGAGAGCCCCCGTTCGAGGGCCAGGAGGTTGAGATCGATGAATCGCTCAGGCACATTCCGCCTGACCGCATTATAAAGCCCCTCTTCGCTGAACCACCCCGTGACCCCCGCCACCACGCCGACCCAGATCACGTTCGCAGCCTGCCTGTTCTTCAGCTGGTTCACGCTGATGGACGTTACCTCGAAACCTTTTTCCTTCCGGTTTCCCTTGAGCCCGGAAACGAGCCCCGGGTCAAAGAAGATTTTGCCCCCTTCGGCGACCTTGCCCTCAAAGGCGTCATATCCTCCCTGGCTCATGGCTACAAAAAGGTCGGCAAGTTCCACGTGGGGATAGTCGATGGGCGCGTTCGAAATCACCACTTCGGCCTTGCAGGCCGATCCCCGCGCCTGCGCGCCATAGGAGTTGGAGCCTGCTGCGAAAAGGCCGTCACTCACCGCGGCATGGCCCAGGAGCATCCCCGCAAGGATCACGCCCTGCCCCCCAAAGCCCGCAAGCCTGATCCCGGTTGCCTTATTTATTTCAGTCGTCATTAAACTCCCCAAGCACCACGCTCCCTTCAGGCAAAGAGAGGGAGGGTTCGATCTCGGTGCGCTCCTTGCAGATACGAGAGAGATGATCGAACATCATGGCGGGTGTGTCCTGACGGTTTCTCCTGCCATACTGTGTGGGGCAGGGGCTCAGGACCTCCACAAAGGAAAAGGATGGCGTTTCTAACGCCTTACTGATGTAGCCCATGAGATCATAGGGACGGACGATCGACCCCCTCGCCACGTACGCAGCGCCCGCTGCCTTGACCAGCCGGCAAAGATCGAAAGGAGGATAAACGCTCCCCTCCGGCGTGGTAGCGGTCAGGGATTTTTCTGGAGTGGTCGGCGCAGCCTGCCCGCCCGTCATGCCGTAAATCATGTTGTTCGCGCAGATGACCGTCATGTCGATGCCCCTTCTTGCAGCATGAATGAGGTGGTTGCCTCCAATGGAGGCGAGATCGCCATCGCCCGATATGACCACGACCTTGAGTTCAGGGTTTGCCACCTTGGCGCCGGTGGCAAAGGCCACTGCGCGACCGTGCAGGGTGTGGAGGGTGTCGGCTTTATAATTCGGGCTGGGGATCCATGCTGCGCAGCCTATCCCCGACACGAAAAGCAACCGCTGCATGTCGAGACCCAGGCCGTCTATGGCGCGAAGCATCAGACCAAGCAGGACGCCGTGACCGCACCCGGGGCAGAAAGGCGTGCCTTGCACCTCTTCTCTCAGGTATTTCTCCAGGTCCCGCCCCATTAAAAGGCCCCCTCGATGGCGGCAAGAACAGCGGCCGGCTCAATGGTTTCGCCGTTCACCTGTGTGAGGGAATCGACCCGCCTCCCTCCGGCCGCGGAGCGGACCAGGCCGGCCACCTGTCCCAGGTTCATCTCAGGGACCAGAAAACGGCGCCCCTCCCCTGCATGCCGGGCGAACAAGGCGCGATCGAAGGGCCAGATCGTGATGAGACGGAGAAGGCCTGCCGGCAGCCCCTTTGTCCTGGCAATTTTGACGGCTTTCAATGCCGCACGGGCGGTGAAGCCGTAGGCCACCACGATGAGCTCGGCATTTTCCAGATAGTACGATTCGTACCTGCAGGTTCGACCGGCCCGTGAAAGCACCTTTTCATTCAGCCTCCTGACAAGCCGGTCGTGCACCAGAGGATCTTCAACTTTTCGAAAACCCCTGCTGTCGTGGGTCGACCCTGTGACCATGAGGTTTTCCCCCTGGCCGAACCGGGGCATGGAAGGGACTCCGTCTCTTTCCTCTGTTCCGAAGGGCGGCTCGCCCGGCCTGTAGTCGCGGCCATAGAGCTCCACCTGCGCAGGAAGATCGACCCTCTCCCTCAAATGGCCCGTCGCCTCCTCGGCCAGGACAAAGGCCGGCAGCCTGAGCCTCTCGGACCAGTTGAAGGCCTCCACTGTCAATGTGAACATCTCCTCGACCGACCAGGGAGAAAAGGCGAGCACCTGGTAGTCCCCGTGGGATCCCCACTTCACGGCCATGATATCCCCGGCCCCTACCTTGGTCGCCTGCCCGGTGCACGGACCCGCCCGTTGAACGTCGATGACCACGAGAGGGGTCTCTGTGAACGCGGCGTAGCCCAGACACTCCTGCATGAGGCTCACTCCAGGTCCGCTCGTGGCGGTCATGGATTTCACCCCAGTCCAGGATGCGCCCACGACAGCCGAGATGGAGGCGATCTCATCCTCCATCTGCATGAAATGTCCGCCAGCCCGAGGCAAATCCCTGGCCAGGGCCTCCATGATCTCCGAAGAGGGTGTGATAGGGTATCCGGCGTAAAAGCGGCAGCCGGCGGCCAGGGCGCCTTCTGCAGCAGCCTCGTTGCCGGACAAATACCGTGGGCCGGCGGTCCCGAGAGGTAGAGGGACAATACATTGCGGCATGTTCGGTTCTTCCTGATAGGTTCGATGCAGAAAGGTATTTAAGCCGTTTACAGAAAAAAGATCAAGTCCCATTGATTTTCACATCCAATCCATGGCAGGAATGTATGAAAGAAGATTCAACTTGGACGGGGGTGTTTCCATGCGCATTGTCCGTTTCATTGATGCCGATGATGTAGTCCGCTATGGATACGATTACGCAGACGGTTCTGCGGCCATACTGGAGGGGAATCCTTTTGAGGAGATTAAGAAGAAAGGGGAACGGAAAATGGTCAAAAAGCTCCTGGCCCCCCTGGAGCCGGCGGCCATACTCTGCATCGGCCTTAATTATCACCGGCACGCCCAGGAGACCGGCGCCGCGATCCCCGGCCACCCGGTGCTTTTCATGAAGAACCCGGCCGCACTGAACAACCCTGAAGACCCCATTGTCCTGCCTTCCTCGTGTCTCGACCCCCCACAGGTGGATTACGAAGCAGAGCTTGCAGTGGTCATCGGCAAAGCGGCAAAGAATGTTCCAGCTGCCGGGGCGCTGGAGCATGTTTTCGGGTACACCGCAGGCAACGACGTCTCGGCCCGACGTTGGCAGAAACACGCGGGCGGAGGCCAATGGGTCCGCGGGAAGAGCTTTGATACATTCTGTCCTCTAGGCCCGGCCCTCGTTACGAAGGATGAAATACCCGACCCTCAGTCTCTCCAGCTGCGATGCATCCTGAACGGGGAGGTCATGCAGGAAACCAATACCTCAGACATGATCTTTTCGGTCGCGGTGCTGATCGAATTCCTGTCCACGGGAATGACATTGAGGCCCGGAACCGTCATCATGACAGGCACCCCCAGCGGGGTTGGATATGTCCGCAACCCTCCGGTCTACCTGAAGGCAGGGGATAGTGTGGAGATCAGGATCGAACGGATCGGATCGCTGATAAACCCCGTTACCGAAGAGGGCCGGGAACAACGGTAGAGTTTCAGCGGAAAAGCTTTTTCATTGACATGACGTGAAAAAGTAAAATAGAAGGACTTCAGTCGCAGGATTTTATAGAATCTCACATCGCTTTAATCTGAACTTATCCGAGACAGAGCTGTTTATTCCTGAACTGATCGCGGCAGACCAGAATCACTGCGAGGATCTGCAGATGAATTGCAGCATCACCCTGTTCAAGGAAAACTTACCGCACCATTCAAACCATATCATTCACGAAAGCGCCCCCTTCCTTACCATGGGTTGTTGCCGGATGGTTCCGTTCGACATCCGTCTTGTCCATACGTAACCCTAACATCCATGAGGAGGTATGAGATGAAAAAGAGGTACGGATTGGTTGGACTGATTGCGGCCCTTGTGATCATGCTCTCTGCGCCCCTTGCACAATCTGCCGATCAGCAATTCCTGCGCATGTTTTCCGGCCCTGAAGGAGGCTCCTGGTACCCTTTGGGCGCTGCAATGATGTCCATTCTGGAGAAGAAGATCCCGGGCATCAGCACCAGCAACGGCCCCGGCGGGGGAGTAGGGAACATCAAAGCCATTGATGCGAAACGGGCCGATCTGGGCTGGACCTACACCCACACATCCTATGCGGCGATAAAGGGGTTGCACCCCTTTGACAAGAAGTATGAAAACATCCGCCATCTCATGTCCCTGTATCCTGGGGTGTTTCAGATGGCCGTTCGGCGCGGCAGCAGTCTGAAAAGCCCGGCCGACTTCAAGGACAAGAGAATCGTCCCGGGCGTAACCGGGTTTACCGGAACCGTCATTGCCGAACAGGTCCTGCAGGCGTACGGCTTGTCCTTTGACAGCATCAAGAAGAGCGGCGGCAGCGTGACCTTTGTGGGCTACGCAGACTCGGCGCAGCTTATGAAAGACGGCCACAGCGATGTGTACATGGCCGTGACCAGCCTGCCCCAGGCCACGATTCTCGACCTGAATTTCCAGCCCGGCATTCGTCTGGTGGGGTTGGACGAAGCGCACATGAAAAAGCTCCTGGAGATCGAACCCGGTCTGATGGCGTACACCGTTAAGCCCAACACGTATGAAGGGTACAACGAGCCGGTTCTGACCCCTGCCACGGTTACACAGATCGTTATAGGCAAGCATGTCTCGGATGAACTGGCCTACAAGATCGTGAAGACCCTCTACGACTCCTGGCCTGAGCTGGCCCAGGTAAAGAAAAAAGATATCGAAGATTCCAAACCCGACCAGGCATTGCTGGGGAATCGCATAGAGGTCCATCCCGGGGCGCTGAAATATTACAAGGAAAAGGGTTATGTAAAATAGGGTAATCCAGCCCTCGAGGAGGAGAACAACGGTGCCAACCGAAGAAAAGCTCGCCTACCAGGAACAGAAGGTTCCAACCGTGTTGGAGTGGCTCCTCAAGCAGCCCGGGAGCCTGTTCCGATATCCCCTGGAATTGGCGGTCTGCCTTCTTTCGATCAGCCTCAGCCTTTATCACTTCTATGTGGCCTTTGCGGGCGCATTGGAAGCCCACTCCTTCCGCTCCACTCACCTGGCCTTTATCCTGGTGCTCTGTTTTCTGCTCAGACCCCTGGGCCGTAAGGGGTGGAAGGAGCCCAGAAACCGGTGGTTCGCAGTAGACCTCCTGCTTATCGGGCTGGTCATTGCCATCCAGGTGTATGTGATCTGGGACATTGAGAAGTTCATCCTGCGCCAGGGCGACCTGAATTTCTGGGATTACTGGTCGGGAACCCTGTTCATCTTCCTTCTGCTGGAGGCGACCCGCCGATCCGTTGGCTGGGCCATGGTCATCATCTCCGGTTTTTTCCTGCTGCATACCGCCTTTTCCAACTGGTTTCCCGGCCCTCTTTACGGGCCTCCGTCAGACTGGTTCACCATCCTGGATTACCAGTTCATGGCGGAAAATGGAATCTTCGGCATCCCGCTCATGGCCATGGCCACATATATATTCCTGTTCATCCTCTTCGGGTCGTTTCTGGTGCGTTCAGGGGCGGGCAAGTTTTTCATCAATGTCGCAGTGGCGATCACCGGGGCCAGGGTGGGTGGGCCGGCCAAGGCCGCAGTGGTAAGTTCTACCCTCATGGGGACGGTTTCCGGATCTGCCGTAGCGAATGTAGTCACCACCGGCACCTTTACCATTCCACTGATGAAGAGCATCGGCTACCGCCCGGCCTTTGCCGGGGCCGTGGAGGCATGCTCCTCTTCCGGGGGGCAGATCATGCCCCCCATCATGGGTGCGGCAGCGTTCATCATTGCTGAATTTCTCAGCATACCTTACCTCAGCGTGGCATTGTCCTCCCTCTTCCCCGCCCTGATGTATTTCTTCACCGTCTACGTGATGGTCCATTTTGAGGCGCGAAAAACCGGCATTCACCGGCTGACCAGGGAGCAATTGCCCAACCTCAAGGATGAATTGAGACGGGGAGGACATCTTTTTATCTCCATTGCCATCATCATCGTACTGATGATCATGGGGAAAAGCCCGATGTTTGCCGCCTTCTGGGCAATCCTGGGAACCATAGCGCTCTCCTTTCTTCGCAAGGAGACGCGCATGAGCGCAATAGACATGCTGGCTGCCCTGGAAGGCGCGGCCCGCGAGGCGGTGAGTGTTTCGGTTGCCTGCGCCTGCGCCGGAATCATCATCGGCTGCGTCTTCGTGTCCGGGCTCGGTCTGAAGCTCACCTCCATCCTGGTCACCGTTTCCGGCGGACATCTCTGGCTCCTCCTGGCGCTTACCGCCATTGTTGCCATGATCCTGGGCATGGGCCTCACCACCACGGCCGTTTACATCACCCTCGAAGCGCTGGTTATCCCGGCTATCGAGAAGATGGGCGTGGAGCCTATCGCCGCCCATCTCTTCGCCTTTTACTTCGGCCTGGTTTCAGCCATCACCCCTCCGGTGGCACTGGCCTCTTTCGCGGCCGCAGGCATCGCGAAAGCCAACCCGATGTCCACCGGGTACATTTCCATGCGTCTGGGGATCAGCAAGTACATCCTCCCTTTCTGCTTCGTCTACAACCCCGGCATGCTCTTTGTGGGTTCATGGCCTCAGATTGCGAGCGGGATCCTTTCCGGATTCGGCGGATTGTTCGCCCTGACCATTTTCACGGAAGGGTGGCTGCTTGAGAAGGTGGGCTGGCCCGTCAGGGTCGTCTGTGTGGCGGCTGCAGTCTTCATGTTTCACCCCGACATATGGACCGACTTCGTGGGCTGGGCGATGCTTTTTGCAGCCGCATCCCCCCATGTAATCAAGGTGATGAAGCAGAGGAGGGACGGTTCCAATTTGCCGGAGCAGAGGAAGGTGACGACATGAACTGGATCCAGTGGATACCCATGGTGGCCACTCTGGTACTGCTTTACGTGCTTCGGTGGTCCCACATAGGCATCACGAACTTCAAAGTTTTCGTGCTCATTATGATCATCTGGTCCCTGCTGTTGATCTTCTTCTACCGTTTTACCCGGGCAGAGCAGTTCAAGCCCGGATCTGGACGGGAGGGGCCAAGATAGTCCAGGGCCGTGTCTCCCCTCTCCCCCTCGTCCCTCCCACCAGTCCGACTTTACACAACTTGAATCATCCGGGGGAGATCGGTATCGACAGTCGAGACAGTATGATCGCCCCTGTTTTATGCAACTATGATGTTCATTGAAGTGTGATGGCCTTTTCCGGGCACACTTCCTGGCAGCAGAAGCAGGTGATACAGAGATCACCATCCACCTGGGGTATGTTATCGTGGATCGACAGGGCGGATACCGGGCATTGGTTGACGCAGGTGGAGCAGGCTGTGCAGAGCTGCGGATCCGCCTTGGGCCGCAGGAGCGTTCGCTGCTTCAGAAAAGCCTGAATCATCTCGTTGCCGTGAATCGCCTCGCCGCTCAGGGGCGGGAGCTTGAAATTGGAGAGCTTTTTCAATTCACCGACGATTTCAATGTGGTCGAGACTGTAGTCGCCCAGTCCGATTTCCTTGGCTTTGCGAAGGAACTGCAGCCGTTCCGGCGCACAACCCATCATGGCAGCGACCACCCCGTCCATGGCCACACCATTGTCAGAGGCAAGGATCAGTCCGATGTCCCTGAGATCCGGGGAAGTCGGGCCGTTTCCCTCCATCCCGACAACCGCATCCATGATGAAGAGATCCGGTACACGCAGCCGGTACACATCCACTATCATCTCCTGGAATCGTTCCGGGCTTCCTGCGGCCCTATGGAGCCGTGCTTTCTGCGCCCCGGGCAGAAAACCGTAGCAGTTTTTTATGGCACCGGTGACCACCGTCAGGCCGTGGGTCTTGAACTTCGGCAAGCTGATGATGACATCGGCCTCCAGTACGATCCTGGAGACGCTTACACTGGGCATGAATTCCGGGTTGAACGGCACTTTCATCGAATCGTTTCCGATATTCACATAATAGCCCTTCGCCGCCTCCATCAACCCCGTTCTTCTGAAGCTCTCCTCGTTCGCCCCGTAACTGAGAAGGCCAGGATTGTCCCCAACGACGAGAGAGGCGGGATTCATGCCTTCCACTTTCTCGACAACCGCGCGAAGCACGGCCGGGTTGGTCACGATGCCTTCTCTTGCCTCGGAAGAGCGCAACACATTCGGTTTCACCAGGACCTTCTTGCCCTTCAAATCGAGAGGGAACATTTCAAAGGCGCGATCGACGGCCTGAGAGACGCTTTCATATGTTGCCGGATGGATCATGACCTTGAACATCTTATCCTCCATTTTCATCTGGGTAGATACCTCATTTCTGTACCCCGGATTGTCTGCAATCGTCAAGCGGCCAGCCATCTCCAGCAAGTTAAGATCCCGGCACTTAGGACCCGGCTTTGGTTATCCCCGGAAGGGATTCGATTTTGACGATCTCGTAAGGGTCTAAGATGCTCTTTTTCCGTCATCCCGGTTGAATGAAACCTGTCCCGGCGAAGGCCGGGAACCGGGATCCAGAATTTTCGAGCCTTTGCAGAGTATCTGGATTCCGGCCGGAGTTTATCCCGCACTTGATGCAGGGCCGGAAATGACGACTTTTTACGAGATTGTCAATTTTTCGGCATCATGTACATCGATATATACGGGTTTTACTGTAGATCATTATACGGGTTTTACGGGATCAGATTACATATTTCCTCTACTATGAATAAGAGTCCAAGTTGGCGTACTACCATTTTAATAGGGATCACGAATCGCCAGTTTCCCGTCCAAGACCTTCCTCAAAAAAGGCTAACGAAGAACCAATAAAGCAAGGAGTTCCCATGGGAAAACCCTTTCTTTCTCCCCGTCGACTGAAATGGCTGAAAATACTCGTTATCATGGGCGTCATCGGAGCGGCTGCCAGTCTGTTTGTCGCATTCGGTCCGCCGGGACTTTATGCGAAATCGGCTGAGCCCGAGTTCTGTGCAGCCTGCCACGTGATGGAGACCCAGTATGAGACGTGGTTTCACAACGGAGGCCATCGGAACCTCAGGTGTGTGGAATGCCATCTGCCCAATGATAACCCGGTCAATCATCTGACGTGGAAAAGCATTGACGGCATGAAGGACGTCTGGCTGTTTTATTCCGGAAATGTTCCCGAGAGGATCCAGCTGACCGCGCACGGCACGGCTGTTTTGGAAGAGAACTGCCGGCGCTGCCATGCTCAGCTCGTTTCAATGATCAAGGAGGACCGGCGCTGTTGGGATTGCCATCGCCGCCTCTCCCATTTGACAACCGGCGCTATGTGAGATTGTACCAATTAGAATAAGGAGCGTTGAAATGAAAAGCAGATCAGTTCTCGTTGCGGTGTTGGTGGGCGGCTTATTTCTGGGAGTCTATGTCCTGAATTCCTGCGCACCTTCCGAGCCGCAGGCCGTGCAGACGGTCACGATCGCCGACGGGGAAATCGACCCGGCCAAATGGGGAAAGGCCTACCCCTCCAACTATGACTCGTGGCTGGCCACCAAGGAGCCCCGGCCCGCAGGCAAGAGCCGATACAAGAAGGGATTTGACGGCGGCGTGACGGCAGACAAGTTAAGCGAGTTTCCCTTCATGGCGCTCCTGTTCAACGGTTGGGGCTTCGGTATCGAATACAACGAGCCCAGGGGCCATTATCACATGGTCGCCGACCAGCTTGAAATCGACCCTGCCAGGGTGAAGGCGGGCGGCGCCTGTCTTACCTGCAAGACACCCTACGCCTCGCAGCTGAAAAATGAGATGGGTGTCGACTATTTCAAGAACCCCTATCTTGAGGTCCATTCCAAGATCCCCAAGGAAGCCGAGAGGCTCGGAGTGGCATGCAACGACTGCCATGACAACAAGGACATGACCAACCGCATCGATCGGTGGACCCTCCGAACTGCGCTCAAGGAGATCGGCAAGGACCCGGACCAGCTCACCCGCCAGGAGAAGCGGAGTCTTGTTTGCGCCCAGTGTCACGTTACCTATGTGGTCGAAAAGGACAAGGCCGGAAATTCGGTGGGCGTGTTCTTTCCATGGCAGGGGAGCGCGCCTGAGAAAATCTCCGTAGAGAATATCATCAGGAACATCCGGAGCAGTGACTCCAATCTGGAATGGAAACACGCGGTCACCGGCTTCAAGATGGCCTTCATTCGACATCCGGAGTATGAGTTTTTCACCTTTGACTCGGTCCACTCGAAGGCCAATGTCTCGTGCGCGGACTGTCACATGCCCTACACTCGTCAAGGCTCTTACAAGATCTCGGATCATAACATCACGAGCCCGATCAAGAACGGGATGAAGGCCTGCCAGCAGTGTCACAGCCAAACTCCGGAGTGGCTGAGCAGCCAGGTCTTTGCCATTCAGGACCGCACGGTCTCCATGATCAATCGGGCAGGATACGCCACTGCCGTCGCCGCTAAGCTCCTGGAGAGCGCGCACAAGGCTCAGGCCGGCGGGAAGATGATCGACCGGAAGCTTTATGAACGGGCAAAAGATCTCTACCTGGAGGCTTTCTATCGGGTCAATTTTATCGGTGCGGAGAATTCGGTCGGTTTTCACAACCCGAGCGAGGCCGGGCGAATCTGCTCGGACGCGGTCGCATTTGCCATGACTTCTCAGTCCTTGCTCCGGCAGGCGTTAGTCCAGGAGGGCGTCGCTGTCCCGGCCGACGTGAACCTGGAGCTGAATAAATACGCCCACAATCGCGGGTCCAAAAAGCTCCCGTTCAAATCCGACGTGGAGTTCAAGGACCCGTTCGGGCTGCAGGACCAACTCACCCCCGCCTACGGAAAATGAGATGATTGCCCGCAATGCATGAACCGGGAAGGGGTCGCGCCTCGCGACCCCTTTTTTATGTCAAAATCATTCCTCCATCTTGTAGACCGTAGGATTTCTCATGGAAAATTCAAAAATGTAACTGAACGGAATCCTGGTGTGCCACTCCTTTTCCTCGAACAACCCCGGAACCACCGTTTCCCCGATGATGATCCCCTCCTCGCCCGAGACTTCCCGCACCAGGCTCAGGGTGTTCTCGAAAGGGACATGAACCAGTCCGGACATGAGAACAAGGACCTTGGACTTCACGGGTTTTTCCATCTTCGTTGCGATCATGCCCAACCCTTTTACGTACTTGATCCTTCGAATCTGCTCCGTCTTCGCGTCTGCCGCAAAATAAAGGCTCAGGTTCAAATCCCTGATTGCGAAGGAGAAGAAGGTTGCCATGGAATAGCATGGGCCCTCGCATCCTGCAAATATGAGATTCTCCTGCTTGTTGATTCCGGTCTTGATGATAAGACGGCGGAAGCAGGGCAGCATGTTCGTGTGGTCCGCCCCCTCAAAGAGGACTCTCTTTTTCATCTCCTGGTCTCCTCTTCCCCGATCCGGTTGGACCGCAATTGCAAAGGTTTCTTTCTTGTGAAAGGGCCAGCCATAGCATGCTTTCTGCTCAGGTTCAATCTTCACACCACCTTGTTCATGATTATAAAAATAAGGGAGGATTTTCGATGGAGATCACAAAGCTTGTTCCGAAGGAGAAGAAGGGGCTGGTAGTGGTCATTACCGGTCATGGAAAAGGGAAGACAACCACCGCATTCGGCATCGCTGTCCGGGCATGCGGTCATGACCTGAAGGTCTGCATTCTCCAGTTCATGAAAGGCGATCTCTACTCTGGAGAATGGGACGGGGTTAAGAAGATGGGGTGCGATATCGAGCTGACTTCCACCGGCAAAGGATTCTGCGGGATCCAGGGCAACCCCTATCCCCATGAGGAGCACCGCAGGAATGCGCAGGATGCCGTCCGGCTCGCCCATCTGAAAATGGATTCGGGGAAGTTCGACATCCTTATTCTGGACGAGATCAACAACGCGCTTCAACTCAAGCTGGTCGACCTGGATCAGGTCTTGGATATCATTCGGCGAAAGCCCCCGCTCATGCATCTTGTCCTGACCGGAAGAGATGCGCACCCCCAGGTAATCGAGCTAGCCCACACGGTGAGCGAGGTTCGGGAGATCAAACACGCCTTTCGAGAGGGGATAGAGCCCCAGCCCGGGATTGACTACTAATGACGGGAAGGCCCATTTGCCCAGGTAAAAGGTGGAACCGGGTAGCTGCCCCTTTACACCGAAAGGTTGTTCTCGCTGAGCAGCACTGCCATCCCTGCACATAACGAGAGCCAGAACACCCGGCCGGCCCTCCCTGCGAGGGCCTCGCCGTATCACTCTCCTTTTCCAGCTTTTGGGAACAATTTTTCAGCAACCATTCTTCGCAGTTCTTTCTTGTCTATTTTCCCGACCTTCGTCATCGGAAATTCGGTAAGGAGCTCCAATCTCTCCGGGAGCTTAAATACGGCGATGTGTCTTTGCTTTCTAAGGAACTCGGTCAGCTCCTCCAATGTCAACGGCTGATTCCTTTTGGTAATGACGAAGGCGCATCCCTTTTCCCCCAGGACGGGATCGGGCATGGCGACAAAGGCGCAGTTTTCCACCAGAGGATGGGCCAGGATGTGGTTCTCTACCTCCTCGGCGCTTATCTTCTCCGCACCCCTGTTGATGGTGTCCTTAATTCGACCCTCAACCGCCACATAACGGCCCTTGTAAATCCGGACCACATCGCCGGTCCTGTAAAAACCATCCCGCGTAAATGCCCTTTTGTTGTATTCAGGGGAGTTGTAGTAACCCCGAATGGTGTACGGTCCTCTCACAAGAAGCTCTCCGGCTTCTCGGGCCGGCACCTCCTTATCGTGCTCATCGACAATCCTGATTTCGTCGTCCTCCTCCAACATGGGGGCGCCCTGTGTGTTCAAGAGCAGATCATCAGGATCCCCTTTCCGCGACCAGAAGAGCATGCCCTCACCCATGCCGAGATTCTGGTGATAAGAACATCCGAGTACAGCCTTTACCTTCTTGGCCACTTCCGGGTTCAGTCTTGCCCCGCCCGCAAGCACCGTTTCAAGGGAACTGATGTCGTATTTGGATAGCTGCTCCGATTCCATCCAGCGAATCAGAAGCGCGGGAGGCGTGGGCATGATCGTGATCTTTTCATCCTGTATGGCTTGGAGGACATCTTCCGTGGCGGTTGAAGGGATGAGGACCACTTTGCCGCCTTTGTGCAGGGTGCCTAATATCCCGGGGGAGGACATGGCAAAATTGTGACTGACCGGAATGGCGATCCCCATGACAGAGTCCATGGTCACATTCGTGATCTCGGCCGCAAGCTTGTAAGTCAAGGCATAGTCGTTATGCGTCCTCGGGATTATCTTCGGTACCCCTGTTGTACCGCCTGATAGCTGAAAGACGGCAGGTTCGAGAGGGTCCGGGCGATAGCGCTCAAGGGTTTCCAGTGGAATTCGCTCTTCGATCCTGTCGCGGAGAAGCTCGTTGATGGAGATGGAGTCTCCCTCTACAGGATCGCCGGATACGAAGGTGAATCCGAGATTTGGCTGCATCTCCCGAATCCTTCTTGACATCTCCTGGTGGGAGAATTTCTTGTACCGGGAGGGAACAGCGTGGGCCCGCGCCTTGGTGAACTCAGCGAAAAAAGAAATCTCTGCATCCTGGTGCGCGGGCAGGGAGGCGATCGGAATGACGCCCACTTTCAGGGCGGCAAAGAAGCAGTAGGCGAATTCCAGCTCATTGGGCAGCTGGAAGATCATCCTGTCATAGGTCTTCAAACCGAGTCGGACAAAGTGAAGAGCCAGTCGATTGACTCTCTCCCCCAGTTCGCGATAGGTGACCGATTCTCCCCTGCATGAAAGCGCAACCCGATCTGGATATTTCCTGACGGAGAGGTCGAATTCCTCGCCCAGTGTCCTGTCGACCCAATATCCTTTCTCCCTGTACTTTTTCGTGAATGACTCGGGATAGGGGACAAACCCTTCCAACATCTCGATACCTCGCTTTCTATGGTCAGGGGGACGTTGTTTCATTGTTGACTTTTCATAGATTGAAGCAGCGTCAGGATCGCTTTGGCGGCTGAGGCCAGGCCAGCATCATTGCCTACCCTTTGTGCCGCCCGGCAGACGGCTGAACGGTCCACCCTCAATTGACGGGCCACTTCGCTTCCTGTGATCGACAATTCTCGAGTGGCAATATGGCAGACCAGGGCGCGAGCTCGGGCAATTCCAGAGCCCCTTGCAGTGCTCCTAAGCTCCTTCTGATCGATTTGAAACTTGAGGCAGACTGCGCCGATCACCACAGGTAGATCAATACCGGTCGCGCGCAACTCCATCCTACGATCATATGCCTCATTGGACTGCTTGAGTGTCGTTTCAACAAAGTCACTGCCACCCAGGATCCGCTCGTCGCTGGTAATTCTTATTCCATCCTGATATGCCTCTTTTACCCCATGCCACCCGCCTGCCGAACGAATCAGTCCCCCGCCGGTCAACTCAGGGCAGCGCCCCCTGGCTGACCACTTGGATACATGCTCCTCCAGGTTCCTTCTTGCCTTGGAAATGGTTCTGCCGAAGAGCGCAAGCACATAATCCGTATCCTGCCATGGACGCGGCTTTATCCCCACCAAAGCACTATGACCCGTGAAGGGAAATGCTTTCAGCGCCATTACATCCTTCACTATTCCTGCCCTGACAGGATTGAGATGAATGTAGGCGACAAGCTGCAGGAGATAGGGTTCCTCCTCGCAAAGAATGGACTTATAACGGTTCTGGAAAAGATGACCGTACCTGTGATGTCTCCTATTGAACCTTATCGCGTAACCAGTCAAAAGGCGGCGCATGACGGAGGCGATTGGAACGTTTCCGGTGCGCAGAAGAAGATGCACATGATTGGTCATCAATGCCCATGCGTAGCATCGTGTCTGCGTCTCCTGCAAGAGACCGGAAATCCGCGAAATGAAATCGTCACGGTCCTTGTCATCGGCAAAGATCCGCTTCCGTTCAATTCCTCGAATAACAATGTGATGCAATGCGCTAGGGGCGTCGATGCGAGCTTGGCGAGGCATGAGTTTCAGATATCAAGGGAGTGCGAACTTGTCAACAATGAAACAACGTCCCCCTGTTCACTGTTCACTTGACAAAGAAGAGAAAAGCGGTCAAAGAGAACTTCAGTGAGGGATTACATAACTCAGTTTCCTTTCATGAAACTATAGACGACTAAGACCACAGCGACCCAAAATGCCGCCCCTAGCCATAGACTGATCTCTGAAAAAAGCGCGAATCGTGTAGCCGGGTTCTTCGCATAGAGGTCCCATTTTGGCTTATGCTTTCCTAGAGTGATTAGAAAAAGCAGAATTTCCCCAGTCCACGCAAACAGCATTGCGAAAACAAAGCGGAAGAAAAACCCAATTATCTCTTCAAGCATTCTTCATTTCCTTCGTGATTATTTCCAATCCCGCAGCTCTCCAGTTGCGTTCTCGTATTCCGACAAGCAGCCATTTACACAATCTACATCCTGCTCAAATATCGACGTTCTTTCACATTCCGATCGCGTGCTCTGGCATTTCTTCATGCATTGTGAAAAATCTGCACGGGCTTTCATATACAATGCCGACTTCTCTGCTTCAGAGCTTTTATGCAACCTATCGCCCATTGCCTTGCCGAATAGAAATTTGGCTACCTGATTGAACCCGAACTTCGCGACTGTATCCCATCCGAGAAGACCGCTTCTGTCCAGGTTATTAATCGGGTTGTCTTCCACGTATATATACAGGTTTATTCCCCCTGCTTGTCCAATCGGGTCTGGAGTTGAGTACTTGCCTGTTTTCGATTGATAGTACCGGTGGTAGTTAAAGTGCAGCGTAGTCTCGTGATCATAATACTGTCCCGGGAAGCGGAAGTAGTTTTGGACTGTGCTCACGCCGCTTATAACCTCGCCGAAGGGTTTGTAATCGCCGCTCCAGACGACCACGCCGGCGGCATCGGTCAGCTTCTGCGGTGTTCCGAGATGATCGGTGAGATAGTAGTATACTTTGGGTTGGGGCACTTGGGCAACTGTGGTCTGGGTCATTAATCCGATCAGGGACCCAAGGCTCGCCACTTTGATTGGCTCCCCGGCATATACTGGCGGTTCTCCATCGTATCTTGAAGGCTTGGGATCATTCGTAAGCATCAGGGCCAGATGCTCCAGGGGGACTTCAACTGCGAGAGGCTGGTGGGCGATTGGGGTGATGACCGGTGTCCAGTATTGATGGCCGTTGTAATCGATCCTGAACTTGTATCCCTTGACGGGGACAGTGAACTGCGCATGGCCTTGAGCGTCCGTGCTCACGTTTCGGTTTAGATATGAGCCTGTCTCGGTGAACAGGTATACAGGAGCGCCGCTTACCTCTTCGCCGTTCCATGTCACGTGCATATCCACCATTCCTTCATCGATCGTCACCTCCTCATCCTGCCACTGGAATACCTCTGACCAGAATTGGCCTCCTAAATAGTCTACCCTGACTTTATAGTTCTTGTCGGGAACGTTGAATTTTACCTCCCCTTGTGCGTCCGTTGTCGAATTCAGGTTCAGGTAGGAACCACCCTCAGTGAAGAGATACACCTTAACACCTGGGAGCGACGCCACGGCGCCGGTATAGTAGGTGTTTACGGAGACAGTGGTTTCCTGATGGCCAATACTCATGAGGTGGGATAGCGTGTTCGGGACTTCCAGCGCATCACACCAGAACTGGTAACCCATGTAGTCCACCCTGAAGCGGTACCAGCCACTCGACAAGGCGAAGCTCACTTCACCCTGTGCATTGGTTTGGCCTGTAATGTTGAGGTAGCTTCCGGACGGAGTGAAGACATAGACGGGCTTATCAGAGAGGGCAACGCCGGGGGCCCTTTCCACCCGGAGCGTGAACAGCCCTCCGCCGGTGTCCAGATTCACTGCCGTGGACTGATGAGCAACTATCGTCTCCATCACCCAGTACTGGCTCCCCTGGTAATCTCCCCTGAAGCGGTAGGTCCCTTCGGGCAGGCGGAAGCTCGCTGCTCCTGCCGTTCCGGTTGTCGCGTGGAGGTTCAGATAGCTGCCCGCACTGCTGAAAACATAGACCTTCACGTTGGGAAGACCGGTTCCATTCTGGTTCACAAAGACGTCTGCCATTCCTTCGTTGATCACGATCTGTTTGTCAGTTTGGTTGAAGACCTCTGACCAGTGCTGGGCCCCAAGATAATCGGCCCGAACCTTATACTCCCTTTCGGGAACACTGAAAACCGCCTTCCCTTCTGTTTCGGTTTTGGTCGTAACATTCACATAGGAGCCCGATGCCGTGAAGAGATACGTGCTCACATTGGCTTTGGGCTGGACATCCCCGCTGTAATCCCCGCTGACAGTGATCGTCACATTCTGGTGCGGGATCGCGTGGGTGAGGGAGGTCGCATCTGGTACTTCGAAGATCTCTGTCCAGAACTGGTGCCCGAGGTAATCTATGCGGATCCTGTAACACCCGTCTGCAAGGCTGAACCCTGCTTCTCCGTTGCTGTTGGTCACGACCTGCTGACCGAGGTAGGTGCCGGTTTCACTGAAAAGGTACGTGCTCGCCCCGACCAGCGGCACACCGGCCGCCTTTTCCACCCCTAGCGTGAACGGTCCGCCTCCTGTCGATATGGGGACGGGATTCCCCACATGGGGGATGAGGACGATCTCTCCGCTCCAGTATTGGCTTCCCATGTAGTCTGCCCTGAACTTGTACCTTCCCTGCGGAAGCCTTAAGGAGACCTTCCCCTGTTCATCCGTAATCCGGTTAAGGTTGAGATAAGAGCCTGTTGCAGTGAAGGCGTAGACATTTATGCCCTGGAGGGGCTGCCCCATGTTGGTGACCGCCACATCCGCAGTGCCTTCGTTAATAGCGAGGGTTTTATCTTCCCAGTTGAGCACCTCGGACCAGAACTGACCGCCTAAATAGTCCACCCGAACCTTGTAATCCTTCTGTGGCAGGTTGAAGACCACCCGTCCCTCTTCATTAGTCTTTCCGTTCACATTCACGTACACGCCCGAAGAGGTAAAGAGGTAGCTCGGCACATCCGGTTTTGGCTCTATCTGAGTATCATTGACTCCTTGCACCGTAATCTCCACTTCTTCGTGCGGGATGGTGAAGGCGAGCTGCGAATTCCCCAAGACCCCGATCAGACCGCTCCAGAACTGATAACCGAGATAATCGGCCCTTACCTTATAGCTGCCTCCGGAGACCGTGTAGGAGACAACTCCATTTTCATCGACGGTCCCAAAAAGCCCAAGGTAGGTCCCGGACTCGGAGAAGAGATAGAGCTTGGCTCCGGGAATCGGGTTATCCTGATCCTTCTGCAAGGTGACGGTGAGGCTCCCTCCTCCGGTCGGTAGCGAGATCGTATTCTGCACCCCTGCCTGGATGGTCAAAACCGCGCTCCAGTACTGGCTCCCAAGATAGTCCGCCCTGAACTTGAATGTTTTCCCCACGGGAAGATCGAAGAAGACCTTCCCTTGAGCGTCGCTCGTCTGATAAAGGCCCAGGTACGATCCGGCGCCATTGAAGAGATAGACCTTCACATCCGGCTTTGCCTCCCCTGCCACGCTGACCGTGAGCTCGGCCGTCTCCTCGTCTATCACCACATCGGCCATATTCCCACCGGGCACGCCGATCACCGGAGACCAGAACTGGTAGGAGAGATAATCCGCCCTGAATTTGTAATTGCCGTCAGCAAGGATCCCGCTCTCGAAAACCGCCTTTCCCTGGCTGTCGGTCCGGGCCGTCTTGCCCGTATAAGAACCAGCCTCTGTGAAGGCATAAACGTTGATGTTGGAAAGCTGTCTCCCTTTGCTGGTGGACACCCTGACCTCGATGTCTTTCGGAGGCTCGCTCGAAATCAGCGAGAGGAGCTTTCCTTCAAGGTACACATACTCCCTCACGATGGCGCCGGTTTCATCCGCCTCGCCGATCGAGTTCCCGTCCTTGTCCCAGAGGAAAAGGGTCGTTTTTCCGTCGGCCGTTTTTCTCGTCCGCTCGCCTTTGCCGTTGTAGGTATAGGTCCCAACAGCCGCGCCATTCAACGATGCCTGGATGAGACGGTTGTCATGATTATAGGTAAACCCCTGGTCCCCCATCTGGGTAGTGTTCCCGTTCGGGTCATAGGAAAAGGAGAGAGGATTGATGCCAGTGATTGCCTGGATCTTGTTGGTTCCTGAAACATAGCTGTAATTCTCCGCCTGCCCGTTCTCGGTTTTCTGCAATCTGTTCCCCACCTTGTCATAGGTGTAGCCTTCAGTGCCGTAGACGCCTTGTGCACTGACGAGTCTCTCCAGGTGGTCATAGGTGAAGGACTGGCTTCTCGAAGGATCCTGAAGATTGGAGATGGTGAGGATATTCCCCACCGGATCGTGAGCGTAAGAGAGGTTCATCACACTTCCGGCATTCAGACCGGTGAGGCGGTACATCTCGTCAAATGCTCTTGTCTCCGCCACCCCATTTCCGTAAGTCAATCCTTTTAGCGGACCGAAAGGAAGATGAGAGATATTGTCGGCCAGCGTCCGCGTTGTCCCTCCCACGGTATCCTTTACGCGGATGACGTTTCCTGCAGCATCCCTCTCGTAACTCACGATCCTGCCTGAGGGATAGGTGATGCTCTGGAGAGGTCCTCCCTGGCTGTAAGAGTATCGGGTCGTAAAGGTGATCCCGCTCCTAGTCCTCGTCTCGGTCACAAGGTTGCCGAAGGGATCATAAGCATAGACATAGGTTCCGCTCGGGTCGGTCATACCCGTGAGCCTGCCTTTGCCGTTTACTCCCTGGTCATAAGAAAAGACGACATCCTGCGTGCTGTCGGAGTACGAAATCCGCGTGAGACGGTTCAGGCCGTCATAGGTGTAGGAAGCAGTGATGCCGTTGGCATCGGTTTTGCTCAGCAGGTTTCCGGCGGCATCGTAAGTGTATGCGGTGAGATTGGTGTCAGGGGAAAGGGTGCTTAGAAGCCTTCCCACATCGTCATAGGTATACACGGTGGGATGGTTCTCGGCATCCGTCACACGGATGAGGTTATCCAGCCTGTCATAGCCGTATGAGGTAATCACGCTCCCCGGCTGGGTAACGGAAATGAGGCGGCTCAGGGGATCGTAGGCATAGGATGTGGTCTGGCCTTTTTGGTCCAGGATTCCTACGAGGTTTCCCTTGAGGTCGTAGCTCCGCTCTTCGTAGTTGCTGTCCGGGTAGATGGTTTTATGTATTCTGTTTTTGCCGTCATACTCGAAAAGGGTGTAGCGCACAACTGTTCCCTGATCGTCCCTGATCTCCTCCCTTGCCCTGTTCCCCTCCGTGTCATAAGTGTAGTTGATGGAGCCCGGAAGACCAATGACCTTCTCCAGCCATCCGCTGCTCGTGTATTCGTATATGAACTCCCTCCCATCCGGATAGTGTGAGAGCACGATACCGCCAACTTCATCGTAGGAGAAGGTGGCGGCGAGATCGTTCATGCTTCTCGTCTTCAGCCGTCCCATAGGATCATAGGTGTAGGTTGTGACAACGTTGTTCTTGTCCGTCCCTGTCTCCGGCCTTCCGAAAGCGTTGTACAGTCCAAAACTGGTTTCAGATCCAAGGGGATCGGTTATCTTTTTGAGCCTCCCCCTGTTGAGCCCCTGCTCGGAGGTGTTGGGATAGTACTCGAGGGTGGTGATATCGCTCAGGTCGGTCCTTGGCCCGTCCATGTGCGTAAGCTGACCATGCTCGTTGTAAGTGTATGTGGTGGTTCTAGTAATTGCGCCTGCGCCGTCGAAGCCGGATTCGCTCCGGCTGAGGAGATTTCCTCGTTCATCATACACGAAATTAGTGGTCGTGCTTTGCCCGGGGTTTGCAACGCTGGCCCTTGTAATCGATGTCACGAGATCGAATGTGGGGTGGTAGGTGTAGGCGGTGGTCCTCTCTTCCGGGGTTCCCACCGCCTCCTTCCTGGTCATTACATTTCCCCGTTCATCATAGGTGTACGCGGTAACCATACCCAAGGCATCAGTCTGCTGCGTCACATAGAGCCGATCATTGAACTCATACTGCTCGCCAAGTGACCCGAGGCAGCTGCCGCACCCTTCGCCGGAGACTGCCTTCACCCTGGCAATGCCTTTTTCCACGTAGAGTTTGAACGTGGTGGTCCTTCCCAGGGAATCGGTCACATGGCGCACATAATTATTGTCGTAAACGATGCTTACATTCTTTGTCCCTCCGGCGCCTTGGGAGAGGACGGCCCTGTCCTGGGTGTCATATTGGACGGTCAGTGAGCGGATGGACTTCTCGCTCAGGATGCCGGTGAGGTTGTGGACATCATTTGGATCCTCATAGAGATAGGTTTTAGTTGTCTGATCCGGTTTTGTGACAACGGTAAGGTTCCCCCCTTCGTAGGTATAGCCAAATGCCCCGATAGGCGTTGTCAATGTCGCAAGCTTGCCATCGGCTCCATAGGCGAACTCCAGCCGCCTCCCGAAATTGTCTTCCACAGATGCAAGTCTGCCCGAGCTATAGGTCAACGTCTGGGTGTTGCTGTTTCGATCCGTGATTCGGAGGAGCTTCCCTGAACCATCAAAGCTCCAAACCTCCCCATCCGGTTCTTTAAGGCTGTAGCCTCCTCCAATAACCGGCTCAATCACCCTCACCTTGTCCGTCTCGGAGACGAACTTACCCTGGCCGTTGTCAATGAAGTGAACCTCGGCCCCGTCCGCCTGGTGCAGTATCACCTTACCGGTTGTGAATGTGAGATAGTCTGAGAACGTGGCAGTCCAGCCGTAACCGACAGTGCTTGTGAGAGTGCTCCTGCTGTTATAGTACCGCGAGAATCCCAGAGGAAGCCCGGGACCTTCCAGGTTCAGGTCTCTTTCTCTCTGGTACTTGTTTCCGATGGAGAAGTTGATTGGGTTGCCAGCGAGGGTTCGCTCTCTACAGGAACCTGCACAAACACCAAGATTCTTGGCCTGATTGACACGGGATATCTCGAAAGTGCCTGTCGCTACGGGGGAGGTTGCGCCATTGTGAGCAACTGCCCAGGCTTTGACCGTATGCTCTCCTTCGGAAAAGTTGGCGGCATCGAAGCAGTTAGTTCCAAAGTTACCCATGTCACAGTATGACCAACTCACACCTGTGCCCTCAAATTGCTTTCCTACTCCTTTATAGTAGTCGATCTGCACGTACACCATTCCTTCTGGTCCGCTCCAGCGATTCTTGAATGTGGCCGTCCCGGTAACATCGAAAGTCCCTTCCACCTGGCCCGCGCTGTTCACAGCCACAGAGGGCGTATTGTCCACGGAGAACGTACCGGTAACTTCTTGCGATGTTGCTCCATTGTACGCTACGGCCCAGGCTTTGACCGTATGCTCTCCTTGGGAATAGTTGCCGGCATCGAAGCAGTTAGTTCCAAAATTACCAATATCACAGTATGACCAGCTCACACCTGTGCCCTCAAATTGCTTCCCTAAAACATTCCAGTTGTCGACCCGGACATGAACCGTTCCTTCTGCTCCGCTCCATCGCTCCTTGAACGTGGCCGTTCCGGTAACGTCAAACGCCCCCTCCACCAGGCCCAGACTGTTCACCGTAGCTGAGGGCGTGTTGTCAACTGTGAATGTACCGATATCCACCTCCGATACGGCTCCATTGTGCGCTACGGCCCAGGCTTTGACCGTATGCTCTCCTTGCGAATAGTTGCCGGCATCGAAGCAGTTAGTTCCAAAATTACCAAGGTCACAGTATGACCAACCTACACCTGTGCCTTCAAATCCCTTTCCTATAGAATTATAATGGTCGAACTGAGCATGAACAGTTCCTTCCGCTCCCCCTAAGTGTTCCTTGAATGTCGCTGTCCCGGTAACGTCAAACCCCCCCTCCACCAGACCCTGACTGTTCACCTTTGCTGAGGGCGTGTTGTCGATGGTTATAGTGGTTTGGCTGCTGTGTGAAACCCACTCGGAATCGACTGCAACCGCTTTAAGAATATGATCTCCCTGCGACATTGCGCCACCATCAAGAATAGGTGTCGCGGTCGCAGACCCGTTTCCCGCAACTTGCGAGATCAAATAGGATTCGTAATAGACATACAGCGTCCCCGAATCATCATTCCGGCAATAGGGAAAGTCTGGCAAGTCGCAACGTACATAGCTGGAGAAACTGGCGCTTGCGTTGACGGGGATGGGGCCTGAAGTTCCGGATGCGGAAATGGAGGCGATTGTGGCCCAGGCGGTTCCGGCGGTGAAGGTCAGTACCAAAGCAGCAGACACGAGCAGCAGGGAGAATCTCCTTTTCATTGCAGGCCCCTTTTCGCAGGTAGGAATGAGGAAATTGCATGCTCAGACAGTGCGGTGCTGGATGGAAT